>Ga0136617_10003017_pt1 | contig 15017 bp, 12 predicted proteins | sample AntDrymUQ3222106_2_FD_129672 | JGI IMG/M metagenome (GOLD analysis project Ga0136617, IMG submission 129672) | Polar desert sand microbial communities from Dry Valleys, Antarctica - metaG UQ322 (21.06) | ecosystem: Environmental > Terrestrial > Soil > Desert | place: Antarctica: Dry Valley... | reverse complement strand
CAGGGGCACCTCGCCGCCGCCGGGAAGGAAGGCCAGCTCGTGATTCTCGGTGCCCGCGTTCCGGGCCGCGAAGGTCACCACGCCGGCTGCCAGGTCGACCCGTGCGGGGGCGAACGAGAATTCCTGGAGCTGGAGCGTCACCGTCTTGACGGCGGCCGCCTCCAGGCTCTGCCCGACGGGGCTGCAAGCGGCCTCCTCCGAGCCGGTGTCGGCGCCGATACCGGCGTCGTCGTCACCGTCGTCACCGCAGCCGGTCGCCCCCAGCAGCACGACGGCGAGGACCACAGCCGCCAGCGCCCGGCGAGGGAGAACCAAGTCGGGACGGAACAGTCCCGTGAGCGAGGTCATGTGCGTCGTCTCCTTGTCGCGGCGTCCGGCGGTGGCGACGCGCAGGCATATTCGGTCTACCTAAGACTGCGTGTCAAGTCCGCCTAATACATTTGCGCCCGCGGGACCGCCGCTACCAGCGATCAGCGGCGCCGACCGGCACCAGCTCGTCCTCGCCTGTCTCGTCGTCGGAGATGAGGACGTAGCCGCACACCGCGGCCAGGTGGGCGTGGCCCTCGTCGGGGCCGGTGGCGATGAGGTCGTCGCCCGGACGCAGGACGACCGACGGGCCCGGACGGTAGACGTAACGCCCGCCCCGGCGTATCGCCAGCAGGTAGAAGCCGGTCTCCGTCTCCAGGCGCAGCTCCTTGAGGGTGTGGCCGTCGGCCGGGGAGTCGGCCGCCACCGGCACCCGCACGACCACCTCCTCGGCGTCGCCCAGGGCGAGGGCCAGGATGGGGTGGAGCTCCTCGCCCTCCTCGATCAGCCACACCATCTGCTGGGCGGCGTCGCCGATCTCCTCGGCGGCCTGGGCCAGGTGCATGAGGCCGCGCAGCCCGGACGGGTCGACCCGCTCCTGGGCCGCCCGTAGCACCCACAGCTCCAGCCGCTCCATCATCTCGTCGAGCCGGTCCTCCAGGTGGTTGACCTCGGCCGCCAGGCCCTGGTCGCGCAGGACCAGGGCCGAGTAGGCCAGTCCCACGGCCACCTCGGAGATGTTCTTCATCTCGATCAGCACGTCGATGGCCCGGTCGAGGTCGGACACCGCCGGCTCCTCGGGCGCCTGGGGCGGCTCCCAGCCCGGCGCCCCGGCCAGGGCCCGTAGCTCGGCGATGCCGGCCGCCGCTCCCTGCAGGAAGAGGACGTCACCCGGCTGCAGCACCATGTCGCCCTCGATCTCGGTGTTCCACTCCCGCCCGCGGCGGAGGGCCACCACCCGCATACCGACCTCGACCGGGAGCTCCAGGTCGGCGAGGGTGTGGCGGGCCATGGCCGAGTCGTCACGGATGCGGACCCGGTGGGAGATCTCCTCGGCCTGGGACAGGTCGGCCACCAGGGCCCGGGGGATGCCCAGCCGGCGGGTGACGATCCGGGCGATGTCGACGGCGGCGTTTCCCAGCCGCTCGATGGCGCTCACCACCTGGAGCACCGAGGCCATGGCGTCGGCGTCGCGGGGCGACCGGGCGGCCAGCACGCAGATGGCCCGCATCTCGTGGACGAGCTCCGAGAGGTTTGTCTCGAGCTCGTCGACCTCCTCGGCCATGGCCGTGTCGCCGAAGTACACCGCGGCGTAGCCCAGGTCGATCATCAACTCGGAGGTGTTCTTCGCCTCCGAGAGCATGGTCTTGAGATTTCGGGGTCGTTCGTCCATTTGTTGTTTCATCGCGAGCTGCCTTTCGACCCTACGCCACGCCCAGGGCGACGATGATCAGGATGAGGAAGAGCGCGCCGGCGAAGTCCACCGACGACGTGACCAGGGGGATTCCGTAGGTGTCGGGGTCGACGCCGAAGCGGACGGCGGCGATGGTGCCGTAGTAGGCCACGGCCACCACGAACCCCACGGCCAGGAACCCTCCGAGGAGCGAGACGGCCACCATCTGGGGCAAGCCGGGGCTGGCCTGGCCCAGGGCCCGGCCGACGTAGTGGGCTCCGACCCCGTTGAACAGGTACACGGGGAGGCCCAGCAGGAGCATCATGCCGCCGTCGAGGCGGGAGTCCCGGGTCGGGACCGGGTTGGGGGCCATCACACCGAGGTGGAGCTTGGTCGACAGCCGGGCCGAAAGGATGCCGCCCAGGGCACCCGCGCTGCTGATGAAGGCGGGGAACAGGATCAGCAGGGCCGGGTACCTGGCGAACGTCTCCAGCTGCTTCTCGATGGCGATGCCGGCCATGGTGCTCAGGCAGGCGGCCGCGAACAGGATGGGCGTCGACTCCCGCACCACCTGGCGCAGCACCTCCTTCTTCGATCGCCAAGCGAGGACGAACGTCGCCGCCCCGAGGGTTCCGACCATCAGGCCGAGGTAGTCGGACGCGCCCGGGAGGTCGACCACCAGCAGGCTGGCCAGCCACAGGGCCGGCAGGGTGAGGACGTCGCCCAGCGTGGAGACGATGGGCGCGGTCACGTTGTCGAGGTCCCAGTCGTACCGCACCGAGCCGGCGGCGAGGGCGATGGTGGCGACCAGCACCACGAGCGAGGCCAGGAGCCCTCCGACGACGGAGATGAGGGCTAGGTCGAGGACGGAGATCGTGTCGGCCACGCCCAGGGCCACGGCGACGACCTTGGCCACGATGGCCAGGAGCAACGAGAGCATGAGGGTGAGGACGAGGGAGGCGATGACGTTCTGGCCCACGAGCGTCCGGGGGCGGAGCGAGAGGCGAAAGGTGCCGACGTGGATGGACGTGCTCAGCCGGTTGCCCAGGGAGGAGAAGACGTTGCCCCGCAGCCCGATGGCGGCCGGCACGAGGACGAGGAGCCCGGGGAGCCGCTCGAAGGTGCCGGTGATGGCGCCGAGCACCGCCCCCGCCATCAGGCTGGTGGTGCTGTTCAGGCAGAGGGAGACAAGGCTCTGGCGGGCGCCGTCGGTGCTGGGACCCAGGAGGGCGAGCAACCGGCGGAAGAGGTCGATGGGCCGCACGACCTTGCGGACCTGCCGGATCGGCACGACGACCGTGGTGCCGACCTTGTTGATCGCCTGCCGGGGCAACTGTCGGGGCAGGCTTCGATCGCGATTCCTGGGATCGCGGTTCCTGGGATCGCGGTTCCTGGGATCGCGGTTCCTGGGGTCGTCGCGGGTCTGGCGGACGGCTCGGGTCTGGCGGCCGTCACCATCCTTGCCGTCGCCGGACCGGTGGCCCGCTCGGCTCTGGCGGCCGTCGTGGCGTGCGCGCCATTGGCTGTCCCCGGTCGTCGCGGCCTGAGGCTGGCCCTCGTGGATAGGGGCCGAGCCGGCGGCCCTGCCCTCGGTAGATGCGTCCGGGGCAGGGGCGTCAGCGGTGGCGCGTCGAGCGCGCCGATGCTTCGACGGAACGGATGCCCCCGAAGCTCCGAGCGCGCCAGAGTCGACGCCCGTGCGGCGTCCGCGGCGTGCCATGACTCGGCGGTTCCGCCATCGCGACCTCGACCCTCATCGACTCCATCGGGATCCTACTTGTCGCTCCCCCGGCGCTCGGTGCTCGCTGCCTCCGGCTGCGCCCCAGAGAATCTGCCGATTGGCAGGGAATGCTTGACGAACGAACATACGTTCGATAGCATGAGAGCATGCGGATGTCGGGGAAGGAGACGGGCTGGCGGGGATCGCCTCGGCGTTGCGTGAGATGGTGTCGGGCTTCGAACCCGGGTGCCTCGACGGCGAAGCGGCGGTGGCGGTGTTGGGACTGTTCGGGACGGTCGCAGACGGAGAACACGGAGCGGGCCCAGGTCGTTTCCCTGGCGGGCAACCTCGCGCGCCCAACCTCGCGCGCCCAACCTCGCGCGCCCAACCTCGCGCGCCACGACGTCGTTGCGCTCCCCGGGGAACCAGGGCCACGGAGCGCTGGTTACGTCGACCGCAGGTGGGGCATCATCCCGATGGGCGCCTCACTGGTCGTCCGAGGCAGTCCGGACCTGGAGGAACGATGCGCAAGCGCAGGCTCATGGCGGCATTCATGGCAGGGTCGATCATGGTGTTCGGCGTCGCGTGCGACGACAACTCCTCGAGTGGCGACAAGATCGACGAGGACGACACCAACCTCGGCCCCGGTGACGGCGAGGACGAGGTCGGCCCCGGCCGGTAGCGCCTCGGCGGCCGGACGGGCGCGGGCGGGGCTCAGCCGGAGCGGTTGGGGCCGGCGCGGTCGATGTCGACTCGGATGAGGAGGCGTTGCTCGCGTTCCATGGCTGAGCGGTAGTCGTCCCAGTCGGGGTGCTCGCCGGCGACCCGGCGGTAGTGGTCGACGAGGGGCTCCATGGCGTCGGGGAGGGAGAGGACGGCTGCCGTGCCGTCGACCTGCACCCACTCCCAGGAGTTGGCCTTGGTGACGAGGACCGAGACCCGGGGGTCGCGTCGGAGGTTCTTGACCTTGTAGGCCGTCTCCCGGCTGCTGATGACGACCCGGCCCTCGTCGTCGACGGCGGCGCCGACCGGCGACATCTGCGGCCGACCGTCGGCTCGGTAGGTGGCGAGGACTGCGCTGTGATTCTGGCGGATGAACTCCCGGGCCTCCTCGATGTCCATTCCCTTAGCCTTTCACCGGGCGATTCCTCGCCCGGGCGATGACGGCCGAGTAGTCGAACCCACCCAGTCCATCTGCGTCGGACAGCTCGAACCAGGCCCGGGCGGCCATGGCCAGGGGCAGTTGGAGGCCCGCGTTCTGGGCCGTGCCGGTGACCAGCCGGAGGTCCTTGGTGGCCAGCGACAGCTTGAAGTTGGCCGGGAAGCGGCCGGATTCGATGAGCTCCCGCTTGCTCTTGACGGTGACCCCGATGGGCGACTCGGCCAGGATGTCGAGCACCGTCGACTGGTCGAGGGCGAAGGCGTCGGCCAGGGTGAGGGCTTCGGCCAGGCCCGACATGAGGGCTCCGAGGATCGAGTTGGTGACCAGCTTCATGGCCGCCCCCGATCCTGGCGGGCCCATGTGGATCGGGCGGCCCAGGGCCTCCAGCACCGGCATCCACACCTCGGCCAGGTCGGGTTCGGCGCCCACGAAGATCTTGAGCGAGCCGTCGGTGGCCTGGGGGACGCTGCCCAGGACCGGGGCGTCGATCACGTCGACGCCCTCCGGGACCCTCTCGGACAGTTCGCGCATCACGTCGGGGCCGACCGTCGACATCTCGATCAGGGTGTGCGCCCCGTTGTTGTCCTCACCCATCCCCCCGGCCAGGCCGTCCGGGCCGAAGACGACCTCCTCCAGCGCCTCGGGGTTGGAGAGCATGGTGAACACGGCCTCGCCCTGACGGGCCGCCTCGGCCGGGGTGTCGACCAGGCGCGCCCCCCGAGCCACGAGCGCCTCGGCCTTGTCCGGCGTCCGGTTCCACACGACGAGGTCGTGGCCGGCGTCGAGCAGGCGGCCGGCCATCGGGAGGCCCATCTGCCCGAGGCCGATGAACGCGAGGGTTGTCATGCCCCCGTTCTACTCGGCCCCCGGCGGCCGGTCGACACGCGGCCGGAGCGGCTCTCAGGCCCGGGACAGCTCCACCAGCACCGCCCGTTCGACCTCCCGGGCGTGGTCGCCGTCGGCCACCTTGGCCCCGTTGGCGTCCGCCACGTAGAAGCTGTCGACCACCTCGTGGCCCAGGGTGGCGACCTTGGCGTGGCGGATGTCGAGGTGGAGGTCGGCCAGGGCCCGGGTGATGCGGTAGAGGGTGCCGACCCGGTCGGGAGCCCGCACCTCGACGACCGTGGCCGAGGCCGAGGCCTTGTTGTCGACGGTGACCGACGTGCGGGCGGGGACGGCGGACACCGACCCCGCGGGCCGGGGCTGGCCGGCGTAGCGGCGGGCCCGGTCGGCCACTCCCGCCTCCAGCGACAGGCGGCCCTCGAGCACCTTGCGCAGGTCGGCTTCCACGTCGCCCCAGTCGGGCAGCTTGCCGAACGCGGGCTGCACGTGGAACTCCTCCAGGGCCAGCCCGTCGTCGCCGGCCCAGGCCCGGGCGCTGAGCACGTCGAGGCCGTGCAGGGTGAGGGTGCCGGCTACCTTGGCGAACAGCCCGGGACGGTCGTGGGCCGCAATCGTCACGTTCGAGCCGTGGCCCCGCACCACGACCTCGCCCGCGTCCCTCGCCGCCGTCGCCATGGCGAGGTGGGCCGCCGAGGGAAACGTGTCGCCTCCGCCACCGTCGTCGCCGGGCGCCGGCTCCCCTCCGGTCATGGTTGCGACCGTACGGTTGACCAACTCGGTCACCAGGCCCGCCTTCCAGGGGCTCCAAGCGGCCGGTCCGGTGGCGAGGGAGTCGGCCTCGGTCAGGGCGTGCAGCAGCTCGACCGTTCCCGGATCGCCGAGGGCGGCGGCGACGGTGTCGGCGGTGGCCGGGTCCTCCACGTCGCGGCGGGTGGCGGCGTCGGCCAGCAGCAGGTGGTGGCGGACGAGGGTGGCGAGCACGGCCACGTCGGCCGGCGGGAAGCCCATCCGGGTCGCCACCCGGCCCACCAGGTCGACCCCGCTGAGGCTGTGATCGCCCAGCTCAGGGAAGCCCTTGCCCAGGTCGTGCAGCCAGGTGCCGACCAGCAGGAGGTCGGGCCGCCCCACCCGGCCGGTGAGGACGGCCGCATTGGCCGCCGCCTCGCACAGGTGCCGGTCGACGGTGAAGCGGTGGTAGGCGTTGCGTTGGGGACGGCTCGACACCGCCGACCACTCCGGCAGCAGCCGGGTCAGGAGGCCCTTCTGGTCGAGGGCCTCCAGCACCAAGATGGCGGGCCGCCCGGCGCCGAGGAGGGTGACGAGCGACTGGCGGGCCTCGTCGGGCCACGGGTCGCCGGCACCGACGGCCTCCGCGGCCAGGCGGTTGAGGGTGGCCCGGCTGAGCGACACCCCGGCCGTGGCCGCCGCCGCGGCCGCCCGCAGGACCAGGCCCGGGTCGTGGGCCGGGTCGGCGTCGGGCCCCAGCTCGACCCGGCCGTCCCGCAGGATCAGGCCGGTGCCGAGGATCCGGTCTCTCGCCGCCATCCGCCCGATCGGGCCCCGCAGCGAGGAGCGGATGCGGTCCCACGTGTCGTCGCTGGTCCAGGCCACGGTGCGGGCGGCGGCCGCCACCCGGGCCATGAGCACGTCGGCGTCGGCGTCGCCCAGGGCCTCCGCCACCCCGTCCTGATCCTGGAGGAGGAGCCGGTCGACCGCCTTGCCGGTGCGGCGGTGCAGCTCCACCCGCACCGACAGCAGGACGTCGTGGGCCGCCGCCAGGGCCTGGTGGTCGTCGTGGAGGAGGATGCGCCGGGCCGCCTCCGCCCAGCGCAGGGTGTGCACGTCGCGGAGGCCGCCCCGCCCGTCCTTGAGGTCGGGCTCCAGGAGGAAGGCGACCTCGCCGGAACGGGCGTGGCGGCCGTCGACGCTGGCACCGAGGGCGGTGAGCCACCGGGCCGGCTTGGCCCGCCAGGCCGCCATCGCCCGCTCCTTCATGTCGTCGGCGATGGCGGCGTCGCCCGCGATCAGGCGGGTATCGAGAAGGGAGGTGGCGGTGTCGAGGTCGTCGTGGGCCAGGGACAGTGCGTCCTTGACCGACCGGACGCCGTGACCCAGCTTCAGTCCGGCGTCCCAGAGGGGATACCAGACCCGCTCGGCCAGCTCCTTGACCTCACCCAGGTCGCGGTCCTTGCGGGTGTGGACGAGCAGCACGTCGAGGTCGCTCCCCGGGCACAGGTCAGCCCGGCCGTAGCCCCCGACCGCCACGAGGGCCACCCCGGACGCCCCCGGCCCCAACAGCGCCGCCAGCCAGGAGTCGGCCAGCGCGGTGTAGGCCCGGCAGAAGTCGGCCCCTTTCATGGAAAGATCCGCCAGGAGCGCGGCGCGCTCCTGGCGGTATCCCTCCGCAACACCCTGCACCGTCACGACCGGCCGCCCGCACGACTAGAGGGCGTCGTGTCCCATCTCCCCGGTGCGGATCCGGATTATGTTCTCCACCGGCGTCAGCCACACCTTCCCGTCACCGATCTTGTCGGTGCGGGCGGCGGTGACGATGGCGTCGACGATCCCGGCGGCATCGGCGTCGTCGGCAAGAACCTCCACCCTCACCTTGGGGACGAAGTCGACCGTGTACTCGGCGCCCCGGTAGACCTCGGTGTGGCCCCGCTGACGGCCGAAGCCCTGCACCTCCGACACCGTCATGCCCTGCACCCCGAGGGAGCGCAGCGCCTCCTTGACGTCGTCGACCTTGAACGGCTTGATGATTGCGGTGACTAGCTTCATGTCAGCCGACCCTCCCCATGGACCCGAACTCACCGGCAGCGTAGGCGGACTCGGCGTGCTGGCTCAGGTCGAGCCCCGACGCCTCCTCGTCCTCCGTGCACCGCAGGCCGATGGTCTTGTCGATGATCTTGGCCAGGATGAACGACACGATGCCCGAGTAGGCCAGCGTCGCACCGACGGCGACGAATTGCTTGCCCAGCAGTGAGGCCTCCCCTCCAGCCAGAAGTCCGCCTACCGCCTCGTTGGCGAAGACCCCCAGGAGGAGCGAGCCGGTGATGCCGCCGACGAGGTGGACGGCGATGACGTCGAGCGAGTCGTCGAAGCCGAACTTGAACTTGAGCTGGACGGCGAGGAAGCAGACCACGCCGGCGATCAGGCCGATGGCCAGTGCGGCCATGGGGTTCACGAACCCGGCGCAGGGGGTGATCGCCACCAGCCCCGCCACCGCACCGGACGCGCCGCCCAGCGTCGTGGCGTGGCCGGTCTTCAGCTTCTCGACCGCCAGCCAGCTGAGCATCGCCGCCGCCGCGGCCGTGTTGGTGGTCATGAAGGCCGAGGCCGCGGTGACGTTGGCGCCGAGGGCCGAGCCGGCGTTGAAGCCGAACCATCCGAACCACAGGATGCCGGTGCCGATGAGCGTCCACGGCAGGGCGTGGGGCGGCATGGCCTCGCCGGGCCAGCCTTTGCGTTTGCCGATCACCAGCACCAGGACCAGGGCCGCGATCCCGGCGTTGATGTGGACGACGGTTCCTCCGGCGAAGTCGAGCGCTCCCAGCTCGAACAGCCATCCGCCGGGGCTGAACACCCAGTGAGCCACCGGGGAGTACACCAGGATCGACCACGCCCCGAGGAACGCCACCCACCCGGCGAACTTCATGCGGTCGGCGGTGGCCCCCGTGATCAGGGCGGGGGTGATGATGGCGAACATCATCTGGAAGGCCACGAACACCAGCGCGGGGATGGTGAGCGGAGCGGCGAAGCCGAAGTCGGCGTTGGTGATGTCCGCCAGGCCGGCGAAGCTGAAGTCACCCAGCAGGCCGCCTCCGATGTCCGGGCCGAAGGCCAGGCTGAACCCGACCAGCACCCAGATCACGCTGACGAGGCCCATGGAGAAGAAGTTCTGCATGAGCATGCCGAGCATGTTCTTCGACCGGACCATCCCCCCGTAGAAGAAGGCCAGCCCCGGTGTCATGAAAAGCACGAGCGCGGAACACACCAGCACCCACGCGGTATCTCCAGTGTCCATCGTGTCCGATGCCCCTCCCCCTACGCCTTGGTCGCTGGCAACGTATGCAACGAAGCTGACACCATCGTTTCCCTTGTGTTAACGGAGTGTTGCGTTGTCGGCGGCCGGGATCCGGGCGTGGTCGTGGCTCCCGCTAGCCTGCGACCGGGATGACACCCGTCGCCCCGCAGCCGATCCTGCCGGCCGGTCCGAGGTGGCCGGTGGCGCTCGTCACCGGCGCCTCGAGCGGCATCGGCAACACCTTCGCCCGTCGGCTGGCGGCGGCCGGCTCCGACCTGGTGGTGGTTGCCCGCCGGCGTGATCGGCTGGACGCGCTGGCGGCCGAGCTGGCCTCGGCCCACAGCGTGGCGGTGGAGACGCTGGTGGCCGACCTGGCCGACCCCGACCAGCTGGCCACGGTCGAGGCCCGGCTCCTCGACCCGGACCGTCCGATCGACCTGTTGGTGAACAACGCCGGCGCCGGGGGCCACGGGCTCTACTCGTCGCTGCCCGCCGACGACGTGGAGGCCATGGTGCGCCTCAACCTGGTGGCGCCGGCGCGGCTCACGTCGGCGGCCCTGCCGGCCATGGTGGCGCGGGGGTCCGGCGGCATCGTCAACGTGTCGTCGATCTCGGGCGAGCAGCCGATTCCCTACGTGGCGACCTACGCCGCCACCAAGGCGTTCCTCACCAGCCTGAGCGAGTCACTCAACGAGGAGCTCCGTGGCAAGGGGGTAGCGGTGACGGCCGTGCTCCCTGGCTTCACCCGCAGTGAGTTCCACGACCGGGCCGACATGGGCCGGAGGATCCCCGGACCGCTGTGGATGACGGCCGAGGAGGTCGTCGACTCGGCCCTGGCCGCGGTGGCCCGGGGCGACGCCGTCTGCGTCCCCGGGTTCGGCTACCGACTGCTCGTCGGCCTCTCCCGCCACGCGCCCCGCGGCATCGTCCGCCGGGTGGCGGGCATGGTGGGCCGCCGCACCTGACGGCCGGGGGTACTGGGTCGGGTCGCCGTCTGCCCGCCGCGATCCAGGCCGGTGGGTTGCCTAGCCTCTCAGGCTCTCGTGCCGGGTGGGCCGGCACCGACCGGCGGAGCCGAACCGGTCGGGCCGGCCCACACGGACCGGGCCGAGTCAGTTCAGCCGGAGCTGCCGACGGCGGCCGCTTCGGTGGCGGCCGCCACGTTGGCCGACGAAGCCTGGCCGACCACTGCCTTGCCGCCGTTGGACGCCTTGCCGCCGTTGGAGGCCTTGCCGGCGGTGGACGCCTTGCCGCCGGTGGATGCCTTGCCGGCGTTGGACGCCTTGCCGCCGGTGGACGCCTTGCCGCCGGTGGATGCCTTGCCGGCGTTGGACGCCTGGCCGGCGGCGGACGCCTTTCCGTTGGACGCCTTGCCGGTGGACGCCTTGGCGTTCGGGGTGTCGGGGGCCTTGGGGTTCGGCTCGCGGGGCGCCGTCTTCTTGGCCGCCTCCATCTCGTCGCCCAACTCGGTGAGGCGCTTGCGCTTGAGCCCCTTGCGCACCTCGGGGAACAGCGCCTGCTCCTCCTCCTCGACGTGGTGGCGCACGCTCTCGATCAACACCATCGTCTTGGCCCGGAAGCGCTCGGCGTCGGGCGCCATGCCGTCGATCTCCGAAAGCAGCCACTTGGCCACGTGGTGCTCCTCGAGGGCCTCCAGGATGTCGTCCTCGGCGTCGGGCATCTCGTTGCGCACCGCCGGGTAGAAGACCTGCTCCTCGATGAAGGCGTGCACCGAGAGCTCGTCGATCACCTGGTCGGCGATCTTGCGAGCCTCCTTGGGGTAGTCCTGCGCCTTCTCGAACTGCTTGAACAGCTTTTCGACGGTCTTGTGGTCCTGCCTCAACATCGTGATCGCGTCCATGCCGGGTTCCTTCCCCGGTGGAGCGCCGTCAATAACCCGTGAACGGGGCCTGGACGGCGGGTGTCCGACGAATGCCTCGCTTCGCATCTCCCGCCACCCGCCGGGCCCACAGGATCAGCGGGATCTGCAGTGGAAGGCGGGCCCAGGCGACGGCCGCCGAACCCAAGGGGAAGGGCTGGCCGGCGATGCCCCCGTCGAGCGCCATCTTCACGTTCGCCGGGAAGACGGCGACGAACAGGCCGACGGCGAGATAGCCGCCCAGGCGGCGGGTCCGGGGATGAACCACCAGCGCGGCGCATCCGATCTCGGCCACACCGGTCCACCGCACCCAGAAGGCGGGGTCGTGGAAGACCCCCGGGACGATCCGTTGGTACGACCGCGGGATCACGAAATGGGCGACGCCGGCGACGAGGAGGAAGGCGGCCAATCCCACGGCGGTCGTCGATGCCGACGGTCGGCGGGCAACCGATCCGGGGCGTCGCCATCCCCCGGACTCCTCGGCCGCCGTCGCTCTACGACGGTGGCTCACACCGGCTCTTCGTCGCCGACGGTGCGCCCGGACTGGAACCACGCGGCCTCGGCCCCCTGGCGTCCCGCCGCGGTCCTCACGGCCGGGAGTCTACGAAAGCCGACGCGTCCCGCGGCCCCGTCGGCCAGGCTGGGCCGGGTGAGACCGGCTGCCGTGGTCGACGAGCTCGGAGAGCTGATCACCTACGCCTGGCGGTGCCAGGCCCCCCGGACCCTGGTGACGGACTTCGGTCGGGAAGGCGGTACGTGATGAACGAGGCTCACAGGCCGCGGTTCGGGAGCAGCGCGCTCCTCACTATCGACACCCAGGCCGACACCCTCGACGGCCAGCCGCTTGAGATCGCCGGCTCGTCGGCCGCCGTTCCCAACATCGCCCGGCTGGCCCGGGCCTTCCGGCGGGCCGGCCGGCCGATCGTCCATGTGGTGCGGTTGTACAAGGCGGATGGCAGCAATGCCGAGGCGTGCCGGCGCCAGCTCGTCCGGGGTGAGACGCCGGTGCTTCGACCGGGCACGACCGGACGGTTGCTCGCCCCCGGGCTCCTCGACGAGGGCGCTCCCGAGCTCGACGACGGCCTGCTCCTCGCAGGCGGGATCCAACGCCTCGGCGAGAACGAGGTCGCCATGTACAAACCCCGATGGGGGGCGTTCTTCCAGACGCCGCTCGAGGCCCACCTCCGGTCACTGGGGGTCGACACGCTCGTCTTCGCCGGCTGCAACTTCCCGAACTGCCCGCGTACCTCTGTCTACGAGGCGAGCGAGCGCGACTATGGCGTCGCCCTGGTCGACGACGCCGTCTCCGGGCTCTACGACCGGGGTCGGGAGGAGATGCGCACCATCGGCGTGAGTCTCCCCGGAACCCAGGAGGTCGTGGACGGGTTGGGCGAACGATGAGACGTCAGAGCAGGAGCAGCTCTCCCACGTCGATCACCAGACCGGGGATGACCTCGGTGACGAGTTGCTCACCCGGCTCGAGCACCGGAGAGCACTTCCACCAGGAGCGTCGGCGGGCCTGTGACAGTCGGCCGGGTCAGCGGAAGTCGCGGGACCGGGAGGGCGCCACGGCCAGTGAGAGGGGCTCGATCGACTCCGCGATCAGGTTGGTGACCCCCTCGACCCGCTCCAAGCGGCCCCGCACGAGGAGGGCGGGCTCGGTCTGGGCCACCCGACGGTAGGCGGCCCAGGTGGTGGCGTGGCAGACGACGTTGAGCATGCCGGTCTCGTCCTCCAGGTTGACGAAGACGATGCCGGCGGCGGTGGCCGGGCGCTGGCGGTGGGTGACCAGGCCGCCCACCGCCACCCGCCGTCCGTGGCGGACGTGGGCCAGGGCGGCAACGCTGACCGCACCCATCCCTTCGAGGCGGGGCCGGGCGAACTGCACCGGGTGGCGGTCGGCCGAGATCCCGGTCGACCACAGGTCGGCGGCGGCCAGCTCGGGCTCGGTGAGGGGCGGTAACGGAGGGGCGTCGGTGCCGCAGACCACCCCCGGCAACCGGTCGGGCCCCGCCTGAACAACGGCTCCCGCCTCCCACAGGGCTTCCCTTCGGCCAAATTCCCGTTCGGCAGTATCGAAGCACCCGAAGGCGCCCGCGGTGGCCAGGGCCTCCACCGCCGGGAGGGGCGCCCCCGTGCGCCGCACCAGGTCCTCCATCGACGAGTATGGCCGCCGCTCGGCGATGCGCCCGGCCAGCTTGTCGCCCACGCTCCGCACCGACTCGATCCCGAGCCGCACGGCCACCGGCGAACTGGTGACACCTGGGGGCGATAATCGCGCCGGAGCGTCCCCAGTTGGCTCACGGGCGGGACCAACCGGCGAACCGGTGACACTTTCCGGGGTCCTGGCCCCGGGATACGTCACCGGTTCGGGACCTACAGCGAACCGGTGACACTTCGCGGGGTCCTGGCCCCGGGAAACGTCACCAGTTCGCAGGGGCTCCAGGGTGGCCTTGGCTGCGCTGGAGTTGACGTCGGGGCCGAGGACGGTGACGCCGTGGCGGCGGGCGTCGGCGACAAGGGTGTTGGGCGAGTAGAAGCCCATGGGCTGGGCGTTGAGCAGGGAGGCGCAGAAGGCGGCCGGGTAGTGCAACTTCATCCAGGCCGATGAATACACGAGGTAGGCGAACGAGACCGAGTGGCTCTCGGGGAACCCGAAGTTGGCGAACGCCGACAGCTTCTCGAAGATGGCGTCGGCGGTGGCGCCGACGATGCCGTTCACGGCCATGCCCTCGTACAGGCGGCCCCGCAGCGCCTCCATCCGGGCCGTGCTGCGCTTCGATCCCATCGCCTGGCGCAGCTGGTCGGCCTCACCCGGCGAGAAGCCGGCCACGTCGATGGCGATCTGCATCATCTGCTCCTGGAACAGGGGCACGCCGAGGGTCTTCTTCAGCGACGGCTCGAGCAACGGGTGCAGGTAAGTCACCGGCTCCCGGCCGTTGCGGCGGCGGATGTAGGGGTGCACCGACCCGCCCTGGATCGGTCCCGGGCGGATTAGGGCCACCTCCACCACCAGGTCGTAGAAGTTGCGGGGCCGCAGGCGGGGCAGGGTGGCCATCTGGGCCCGGCTCTCGACCTGGAACACCCCCACCGAGTCGGCCCGGGTGAGCATCTCGTAGACCGCGTCCTCCTGGGGGATGGTGGCCAGGTCGACGTCGACCCCGTGCGCCTCCCGGATGAGGTCGACGCCCAGGTGCAGGGCGGTGAGCATCCCCAGGCCGAGGAGGTCGATCTTGACCAGCCCCACCGCGGCGCAGTCGTCCTTGTCCCACTGGAGCACGCTGCGGTTCTCCATCCGGGCCCACTCGACCGGGCACACCTCGACCACCGGGCGGTCGCAGATCACCATCCCCCCCGAATGGATGCCCAGATGGCGGGGGAAACCCTGGATCTGGCGGGCCAGGGCCATCACCGGCTGGGGGACGCCCGCCTCGTCGGGAGTCGACGCCAGGCTGTAGCCGTCGACCTGCTTCGACCAGGCGTCGAGCGCACCGGGCGGATGCCCGAGCGCCCGGCCCATGTCGCGCACCGCGGAGCGGGGCCGGTAGGTGATGACGTTGGCCACCTGGGCCGCGTTCTCCCGCCCGTAGCGGTTGTAGACGTACTGGATGGCCTCCTCCCGGCGGTCGTGCTCGATGTCGACGTCGATGTCGGGGGGGCCGTCGCGCCCGGGGGACAGGAACCGCT
>Ga0136617_10003014_pt1 | contig 15030 bp, 15 predicted proteins | sample AntDrymUQ3222106_2_FD_129672 | JGI IMG/M metagenome (GOLD analysis project Ga0136617, IMG submission 129672) | Polar desert sand microbial communities from Dry Valleys, Antarctica - metaG UQ322 (21.06) | ecosystem: Environmental > Terrestrial > Soil > Desert | place: Antarctica: Dry Valley... | reverse complement strand
CCGTGCACCCTGCCCGGCAGCGGCCGAGAGGGCCGATGGGCGGGCCGGGACAAGACCGAATGCGGCCTGCACGTCTGACGCACCTCGAGCACCTCGAGTCCGAAGCGGTCCACGTCATGCGCGAGGTGGCCGCCGAGCGCGAGCGCCCGGTGCTCCTGTTCTCGGGCGGCAAGGACTCGATCGTGCTGCTGCGGCTGGCGGAGAAGGCGTTCCGCCCCGGGCGCTTTCCGTTCCCGCTGCTGCACGTCGACACCGGCCACAACTTCGGCGAGGTGATCGAGTTCCGCGACCGCCGCGTCGCCGAGCTCGGCGAGCGGCTGCTCGTCGCGTCCGTGCAGGACTCGATCGACCAGGGCCGCGTGGTCGAGGAGCGCGGGCCGCGCGCGTCGCGCAACCGCCTGCAGACCACGACGCTGCTCGACGCGATCGAGGCGCACCGCTTCGACGCCTGCTTCGGCGGCGCGCGCCGCGACGAGGAGCGCGCGCGGGCCAAGGAGCGCGTGATCTCGCTGCGCGACGACTTCGGCGGCTGGGACCCGCGGCGCCAGCGCCCGGAGCTGTGGGACCTCTACAACACCCGCGTCGGGCCGGGCGAGCACCTGCGCGTGTTCCCGCTGTCGAACTGGACCGAGCTCGACGTCTGGCAGTACATCGGGCAGGAGCGGCTCGAGGTGCCCTCGATCTACCTCGCCCATGAGCGGCCCGTGTTCGAGCGTGACGGGATGCTGCTCGCTGCGTCGCCGTTCGTGGAGCGCGACGAGGGCGAGGACGTGTTCTCGGAGTGGGTCCGCTATCGCACGGTCGGAGACATGAGCTGCACCGGCGCCGTGGCCTCGCGCGCCGCCACGCTCGACGAGGTGGTGGCGGAGATCGCCGCGACCCGGATCACCGAGCGCGGCGAGACGCGCGCCGACGACCGCCACTCCTCGGCCGCGATGGAGGACCGCAAGGTTGCCGGCTACTTCTGAGTCCGTCGACACGCTCCGCCTGGCGACGGCGGGCTCGGTCGACGACGGCAAGTCGACGCTGATCGGGCGGTTGCTGTTCGACGCCAAGTCGATCCTCTCCGACCAGCTCGAGCACCTCGCCTCGGTCTCGCACGCGCGCAACGGCAACGGCCACCTCGACCTCGCGCTGCTGACCGACGGCCTGCGCGCGGAGCGCGAGCAGGGCATCACGATCGACGTCGCGCACCGCTACTTCGCGACCCCGCGGCGGCGCTTCATCCTCGCCGACACGCCCGGGCACGAGCAGTACACGCGCAACATGGTCACGGGCGCCTCGACCGCAGAGGTGGCGATCGTCCTCGTCGACGCGCGCAAGGGCGTGATCGAGCAGACCCGCCGCCACGCCGCGGTCGCGTCCCTGCTCGGGGTCCGGCACGTCGTGCTCGCGGTCAACAAGATGGATCTCGTCGACTGGTCCGAGGAGGTCTTCGACCGCATCGTCGCCGACTTCGACTGCTTTGCGGCGAAGGTCGGGCTCGGCGCGGTGTGGGCGCTGCCGCTGAGCGCGCTGCACGGCGACAACGTGGTGGAGAGCTCGGAGCGGCTCGGCTGGTACGCCGGCCCGCCGCTGCTCGAGCACCTCGAGACGGTGCAGCTTCCGGCCGGCGAGCCGGGCGAGCTGCGCTTCCCGGTCCAGTGGGTGCTGCGCGATCCCGAGAGCGGCGGCCGCGCCTACGCGGGCCGCGTCGCCGGCGGCGAGCTGCGGCCCGGCGCCGAGGTGGTGGCGCTGCCCGCCGGCCTGCGCGCGCGGGTGGTCTCGGTCGAGACGCTCGACGGGCCGCTGGAGGCGGCCCCGGCGGGCCGGTCGGTGTCCGTGCGCGTCGACCGCGAGCTCGATCTCGGCCGCGGCGACATGCTCGTCGCCGTCGAGTCCGCGCCCGTCCCGGCGCGCGCGCTCGTCGCCGACGTCTGCTGGCTCACCGAGGCGGGCCTGCGCCCCGGCGCCCGGCTGGCCCTGAAGCACGGCACCGCCACCGTGCGCGCGATCGTCGACGAGGTCGTCGACCGCCTCGACCTCACCAGCTCCGACCGGGCAAGCGCGCCCGACGGCCTCGCGCTCAACGACATCGGCCGCGTGCGCCTGCGCGTCTCGCGCCCGCTGCCGGTCGAGCGCTACGCCGCCAACCGCGTCACGGGCGCGTTCGTCCTGATCGACGAGGGGACGAACGACACCGTCGGCGCGGGCATGATCGCCTAAGTAGCGAGCCGCACGACGACGTCGGCGCGCTCGCGCGTGGCGGCGACGACCGCGGCGTTGGCCTGGTCGGAGCGCTTGACCCACTCGCCCGCCTCGTCGGGCGTCTTGCCGAACTCGACGTGGCGGGCGGTCAGCCACTCGAGGCGGGTGGCCTCGTCCATCTCGACGTACCACGCCTCGTCGAGCAGGGGACGGACCGCGTCCCACAGCAGCAGGTAGTTGCCTTCGGTGACGACGAGCCGGACGCCGGGCCCGACGGCGATCGCGCCGGCGACCGGCTCCTCGATCTCGCGCCGGAACGCCGGCGCGTAGACGACCTCGTCGTCCTGCGAGCGCAGCCGCGCGAGCAGCGCGACATAGCCGGCGGCGTCGAAGGTGTCGGGCGCGCCCATGCGATCGCGCCGGCCGAGCCGCACGAGCTCCGGCTGGGCGATGTGGAAGCCGTCCATCGGCACGAGCACCGCACGGTCGCCGAGCGCGGCCACGACCGTCTCGGCGAGCGTCGACTTGCCGCCGCCGGGCGGGCCGGCGATGCCGAGGATCGCCCGCCGGCCGCCCGCGACCAGCGCAAGCGCGCGCGCCACGAGCGCGTCGGGGTCGTCGATCACCACCGGGAGAACGCTACTTCGACTGGACCAAGGGCGGCAACGGCCCTTGGTCCGACGTCTACCACCGCAACGATCGCAAGGTCGTCATCGGCGCGATCCTGCGCGACGCGTAGCCGCCACTACTGCACGATTCCCTCGATCTCCTTGACGAGGTACTTGCGCAGCGTCTCCACGCCGTCCTTGATGACCGGCAGGGCGAAGACGGGGACCGCGGTGATGAGGTCCTGGATGCACTCGCCGACGGTGGACACGGCGATGCGCCGCAGCGTCTCGCCGCTGGGCAGCTCGAGCTTGCCGGTTTCGACGGCGGTGTAGTAGATCGCGTTGACCAGCAGGCGCCGCCGGACGTTGAGCATGAAGTAGGCGGCATAGAGCGTCTTCGCGAGCTCGTCCTTGCCCTTGAGCTGCTTCGCCCACCCCATCTGCAGCACGCGCCGCTCGTACTTGTCGTCCTTGCCGAAGTGCGCCATCACGCTCGCGTTGACGTACTCCTTGGCCGCGCGCCGCCCGGCCGTGCTGGTGATGTCGAGGTCCTTGCCCTGCGCCTTGGAGGCGGCCAGGTCGGTGGCGATCTTGCGGCCGACCTTGCTCCAGTTCGACTTCAGCCACTTCAGCTGCTCGGCGAGCGCGCTGCGCGCGTCGCCGCGCAGCAGGTGCAGGGCGGCGGCGGCGCGCGAGAGCTTCTTCTTGGCCCGCTCGGCGCGGCGGGCCATCAGCAGCTTGCGCAGCTCCTTGATCCGCGCCACCCGGCGCCGGGCCTTGTCGGCCTTGGCGGCGGTGCGGAGCCACTTCGAGGCGCCGAACGTGATGATCGTGAGGGCGACGTCCCCCGCGAACTCGCCGACGCTGTCCCAGCCGAAGATGTCCCAGGCGGTCTTCAGCACCGAGTCGTCGCTGGCGAGGTTGACGAGGCTCTCGGCCTCCTCCGCCTCGTACTCGGCGAGGTCCGCCTCGAAGGACTCGCCCATCTTCTGCGCCCGCAGCCCGCCGATCTCGATGTGCTTGCCCCGAGCCATCATGTACGTGAGCGAGGAGAGGTCCTCCGCGATCAGGTCGCCCCCGAGCCGGCCGGCCCGGCGCTCGGTCTCGGCGTACTCGCTGCTCAGCACCTTCGCCGCCGCCATGCTCGCGAAGTCGCCCTGCTCGTTGAGCCGGCGCAGCTCCTCCGAGTACTGCGTCTTGAGCTCCTTCCACACTTCCTGGCCGCCTTCACGCTCGAAGAACCACTGGTTCTGGTACTCGAGCAGGCGCTCCTCGAAGCGCTTCACCGCCGCCGGCGCGGGCTGCTGCCCCGCGGCCTGGGCCTCGGCGAAGGCCTGATACTGCCCGCCCAGCTCCGCCTCCAGGTCCTTCATGAAGTCCCGGCGGAAGCCGGTGACGCTCTTCTGGTTGGAGGACGCCACGTCGACGAGGAGCTCGAAGTAGGCGTCCAGCACCTCGTCGACGGGAGGCTCGGGCGCGGGCGCGGTCTTCGGCTCGCGCTGCAGCAGGCGCGTGACCGCACGGTTGCCGGCCGAGTGCTGGAGCTCCTCCACGAGCTCGGGCGTCGGGTGGTCGAGCTCGCGCATCAGCGCGGCCGCGCCGGCGTGCTTGCGCTGGGCGGTCCGGCGGCCGGGCGCCGGGGCGGTGGGGCGGGTGCGGTCAAGCTCACGCATCGGTTCGGGCGCGAGCCTAACCGCCCGCCCGTACGGTGTGGGGATGAGTCCTCCCTACACCCACACGAACCTCATGGACGTCCACGACGCGGCGCCCGACCTCGAGCTGGCCGAGTGGCAGGAGTCGCGCTTCGCCACCGCCGACCTCGACGCCGAGCACGCCGGCGTCACGCACCATCGCATCAAGCCGGGGACGCGCCAGGGCTTCGCCCATCGGCACGAGCGGGCGGAGGAGCTCTACGTCGTCCTCGCGGGCTCCGGCCGGGCCAAGCTCGACGACGACATCGTGGCGCTGCGCCCGCTCGACGCCGTGCGCATCGCGCCGCAGGTGTTCCGCAGCTGGGAGGCCGGACCCGACGGGCTGGAGCTGCTGGCGTTCGGCGCGCAGGAGGACGACGAGACCGAGTTCATCCCGGGCTGGTGGACCGACTGAGCAGCCGCGCCTCGCTGCAGCCGCGCAGCCGCGCGATCGCCGCAGCCTCCTCCGCGACGTCGACCGGCTCGCCCAGCCACTCGACCTCCAGCTCGAGCACGTCACCCTGCTTGCGGCCGCGCCACAGCCCGGCGAGGACGCCGTCCGCCAGCACCGCGCCGGGACGGCCCACCGACGGGAAGAGCCGCTTCCTGACCGCAGCGTCCGGCACGAGCGTCCCGCGGTCGGGCTGCGCCACGTACGGGTCGTAGCCGCCGAGCAGTCGCACGCCGGAGGCGCCGGGCGGCGAGGCGAGCCGCTGCTCGTCCGCGGCCAGGATGAACCCGCGCCGGCCCTCGACCGAGGCCGGCAGGAGCTCGGCCTCGATCGCCGCGAACAGCCGCTGCGCGTGCGCGGGAGCGGTCTGGGCCCACGACGCGAGCTGCGTGTGTGTCGCCGGCCCGTAGACCCGCAGGAACCGCCGCACCAGCTCCGCCCGGGCGTCCTCGAGCGGCATCGCGGGCGGTTCGGCCAGCGCCCACGTCGCCTTCTCCGGCATCACCGTGACCTCCAGCGGACCGAGCGCGCGCCAGAACCCCGGCCGCACGTGGTGGCTCTGGCAGCCGCGGCACCACGGCAGCAATCCCTTCGGCAGACGCTCCCGCATCGCCCGGTGGAACGCGTCGCGATCGAGCGGGCCGGCAGCGAGTCCCTCACGGGCGGCAGCCGAGACCAGCGCGAGCGCCTCCCGCACCTCGAACCCCTCCTCGATGACCTCCTTCGCCGGCGCCGCTCCCACCAACGCCTTCAGCCCGGCCTCGTCTTCGGGCACCAGCGCCGCCGTGAAGATCCGCGCATCCGCGCGAGGAACGACGGAGGGCGATCCGCGGAACGCATTGACCTGCACCGCGTCGGGCGGCAACGGGTCGAGCGACCGCGCATGCAGCGCCACCGCCGCGCCCCACCCCGGCGGGTGCTCCTGCAACCCGATCGCGGTGACGGCCTCCTCCGCTCCGACCCGGCGATCGAGGTGGTGCCCGGCGACCCGGAACGCAAGCGCCTGCTCTGCCCCGACGTCCAGCACTACGTGTCGGACTCGGCCTCGGCCAGCGCCAGCAGTGAGTCCAGCGACGCCGCGGTCGAGTCGATACCGGCGCTCGGGTCCCCGACGGTCCGCAGCCGCTCCGGCACGGTGTCGATGCGGAAGTCGCCCAGCTCGCAGTCCGGCACCTCGTCCCAGCGGACGTGGCACGCCACGCGCGCGTCGGGCACCGGGCGGACCGAGTACCCCGCCGCGACCGTGTGGTCCTTGGCGTTCTGGTTGTAGTCGACGAACACCGCGTCCACCGGGCGCTCTTCTCTGAACCATGTCGAGGTCGCCATGCCCTCCGCACGACGCTCGACCTCGCGCGCGAGCGCCAGCGCCGCCGCGCGCACGGTTGGGAAGTCCCACCGCGGGTGGATGCGGACCATGATGTGCATCCCGCGCGAGCCCGACGTGCGCGGGAAGCCGGCGAGCCCGTGCTCGCGCAGCACCTCGCCGGCCAGCAGCGCGACGCGGCGCACGCGGTCCCACGGCGCGTCGGGCATCGGGTCGATGTCGACGCGCAGCTCGTCGGGGTGGTCGAGGTCCGAGCGCCGGACCGGGTGCGGGTTCCAGTCGACGTTGCCGAGCGAGACCGCCCACAGCAGGTGCGCCGCGTCGACCGGCACGAGCTCCCGCGCCTCACGGCCGGAGGGGAACTTCAGCACCGCCGTCTGGAGCCACTCGGGGCGCTTCTCGGGCACGCGCTTCTGGTAGATCGCCTTCGCCTCGATCCCGCCCGGGAAGCGCTTGAGCATCGTCGGGCGCTCGCGCACGTGGTTGAGGATCGCGTCCGCGCATTCCACGTGGTAGCGGGCCAGATCGCCCTTCGTCCAGCCCGACTGGGGGAAGTAGACCTTGCCGGGATTGGAGAGCCTGATCTCGTGCCCGTCGACCTCGAAGGCCTCGTACTCGGTCGGCACGAGGCGAAGCGTGACACGATGCCGCCGTGGTTGTCCCCGAGCGCCCCGTGCTCGTCGCGCCCGACTCGTTCAAGGGCACGTTCCGCGCCGCCGAGGTCGCGGGCGCGATCGGCCGCGGCCTCGAGCGCGCCGGGCTGATGCCGCCCGACCTGCTGCCGCTCGCCGACGGCGGCGACGGCACGCTCGACGCGCTGCTCGTCAACCTCGGCGGGGAGACGGTCTCGGCGCGGGTCCAGGACCCGCTCGGGCGCGAGATCGAGGCGGGCTACGGCCTGGTCGAGGACGGCGGCACCGCGCTGGTCGAGATGGCGGCCGCGTCCGGGCTCTCGCTCGTCGCCGAGGACGAGCGCGACGCCTGGGCCGCGACGACCTACGGCACCGGCCAGCTGATCGCCGACGCTGCGGCGCGCGGCGCGCAGGTGATCCTCGTCGCGGTCGGCGGCTCCGCGACCACCGACGGCGGGGCGGGCGCGCTCGCGGCGATCGAGGCGGCGGGCGGGCTCGGGGACGCGAGGATCGTCGTCCTCTCCGACGTCCAGGTCCCGTGGGAGCGCTGTGCCGAGGTGTTCGGGCCCCAGAAGGGCGCCGATCCCGAGCTGGTCGAGCGCCTCGGCGCGCGCCTCGACGAGCTGGCGGGCACGTTCCCGAAGGATCCCCGCGGCGTCCCGATGACCGGCGCCGCCGGCGGCCTCTCGGGCGGGCTCTGGGCGAACCACGGCGCGACGCTCGAGGCCGGCGCGCCGTGGATCCTCGACGCGCTCGACTTCGACGCCCGGATGCGCGCGGCCCGCGCCGTCGTGACGGGCGAGGGCAAGCTCGACGAGCAGACGCTGGAGGGCAAGCTCGTGGGTGTGATCGGCACGCGCACGCGCCAGGCCGGCGTGCCGTTGCACGCGATCGTCGGCACGGACGCGCTGGACGCGTTCGGCAAGCGCATGATCGACCTGCAGGTGGTCACCGCGGCCACCACGCTCGAGGAGATCGAAGCCGCGGGCGAGGACCTCGGGCGGCGGCTGGCGACCGGGGACGCCTAGGTGTTCGAGCACTTCGGCGAGCAGGCGCGCCACACGATCGTCCTCGCCCAGGGGGAGGCCGCCGGCCTGGGACACAGCCAGGTCGGCACCGAGCACCTGCTGCTGGCGCTGATCGCCGAGGAGCGCGGCGCGGCCGGGCGGGCGTTCGCGCACCTCGGCGTGGCGCTCGAGGGGGCCCGCGACAAGGTCGGGGCGCTGATGCCGCCCAGCGCCGAACCGCCGACGCAGGAGCAGATCCCCTTCAGCCCGCGGGCCAAGGGCACGCTCGAGGCCGCGCTGCGCCAGGCGCTCGGCTTCAAGGACACCACGATCGAGACCGAGCACATCCTGCTCGCGCTGCTGATCGAGCGCGACGGCCGCACCGCGAGCGTCCTCGCCTCGCTCGCCTGCCCGCCGGATCTGCTGCGCGAGACGGTGCTGGAGGAGCGCCGCGGCACCACCACGCCGGACCCGGCCGACGACGGTGACGCACTGCTCGCGCTCGCCGACGGCTCCGGCGTCGCCGGGCGCGCCCTCGAGGCGCTCGGCATCACCCCGGCCGCGCTGCGCGCGGCCGTGGAGCGCATCCGCAGCGGCTGGTAACCGGCACTCCCCGGAGAGGTACCTGACGGATGCCGCCGCGCCCCCATCTCGCGCTGCCGTCGCCGGGCTCGCGCCGTGCCGTGGTCGTGGGCGCCGGGTCGTTCGGCACGGCGGTCGCGGTCCTGCTCGCGCGCGGCGGCTTCCGCACCACGCTGCAGACCCGCACGGCCGAGCAGTGCGCGCGCCTCGAGGCCGACCGGGAGAACACGGCCTACCTCCCCGAGGTGACGCTGCCGCGCGAGCTGCGCATCGAGTCGGCGGCGTCAGGCCTGGGCCGGGTCGACTACGTGTTCCTCGGGGTCCCCTCGGCCGGGCTCGGCGAGGTCATCGCGAACCTCTCCGACCGCGGGCTCGACCGCCGCACGCCTGTGATCTCGCTCGCCAAGGGTCTCGTGCCGCCGCACGGGATCGCCCCGACGGTGCTGCTGACCGCGAGCCTGGGCGCGGCCCGCGTGGCCTGCGTCGGCGGGCCGGCCCATGCCCGCGAGATGGTCACCGAGGGCGCCGCGCTCGTCGCCGCGTCGACCGACGGCCGGCTGGCCGGGACGATCGCCGAGGTCTTCACCCGCGCCGGCGTGGTGTGCGAGCGCTCGAGCGACCCGATCGGCGTCGAGCTGGCGGGTGCGGCCAAGAACGCCGCCGCGCTGGCCGCCGGCGCCACGCAGGCCCAGGGCCTCAACGCCGCCGGCGCCGCCGCGGGGCACATCTTCCTCGAGGTCTGGCGCTACGCCGAGCAGCAGGGCGCCCGCCCCGAGTCGATGATCGGGCTCGCCGGCACGGGCGACCTCGTCGGCACCGCGCTGGCGCCGCAGAGCCGCAACCGCCAGGCCGGCGAGCTGCTCGCCGCCGGTGTCCCCGCCGCCGACATCCCCGCCCGCATCGGCCAGGCCGTCGAGGCGCTCGACATGGTGCCCCTGCTCGCCCACGCGCTCAAGCGCGCCCAGATCGACGCGCCGGTGACGAACGCGCTCAACCGCCTGATCAGCGGCGAGCTGCCGCTCGACGACTGGGTCGCGAGCGTCCGCGCCACCGTCCCGCCCCCCGCCCGCTTCGGCTCGGCCGTCGCCTGGGCGCGCTGGCGCCAGCGGAGGAAGGCCCGCTTTACTCAGCGCAGAGGCTCCTCTTAGAGAGCTTTGTCGAATGGTGGCCATCATGGTCGCAATGAGCCGCCTCTCCAACCTCTTGTATGTGCTTCTCGGCGCCGTCGCGGTCGGCGCCGTCGTGGCCGTGCTCGCCGTCGTCGGCGCGCTCCCCGACAAGGTCGAGCGCACGACCGTCAACGCCCCCAGCACGACGACGGACGCACCCCCGTCCACCTCGCCGGCAGCGCTCGAGTCCGCGCCCACCAGCGTCGCCGACATCTACCAGCAGGTCTCCGGCAGCGTGGTCTTCGTCTCCGCCCGCGGTGGCGACGGCTCACTCCAGTTCGACGGGCAGGGCGGCGGCAAGGCCGCGTCCGGCTCGGGCTTCGTCATCGACGACGCGGGTCACATCGTCACCAACGACCACGTCGTCGAGGACGCGAACAAGTTCACCGTTCGCTTTGGCGAGGAGGGCGACCCGATCCCGGCCAAGCTCGTCGGCAAGGACCCCTCCAGCGACCTGGCCGTGCTCTCGATCGACCCGAAGGCGGTCAAGGGCGGCGTCAAGCCGCTCGCGCTCGCCGCCTCGAAGTCGCTGCGCCCCGGTGAGGCCACGATCGCCATCGGCAGCCCGTTCGGCCTCTCGGGCACCGTGACGACCGGCATCATCTCCGCGCTCGGCCGCGAGATCGAGGCGCCCAACGGGTTCTCGATCCCCGGCGCCGTCCAGACCGACGCCGCCATCAACCCGGGCAACTCGGGCGGCCCGCTGCTCGACGCGCAGGGGCGCGTGATCGGCGTCAACTCGCAGATCGCCTCCTCCGGCGGCGGCAACAGCGGCGTCGGCTTCGCCGTCCCCGTCGACAGCATCCGCGACGTCGTGCCGAAGCTGGTCAAGGACGGCAAGATCGAACGCGCGTACCTCGGCCTCGCCTCCGGTGAGCGCCCCGCGACGCCCGGCGCGCTGGTCGGCAGCGTCAACCCCGGCGCGCCGGCGGACAAAGCCGGGATCCGCAGCGATGACCTGATCACCTCGTTCGACGGCAAGTCGATCCGCAACCCGTCCGCGCTCTCGCTCGCGGTCCTGCAGAAGCAGCCCGGGGACGAGGTGAAGGTCGAGCTCAAGCGTGGTGACAGCACCCGCACCGTGACCGTCAAGCTCGACGAACGTCCTACCCAGGCGGCCCGTTGACCCAACCGGAGCCGCGGGGCGCGTACTCTGGAGGCATGACGGACGACATCCGCCTGCGGGCGATCGAGGACATCCGCGACGACCCGGCGCGCGAGGCGCACACCGCGCTCGAGGCGACGATGTTCGAGGTCAAGCGGGTGATCGTCGGGCAGGAGGCGATGCTCGAGCGCCTGCTCGTGGCGCTCCTGGCGGGGGGCCACGTGCTGCTGGAGGGCGTCCCGGGCCTGGCCAAGACGCTGACCGTCAAGACGCTGGCCGACGCGCTGGGCGGCGACTTCAAGCGCCTGCAGTTCACCCCCGACCTCGTGCCTGCGGACCTCGTCGGCACGCGCATCTACCGCGCTGACACGGGCGGCTTCGACACCGAGCTGGGGCCGGTGTTCTGCAACTTCCTGCTCGCCGACGAGATCAACCGCGCCCCCGCGAAGGTGCAGTCGGCCCTGCTCGAGGTGATGCAGGAGCGCCAGGTCACGATCGGGCACGAGACCCACCACGTGCCGCGGCCGTTCCTGGTGCTCGCGACCCAGAACCCGATCGAGTCCGAGGGCACCTACCCGCTGCCCGAGGCCCAGGTCGACCGCTTCATGTTCAAGCTCGTCGTCGGCTACCCCGACCATCGCGACGAGGTCGCGGTGGTCGAGCGCTCGCTGGGCGCGGCCGCGCAGGTGCGCGAGGTCCTCTCACCGGCCTCGCTCGCACGCCACCAGCGCGCGGCGCACGCGGTCTTCGTCGACCGGCGGGTGATGGAGTACGCGGTCGAGCTGACCACCGCGACCCGCGAGCCGGGCGAGGAGGGCTGGGTCGAGTTCGGCGCCAGCCCCCGCGGCTCGATCAACCTCGTGCACGCGGGGCGCGCGCTCGCGCTGCTGCGCGGCCGCGACTACGTCCTGCCGAGCGACATCCGCGACGTCGCGCGCGACGTCCTGCGGCACCGGCTCGTCCTGACCTACGAGGCACTGGCGGCCGGCGTCGACGCCGACCGGGTGCTCGACGACGTGCTCGAGGACGTGCACATGCCCCACATCGAGCTGTCGGACCGGGAACGCCGCTGACGTGAGCTTCCGCGAGCCTGTCCTCCTGCTCGCGCTGGTGCTCTTCCCTCTGGCGGCCGCGGCATACGTGTTGGCGCAGCGCCGGCGGCGGCGCTTCGCGGTCCGCTACCCGAACGTCGACGTGCTCGCCTCGGTGGCCGGGCGCTCGTGGGGGCGCCACCTTCCGGCCGCGCTGGCGCTGCTGGCGCTGGCCGCCCTGCTGATCGCGCTGGGGCGCCCGGAGCGCACCGTGGCGGCCCCGCAGCGCCAGGGCGTCGTGATGCTCGTGGCCGACACCTCGGGCTCGATGGAGGCGACCGACGTCGCCCCCAGCCGCCTGCGGGCGGCGCAGGTCTCGGCGCGCGCGCTGGCCAAGCAGCTCCCCGAGCAGTTCCGTCTCGGGCTCGTCACCTTCAACAGCATCGCGGAGCAGCTCGTGGCGCCGACCACGGACCGCAGCCAGATCTACACCGCCATCGACGGTCTGAAGGTGCGTGGCTCGACCGCGATGGGCGACGGCCTCGAGCTCGGGCTGCAGAGCGCCCGCACCCGGGTCAACGACACCAGCGGGCGCTCGCGGCGGGTGCCTGCGGTCATGGTGCTGCTGTCCGACGGCAAGAGCGTGCGCGGCTCCGAGCCGGTCGACGTCGCCGACCGCGCCAAGAAGCTCAAGGTCCCGATCTACACGATCGCGCTGGGCACGCAGTCGGGCACGCTCGACCGCGGGGGCCAGTCGGTGCCGGTGCCGCCCGACAACGTCACGCTGCGAGACGTCGCGGAGACGACCGGCGGGCGCTTCTTCGCCGCGCCGAGCGCCGCCCGGCTGGAAACGATCTTCGAGAACCTCGGCACGCGCTTCTCGACGCGCAAGGAGAAGCAGGAGGTCACCGCGGCGTTCGCCGGCGCCGCGCTAGTGCTGCTGCTGGCGGGCGCGATCCTCTCGCTGCTGCGCACGGGGAGGATCCCGTGAGCGGCGTCCGCCGCCGCCGCGGCGGCCCCGCGCCGCGCCCCCGCAGCCGGCTGGCGATCACCGCGCCCGAGCGCACGCCTGAGCGCCCCGGTCCCGGCCCGATCCCGCCGACCGTCCTGCGCTCGCTCGACCTCGCCGTGCTGCGGCGCGTCGAGAGCCTCGTGCCGGGCGAGCACCTGACGTCGCAGGTCGGCGGCGGGACCGAGCTCGCGATGATCCGCCCGTACCGCCCCGGCGACGACGTGCGCCACATCGACTGGAACGTGACCGCGCGCCTGCGCGAGCCGCACGTGCGCGTGCACGTCGGCGAGCGCGCGATGACGGCGTGGCTGCTGCTCGACGTCTCGGCGTCGATGACGTTCGGCACCGCGGACCGCCGCAAGACCGACGTCGCCGAGGGCGTCGCCCTCGCGATCGCCCACGTGGCGACGCGGCGCGGGAACCGCCTCGGCGTGGTCGCCGTCGGCGGCGGCGAGCCGCGCATCATGCGCCCGCGCCAGGGCCGCCTCGGTCTGCTCGCGCTGCTGGCCGAGCTTCGCACCGAGCCCGAGGCCGACGGGGCGGGGTCGACCGCGCTCGGTGACGCGACGCGCAAGACGGCTGCGCTGGCGCGCAACCGGGGGCTGATCGTGGTCGTCTCTGACTTCCGCGGCGACCGCGACTGGGAGGCGCCGCTGCGCGCGCTGCGCGGGCGCCACGGGGTGCTCGCGGTCGAGATCCGCGACCCGCGCGAGCTCGAGCTGCCCCCGGTCGGCGACCTCTGGTTCAGCGATCCCGAGACCGGGCGCCAGGTGAGCGTCAACACGAGCCGCCGCGGCGTGCGCAAGCGCTTCGCCAAGGCGGCCGCCGCCGAGCGCGATGAGGTGACCGCGGCACTGCGGCGCACCGGCGCCGAGCACCTCGTGCTCTCCACGGACGGCGACTGGCTGCGCGCCCTGGCGGGGCACCTGCGGCGCTCGGAGATGCGGACGCGCAGCGTGCGCGGAGGCCGGGCGGCATGAGCTTCCGCGAGCCCGCCGTGCTGATCGGCCTGCTCCTGCTGCCGCTCGCCGCGGGCGCCTACGCGGTCATGCAGCGCCGCCGCCGGCACGACGCGGCGCGCTTCGGCAACCCTGCGCTGCTCGCCGGCCTCTCCACCGCGCGCCCCGGTTGGCGCCGGCACCTGCCGCCGCTGCTGCTGCTGCTCGCCCTCGGCGCACTCGTCGTCGCGCTCGCGCGCCCCCAGCGCAGCGTCGCGGCGCCGCAGCGCCAGGCCACGGTGGTGATGGTCACCGACGTCTCGGGCTCGATGCGGGCCACCGACGTCGAGCCCGACCGCCTCTCCGCCGCGGTCGAGGCCGGCCACGCGCTCGCCGACAAGCTGCCCGACGAGCTGCGTCTCGGCCTCGTCACGTTCTCCGACTATGCCGAGCAGACCGTCCCGCCGACGACCGAGCGCGAGCCCGTCGAGCAGGCACTCGACCGTCTCGTCGCCGACGGCGGCACGGCGATGGGCGACGCGCTGCGCCGCGGCATCGAGTCCGCGCGGACGCCCGTCCCGAACAAGGACGGCAGCGGCTCGCGCCGCCTGCCCGCGGTCATCGTGCTGCTCTCCGACGGCAAGAACACGTCCGGCAACACGACGCCGCTCGACGTCGCCCGCCAGGCCAAGGCACTGAAGATCCCGATCTACGCGATCGCGCTCGGTACGCCGAGCGGCGAGATCGAGTTGACCGATCCGTTCTCCGGCACGAGGCAGACGATCGCGGTGCCGCCCGACCCGCAGACGCTGCGCGAGATCGCGCGCGTCACCGGCGGGCGCTTCTTCGAGACGGCGAAGGCCGCCGAGCTCGAGTCGATCTACGCCAACCTCGGCACCCGCCTCTCCTCCAAGCAGGAGAAGCGCGAGGTCACCGTGGCGTTCGCCGGCGGCGGCCTCGTGCTCCTGCTGGTCGGCAGCGGGATGAGCCTGGCCTGGTTCGGGCGCCTGCCCTAGCGGCGGAGGCGCACCAACTCCTCGCGGTCCGCGCCGCCGGACAGGTCGACGGCCAGCACCAGGCCGACGCCGCGGGCCTAGAACTTCGCCTCGAGGATGTCGGGCTCGAGCGGGTTGTAATCGAGCGTCATGAGCGTGTTGCGGTAGCGCTTGAGCGGGACCTTCACGCGCTCGCGCAGGGAGACGACCTTGGCTCGGTCCTCGGCGTGGCCCTTGTAGAGCTCCTGGCGGTAGCGCATCCCGACCCTCGGGTGCGCGGGCATGGCGATGCCGGCCT
>Ga0136617_10003013_pt1 | contig 15038 bp, 14 predicted proteins | sample AntDrymUQ3222106_2_FD_129672 | JGI IMG/M metagenome (GOLD analysis project Ga0136617, IMG submission 129672) | Polar desert sand microbial communities from Dry Valleys, Antarctica - metaG UQ322 (21.06) | ecosystem: Environmental > Terrestrial > Soil > Desert | place: Antarctica: Dry Valley... | reverse complement strand
TCTCCGAATCCGGAGAACGCGGAGGCGCTGAAGCTCGGGGTGAAGCTGGCGATGAAGGAGAATGCAGACCTGGTCATCGCGACCGATCCGGATTGCGATCGCATGGGGGTGGCGGTGCGGACTGAGAACGGCGAAATGATTTTGCTAACCGGCAATCAGATAGGCTCGCTCATGGGCTATTATCGCGCCAAGACGCTCTTCGACCGCGGCATCCTGAACAGGGAAAACGCGGCACGCGGCGTGATCATCAAGACTTTTGTAACCACCGATTTGCAGAGGGCGATTGCCGAGCATTTCGGGCTTCGCTGTATCGAGACGTTGACCGGCTTCAAATATATTGGAGCGAAACTCGGTAAGTACGAGCAGGCGTTGCCGGCGGATGTTCGCGAGGAATACAGAGACCTATCTGAAGACAAAACGCGCGAGCTGCGCCTGAAGCATTCCTCCTTCTACATTTTCGGTGGTGAGGAAAGCTACGGCTACAGCGGCGCAGATTTTGTGCGCGATAAAGATGGGAACGGCGCCACGATCATGTTCTGCGAAGTGGCAGCCTATGCGAAATCGTGTGGCCTAACGATCGATGCACTGCTCGACGAGGTCTTTTCCACCTTCGGCTACTTCGAGGAGAAAAATGGCGCGATGACGTTCGAAGGCGCAGAAGGCGCAGCCAGGATCAAGCGGCTGCTGGATTCGTATGTGACCGCCGCGCCGACCGAAATGCTGGGCTCGAAAGTCGCAGCGGTGAAGAATTTCGAGAAGGAAACCTACCGCGACGTAGAAGGCGACCCCATCCCGAAGGAGAAAATGTTGATATTCGAATTGGAAGATCGCACCCGGATCGCGGTGCGCGGTTCGGGCACGGAGCCAAAGATAAAGTATTATCTCTTCGCGGAACGTCGCCCGACGAATGGCAGGTTATCCGAGGAGGCCCTGGCCACGATCAAAGTCGAGGTCACTCAGCATCTCGAGCGTCTCTGGACCTGGCTGCAGCAGGACGCCATGGCGAGAGGCTAAGAAGGCGCAGCTCGTAGAGCCGGGCCTCGACAGGACCGAATTTCCTGCTGAGAGTCTGCGAATGCCTCGCGAAATCAAGCTGGACGGTGGTGAGATCAGTCTCCTGAAAACAATCGGCCTGAGCGGCACCCCGATTTCCGGCAAGCTCCTTCTGGAGCGGATTGACGACATGATGCCGGCCGAGTTAATCGAGACGCTCGATGGTTTGCTCACTATCGGCTATGTCATCTCAACCAAGGTGAACGTGCGCAAAGCAGAGGATGTCGAGCGGGCTTTCTTTCGCGTCAACCCCATGTACACCCGCGACCTGCGCGACGCGGTCAATCCTTCAAGGTCTCGCGACGAGGGACGCGCTCGTCGGCAACGACGCGGCTGAGCAGGGGTGAATTTGAGCGCACGAATGCTGCGGCTGTGGCCGTGGCTGGCGGCGGCTTCAAGCGGGTTGCTCTGCCGCTTGTGCTTTGCGCCTTACGATCAAGCGTGGCTCTGCTGGGTCGCGTTGACCCCTTTGATTACCGCGGTCTGGTTCTCAGGCGCGGAAGTGAAGCGGCGCTGGCTGCGCGATCTGTTGCTCGGTTATGTCGCGGGACTGACATGCTTCTGGAGCGTCTTTTCGTGGCTGACCACGGTGACTGTGCCGGGCTGGTTCCTCGTCGGCACCTACATGGCGATTTATTTTGCGGGGTGGAGTTGGCTCTGCGGTCTGCTGAGACCGGCACCGCGGAAGCCCCGACCACTCGAAGGTCTCGAGGCGGTCACGCGCAGATTGGAGGAGAAACGGGCAGCGGAGCGTGCAGGCACTCCGGCGCAGGAAAGCCGATCCAGTGCGCTGCCTAACGAGTCGTGGCAGGACAACTCTCCCTGGCTGAGCTCGTTCAGCAATCTACGGCTCGGAATCCTGCTCGCCGCCACCTGGGTGACAATGGAAACGGTCCGCGGGACTCTCTTCTCTGGCTGGGGCTGGAACACGCTCGGCAGCGCGCTCCATGCCCAGTGGGCCATGATTCAAATCGTGGAATACACCGGGGTGCCCGGGCTCTCATTTCTGGTCGCGCTGACCAACGTCATTCTCGTCGTGACGGTGCGCCGGTTCATTGATGAGACCCGGGTGAAGCAGAGACGGCCGCATTTCGAGTTCACACTCACAATGGCCGCGATCGTTGGCGTGATCGGATATGGAGTGCGCGCGGTGCAGGTGGGTCAGCCATCCACGAGCGTGCGGGTGGCGGCGTTGCAACCGAATATTCCGCGCGAGCAAAAATTCAGCCGTGATTTCGCCCAGGCCACGTTCGAGAAGTTCGTTGGCTTAAGCCAGGTCGCTCTGCAATCGAAGCCCGACCTCCTGATGTGGCCTGAGAGCTCGATGCCGGATCCAGTGGTGCCTGGGACGGCCAGCTACCAGTTTGTGATGGATTTTTCGAAGGAAGCGAAAGTCGATCTCCTCACGGGCGTGATCGATGAGGAGGGGAAGGATGCTTACAACGCGGCGCTATTCGTCTCCGGCGACAGCGAGAGAGTCGGCCTCTATCGCAAACTCCACCTCGTGCCCTTCGGCGAATACGTGCCCGGCAGGCACACGGTTCCAGGAATCTCGGCCATAGTCGGCGACCAGGTTCCGGAGGATTTCGGCTTCGGCAAAGAGCACACCGTCTTTCAGCTGACCCGGCCAGAGATTCGAGTCGCGCCCCTGATCTGCTTCGAAGACACGATCGGAGAGCTGACCCGGCAGTTCGTTTTGCGCGGTGCGAATCTGCTCGCCAACGTGACGAATGACGGCTGGTTCCTCCGCTCCGCCGGCTCGCAGCAGCACCTCGCGAATGCGGTCTTTCGCTGCGTGGAAATGCGTTTGCCGATGGTGCGCTCCGCCAACACCGGGGTGACCTGCTTCGTAAATGAATTCGGCCGGGTGACCCAGATCCTGCTCGATGACACCGGTAGTCAATTCACGGAAGGCGTGCTGACGGGCGAAGTGCAGGTGCCGATCGATTACGTGCCCACGTTCTACGTCCGGCATGGGGAGCTATTCGCGCACGTTTGTGCGGCCGTGACGGGGTTGATGCTGCTGGGACTATTGCCACGACTCGTTAGGCGAAAAGCGCAGATCGCTCGTTGACCCGCCCCAGGCTTGCAGGCCGCGCTGCTCCTGACAGACTGCGCCAATGGTTGAAATTTCCCCTCGCCTCGGAGGCTCTTGTGCAGCGGCCCTGCTCCTGGCGAACGCAACCTTTGCTCAGGGACCCGCGCCGTCCCCTCTCCTCCCGCCCGCCGCCGTCGCCACTTCGCCAGTGCCGGCAACGCAAGCTCCGGCTCCATCTCCCGCGCTAGAACTAACTCGATCCGATCTGGAACCGTTCCTGGATGGCTTGATCTCGTCCCAGATCGAGAACCGCGACGTTGCGGGAGCGGTCGTTTCCGTGGTCAAGGATGGACAGACTCTGCTAGCGAAGGGTTATGGGTTCGCTGACTTCGAGCGCCGGACCCCGGTGGTAGCCGAGGAGACGCTCTTCCGCCCCGGCTCCATCTCCAAGCTCTTTACTGCCACCGCCGTGATGCAGCTGGTCGAGCAGGGAAAGCTCAATCTCGATCAGGATGTGCGCGAATACCTCGACTTCGGTATCCCGCGCAATTTTCCCGAGCCCATCACGCTGCGGCGAATCCTGACCCACACCGCCGGCTTTGAAGAGTCGCTCAAGAACCTCTTCGCCTCGCCTAACGAACCGTTGAAGCCGCTCCGTGATTATCTCGTCGCGCACATGCCTGCGCAGATTTTCCGGCCGGGCGCGGTGCCGGCCTACTCCAACTACGCGATCTCGCTCGCGGGCTACATCGTTGAGCGGACCGCCAGCCAGCCGCTCGATCAATACCTGGCCGAGCGCGTCTTCGGGCCGCTCGGCATGACGAGTTCGACTTTCACCCAGCCGCTGCCCGAGCCCTTGCAGCATCGGATGTCGAGCGGTTACACGACGCTAGCAGCGGGCGCGAAGCCGTTTGAGATGGTCCCGGCTGCGCCTGCAGGCGCGCTTTCCGCTACTGCCGCCGACATGACGCGCTTCATGCTTGCGGTGTTAAACGGCGGGACGCTGGATGGTGCCACCATTCTCCGGCCCGAGACGCTTGCCGCCATGCAATCACGGCAACTGGAGCTGCATCCCGCTCTGCACGCGATGGGGCTCGGCTTCATTGAATACTCGGAGAACGGTCACATCATGTGGGGCCACGGCGGCGATACGATTTTATTTCACAGCGACATGTTCCTGCTCCCGGATGCGCGAGTGGGCTTGTTCATTTCCTACAACAGCGGCGGATCGCGACCTGGCAGCGGTCGTGGCGAAGTGCGGCGCGCATTCCTGGACCGATACTTTCCCCAAGCTGAAGTCGCGTCGTCGCCGCAAGGAGGCGAAGTCCTAACGCGCGCGCGTGGAGTCGCCGGCGTCTACGAGGTGTCGCGCAAATCGGAGACGAACTTCGCCCGGATTACCGCGCTGCTGGGGCAAGTCGTGGTGACGGCCGACGGTCCGCTTGTCAAAATCAAAAACGCGAAGAATCTGCGCGGTCAGACAAAAAAGTGGTTGGAAGTGGAGCCTTACGTCTATCGCGAGATCAACGGACCCGATCGCGTCGCCTTCCGCCGCGACCAGAACGGCAAAGTTACCGACCTGCTGCCGAACGCACCAATCTACCTCGCCCAGCGCGTGTCCGGATTTCGAAGCAAAACGCTCCTGCTCCCGCTGGTCGGTGGTAGTTTGGCGTTCATCTTATTGACGCTTCTTCTTTGCCCGGTGGCGGTGGTGGTGCGGAAGCGACATCGACACGCGCTACTGCCCGATCGCCGCAGCCGGATTCTCTATCTTCTCTCACGCGTGGTTTGTCTTCTCTTCGTCGGAATGATCGCCGCGCTCGCGATTCCGTTCTCGCGCGTTGAAAACGACATCTCGTTCCTGGGCGACAGAATTAACCCGTGGCTCCGCACGTCACAGGTCTTCGGATGGCTTGGGGCAGCCGGTGTTTTCATTTTAATCCTGGCCCTGATTCGCTTCTGGCGCACCGCGAGCATCGGGTGGTGGACGCGGGTGCATTCCACCCTGCTCATGTTTGCTGCGCTTGTCTTGGTCTGGTTCGCATGGCAATGGCATTTGCTCTCGCCTTCGCTGAAATTTTGATCCGCAGAAATTTTTAATGTTCCGCGCGCGCGCCTTTACCGTCCTCCTCGCGTGCACGCTCGCCGGGAGTGCTTCAGCCTACGGTCCGATTGGCCATCAGATTGTAGGAGCAATCGCGGACCAGCGGCTGGCGGGAACCGCAGTCGGTAAAAAAATCGCGGTGCTTCTCGATGGCTTCACCTTGGAAAAAGCCTCAGTCATTCCGGACGAGATCAAGGGCTGGGACAAAAACGGCGCGGATGATCCCAACATTTTTCACTACTCATCGCGCCCGCGCATCGACACTCAATTGCGGGATTTCTGGCGCGCCAATCAGCCGACTCAGGAAGCTGATCCGATAATGCCTTCGCATCATTGGTTCCATTACACCGACGTGCCGGTGTTGCGGCCTCAGAAATACGCGGACGGGAAAGTGGGGCGGACGAAGTGGGATATCGTCCACATGATGCGTTATTGCATCGCGATCCTGAAAGGCGCGGAGCCTGACGAGAACGCGCGCAAGATCACAAAACCAATCGCCATCATTCTCCTGGCGCACTTTGTGGGGGACATCCATCAGCCTCTTCACGTCGGTGCGCAGTATTTCGACGAGAAAGGCGAGGCGGTTGATCCTGACCAGGGAAAACCTGGGCTCGAGGATCAGGGCGGCAACACCATCGTGTTCCGTCACACCCCCGCGGTCGCCGCAAGGACCGGACAGGCGCAATCGAATCTCCACGGCTTTTGGGACAACCATTCCGTGATGGCCAACCTGCCGGACCTTCCCGAATCGATGCCGAAAGAGGAACGTCGCGCCAAAACGGATGAAGCCAAAAACGCGTTGATCGAGAAGTTCACTTTGCAGGAGCCGGCGAATTGGCGCATGCCCGCTGAATTGGCCCTGACCGCATATCCGGAAGCTTGGGCGGATGAAATTCTCCCGCTTGCGCGCGAGGCGCACGAGCGGCTGCGCTTCACCGACATCCGACCAAAACAGGAGGGAAACCATCAACTCGCCGCCGGTTTCGCGGAAGAGAAGCCCGCAGCGGACGGAGTGCCCTACGGCGAATGGGCCGCGCAGGTGGTGCATGGTCAATTACACAAAGCCGGGTGGCGTTTCGCCGATCTGCTGGAGAAAGCTCTGCAGTAAATCCACCCAAGATGTGTAGCCACGGCCCTGTGGGCCGTCCCCGCCGTGCGTTCCATTCACACTCGCGAAACGTCGCACAGCGATGTGGCTACAGTGATTGAGGACTGACAACGCGCGCGGGCTTTCAAAGCCTCTGCGCGATGGGTGAAGAAATCGCACGGCGACCGCTCAAAACACGGTCGGAAAAGTGGCCCCGAGACCTGCTGCTCTTCTCGTTAGGCAGGGTTTTACGCCAAACCAAATTTCCATCACCAGTGCTGTCATCAGTATTGCCGGCGCGATATGCCTGTTCCTGGCGGCGTACCGCGTGGGCCTCTCCGAAATCGCTCTTTTCCTCACCGCCGCCCTTTGCATCCAGCTCCGACTGCAACGCCTGGTGGACCATGGTCGCGGTCTTCGCCCTCGCGCTCGCGCTCGGACCGATCGGCACCGTCGTGCTCTTCGCCCTGATGTCGTTTCTGGCCCTGCGAGAATTCATTACCCTTACGCCTTCGAAACGCGGGGATCACCGCGCGCTCTTCTGGGCCTTCTTCATCCTCCTGCCGATCCAATACATTCTGATCGCACGGCAGTGGGACACGATGTTCACCATTTTCATTCCGGTTTACGCCTACCTTCTCATCCCTATCCGCAGCGTGCTGGCAGGCGATACCGAGCGATTCCTGGAACGAACCGCGAAGATCCAGTGGGGGCTGATGGTTTGCGTTTACTTCGTCAGTTACGCGCCCGCCTTGCTCACCTTGAACATTCCCGGAAACGAAGGTCAAAACGCGAAACTGCTCTTCTTTTTCGCCGGCGTGGTTCAGTTGAGCGACGTGCTCCAGTATGTGGTCGGGAAACTCTTCGGCAGCCGTCCGGTCGCGGCAAAAGTGAGTCCGAACAAAACGCTCGAAGGATTTGTCGGCGGCGTCCTGGCCGCCAGCCTGATCGGCATGGCACTCTGGTGGGCCACGCCCTTCTCACCGCTCGCTGCATTCGCGATGGCGTTGGCCATTACCTTGATGGGGTTCTTTGGCGGTCTGACGATGTCGGCTATCAAACGCGATCGCGGAGTGAAAGACTATGGCGAGCTCCTGCCGGGGCATGGCGGCATGATGGATCGCATCGATTCACTTTGCTTCGCCGCTCCAGTCTTCTTTCATCTCACCCGATATTTCTATACGTGAGCCCGTCCAGCCACCGGCCGCACAGCCGCGAAAGCTGGGCGGTACGATCCATTACGGTTCAAACACAACCGAACAACCCCGCGCTGCGATTCAGTTGCGTATGAAACTATTTAATAAATTGATGTCGAAAATCTTTGGCCAGGGTGCTGCTCCCGCTCCGGCTCCGGCTTCCTCTGCTCCGCCCACTGGAGCTGGCGCCGGCTCCAGTATGCCTGCTGGTTCCGGTGCTGGCTCCGCTCCTCCTTCTTTTTCTGCTCCGGCAGCAGCCAGCGCGACCGGGGGCGGTGCCGCAGCGGCGGGATCGGTCGATGTGAACGCAGTTCTTAACGAGATGGCGTCCAGGAACCCGGAAAAGCTCGATTGGAAGAAATCGATCGTGGATTTAATGAAGTTGGTCGGGATGGACAGCAGTCTGGCCGAGCGAAAAGAGCTCGCGACCGAGCTGGGTTACACCGGCGATAAAAACGATTCCGCCACAATGAATGTGTGGTTGCATAAGCAGGTCCTAAGGAAGTTGGCCGAGAATGGCGGCAAAGTTCCGGCGAACCTTCTCGATTAGACCGTTCAATGACGGACAAGCGCGCAGAAGCGAGGCGGGGCGCGAATTAAAGGTGTGATGGCTAGACAACGATTTGGCTTAACCGGAATCAGCTTCCTCGGGCTCGCCGTCCTCACCGGTTGCGACGTTGCCCCGCCGCCCACCGCCACGGCGCCGCCGCCTCCCCCGCCGATTTCAGCTCCAGCCGAGAGCGGCCGGGAAGTGCGGCAGCGGCAGGCAGATTTCTTGAACCGAATCCGCGCCGCTGATCCGCAGCAGAGGACGATCGATCGCGCTTTGCTCAACGAGCAGAATGAGCTCGGGCTCATTCTCGATCGCAGCGTCGAGATGGAAAAAATCGACGATTTGATGCGCGGCATGCTTACGCAGATGGCTCGTGAATTTCCGGGCCAGGACCTGACCGTCCATGCTTATGCGCCGTCAGAGCCGCCGCGAAAAATCGGAACCGCGCGCCTGAACGCACGAACGCACGACATGACTTACACACCAGAACGCTGATTCTGCGCGAACGCAGGCACCTTAAACTCAAACCAGAACCAAATATTATGCCAGAAACTGTAGATGATTTCATGAAGCGCTTCGGGGGCGAAGGAACCGTGGACGACCGCGAGGCTCAGAAATATCACGACCGTTTCGTCTCCACGGACGACAACGATCGGGACTTCGACAATCGAACCTACCACGAGGGCGCGACCGAGTATCTCGGGAAACTTCCCGACGATCAGTTTCAACGCGCGGCTCGGAACGCGGTCGCGCAAGCGCCTCCGCAGGAGCGTGAAGGGCTGCTTAGCGGATTGCTTGGTGCGCTCGGTGGCGGTGGCGGAGGAATGGGCGGCGGCGGCGGCGGCGTGGCAGGCGCACTCGGCGGCTTGGCGGGCGCGGGCGGATTGGGCGGGATCGCAAAGATGCTTGGCCTCGGCTCCACCGATCCCAAGAACATGAGCGAAGATGATGCGGCCAAGCTCATGAATTATGCGCGTAAAGAGAATCCAGACGCGTTGCGACAGACGGTGCAGGAAAAGCCATGGTTTGTGAAAGCACTGGGCAATCCCATTGTCATGGGCGCGCTCACCGTGGCCGCGGCCAAGATGCTAAGCAATCGACGCCGGTAAACGTTTCGAAACAATGAGGGGCGCGCTTCCGAGCCGCCCCTCTTTTTTTGCGAAGGGCCTGGCGAGCGCCGCTCCTTGCTCGTTGCAGTGGGCGCTGGACGATGCAAAGTCCCCGAACCAATGCGACCGACCGGACAACGAACCCTGGGCAGCTTCATTTTCCTGAGCCGCTGGCTGCAGGCGCCACTTTATTTCGGGCTCATCGTCGCCCAAGGCGTCTATGTCTATCACTTCATCATTGAGCTGTTTCATCTCCTGCAGAACGCGGCCGGGATAAAAGAAAACGAAATCATGCTCACCGTCCTCGGTCTGATCGATGTGGTCATGATCGCGAACCTCCTCATCATGGTGATCGTAGGCGGCTACGAAACTTTCGTTTCGCGGCTCAACCTCGAGGGACATCCCGATCAGCCGGAGTGGTTGTCGCATGTCAATGCCGGCGTGCTCAAAGTGAAGCTCGCTACCGCTTTGATCGGCATTTCGTCGATCCATCTGCTGAAGACTTTCATCGAGGCGGAGCGCCTCGCGAGCAAAGTAATCGTCTGGCAAATCGTTATTCATCTCACGTTTGTGGTCTCCGCCTTCATGCTGGCCTGGACGGATCGAATCACGACAAGCAAAAGCGAAGCGGTCGGGACGCTGCCAGGCACGTCCTAAGCGAGGCGGAAAAGCAGTTAAGGGAAGCGCTGCGACTTTTGCGGCGCGGAGCGAGGGTGCTCATCGCGAGATGAGACGGCCACGGTTTCGCGACCGCCGGCGCGCGCTGGAGCATCCTGCCCTCGCCCGTCGAAGCCGAACCGTTCGCGTACAAAATAAAGCGGGCGCTGTTTCACCTCCCCGTAAATCCGGCCGACGTATTCGCCGATGATACCGAGTGAGATCAATTGCACTCCGCCCATAAAAAGAATGGCGACGAAGAGCGAGGCCCACCCCCGCACCCAATGCGATGGGTCGTAGAAAAAACGCAAGATGATGGCCCAGACAATCCCGAGCAGCGCGATCCCAATCACGAAAAAGCCTGCCCAAACCGCGAGGCGCAACGGAGTGAAGGAGAAGGAGAAGACGGCGTCGGCTGCGAAACCTACCATCCTAAGGAGTGGAAACTTCGTCTCGCCGGCGAAGCGCGCTTCCCGTCGATACGGAATCGCAACCTGCCGAAAGCCCACCCAGGCTACCATGCCGCGCAGGAAGCGATCGCGTTCCGGCATCTGCAAAAGCGCGTGCACGACCGCGCGATCCATCAGACGGAAATCACCGGTGTCGGCCGGGATTGGCATCGGCGAGAGCCGATTCATGAGGCGATAAAATGCTTTCGAGCTCCAAAGCTTGAAGCGGGTCTCGCCGATGCGTTCCTCGCGTTCGCCGTAGGCGACGTGATAACCTTCGAGCCAGCGCGCATACATTTGCACGATCAATTCCGGCGGATCCTGGAGGTCGGCGTCCATGATCACGACCGCGTCGCCGGAGGCGTGTTCGAGCCCCGCGGTGGTCGCGACTTGGTGGCCAAAGTTACGCGACAATCGCAGACCTTTGACGCGCGGATCGGCCAGGCTCAATTCCTGGAGGAGCTTTGCCGTCTCGTCCCGACTGCCGTCGTCGACATACATGAACTCGAACTGCTCTTTGTTGAGTTTCTGCGCCAGTTCGACGAGGCGCCGATGTGTCTCGGGCAGCAACTTCGCTTCGTTGAAGCAGGGCAGGACAATCGAAATCAGCATCCGGTCTAGTTCATCTCATTTCAAAACGCCCACAAGCCTTGCACAAATCGGCCCGCGTAATGACCGAGGTAGAGCAGGGAGCCGACGCTCAAAGTTAAATACCAAAAGCGACGGCCCGTGGATGCCTGGGCGAAGAGGATGAAAATGGGAAAGAGTGTCAGCGCATAGCGAGGCACGCTCAGGACAAATGAGGTGCTGTTGATGAGCAGCCAGTTGCACGTCATCCAGATCGCGTAGGACGGTCGCGAGCGCCACCAACACCAAATGGTGCAGACGAAGACGAGCACAATGTAGAAAAACTCGTGCAAGCCCTCGGTCACATCATCGGGAATGCGAAGCCAGACGTCGCGAATCCCGATCCAGGGCGGCTTGAGTTTCTTAAACCAGTGCTCTTCCATAATCTTGGAAAACGCGAAGAAATCCCCCGTTACGTGATAGTTGATTAAGAGATACGCGATGAATCCCACCGGCATAATGCCGATCCAAAGCCATCGCCAATTGATCCGCCGTGCGGTCCGATATTGCGAAAACGCTTCGAGCGCGAGCGCCGGCATCAGGATCAAGCCGTTCACACGCGTCAGGCAGGCAAACATTCCGATCACGCCCGCTATTGCCCAACGACCGCTGCGCGCCGCGAGAAAGCAGGCAAGGGTCAGGGCAAGAAATAAGCTTTCGGTGTAACCGATGTGCAGGAAGTAGCTCGTCGGAAAAATGAAGAGAAACCAGACCGCATTCTGCGCCACCTCCTCGCCACTATCGAGGCGCGCGAGCCGTTTCAAAAGCAAACCAGCACCCACGGAAGCGATTCCGGAGACAACGAAGGCAGCGGCGAGATAATTCTGAGTCAGGAATGCAGCCAAATGAACAAGTCCCGGATAGAGCGGATAGAAGACAAGCGAGACGCGACCTTCGCCCGTGGCGACGTAGCCATGCTCTGCCAGAGCGAGGTAATGCACCGCATCCCAGCGATTCCAAATTTCCATCCAGCCAGGAAACGATTCTCTGGAGAGCGTAGTGACTGCCTGGACGGCGAAGATGAAGAGCAAAGCTTTGACGGACAGAATCAAAGTGATGACAGGCCAGTCCCAGGCGCGTATCCGCCGGAGCGAGACGGCATCAAGTCCGCGCATCGAAGGGAGCCTCACCGAAATGGCTACTAGCGGAGGAACAATGGGTCGTCGAGCATCCAGTGACTTTCGACTTCACTACCGCCACGCGTAGGAACACCGCCGCAATTACGCTGGCCAATTCGCCGATCTTTACGCTACATCGCAGCCATGAACTTCAAAAACCTGCTTCCTTCCTTTTTCCTCTCGATTGCGATGGCGGCGACGACAGCGCTCGCACAGACGAAAGTTGAACTTCAACCCAGCGACACCATGCAAACCGTCTTGGAAAAACAAATCGGGCAAACGGTCGAGCTGCGCATGAACTCCGGCGAGAAGATTGGCGGCAAGCTGGAGAAGCTCAGTGACAAACTCGCGCACCTCTCTCAGTTAACCGGCGCCGATTACTTTGATGGCGTCGTCGTAATCGACCAGATCGCTGCGGTCGTAGTGCGAGCGAAAACGAAATAACGGTGGCTTACGGGAGCACGACCACGCGGTAAAACCGCGGCGCCCCACTGACCGCGCCGAAATCCGTCACCGGGATATCCGCGCCGGTTCCGTTGATGTTGTCCGCCACGATCGACCATTGCAGAGCGGGCAGCTCCCCGCTCTGCTCGACGCGGTATTGCTGACCTACGACGGTCGCGAAGGTGATAACGAAATCATTTCCGCTCACGTCAGCACTGACCCGCGGCACGGAGCGAATAACGACCGCATCGTACGCTACTGGATGCAGTCCATCGGCTGCGCTTAAGATCAAAGTGTAAAGACCGGGTGCACTGAAGGTCGCGCTCGTCTGCCACTGGCTCGCATCGGCGAAGGTAACGACACCGGGTCCGGAATATTGGTTCCAATGAACCGCAGCAGTTCCGCTCGGATCGCTGATCGTACCCTCCAAGTTGACGCTATTGGAAAATTGCACCGTCACATCTGCCCCGGCATTAACGCTCGGGGCGCCGGGTGTGCGAGGTCCGGAGGCTGCGCCAGTCGTCTGGACGACTTCGAAATTATTGATGTCGATCGTGGAGAGGTTGTTAAAGGCATTGGACGGAAACCGCTCATCGGGACAGACCGAGACGGAAAAGAAGCCGCCGTTGTCGGCCACGATCGCGCCGTATTTTTTCAGCGCGAACAGCACGGCCTTTTCCTGTTTGGTCCAATTCGCGGGGACAACGAAGTTCGACTTCAAGCGCAGCCGTTGTCCCATCGCAGGATATTGTGTCGAGGTCGCGGGAATCGAAGAGGCGTAGTGGGTGGCGGGATAAATATATTCGCGCCGTGTCTTGGCCACGACGAGCCGCAAGGCGTGTTCCACCTTCCCGCGCTCGCATTCATCATAGCGGACGAGCGCAGGAAACATCGGCAAGCCTGCCGCATCTCCCGAGGTCCAACCCGCGGGACGCAGTGCATTCGAATTTAGATTGAACTTTGCTCCGTTCGACGCTTCCCAGTTGCTCCCGACCAGCCGGGTCAGCCACGTCTCCCAAATGGAGCCGGCCGCCGGATCGACCATGATCGAATGGCGATCGCCGCCCTCGTTGTTGATGTCGCGCTGCCACTGATCCAGCGTCAGCGAGCCGGTTTCGCGCGGCCATGTTTCAACCGGAAGATTACCAGCGATCGGATACATCCCGATCGTTCCGCTCCCGCCATCGAGGTCGGATTCGTCCGCGTAATTGAACAAATTAATCGGAACGCGCGGATGGTTTGTAGGCACGAGCACGTAATTCATTTCGTAAAACGGCCGCAGCTTCTGCCGCGAAGCAGACAGGTCGGCTTTGATCTGGGCGATCATCGTGGCCGAGTCGGTCCGGATTGGTCGCGCGCTGATGTCTTCATTCCACGCGCTATCCACTGGCATGATCTGCATCGCTGCGACCATCGCGTCCGCAGCGGGCGTGTTGAAGAGCGTGGGGACGGTGACGACTGGCTCGGGTCCGAGGATACGTCCTTCGTGATTGATTCGCTCCGCGAGCGCGGCCGCCGCGGCCAGGGTTGAAAGGCAGATCCCGAAAGCGATGCTTCGCATTAGACAATATGCAGCACTTCACGAGCCGCTGCAGCTCAGGCCTCTTCCGCGAGTGCGGCGCCGCGCGCTTTCAGCCAGGCCCAAAGCTTTTCGAATTCCGCTGGCGGACTTTGCTCAACCTCTGCAAACCATTGCCGATGTTCGGCCAGCATTTTCACCAAAGTCGTTCCGTCCGATCCTGACCGCGTCCAATCTGCGCCGCGCTCGAGAAGATCAAGCGCATCGGCAGACTTTCTTTGTGAAGCTCGGCGGTTGGGATCATCACGATGAAGTCTAACCAACCAGGCGACGATGCTTCCCTACGTCAGCGCTGCGGTCGGCGCGTTTTATAACGCGCTCGTTCAGCTTGGCATTCAGAATCAAGTCACGCTTTTCACCGCCTCCGACTTCGGCCGCACGCTGACCTCGAATGGGAAAGGCTCCGATCACGCCTGGGCCGGAAACCATTTCGTGGTCGGCGGCGGAGTGAATGGGAGACGCATTTACGGACAATACCCGGCGCTCTATCAAGATAGTCCGCTCGATGTCGGCCGAGGACGTCTCATCCCGACGACGAGCGCCGACGAATACTTCGCGGAAATGGCACTCTGGCTTGGTGTGAGCAAAACAAATCTTCCGCTCGTCCTGCCGAACATTGGAAACTTCTACAACACCGCGAGTAGCGCGCCGCCGCTCGGGTTTCTGTTGTCTTAACGCGCCATACCCAAGCGAGACGGGCGGCTCGTCATTTTTCTTGTCATGTCGAGCGAAGCCGAGACATCTCACTTTTTGGTTCTGCCACACGTGACGAGGAATCAAAAAAGGAGATTCCTCGACTGCGCTTCGCCGCTCGGAATGACAAGATGGTAGGGCGCTGCAGGCGCTACCGTCACTGATGCTTGCTGCTTGCCGTCGCTTCCCGTGTCTGGATTTGGAAACTGGGGAAGCTAACAGGGACTGTCGGACTTTACATCCTACCCTGTGAATGAGTAGGAAGGGTTGCATGGCCGAACGCTATGTGAACGTGGATCGGGAGACGCCGATGTTGTTGCCGCCGGACTTG
>Ga0136617_10003012_pt1 | contig 15040 bp, 12 predicted proteins | sample AntDrymUQ3222106_2_FD_129672 | JGI IMG/M metagenome (GOLD analysis project Ga0136617, IMG submission 129672) | Polar desert sand microbial communities from Dry Valleys, Antarctica - metaG UQ322 (21.06) | ecosystem: Environmental > Terrestrial > Soil > Desert | place: Antarctica: Dry Valley... | reverse complement strand
TACGGCCAGCGCGCGTACCTCGTCCAGCTGCGCCGAGCCGGCGCCGGCACCGTCGTGGTGGACCCGGTGCCCTTGCCCGACCTCTCCCTGCTCGGGGCCGCGATCGCGGACGCCGAGTGGGTGCTGCATGCCGCGAGCCAGGACCTGCCCTGCCTGGCCGAGCTCGGGCTGGGGCCGCAGCAGATCTTCGACACCGAGCTCGCCGGCCGGCTGCTCGGCTACGCCCGCGTCGGGCTCGGGTCGATCGTCGAGGAGGTGCTCGGGTTCACCTTGGAGAAGGGCCACTCCGCGGCTGACTGGTCGACCAGGCCGCTGCCCGAGCCATGGCTGCGCTATGCGGCGCTGGACGTGGAGCTGCTGGTCGAGCTGCGAGACGTGCTCGCCGTCCAGCTCGACGAGCAGGGCAAGCGCGAGTGGGCCGCCCAGGAGTTCGAGGCGATCGTGTCCGCGCCGCCGGCGCAGCCGCGAGTCGAGCCGTGGCGACGCACGTCCGGGCTGCATCGGGTCCGCAAGCGTCGTCAGCTGGCCACGGTGCGGTCGCTGTGGGAGGCCCGCGACGAGCTGGCCCGCAGCCGCGACATCGCCCCGGGACGGGTGCTGCCCGACGCGGCCATCGTCGCGGCGGCCCTCGCCCAGCCGGCCACCGAAGCCGACCTGCTCGCGGTGTCGGTGTTCAACGGCCGGTCGATGCGGCGCTCGGTCGCGACCTGGTTCGCCGCCGTGGACGCAGCTGCCCGGCTGCCCGAGGACGCCCTGCCCGAGCTGAAGGCGGCCTTCGACGGCCCGCCGCCGGCGCGCAGCTGGCCCGAGCGTGACCCGGCGGCTGCGGCGCGGCTGGCAGGGGGCCGCACCGCGGTCGCCGCGATCGCACTCGAGCTCGACCTGCCCACCGAGAATTTGCTCAGTCCCGACTCGATCCGCCGGCTCGCGTGGTCACCACCTGACGAGCCGACCCCCGAGGTCGTGGCCGACGTGCTGCGAAAACTCGGCGCCCGCGAGTGGCAGGTCGCCCTCACGGCGGCCTCGCTCGCCGAGGCGCTGCGTGCCCCGACTCCCCCCACGGTTGCCGCCGAGCCGGCCGATCTACTTGGTTGAGCCTTCCTTCCTATTCTGGCTCTGCAGGTGGGTGGCTCCCGGTGTCGGGCCCTACTGTTGGTGGGCGAGACTGCGCGGGTGACCGCAGCAGCGCCGGACCAGTCTCTGGTCCACGACGTGCGGACGCGATTGCGTACGGCCGCGGACCCGGCGAAGGCGCCCGTGATGCAGGCGTACATGAAGTCGGCCATGCCCTACCACGGCGTGGCGAGCCCGCGGGCGCGCGTCATGTTCCGCGAGGCACTGGCGGCACACCCGTTGCCCGACCGGGAGACGTGGCTGGCCACGGCTCTGGCACTGTGGGACGGCGCCACCCACCGCGAGGAGTGGTACGCCGCGATTGCTGTCCTGCGCGACCGCCGGTACGCGGCGTACCGCGATGCCGACGTGATGCCGACGTACCGCCACCTGCTCGTCACCGGTGCGTGGTGGGACGTCGTCGACGACGTGGCCACCCACCTCGTCGGGCCGCTGCTGCTCGAGCAAGCCAGCGCGGTCCGCCCGGTTGTGCACGGCTGGCGGTCCGACGACGACCGGTGGCTGCGCCGGACCTCGGTCATCTGCCAGGTCAGCGCGAAAGAGCGGACCGACCTCGGGCTGCTGACCGACGCGATCGAGGCCAATCTCGAGGACAAGGACTTCTTCCTGCGCAAGGCGATCGGCTGGGCGCTGCGCCAGCACGCGCGCACCGACCCGGAGTGGGTACGCGGATTCGTCGCGGCGCACGACGACCAGTTGAGCGGCCTTTCCCGCCGCGAGACCCTCAAGCACATCGGCGTCTAGCTCGAGGCTCCGCCGCTTGCAGGCCGCCTGCTACGCCGTGAACAACCCGGCCCGCGCAGCGATCATCCCTCGGCTGATCCCTGTGCCGATGCTGCCCGCCGCCAACGCACTGTCCACCGCATCGTTCAACCTCGGCTTCACCGTGGGGCCGCTGCTGGCCGCCGCACCCGCGATCGGGTCTCTGGTCGCGGGTGGTCTTCTCCGGCAGCCTGGGTCGGGTGCGCAGGCAAGGCCTGGCCATCATGGTCTGCGTGCGCGCCTACGGCGCGGCTGTCGCGGCGCGGCTTCGCCAGGTACGACGCTCTCCGCCCACAGCCCTGACCTTGCCCCGTTGTTACTCGTGGGTAGCATCGTGCCCACCAGCCGCTCCCCCACCCCGCAGGAGGCCCTCGTGCCGCGCGAGCCAAAGCAGCTGCGCGACGTCGTTTTCGTGGACGGCGTGCGCACGCCGTTCGGCAAGGCCGGGCCCAAGGGCATGTATGCCGAGACCCGGGCCGACGATCTCGTCATCCGCTGCATCCGCGAGCTGGTCCGCCGCCATCCCGAGCTGCCGCCGGAGCGCATCGACGACGTGGCGATCGCCGCCACCACCCAGACCGGTGACCAGGGCCTGACGATCGGGCGGACCGCCGCGCTGCTGTCCGGGCTGCCCAAGACGGTGCCCGGCTTCGCGATCGACCGCATGTGCGGTGGTGCGATGACCGCGGTCACGACGATGGCGGGCAGCATCGCGTTCGGCGCCTACGACGTGGTCATCGCCGGTGGCGTCGAGCACATGGGCCACCACCCGATGGGCGAGGGCGTGGACCCCAACCCGCGGATCATCGCCGAGAAGCTGGTCGACCCGTCCGCGCTGGTGATGGGCTCGACCGCCGAGAACCTGCACGACCGCTTCCCCCACCTCACCAAGGACCGGGCCGACGCGTTCGCCGTCGCCAGCCAGGACAAGCTCGCCAAGGCCTACGCCAACGGCAAGATCGAGCCCGACCTGGTGCCGGTCGCCACCCGCAGCGCCGAGCAGGGCTACGGGCTGGCAACCAGGGACGAACCACCACGTCCGGGGACGACGGTCGAGGACCTGGCAGCGCTCAAGACCCCGTTCCGTCCGCACGGGCGGGTCACGGCCGGCAACGCCGCCGGGCTCAACGACGGCGCGACGGCCTGCATCCTGGCCGCCGAGGAGACCGCCCGGGAGCTGGGACTGCCGATCAGGATGCGACTGGTCTCCTACTCCTTCGTCGGCGTCGAGCCCGAGGTGATGGGCGTGGGTCCGGTGCCGGCGACCGAGAAGGCGCTGGCCAAGGCCGGCCTGACCATCGAGGACATCGGGCTGTTCGAGCTCAACGAGGCGTTCGCCGTGCAGGTGCTCGCCTTCCTCGACCACTTCGGACTCGCCGACGACGACACACGCGTCAACCAGTACGGCGGCGCGATCGCGCTCGGGCATCCGCTCGCGTCCTCGGGGGTCCGGCTCATGACCCAGCTGGCACGTCAGTTCCACGACCACCCGGAGGTGCGCTACGGCCTCACCGCCCTGTGCATCGGCATCGGCATGGGCGGCGCGGTCATCTGGGAGAACGCCGAGTGGGACGGGGGCAGCACCTCATGAGCACCACCTTGCCGGACTTCCCGGACGAGGTCGTGACGCGAGCCCCCGTGCGCTACGTCGAGCTGCCCGAAGGGACCGGCACCGCGGCACTGATCACCCTGGACAACGGTTTCGACCACACCAAGCCGACGACGTTCGGCCCGCAGGGCCTGGCCAACATCGAGGCGGCGCTCGACGAGGTGGCCGGGCGCGAGGGACTCGTCGCGGTTGCAGTGACCGGCAAGCCGTTCATCTTCGCGGTCGGCGCCGACCTCAAGGTGATGCAGGCCGGCGGGACGCGCGCACAGGCCGAGGCCTACTTCGCGATGGGCCACCGGGTGTTCCGCAAGCTCAAGGACTCGACGGTGCCCACCTTCGCGTTCATCAACGGCGCGGCGATGGGCGGCGGTCTGGAGATCGCGCTGCACTGCCACTACCGCACCATCTCCGCCGGGGTGCCGGCACTGGCCCTGCCGGAGGTCTTCCTCGGGCTCATCCCCGGCTGGGGCGGCAGCCAGCTGCTGCCCAACCTGATCGGCCCCGACGCGGCGGTGACCGTCATCGTCGAGAACGCGCTGAACCAGAACAGGATGCTCAAGGGCCCGCAGGCGTTCAAGCTCGGCATCGCCGATGCGATGTTCGAGCCGGCCGACTTCCTCGAGCAGTCGTTGTCATGGGCCTCCGCCGTCGTTCGGGGCGAGTTGGCCGTGCAGCGACCCGACATCGACCGGGGCGCGACGTGGGACGCGGCACTCACCCGCGGCCGGGCGATCGCGGACATGAAGGTCCACGGCGCCGCCCGCTCGCCGTACCAGGCGCTGGAGCTCCTCGAGCTCGCGCGCACCGCCGACTTCGACGCGGGAACTGCCGCCGAGCGCACCGCTCTGGCCGGGCTGGTGTTCGGTGAGGAGCTACGAGCGAGCCTCTACGCGTTCGACCTCGTGCAGCGCCGGGCCAAGCGTCCCGCGGGTGCTCCGGACAGGTCGCTGGCGCGCGACGTCAGCAAAGTCGGCATCGTCGGGGCGGGACTGATGGCCGGCCAGCTCGCCCTGCTGTTCGCGCGCCGCCTCGAGGTGCCCGTCGTCCTCACCGACCTGGACCAGGAGAGGCTGGACAAGGGAGTCGGCTACGTCCACGCCGAGGTCGACAAGATGCTCGGCAAGGGCCGCATCAACAGTGACTCGGCCAACCGGCTCAAGGCGCTGGTCACCGGGTCGGTCGACAAGGACGCCTTCGCCGACGCCGACTTCGTGATCGAGGCCGTGTTCGAGGAGATGAAGGTCAAGCAGCAGGTCTTCGCCGACCTCGAGGCCGTCGTGTCACCGGAGTGCGTGCTGGCCACCAACACCTCCTCGCTCTCGGTCACCGAGATGGCGTCCGGGCTGCAGCACCCGGAGCGGGTGGTGGGGTTCCACTTCTTCAACCCGGTCGCCGTCCTGCCGCTGCTGGAGATCGCCCGGGCCGAGAGGACCGACGACGCGGCGCTGGCCACCGCTTTCGCGATCGGCAAGCTGCTGAAGAAGTCGTGCGTGCTGGTCCGGGACGCACCTGCCTTCGTGGTCAACCGGGTGCTCACCCGTTTCCTCGGCGAGGTGACCGCCGCTGTCGACGAGGGGACGCCCTTCGAGGTGGCCGACCGGGCGCTCGGGCCCCTCGGCCTGCCGATGTCGCCGTTCGTCCTGTTGCAGCTGGTGGGCCCCGCGGTGGCGCTGCACGTCGCCGAGACCATGCACGAGGCGTTTCCGGACCGGTTCCCGGTCTCGGCGAACCTCGCCCGGATGGTCGCCGCCGGCAAGACCGGGGTCTACCTGTGGGAGGGGGCCACGCAGAGCGTCGATCCCGAGGTGGCGGAGCTCTTCGAGCTGGGTACGAACCCCCTCTCGGAGGAGGAGGTGCGTCGCCGGGCACTGGACGCCCTGGCCGAGGAGATCCACCTGATGCTCGCCGAGGGGGTGGTCGCCGACGTACGCGACATCGACCTGTGCCTCCTGCTGGGAGCCGGTTGGCCGTTCCACCTCGGCGGCATCACGCCCTACCTCGACCGCACCGGCGTCAGTGAGCGCGTCAACGGTGCCCGCTTCCTGCCATCCGGCGTCGCTTCCCTGCCCACATCCGAGCGCGCGAACGACTCGGTGTGACCAGGGGTCACCCGTGTGGGTGAGTGGCTCCCGAGCCTGCGATGGGTACCTTCGAGAGGTGCATGCACCCGACTCGGTGGAGCTGCGCCGCATCGCGCTCGCGGTGTCGGTGCTCGACGACGTTGACATCGTCCCGCTCGACGACGGGGTGCTCCTCAGCGGCTCGCCCACTTCCGGCCCGATCGAGGTCAGCTGGCGCGAGCTGCGCCGGGCCGTGGCCGGGGCGGACCCGGAGTCCGAGCTGGCCCGGGCCCGGGTGCGGGCCTGGCTGCACGGCCGTCGGATCGGAGCGGACCGCGAGGTGGAGGAGCTGCGCCGGCTGGCCCGCCCGGTGGGCCTGCCCGTCGACCACGCGCTGCACCCGGGGCTCGACTGGGTCCGGCACCGAGTGCTCGGCGGCGCTCTGGACCTGGGCTTCGGCTTCGTGGGAGTCGCCCGTGACCCGGACGCGGTGACGATCGTCCCGCAGGGGGCGCTGGACGCAGCCGGGGTCGACCCTGCGCCGTGGTGGCCCGTCGCCCGGGACTACCTCGAGCGGATGGGCGCGATCGCCGCGACGCGACTCGCCGACAGTCCGGTGCTGCGCCCGATCGGCGACTGCGACGTGCTGACCCTGCTCGGCTCGCGGACGCTGCGCAGCGCCCTGTGCGAGAACGACGGCACCGGCATGCGCGCCGCGGCCGCGCCGATGCGCACCCGCGGCTGGCTCGACCTCAGCCGCATCGACCCCGCCTACACGGCCGCCGCGGCGGCGGCCACGGACGAGCTGGAGCGGGGCTTCCCGCGGCCGCTGCTGCTGACGGCGGACGAGATCACGCTCGCGCCGGCCGGCGGCCGGCCCGCGGAGATCGTGCTGCGCGACCCTGCCGGGGCAGCCCCGGATCTGCGTCCGGTCCTGTTCCGCTGATATAGCTGGGACCCAGAAGACCAGAGCCGAGCCTGCTGGTGAGGCTTGGTCACGGGCGCTGCGACGCCGGATGTCACATTACTGAGCCCGGCGGTGCTGTAGGGACATGGACCTGGTTCGGCACGGACGAGTGGCGCCCGGCGCAGCCCTGGTGACGCCCCGAGCGGTGGCCGGTGCCGTGCGGGGGCGGGACGAGAGGAAGAATCACGTGGCGGTGTCGGGAGCGGTCGCCGGTGCGGTGCGCGCCGACCTGGACGAGATCTTCCGCCGCGACTACCAGTGCGTCGTGGGCGTGGCCGCCCGGGTGCTGGGCTCGCGGGACCAGGCCGAGGACGTCGCACAGGAGGTCTTCCTCTCCTTCGGTCGCTCGTCGGTGCCGGCCGGAGAGGCCGGTGGCTGGCTCTGCGTCGCCGCCGCCCACACCGCACTGAACCTGCTCCGCTCGGGGCGCCGACGTGCTGCGCGGGAGGAGACCGCCCACGCGGCGGACGATGCCGTCGTGTCCGACGTGGCCGAGGCGGTGGTGACGCTCGAGGAGCGCAGACGCGTGCGCGCGGCGCTCTCCCGGCTGCCCCGCAAACAGGCCGTCGCCCTCGTGCTGCGGCACAGCGGCATGAGCTACGCCGACGTCGCCGCGGCGCTCGACATGTCCCCCGGCGGCGTCGGCACCACCGTGCGGCGCGCCGAATCCGCCCTGCGCAAGGAGATGAACCGCCATGCGTCATCCCACTGAAGGCGTGCTGCGCCGACTGCTCGACGAGCCGGCCGGGGTGGCCGACTCCGACCGTCAGCACGTCGCCGGCTGCCCGCAGTGCCTCGGCATGCTGGCTGCCGCTCGCGAGGACGCCGCCCTGGTCGAAGGAGCGTTGGCGACCGGGGGCGACGCGGACGTCGACGTCGCCGCCGCGTGGCGGCGCCTGTCGACGGCTGCTCCCGCCACGGGAGCGGCCCGGGCGCCGGCCCATGCCGGTCGGTCCGGTGCCGGTCGGTCCGGTGCCGGTTGGTCCGGTGCCGGTCGGTCCGGTGCCGGTCGGTCCCGCGCCGTCCTGCGCCGTCCCTTCGTCGCGGGCTTCGCAGTCGCCCTCGTCCTGACCAGCGCGGGCGCCGCTGCCGCCAACGACTGGCTGCAGATCTTCCGCACCGAGCAGGTGGCCCCGGTCAGCATCACCACCGGTGACCTCATCGCGCTGCCCGACTTGAGCGCCTATGGCGACCTCGCGGTGACGGGCGAGCCGGACGTGCACGAGGTCCCCGACGCGGCGACCGCGGCGGCGGAAAGTGGCCTCGACGTGCCGGAGGTGCCGGACCTGCCCCGCGGGATCAGCGGCGAGCCGGTCTACCAGGTGGGCGCGAAGGTGAGCGCCACCTTCACCTTCTCTGCGGACCGCGCCGCCCGGGCCACCGCCGAGACCGGGCAGACGCTGCCGCCTCCCCCGCCGGGCCTGGACGGCAGCCAGGTGCGGCTGGTCGCCGGCCCTGGCGTGGCCCAGGTCTGGTCGTCCTCCGCCGGGGTGCCCGCCCTGGTCGTCGGGCGCGCCGTCGCCCCGTCGGCGTTCTCGTCGGGACTACCGTTCGAGACCGTGCGTGACTACCTGCTGTCGCTGCCCGGGTTGCCCGACCAGATCGCGGAGCAGCTGCGCACGTTCACCGCGGACAGCGCCACCCTGCCGCTGCCCGTGCCCGCGGACGAGGTCACCACGTCGTCGGCGCAGGTCAACGGCGTGCCCGCCACGGTGCTGGAGACCCGTGACCGGACGCTGGCGGCCGTCGTGTGGGTGGACGACGACGCGGTGACCGCGGTGGCTGGTTCGTTGGACGTCGACGAGGTCCTCTCGATCGCCAGGGAGCTGCGGTGAGCGTGGCCGAGAAGCCCACCGCCGTCGGGGACGACGCCGCCCGTCGTGCGGCGGCGGACCTGGTCGCCGGCCTGCCGTCGGCGCCCGCCGTCTGGTGCTCGGGCCTGCGCAAGCGCTACGGCCGGCAGCAGGCAGTCGCGGACGTGTCCCTCGAGGTGGGCCGCGGCGAGATCGTCGGGCTGCTCGGTCCCAACGGGGCGGGCAAGACCTCGGTGATCAAGATGCTCCTCGGCCTGGTCCACCCCGATGAGGGCGAGGTGATGCTCCTGGGGCAGCCCGGGACCGATCCGGCGGCTCGCGCCCGCGTCGGCTACCTGCCGGAGCTCTTCCGCTATCAGCCGTGGCTGAGCGCGACCGAAGTGCTGGCCCTGCACGTCCGGCTCGCGGGGATCGCCGTGACGGCGAAAGACCAGCGGGACTGCCTGACCCTCGTCGGCCTGGCTGAACGCGCCGGCGACCGTCTGGGCGGCTTCTCGAAGGGGATGCAGCAGCGCCTCGGGCTGGCGGTCGCCCTGGTGGCCGGGCCGGAGCTGGTCGTCCTGGACGAGCCGACCAGCGCGCTGGACCCGCTCGGGCGCGCTGACGTGCGCGACATCGTGCTGGCCCTCAAGGCGCGGGGCGTCGCCGTGCTGCTGAACTCGCATCTGATCGGCGAGGTCGAGCGGGTCTGCGACCGGGTGGTCATCCTCGACCGCGGCCGGGTCGCCGCGTCCGGCACGCTTCCCGAGCTTCTCGGGCAGCGCGAGCTCCGGCTGCAGCTGACCGACCTCTCCGCGCAGGCGCGGGCGCGGCTGGCCGCGACCGGGAAGGCGGAGCAGGAAGGCGAATGGTTCACCGTGGCGCTGCCGGTCGACGACATCGGAACGGCCGTTCCTGACCTGGTTGCCGACCTGGTCGCCTTGGGCGCGCGGGTGCACGCGGTCGAGCCCGGGCGGATCAGCTTGGAGGAGCGGCTGCTCGGCATCCTGCGTGAGGGTGCTGTCGCCCGGTCGGGAGAAGAGCGGTGACGACGGCCCGGACGGTGCTGACCATCGCCGCACTCACCCTGCGCGAGGCCTCCCGCCGTCGCGTGATGCTCGCCCTCGGGGTGCTCACCGTCGCCCTGCTCGCGCTGAGCGGCTGGGGATTCTCCCGCCTGGCGGCAGAGTCGGGCGGGAGCGCGCTGACCAGCGGCGAGGCCCGGCTGACGGCTTCCATCGTGCTCAACCTGGTGATGTTCGGCTTCAGCCTGATCGCGGCGCTCGGCACCGCCTTCCTCGCCGGCCCCACCTTGTCGGGCGAGACGGAGTCGGGCATCGCGCTGGCCGTGCTGGCCCGGCCGATCCGGCGCTCCGCCTTTTTGCTGGGCAAGTGGCTGGGGCTAGCGGCCTTCGGCAGCGGTTTCGTCGTGCTCGCCGGGCTGGCCCAGATCCTCGTCGTCCGGGCGACGGCGGACTACTGGCCACCCGAGCCGGCGGCCGCCCTCGCGTTGCTCGCCGCCCAGACGACCGTGCTGCTCACCCTCGCCGTGCTGCTCTCGACCACCATCTCGCCGATGGCGTCGGGTGTGGTCGCCGTCGGCCTGTTCTGCATGACCTGGGTGGCGGGTGTGGTGGGCGGCGTGGGTGAGTCCCTGGGAAACGAGGCGGTCGCGCGCATCGGCACCGTGTCGCGGATGCTGCTGCCCACGGACGGCCTGTGGCGTGGCGCGATGCACGCGTTCCAGGACCCTTCGGCGCTCCTCCAGTTCGGTGACGAGGGCGGCCAGGCGTTCCCGTTCCTGAGCGTGGTACCGCTGACGGCGACCTACCTCGCGTGGGCCGCGGCGTGGGTGGCGATGGTCTGGGGGCTGGCGGCGGCGTCCTTCTTGCGCAAGGACCTCTGACGGTGCGGTGGCGCTGTCACAGCGGCACCCAGCCGGACCGGACGCGCCAGTGGCCGCCGTCGCGGAGATGGTCGACCAGCGCGCGTTGCAGCGTGGTGTCCCTCGCCAGCTCACCCACGTCCGGCGGCACGCGGCGGAAGACGAAGCGCAACGGCTCGTGGTCGTCGTCGGCCGCTCCGGGCTCCATCGTGAACCGGCGCTGGAAGCGCACGATGTTGGAATCGGGCGGGAGGTAGTCGGCGAGCTGCTCGTCCAGCAGCCACGACGTGCACACCACGCGTCGCCGCGGCGGGTCGGGAAAGTGCCGGGGAATGAAGCGGCGGGCCTGCCCGAGCGCGTCGTCACAGGCCGCCGGGGTCAGTGGCCCGGTCGCCGGGATGTGCAGGCCGATGGTCTGCGCCTGCAGCTCGAACTGCAGCCGCCCGAGCTCGAAGAGCTCGCCGTGGAAGTGCAGCGAGAGCCAGCCGGCCTTGTCCAGGCCGCCGTGCCCGTGGGTCGCCCGGTGGATCGCGACTCCCCGGCCGAGGTCACGCATCGACGCCCACGAGATCTCGTCGTCGATGGCGTGCTGCCGGTGCCACTCGTGCAGCGGGTGGACGGCGCAGAGCAGGACGTGCAACGGGAAGAACCTCCCAACCGGACCGAGTCTCTCCGGGAGCATCGGTAGGGACCAGCGCGGTGCGTCCGGTCGCAGGCCGCGGACGACGGCGTTATGGCTGCGCTCGAGAAGCCACCAGAGCTCGGGGTGATCCTCGGGCAGTACGCGCGTGGCCAGTGCGTCGCGACGGTCCTCGGCCGCGAAGCCGAGCCGGTCGAGCAGCCCCGCGGTCTGAGAGGCAGCGAGTGGGACGAGCGGGTCGCCGGCCAGGCCCAGCCGGTCGAGCTCGGCCAGCCACTCGTCGTACGCCTCGTCCAGCTCGAGGTTCTTCCGCACGGACTCGCGCGTCGGCCCGGGCACCGTGACGAGGTCAGTCGGCGACGGGATGCGACTCGTTGGTGCGATCCAGGAAGCTGACCATCTCCAGGACGTCGCGCGCGATGTCCTGGGCGGTCAGGCCGATCTCGGTGAGGATCTCGGCGCGCTTGGCATGGTCGAGGAAGCGGGCCGGGATGCCGAAGTCGCGCAGCGGGACGTCGACGCGAGCGTCGCGCAGCGCCTGGGCCACGGCCGACCCGACGCCCCCGGCGCGCACGTTGTCCTCGACGGTCACCACGCAGCGGTGTTCACCGGCCATCGACACGATCGCTTCCGGGACCGGCTTGACCCAGCGGGGGTCGACGACCGTGACCCCGACGCCTTCGCGCGCGCACCGGTCGGCGACCTCGAGGCTGATCTCGGCCATCGCACCGACGGCAACAAGCAGCACGTCCGCACTCTCGCCGCGGCGCAGCACGTCGACCTCGCCTATCCGCTCCAGCGCCGGGATGTCGTCGCAGATCGCGCCTTTGGGGAACCGCACGACGGTCGGAGCATCCTCGACCGCCACCGCCTCGCGGAGCTCCTCGCGCAGCGTCGACGCGTCGCGGGGGGCGGCGAGACACAGTCCCGGGACCACCTGCAGGAACGACATGTCCCACATGCCGTTGTGGCTGGCACCGTCGTCGCCGGTGACCCCGGCCCGGTCGAGCACGAAGGTCACCCCGCACTTGTGCAGGGCGACGTCCATCAGCACCTGGTCGAAGGCGCGGTTGAGGAAGGTGGCATAGATCGCGACGACCGGGTGCAGGCCACCGATGGCGAGCCCCGCCGCCGACGTGGTCGCGTGCTGCTCGGCGATGCCAACGTCGAAGGTCCGGTCGGGATAGGCCTCGGCGAAGCGGTCCAGGCCGACCGGGATCAGCATGGCCGCCGTGATCGCGACGATGTCGCTGCGCTCTGCCCCGATCTCGACCAGCTCGTCGGAGAAGATGCTGGTCCACGACGTGCCCGCCGCCGCCAGCGGCTGGCCCGTCTCCGGGTCGATGACACCGATGCTGTGGAAGTTGTCGGCCACGTCGTTCTCGGCGTGCTGGTAGCCCAGACCCTTGCGAGTGAGGCAGTGCACGAGGACGGGTCCGGCAAAGGAGCGGGCCCGGCGCAGTGCATGCTCCATCGCCTCGATGTCGTGCCCGTCGACCGGGCCGATGTACTTCAGGCCGAGGTCCTCGAACATGCCCTGCGGAGCGACAACGTCTTTGATGCCCTTCTTCATGCCGTGCAGGGTGCCGTAGATGGGGCCACCGACGACGGGCGTCCGGCCCAGGACCGTCTTGCCCCACTCGAGGAACCGTTCGTAGCCGCCGGTGGTCCGCAGCGTCGCCAGGTGGTGGGCCAGCCCGCCGATGGTGGGGGCGTAGGACCGCTCGTTGTCGTTGACGATGATGACCAGCCGGCGGTCCCGGTCGGCCGCGATGTTGTTCAGCGCCTCCCAGGCCATCCCCCCGGTCAGTGCTCCGTCACCGATGACCGCGACCACGTGCCGGTCGGTCAGCCCGCGCAGCTGGTGGGCCTTGGCGATGCCGTCGGCATAGGACAGCGACGTCGACGCGTGGGAGTTCTCGATGATGTCGTGGTCGGACTCGGCCCTGCTGGGATAGCCGGAGAGCCCGCCCTTCTGCCGCAGCCCGGCGAACCCCGCGGCCCGCCCCGTGACCAGCTTGTGCACATAGGCCTGGTGCCCGGTGTCCCAGAGGATCCGGTCGCGCGGCGAGTCGAAGACCCGGTGCAACGCCAGCGTCAGCTCGACCGCGCCGAGGTTGGGGCCCAGGTGCCCGCTGGTGCGGGAGACCGAGGTGATCAGGAAGTCGCGGATCTCCTCGGCAAGGCTCGCCAGCTCCTTCGGATCCAGCCTGCGCAGGTCATGAGGCCCACGGATGGACTCGAGTCGTCCCACGTGCGGTGCTCCCTCGCTCGACGTCCCGGTCGTGCTGTGCTAGCCGCCGAGTCTACGACGGGGTTCGGAGCCCGCACCGACCGCGGATGCCTCTGGGCGAAACCCTCACAGCTTCTGCACGAACCTCCGTCCGCGCAGCGCCTCCTCGACCAGCGCGAGGGCCCGGCTGGTCGCCATCAGCCGCGCACCCTCCCGCTCGTAGGCGGAGACAGCGGCGCCCACGACCTCCGTGGGGACGACCACCCGCAGCTCGTCGCGGGCCGTTGCGAGCCCCTCCCGGGCCGCCGCCACGCCCGCCTGGACGTGCCGGGCCGCGAAGCGAGCCAGCACCTGCGGGTGCCGGCGCAACACCTCGTAGGCGCGGTAGTCCGGCGGGCAGAGGTCGAACAACCACGCCACCGCGGTGCGCTCCCACTCCGGGCTGCCGGGGGGGCGCACCGGCTCGGGCCAGCCGGGAGGTACGACGAGTGCGCTCACCCGGTCAGCCTGCCGCACGGGTGTCACCGGCGGAACCAATACCTTGACGTCGCCAACGATGCGGACGATCTTGTCGGAGACGCCGCGCCCGATCGGGCGCAAGGAAGGAGCGCGAAATCATGGGAACGCTGCTCGTGCACATCACCTGTGGCCCGGAGGCACCCACCCGGGCCGCGCTGGGCCTGCTCGTGTGTCGAGCGGCGGGCGATGCAGGTCATCAGGTGAACGTCTTCCTGGCCGGCGATGCGGTGCAGCTGGTCCGCGACGCCGTGCTGGACTCGCTCAGCGGTCTGGGCACCGGGTCCCTGCGAGAGTCCTTCGACGGAGTGGTCGCCAAGGGCGGCCGCCTCTATGTCTCCGGCATGTCGAGCAAAACCCGAGGTGTGACCGATGCCGACCTGGACGGCAAGCCTGCAGAGTTCGCGATGCCCGACCGGCTCGTCCAGCTCGCATTCGAAGCAGACCGGACACTCACCTACTGCTGGGTCACTTCGACCTTCCGCTCGATCAGCTGCACACCTACCGGCCTGAGCTCGCCACGCCGTACGACCTCGCGGATTTCTGGCAACGAACCCTGACCGAGAGCGGGCGACACCCGCTGGCGGCAGAGTTCCGCCCGCATCGCTCGCCGCTGCAGACCGTCGATGTCCTCGACGTCTCCTTCGCCGGCTACGACGGCCAGCGGGTCGCGGCCTGGTTGATCCTCCCCCGGCACCGGACGGGTCCGTTGCCGTGCATCGTGGAGTTTGTCGGCTACGGCGGTGGCCGGGGACTGCCGCACGAGTGGCTCGGCTGGGCGTCTTTCGGCTATGCGCACTTCGTGATGGACACCCGCGGTCAGGGCAGCACCTGGCGCTCAGGAGCGACCCCCGACCACGCGCCGGGCGGCGCGCAGCCGCACGCGCCGGGCTTCCTCACCCTCGGTCTGCCCGACCGCGAGCGCTACTACTACCGGCGGCTGATCACCGACGCATGCCGCGCGGTCGAGGCTGCGCGCGAGCACCCCGACGTCGACGGCGAACGGATCGTGTTGCACGGGCACAGCCAGGGCGGCGCTCTCACCGTGGCCGCGTCGGTGCTGCGGGGGTGGTTGCTCGACGATCCCGTCGTGGCAGTGCTGAGCGACGAGCCGTTTCTCGCCCACTTCCGTCGCGCCGCCGAGATCGCTGACGGCGGCCCCTATCCCGAGCTGGTGGCGTGGTGCCGCACTCATCGCGACCGGGCGGAGGAGGCCTTTGCGATGCTGGCCTACTTCGACATCGCGGTGCTGGCGCCGCACGCCGTCGCGCCCGCGCTGTTCAGCGTCTCGATGCGTGACGCCATCTGCCCGCCGTCTACCGTCTTCGCCGCCTACAACAGGTACGGCGAGAACGGCGGCTCGGCAAGCGACGTAGCGAAGGACATCCGGGTGTGGGAGTGGAACGAGCACGAAGGCGGTGAGGCGTTCCACCGGCTGGAG
>Ga0136617_10003011_pt1 | contig 15041 bp, 16 predicted proteins | sample AntDrymUQ3222106_2_FD_129672 | JGI IMG/M metagenome (GOLD analysis project Ga0136617, IMG submission 129672) | Polar desert sand microbial communities from Dry Valleys, Antarctica - metaG UQ322 (21.06) | ecosystem: Environmental > Terrestrial > Soil > Desert | place: Antarctica: Dry Valley... | reverse complement strand
GCCGCGGGCGCTCGACGTGCAGCTCGACGCCGAGCCGCGCGCAGAGCTCGGCGCAGAACGCCGCGTCGGCGGCCGACGCCTCGCGCAGCCCGTAGTCGCAGTGCAGCGCGGCGACGTGCCCGGTGCCGGCGATCCGGACGGCGAGGTCGAGCAGGCACACCGAGTCCCGCCCGCCCGAGAGCAGCACGCAGACGGGCCTGCCCGCGGCGAGCAGCCCGCCGGCCGCGACGCGGTCGAGCAGGTCGCCCGGCTTCGCGGTGGACAGAGAACCGGGCCCGGACGTCAAAGCGGCGGAACCTCGAAGGAGATCCCGCCGCTGGCGGGCAATGCGGCCCGCTGCCTCGGCCGGCGGCGTTCGTCAGATACGCCTCGCGGGGGGACGTCACCCCCCACTTCTCGGCCTTTTGCCCTTGTTGGAATTGCCACTAGAGGTCTACCGCGAAGGCGCGCATCTGTCAACGACGCGGCGTCCCCGATCAGACGACCAGGTGGGGGTACTCCGCCTCCACCAGTGCCCGGTAGCGGGCGAAGACCGGCTTGGTGATCGGCATCAGCGCCAGCGCCGCCTTGACGTCGCCGCCCGACTTGATGCGTCGCCGCGCGAGCGCCAGGGGGACGTTCTCCTTGCCCTGGAAGTACTTGTTGGCCGTCTCGGAGGACATCGCCATCCTGACCTTCGGGTCCCACGCGACGTCGTCGGTCCACTCCCAGTGCAGGTTGCCTTCCTCGCCGGCCGTGGCCGCGCGGATGTTGCACACGAGGTCGACGTCCTCGAACTCGTAGCGCATCGGCACGTCGGCGTCGCGCAGCTGCGGGCCCATCTCCGGGTCCTCGTCCATCATCCCGAAGACCCGGTCCATCACCACCTTGAACTCCCGGTCGGAGTCGAAGGGGCTCGCCACGGCTAGATGAGTGGTTCCGCGGCCGTCGTGCCCGGCTGTGCGTGCACCGTGGATGCCGGGCGCCGCCCGCCAGACCGGGACAGTACCCGGCGTACGAACCGGTCTGGCGGGTGGTGATCCGACGCCGCGGGGCGCGTGCAGCCGGGTGCGAGGGCCGCGGAAGCGCTCATCTACGTCCCGGAGGTCGTCCCGCCCGCGCCGCGCGACGGCCGGCCGCCGGCGGAGGTCGTGCCCGCGCGGCGCGTGCCGGTGGCGCGGCGCGTGGCCGGCTTCGGCTTGGCGGCCGCGCCGCCGCTCGCGGCGGCCGGGTCCCCGTTGGAGGCCGCGGCGGACTTCGGGGTGGCCGTGCTGCGCCGCGTGGCCGGCTTGCGCGCGGTCGGCCGGGCCGTGGCGCGCGTGCCCGCAGCTCGCTTGGGCGCCGGCTTGGCGGCCGACTCGAGCGCCGTCACGCGCGCGCTCAGTCCCTCAATCTCGCCGCGCAGGCTCTTGAGCTCGGTGACGACCTCGTTCTGGCCGCCCTGGAAGGTGCGCTCGAGCGCGCCCCGGACCGCTTCCACGGCCTGCAGCGCGCCGGCGGCGGCGCCGGCCGCGGCCTGCTCCGCCTGCTTGGCCTTCTTGTCCTTCTTGTCTTTCTTCGCCATGGGATCGCGATCCTAGCTTGAATGGCGCGCGTCGTGCCGTCCGCACCCGTCGTCCTGAAGCCGCACGAGCCCGTCGCCGAGCGGGTGCTGCTGCCGGGCGACCCGGGCCGGGCGCTGCGGCTCGCGGTGCAGCTGATCGACGGGCCGCGGATGCTCAACCATCATCGCGGGCTGTGGGGCTACAGCGGCCCGGCCGCCGACGGGCGGCCGCTCACGATCCAGAGCACCGGGCTGGGCGGCCCGAGCGCCGCGGCCGTGGTCGCGGCGCTGATCGCGCTGGGCGCGCGGCGGCTGGTACGGGTGGGGACCGCGGCGGCGCTCGGGGCGTCCGCTCTCGGGACGCTGGTGGTCGCCGACGCCGCCCTCTGCCTCGACGGGACCAGCCGGGCGCTCGGGGGCGGCGAGCGGGTGCGCGCCGACCCGGCGCTGACCGCCGCGCTGGCGGCGTCGGCCCCGGGAGCGGCCCGCGGGCTGGTCGCCTCGGCCGACGTGCACGAGCCGGCGCGCGCGGCGGGCTGGACCGCAGCGGGAGCGCTGGCCGCCGACCTCACGACCGCGGCGGTGCTGGCGGCCTGCGCGCACGCGGGCGCGCCGGCCGGCGCGCTCCTCGGCATCACGCGCGCGGGCGATCGGCGCCTCGGCGACGGCGCGCCGCTCGAGGCGCTCGAAGCGACGCTGGGGGCGTCCGGGATGGCCGCGCTGGCCTGACCGGCGCGGCCGCGACGCGCCTGGCGACTGCGCGGCGCCGAGCGACGAGACCTCGCCGCGCGGCTACGCGCCCTGCTTGCCCGTCGCCGCGCGCTTGCGCGGCTTGGGCTTGGGCCTCACCCTCGGCTTCGGCGCGGGCGCCGCGTCGACCGCCAGGCGCTCCTGCTCGCGCGGCATCGGCGGCGGCGAGGAGTCCATCGCCGTGGCCAGGTTCGCGACCTCGGCCGAGAGCTTGAGCACCTGCGCCTCGATCGCGGCCAGGCGGTCGTCCGGTGGAGCGGCCACGCGCGCCACGTCCTCGAAGCGCCGGTCCAGGCGATCGACGCCGTCCTCGATCCCCTCGAGTCGCTGAGAGACCGAGCGCAGGCGGCGGGTGAGGCGCTCGAGGTCCGCCGCCGAGGGCAGGTTGAGCGCGCTCATCGCGGTCTCCTGGGCGGCCACGGCGCGCTCGCGCGCGTCGAAGGCGCGCGAGAGGGCGCCCGTGACCAGCGGGTTCTCCAGCAGCTCCTGGGCGACCTTGCCCAGCGCGTCTTCCCCCTGGCGGGTGAGCCGGTCGCGGAGCGTGTCGGGGGCTGGCTCGTCGTTCATCGCAGTCTCAGACTCCTGTGTCACCCTTGGTCGATGGAGCGCCTGGCGGCCAACGTAGCGCAGCGGGCGAAGCGGTCCGGCCCTCATCCTCGACTCGAGCCCTAGACTCGGCGCCTGCGCGTTGCAACCGTCTCCCCCACCGAGTAGCGTCCAGCGGCCTGCGGGGGAGGGGACTCGCAGACGTACAGGGATGAGACGTTGCACGCTGGCCATCGCGTTCACCGCGGCCGCACTGTTCGGCCTGCTCAGCGTGCCCGCGCACGCCGAGCTGCATCGCGTCAGCGTGGTCCTCGTGACCGGGCAGGAGCTCGTGACGACGGTCGACGTCCCGCCGGGCCAGACCGTGCAGTCGGTCACGATCCCGGGCCTGCCGGCCCCGGCGGCCTCGGTCACCGACCTCGGGCCCGTCGCCACCCCGACGCCCTCGCCCACCGCGACGGCGACGCCCGGGGCGAGCGCGCCGCCCAAGGCCGACGCGCCGAACACCGCCAGCGGCGACAGCGACGAGCGCTCACGCGCGCGCGGGAAGCGCAAGGACAGGGAGGAGGAGGCGCCGGCCGGCAACACCGAGGCCCAGGAGGGCGCGATCCCACCGGCGGCCACGCCGGCGCCGCCCGCCGCCGCGCCGGCTCCCACGAGCGCCCCGGGCGCCACCGCGCCGGCACCGCCCGCGGCCGTCGACCCGCTCCGCGCCCAGGTGCCCAACTTCTTCCTCGAGCGCTTCCGCATCCCGCCCTTCCTGCTCTCGATCTACCAGGCGGCCGGGATCGAGTACGGCGTGCGCTGGGAGGTGCTGGCCGCGATCAACGAGATCGAGACGGACTACGGGCGCAACCTGAACGTCTCCTCGGCCGGTGCGCTGGGCTGGATGCAGTTCATGCCGGCCACGTGGAAGGCGTACGGCGTGGACGGCAACCGCGACGGCCTCCAGGATCCCTACAACCCCGTCGACGCCATCTTCGCCGCCGCCCGCTACCTCAAGGCCGCCGGCGCCGACCGCGACCTGCGCGCCGCGATCTTCGCCTACAACCACGCCGACTGGTACGTCGACTCGGTGCTGCTGCGCGCGCGCCTGATCGGCGGGCTGCCCGGCGACCTGGTCGGCTCGCTCACCGGCCTGACCCAGGGCCGCTTCCCGGTCGCCGGCAAGGCCCGCTACACCGGCGGGCGCCGCCGCGGGATCGACATCTTCACGCGCGACGGGGCCGCCGTGGTGGCCGTCAACGACGGGCGGATCGTGCGCGCCGGGCGCACGCCGAAGCTGGGCGCGTTCATCCGCATGCAGGACGTCTACGGCAACACCTACACCTACGCGCACCTCGACCGCGTGGCGCAGACCTTCCCCGCCCCGCGCCCGGCGCCGGCCACCAAGGGCGAGATCGCGGCCGAGCTGGCGCTGCCCGACGTCGACGCCGCGCCCGCCGGCCCGGCCTCGACCACCACGCGCGCACAGGCGCGCGCCCGCCGACGTGCCCAGGAGACCTCCCGCCGTCGCGCGGCCGCCCGGCGCAGGGCCCCGGCCGCGCCCGGCCCGGCCAAGGAGCGGCTGTTCGCCAACCCGGCGCGCCCCAACGCCGCCGCCGCGGGCGGCGCCGACCAGGCCCAGCGCCGCGGCGAGGACTACGACGCCTACCTGCAGCGCGTCTTCGGCCTCGACCGCTCGCAGATCGAGCTGCGGCCGCTCCGCAGGGGTGCGCGGGTGACCGCCGGCACCGTGCTGGGCCGGGTCGGCGCCACCGTGCCCGGCGCCGGGCCGCACGTGCGCTTCACCGTGCGGCCCGCCGGCCGCGGCGCGCCGATGATCGACCCCAAGCCGATCCTCGACGGCTGGAAGCTGCTCGAGTCCACCGCGATCTACCGCGCCGCCGGCCGCGACCCGTTCAGCGGCCCCGACGCGGCGGCGCCGTCGATCGGGCAGATCCTGCTCATGAGCAAGGACGTGCTCGCGCGCCGCGTGCTGGCCAACCCGAACATCCAGATCTACGCGTGCGGTCGGCGCGACATCCGCGCCGGGCAGATCGACCGGCGGGTGCTGGCCACGCTCGAGTTCCTGGCCGGCTCGGGGCTCAAGCCGACCGTGAGCTCGCTCACCTGCGGGCACTCCTACCTGACCAGGTCGGGCAACGTGTCCGAGCACTCGCACGGCAGCGCGGTGGACATCCCCGCGATCAACGGCGTCCCCGTGCTCGGCCACCAGGGCCCAGGCTCGATCACCGAGCTGGCCGTCCAGCGACTGCTGACGCTGCAGGGGACGATGAAGCCGCACCAGATCATCACGCTGATGCGCTTCCCTGGGACCGACAACACGTACGCCATGGACGATCACGCCGATCACATCCACATCGGCTTCCGCCCGCTCTACGGCACCAACCGGGCGGCCTCCCGCCGCGTCGAGGCGATCCTGCGGCCCGCCCAGTGGATCAAGCTGATCGAGCGGCTGGGCGAGATCGACAACCCACCGGTCGCGGACGCGCCGTCGCGCTACGCCACGCAGGCGCCCGAGCGCCCGTAGACCGGCCCGTGGGAGCGGCGTGCCGGCCTGCTTCGGCTTCGTCCAGTGGGAGTTCCCCGGACGGCTGGGTCCCGAGCCGGGCCGCTACGTGGTTCGCCGCCACGCCGGCGAGCCCCCGGCGCACGTGGTGGTGATCGGCGGGCTGGCCGCGCCGCGGCGCCGGCGCTTCGGCGGCCGCCGGGCCCGCGCCGCCGAGCCCGGCGCGGCGCCGGTCGAGGTCACGCGGGCCACGGTGGTGGGCGCCGCGCCGATGACCGACGCGGAGGCGGAGGCATGGCTGGCCCGCGCGGCGGGCGCGGGCGCCGAGGCCGCGGTCGCCGCCGCGCTGGGCGTGCTCAACGGCGCCCTGCACGCCCGCCGGATCGCCGCGGCCGACGTCTACGCGGCCGAAGTCGACGCGACCCGCGCGCTGGTCACCCGGGTCGGCTACGGGGCCGGCGAGGAGGTCGCCGACGGCACCTGGCAGACCGCGCGCGAGCTGCCCGTGCCTGCGGGTGGCGTGCCGCGCGAGGCCGCGCTGCGCCCGCAGGAGCGCTTCGCGGCGCTGCTGTCGGCGCGCGACGCGGTGCTGGCCTGCGAGCTGCCGGCCCTGCGCGCCCGGCTGGACCTCGCGCAGGGCCGCCCGCGCGAGGCCGCCCTGCAGCTCGACGCCGCGCTGGGCGCGGCGCTCGCCGAGCTGGAGGGCTGGCGCGAGCTCGCCGGCCTTCCGCTGCGGCTGGCGGAGCTGGCCGAGCTGGCTCCGGGCGTGACGGCCGCGGCCGCCGCGGCGCGCGCGGGAACGCTCGACACCGAGCAGGCCGTAGGGGTCGAGCACGCGCTCACCCGGCTCGAGGCCGCGCTGCGCGCCCGCACGGCGCGCGCCGACTTCTGAAGGGGTCAGACCCCTTTATCTTCAGACCCCTTGAGGTTCGAGCGCCGCCATCACGGCCTCGAGCTCGTGCTCGACGTCGCCGTCCAGCTTCACCGCGGCGTCCGCGTCGTAGGGCGTGGGGCCCTGGGTCACGAGCGCGACCCGGCCGCCCGCGGCCAGGGTCACGCCGGGCAGGCCGGCCACCGGATGGACCTCGAGCGAGGACCCCACGCAGACCAGCAGGTCGGCCTCGCCCGCCAGACGGAACGCGCGCTCGAGCGCGGCCTCGGGCAGCAGCTCGCCGAACAGCACCACGCCGGGCTTGAGCGCGGCGCCGCAGCCGCAGCGCGGGACGCCGTCGCCGGCCGCCTCGACGCGGCGCGCGACCTCCTCGCGCGGCTCGCGCACGCCGCAGGCCGGGCACGACGCGATGGCCAGCGAGCCGTGCACCTCGATCGGGTCGGGCGTGCCCGCCTGGCGGTGCAGCCCGTCGATGTTCTGCGTGATCACCGCGGCGAGCAGCCCGCGACGCTCCAGCTCGGCCAGCGCGTGGTGGGCGCCGTTTGGCCGCTTGTCGCGCAGCAGGGCGAAGCGCGGTCCGTAGAAGCCCCAGAAGCGCTCGGGCGCGCGCGTGAAGACGTCGATGTGGGCGACCTCCATCGGGTCGACGTTCGCCCACATCCCGGTCAGCGGCGTGCGGAAGTCGGGGATGCCCGACGGCACCGAGATGCCGGCGCCGGTCAGCGCGACGGCGCGGCGCGCGGCGCGCAGCAGCGCCGCGAGGCGCGCGGCGCCCGCGCTCACTGCCCGGTGAACCGCGGGCTGCGCTTGCCGAGGAAGGCGCCGATGCCCTCCTTGGCGTCCTCGGAGGCGAAGACCTCCGCGAAGGCGTCCTTCTCCGCCGCGATCCCCGCGTCCAGCTCGCCGGCGTACGAGACGCGCTTGATCTGCTCGACCGCCAGCGGCGCCTGCCCGGCGAGCTTGCGCGCCCACGCCAGCGCGGAGTCGAACAGCTCGTGGTCGGCCACCACTCGGTTGACCAGCCCGAACTCGTAGGCCTCCTCGGCCGAGATCGGGTCGCCCGTCGTGTTCATCTCCAGCGCCTTGGCCGGTCCGACCAGGCGCGGCAGCCGCTGGGTGCCGCCGAAGCCGGGGATGATCCCCAGGTTGATCTCGGGCTGGCCGAACGAGGCCGAGAACGCGGCGATGCGCACGTCGCAGGCCATGGCCAGCTCGCAGCCGCCGCCCAGCGCGGTGCCGTTGACCGCCGCGATCGTGGTGACGCGGGAGGCCTCCCAGGCGCGCAGCAGGGCATGACCGCGATCCAGCAGCGCGCGGCCGGCCTCGGCGTCCATCGTCGTGAAGGCCTTGATGTCGGCGCCCGCGCAGAACAGGGCGGGATTGGGCGAGGCGAGGATCACAGCGCGCACGTCGTGCTCGACCTCGGTCCAGGCCGCCTCGAGCGCCTCGACGACCTGCGGGGAGAGCGAGTTGGCGGGCGGCGAGTCCAGCCACAGCACGGCGACATCCTCGGTCCGGCGGTCGAGCTTGACCGGTGCCGTCTCATAGCCGGGCGCAGGCTGCGGATAGGGGTGGAAGCCCTGCCCGCTCTTGGCGCCCAGGCGGCCCTGCGCGACCAGGCGGCGCAGGATCACCGGCGCGGTGAAGTGCTCGCCCCACTCCCCCTCGGCCCGCTCCAGCGCCCCGAGCACCTCGTCGAGGCCGCGGAAGTCGGCGCGCGCGAACGGTCCGGGGACCATCCCGGTGCCCATCATCAGCCCGAGGTCGATCTCGCGCACGCCGGCGATGCCCTCCTCGAGCACCAGGCAGGCCTCGACGAACGCCTTCAGCGTGAAGCGCTCGGCGATCCGCTCGTCGAGCTTGGGTGTCTCAGCCGTGCTCATAGAACCCCTTCCCGGACTTCGCGCCGAGCTCGCCGCGCTCCAGGTGCTCCTCCATCCCGCGGTGCACGTAGAAGCGGTCGCCGTAGGCGTCGCGCAGGTCGTGGGCGACCTTGACCGTGGTGTCGAGCCCGGACATGTCGGCCACCCGGAACGGGCCCATCGGCATCTGGGCCTGCTCGGTGATGAAGTCGTCGAGCTGCTCCACCGGCACACCCGACTCGTCCTGGTAGCGCCAGACCTCCGACGCGGTGGAGAGCAGGATGCGGTTGACCACGAAGCCGGGGCACTCGCCGGCCCGGATCGGCACCTTGCGCAGCTGCTGGGCGAAGGTGATGGCGGCCTGCATCGCCTGCGGCGAGGTGTCCTCCCCCTCGATCACCTCGATCAGCCGCATCACCGAGGCCGGCCAGAAGAAGTGGAAGCCGACCACGAGGTGCGGGCGCTGCGTCGCGTCGGCCATCTCGGAGATCGAGAGGCCAGAGGTGTTGGAGGCGAGGATCGCGTGGCCGGGCGTGGCGGCGTCGAGCTCGGCCAGCACGGCGCGCTTGACCGCCATCTTCTCCGGCACCGCCTCGACCACGAAGTCGACGTCGCCGAAGCCGTCGTAGTCGACGGCGCCGGTGATGCGGCCGAGCGTGCGCTCGACCATCGCGGCAGCGTCGTCCTCGCTCAGCTTGCCCTTGGCGGCGAGCTTCGAGGCCTGCTTCTCGGTCACCTTGCGCGCCTGCGTGCGGCCCGCGTCGACGAGCTCCTGGTCGACGTCCTTGAGGACGACGGGGATGTCGGCGGCGGCGATGACCTGGGCGATCTCGCCGCCCATGACCCCCGCGCCCACCACCGCGGCCTTGAACACGAACATGGCGCAGGACCCTAGCGAGTCGTGTCAGGGCGACACGCCGGTCTCGCCGCCGCCCAGCACCTCGTCGCGGATCGACCCGATCGAGCGTGCGATGCGGTCCAGCCGCGGCCCCAGCTCGGCCGCGAGCCGATCCCGCTCGACGCGTCCGGCGCCGGTGATGGCGTAGAACCGGCGCGAGCGGCGCTCGGGGTGCTCCCACGTCCCGGCCACCAGGCCGCGCGCCTCGAGCGAGCGCAGCAGCGGGTACATCGTGTTGGGGTTCACGGCGACCGCCCCACCGGTGAGCGCCGCGATCCGGTCCATCAGCTGGTTGCCGTAGCAGGCCTCGTCCGACACGTAGTGCAGGACCAGCAGCGGCAGGAGCCCGGCGCGGCGCAGGTCGCCGATCAGCGGGTCGCCGGAGATCGGCGGATCGGCGACGGGCGGCCGCGTGGGCATCGTGGGCCAGCGTAACGTCGTGTTACGGTCGGCTGAGGCGGCTCGCCTCGAAGAGGAGCACGGCGAGCGCAGCCTGGGGCAGGTCGCCGGCCTCGTCGCCGCGGCGCTTGGCGGCCGCCTCCTCGATCTTCTCCAACTCCCCGATCAGCTTCTGGCACGCCTTGGCGGCCTGCTTCCAGCCCTTGGCGTCGAGCCGGACGGCGGTGCGCACGAGCTGCGCCTCTGGCCGGTCGAAGCCGCCGGTGGCGGCCGCGGCGCGCGCGTAGTCGTCGACCGTCTGCAGGGCCGCGCCGACCTCGGCCTGCTTGGCGACCGGCGCGGCCGAGGCCCAGTCCTCGGTCGTCGGGCGCGGGCGCTCGCGCGCGCGGTAGTGGTGCGCGATGGCGCCGCGCACCTGCGTGGTGTCGACCAGCTCGATCAGCTCGGCGGCGTGCAGGGCGCGCACGTGGTAGCTGACCGTGCCCAGCGTCGCGCCGAGCCACTGGGCCAGCTCTCGCGGCGTGGCGGTGCGCTCATCGAGCGCCGCCAGGATGCGCACCCGCAGCGGGTGGCGCAGCGCCTTGACGTACCGCGGGTCCTCGATATCGGTGATGGGAGTCATGGAGGGGCAGGCGGGAGATTGGGGGGAAGCCGCCCGGCGCTGCGATCCTAGCCGGACCGCGCGCTGGGCGCCCAGATCGCCCGGGACGCCAGGGGCCCCACCCGCTGGGAGGCCGCCGGAGCCCGACTCATTCCCAGTGCTCGGGGCGCAGCGCGCGGGCCAGTGCGGGCACCGGCCCGCCCAGCGCGATCGCCGTCGCGGCGCGCCCCGCAGCCGAGCCCAGCACGTTGCCGTGGCCGCTGAACGCGCCCGAGGCGACAACCCGCGCGCGGATCTCGGCGAGCACCGGCAGGCAGTCGTCGGTGAAGGCCACCTCGCCGGCCCAGCGGTGCGTGACGGGGGCGTCCACGCCGACGCGCCGCGCGAGCAGCGCCTCCAGGTGGGCCTGGACGGCCGCGGTGGGCGCCGGCGCCGCGTTCCCCGCTCGGAAGCGGTCCCGGCCGCTGCCGGGCCCGTCGGGCCGCTGTGAGCCGTTGCCCGCTCCGAAGCGGTCGCGGCCGCCGCCGAGGGCGACGCGCCCGTCGGGCAGCTGCTGCCAGTAGTCGTAGCCCCAGTTGTCATAGACCGGGCACGGGATCCGGCCGGCTTGGAGCGGGGCGGTGGCGAGCATCTGCAGCCGGACCGAGCGCACCGTGCCGGCCAGCTCGGGCAGCAGTCGCTCCAGCCCGCCGTCGACGCACACCACCACCGCGCTGCAGCGCACCGCGCCGGCGGGCGTGCGGACCTCGTGACCGGTCACCTCCAGGGCCGGTGTGCCGGTGTGCAGCCGGGCGCCGGCCGCCTGCGCGGCGGCCGCGAGCCGGCGGCAGCGGGCCAGCGGGTCGATCGCGCCGTCGTCGGGCACGCGCACGCCGGTCCCGCTGGGGCCGGCGGCCGGCTCGGCGGCGAAGCCGTCGGCGCGCAGCGCCGCGCACTGCGCGGCGCAGTCCTGCTCCTCCTCCGGCGAGGCGGGGATCCGCACCGAGCCGACCCGGCGCACGATCGGACCCAGCTCGGCGGCCAGGCGGTCGAGCTCCTCGAGCGACGCGGCGTAGATCGCGCCGGCGCGCTCACGACCCCAGTCCGCGACGGCGTCGTGGTGGAAGCGCGCGGTGCCGGTGAGGAGGAAGCCGCCGTTGCGCCCGGCGGCGCCGCCGCCCACCCAGCCGGCGTCGATCCCGACCACGCTCGCGCCCGCCTCAAGCGCCGCCCCCACTGCAGCGAGCCCGGAGCCACCCAGCCCGATCACGCACAAGTCGGCCGCGGCGTCGCCCTCCAGCGGCGGCGGGTTGCCGCCGGCGGCGGGGTCGCCCCACACCGGGTGTGTGGCGCCGCCGGGCGGCACCGCACCCGCGCCGCCCGCAGCGGATGAGTCCGGGACTGGTCGCGTCACCTCCACCCGCGCGACGCTAGCGTGCCCGCGGTGCGGACCCCGCCGCCCTGCGCCTGGCAGTTCCCGTCGCCCGACGCGGCCTCGCCCGACGGGCTGGTCGCGCTCGGCGCCGACCTGGAGCCCGGCACGCTGCTGGGCGCCTACGCGCAGGGGATCTTCCCGATGCCGATCCCGGGGGCGCCCGCGACCCCGTGGTTCAGCCCCGATCCGCGCGGCGTCGTGGAGCTGTCCGCCTGGCACGTCTCGCGCTCGCTGCGCAGGGCGCGGAAGCGATTCACGGTCACGACCGACGCCGCCTTTGCCGCCGTCGTCGACGGCTGCGCGGACCCGCGCCGGCCCAAGGGCTGGATCACGCCGGAGATCGCCGCTGCCTACGGGCGCCTGCACGCGCTCGGCTGGGCGCACTCGATCGAGGTCTGGGACGCCGACGGCACGCTTGCCGGCGGTCTCTACGGCGTCGAGCTCGGCGGCCTGTTCGCGGCCGAGTCGAAGTTCCACCTCCGCACCGACGCCTCCAAGGTCGCGCTGGCGGCCCTGGCCGAGCGGCTGACGGCCGCCGGCGGGTCGCGCCTGCTCGACGTGCAGTGGACGACGCCGCACCTGGAGGCGCTCGGGGCGCGCGACGTCGCGCGCCCCGAGTACCTGCGGCGGCTCGCGGCGGCGCTGACCGCGCCGCCAGCCTTCACCACGGTCTAGGCGGTGGTGGCGGCGGGCTCCACCACCCGCCGCGGCAGCAGCGTCTCGCGGGCGATCACGAGCCGCTGGATCTGCGACGTGCCCTCGTAGAGCTGCATGATCTTGGCGTCGCGCATCAGCTTCTCCACCGGGTAGTCCCGGATGAAGCCGTAGCCGCCGTAGACCTGCACGGCGTCGGTGGCCACCTCCATGGCGGTGTCCGCCGCGAACCGCTTGGCGTGCGAGGACTCCAGCGTGTTGCGCCGGCCCTGGTCGAGCAGCACGGCCGAGTTCCACGTGGCCAGGCGCGAGAGGTGCACCTTGGTGGCCATGTCGGCGATCATGAACTGGATCGCCTGGTGCATGGCGATCGGCACGCCGAACTGCACGCGCGCCTTCGAGTAGGTGGTGGCGAACTCGAACGCCGCGCGGGCGATGCCGGTGGCCATCGCCGCCACGCCCGGCCGTGTCCGGTCGAGCACCATCATCGCCAGCTTGAAGCCCTTGTTCTCGTCGCCGATCAGGTTCCCGGCGGGGACCTCGGTCTCGTTGAAGGTGATGGTGGCGGTGTTGGAGGCCCGCTGGCCCATCTTGTCCTCCTTCTTGTCCACCGTGACCGTCGCGTCGCGGGGGACGAGGAAGCAGGAGATGCCGCGGTGCCCGGCGTCCTTGTCGGTCTTGGCGTAGACCGTGAACCAGTCGGCGTAGCCGCCGTTGGTGATGAAGCACTTGGAGCCGTTGATGACCCACGTGTCGCCGCGCCGCACCGCGGTCGTGCGCATGCCCGAGACGTCCGAGCCGGCGTCGGGCTCGGTCAGGCAGAAGGAGGCGAGCGAGAACTCCTCGCAGAGCATGCCGAGGTAGCGCCGCTTGAGCTCCTCCGAGCCGCCCAGCGCCAGCGGGGCCGACGCCAGGCCGTTGGCGCTCAGCGAGGTGGCGATGCCCGAGCAGCCCCAGGAGAGCTCCTCCTCGATGATGCAGCCGTCCAGGTAGGAGGCGCCCGGCCCGCCGTACTCCTCGGGCACGTGCGAGTTCATCAGCCCGACCTCCCACGCCTTGCGCAGGACCTCCGCGGGCCAGGTGCCGTCGCGGTCGAACTCCCAGGCGACCGGCCGGATCTCCTTGACGGCGAAGTCGTGCGCCAGCTCGCGCAGCGCCTTCTGCTCGTCCGTGAGGGTGAAATCGACCACGTTGCGGGCTCCTAGATTGACTCGTCAGTCAACAGCGACTGAGCGAAGGGTAGCGACATGTCACCGAGTGACGACCGCAGCTGGACGGACGGGCGATAGCATCGCGCGCCATGCCTCGCCTCCGCCGCTTCGACCTCGAGGAGCTGTCCGCTCGCCCGGGGACGTACTTCAACCCCGAGACCGAGATCCTCATCGTCGTGGACGACTCCACCCACCCCGGTGCGGAGCTGGCCGACGACGAACCCGACGGCGACTGGATCCTCGTCGGCGACGACGTGCCGCTCGACGAGGCCCGCCGCGACGAGCTGCTGGAGCGCCTCGAGGTGCGGGCCGCCACGGCCGTCCTGCCCGACGAGCTCGACGATGACGAGGAGGTCGAGGACGAGGAGGAGCTCGAGCCGGACCCCGATCCGGACGAGTACCGCTAACGGCGCTCGGCCGGGGCCTCGGACTCGGCCTCGCTGGGCTTCTGAGGGGTTTCGCCTGCCAGGCGAGACGCGCTCGTTCCTCGCCGCTCGCCTTCGGCGACGTTACTTGTCCGCCCGGCGCGCTCCTCGACCTTGGCGTCGGAGTCCGGGTCGCGCGCGTCGGCGATCAACGAGGCGACGATCCCGACGACGAAGCAGAGCAGCACGATGCCCAGCGAGGGCACGGGACCGATCTTGTAGAGGTCCTCGATCAGCAGCTTGACCGCCACCGTCGCGAGCACGACCGCGATCGTCTCGTCGAGGTAGCGGAAGCGGCGGATCATCCCCTCCACCAGCACGAACAGCGCACGCAGGCCGAGCAGCGCGAAGACGTTGCCCATCCAGATCAGCACCGAGTCGCGCGTGATGGCGAAGGCGGCGGGGATCGAGTCGACCGCGAAGGCGATGTCGGCCGCCACGATCGCCGCCAGGCAGAGGAAGAGCGGCGTCACGTAGCGCTGCCCATCCTGCTTCACGAACCAGTGGCCCTCGTGATACTCGCCGGTGACCGGGAAGAATCGCCGCACGCCGCGCACCATCAGGTTGCGGTCGGGGTCGACGTTCTCGTCGACGCCCTGCAGGATGCGGTAGGCCAGGACCAGCAGCAGCACCCCGAGCACGTAGATCACGAAGTGGAACTGCTCGATCAGCGCGACGCCGCCCAGGACGGCCAGGCCGCGCAGCACGAGCGCCGCCACGATGCCCCAGAACAGCAGGCGGGCGCGGCGCTCCTCGGGTACGCCGAAGTACGAGAAGAGCAGGATGAAGACGAACAGGTTGTCGAGCGACAGCGAGCGCTCGATGAAGTACACCGTCGTGTAGGTGATGGCGTCCTCGGTGTTCGAGAGCGCCAGGACGACGACGGCGGCCAGCAGCGAGATGACCAGCCAGCCGACGCTCCACCACACGCCCTCGCGGAAGCTCGGCTCGCGCCCGCGCGCGAAGAAGTGCAGGTCGACCCACAGGAAGACCACGGTCATGCCGGCCAGGACCAGCCAGGGCACGGGGCCGCTGAAGAACGCGAACGACACCAGCATCAGACGAAGTAGAAGGTGAGGCCAAGCACGACGTAAACGGACAGCAGCTGCAGGCCCTCGAACCAGGTCGACTCGCCCTCCTGCACGACCTGCTGGGCGATCAGGACGGCCAGGATCACCGCGCCGAGCTCGAACCCGTTGAACACCAGCGCCATCGGGAAGTCGCCCACGAAGAGCGAGAGGAGCACGAGCACCGGCGCCGCGAACAGCGCGATCTGGGCGCTCGAGCCGATCGCGATGTTGACCGCGAGGTCCATCTTGTCGCGCGCCGCGAAGTAGATCGCCACCCAGTGCTCG
>Ga0136617_10003010_pt1 | contig 15043 bp, 12 predicted proteins | sample AntDrymUQ3222106_2_FD_129672 | JGI IMG/M metagenome (GOLD analysis project Ga0136617, IMG submission 129672) | Polar desert sand microbial communities from Dry Valleys, Antarctica - metaG UQ322 (21.06) | ecosystem: Environmental > Terrestrial > Soil > Desert | place: Antarctica: Dry Valley... | reverse complement strand
CGACTTCCAGAAGCGGCTGCAATTCGTCCATGACGCCGCGGTCGTTATGTGGAATGCACCGCGCGGCCTTGCGCGCGCAGATCATCAAGCGAAGCGTTCATGGTCAGCGCCTGCGGATCGATCTTCACGTGCAACAGCGTGGACCCTGCGCTGGATAGAGCACGCTCGAACGCCGGCGCGAATTCCGCGGTCGCCACGATTGTTTCACCTTGCGCGCCGTACGCCCGCGCGATGGCCGCGAAGTCCGGATTGGAGAGCTCGGTACCGGCGACTCGTCCCGGATAGTTTTTTTCCTGATGCATCCGGATCGTTCCGTACATGCCGTTGTCGATGACGACGAAGACGATCGCAAGGCCATATTGCACGGCGGTGGCGAGTTCCTGTCCGTTCATTAGGAAACAACCGTCGCCGTTCCATGAAACGACGATGCGCTGCGGCTGCACCGCCTTCGCGGCGATCGCTGCGGGAACACCGTAGCCCATAGCGCCGGAGTAGGGTGCAAGCTGCGTGCGGAAACCGCGATAGCGAAAAATACGGTGCAGCCAGGCGGTGTAATTGCCCGCACCATTGGCAAGGATGGCGTCGTCGGGCAACCGCTCGTCAAGCCAGCGCACGATCTGCCACAGATCAACCGCGCCCGGCACGGGCCGTGACTCACGCCATGCCTCGTAGGCGGCGTGCGCTTCCGCCGCTGCATCAGGCCACCGCGCGCCGCCTAGTTGCCGCTTGCTGTTGATCGCCGCCAGGAACGCGCCCGGTGTGGCCGCGATCGGGATCGCTGGTTGATACACGCGGCCGAGTTCCTCGGCCGACGGATGGACATGAAGCAGCTTCTGGCGCGGCGTCGGCACGTCGAGCAACGTGTAACCTGACGTCGTCATTTCGCCCAGCCGCTCTCCGATCACGAGCAGCACATCCGCGTCTTTGACCCGGGCGGCGAGTTTAGGATTGATGCCGATTCCTACATCGCCTGCGTAGTTCGGATGGCGATTGTCGAACAGGTCCTGATTGCGAAATGCGCAGGACACGGGTAGTTCAGTGCCTTCGGCAAACGTGCGCAACGCTGCGCACGCAGCAGCGTCCCACCGGCTGCCGCCGACGATAACCAGCGGCGCGCGAGCCTGCTCGAGCGCCTCGCGGACCGCGTCGACCTGTCCTGGCTCGGGCCCCGAGCCAATCGCATCGACGCGGGGCGCGTCGTGACAAGTGACGCGCGCGGTCGAGACATCTTCGGGTAGGGCCAATACGACGGGACCCGGTCGTCCCGATTGCGCGACTCGATACGCGTGCGCAATGTATTCGGGTATGCGCTCGGCGCGATCGATCTGCGCCACCCACTTGGCGACGCTGCCGTACATCCGGCGATAGTCGATCTCCTGAAACGCCTCGCGATCGACGGTGTCCGATCCGACCTGACCGACGAACATGATCAGCGGCGTCGAATCTTGCGCCGCCGTGTGGATGCCGATCGCGGCGTTGGATGCACCCGGACCTCGCGTCACGAAACAAAGACCCGGGCGCCCGGTCAACTTGCCAAACGCCTCGGCCATGTACGCCGCACCTCCTTCGTGCCGGCACACAAGAAAATGCAGGCGCTCTTGCGCGTCGTAGAGCGCGTCCAGGACAGCGAGATAGCTCTCTCCGGGAACGCCGAACGCGTGCGTGGCGCTTTGCGCAAGCAAGCTGGCGACGAGAATCTCGCCGCCGGAACGGTCGGCCATCGTGACGGTATCGCGGGAGAAAAGCGAAACGCGATTCTACGCGACGATCGGCGGGCAGGCCTCTGCAATGCACCAGCGTTCGCAGCCTCACTACCGGCATCTGCCGGGTTACGTACTTAGCGCCCCGCGATCAATTCTTCGCGTTTCAACAGAAATACGGCGTCCTCCGACGAGGACGTCGGGAGCCACACGAAGGGCAGCCGCGGGAACACGCTTTCCGCGCCCGCGCGGTTGTGGCCGACTTCGACGACTAGCGTGCCGCCATTGTTCAAAAACCGCGGTGCTTCCTTGACGATCGTGCGCACGGCGTCCAGTCCATCGTCGCCGCCGGCGAGCGCCTGTGCCGGCTCATGGCGATATTCGCCCGGCAGCTCCTCCATCGCCATAGTCGTCACGTATGGGGGATTGCAGATGATGAGGTCGTAGTTCTTTTCGGCCAGATTATCGAAGAGATCGGAGCGAATCAGATTGATCCGGTCGGCCAGACTGTAGTCGCTGACGTTGCGCTGCGCCACCGCCAAGGCTTCCGCGGAAATATCGACGGCGTCCACGTCCGCGGCCGGATACGCATGCGCGAGCAAGATCGCGAGGCAGCCTGAACCCGTGCACAGGTCTAGCGCTGTGGTGATGGTCTCCGGCGGACCGAGAAACGGGGCGATCCCGTGCGGCAGCAATTCGGCGATGAACGAGCGCGGGATGATGACGCGTTCATCGACGAGAAATCGGAATTCGCCGAGCCACGCCTCGCGCGTCAGATACGCCGCGGGAATTCGTTCGTCGATACGGCGGGTAAATAGCTCCGCGAGCCGGGCTCGTTCGTCTTGCGTCACGCGCGCGTCAAGAAACGGCTCGAGGCGATCGAGGGGCAGATGCAACGCGTGCAGCAGCAGGTACGCGGCCTCGTCGTACGCGTGCGTGTTGCCGTGTCCAAAATGGAGTTTCGCTTCGCTGAAGCGGGAGACCGCCCAGCGCAGCCAGTCGCGCACCGTTTCGAGTTCATTGGCGGGAATGGAGGCCATCGCTGATTAGACCGGCAACAGCAGTCGTTCGAGGATGCGCCGATAGATAAGTGCCAATGGTTCCAAATCGGCGATGGCCACGCGCTCGTCCACCTGGTGAATCGTCGCGTTAACCGGGCCCAACTCGACCAATTCGTTGCAGATAGTCGCAATAAAACGCCCGTCGGAGGTGCCGCCAGTGCAAGAGAGTTCGGGCAGCAACCCCGTGACCTCCTGCACGGCCGCCCCGACAACATCGACAAGCCGGCCGCGCGCGGTGAAAAACGGGTTGCCCCAGCCCGTCCACTGCAGCGAGTAGTCACGCACGTGTTTGCGGACGATCGTGTCGAATCGCTGCTGCAACGATTCGCGCGTGCTGACCGTCGCATGCCGAAAGTTGAACAGAATGTCGAGCGTTCCGGGGATGACGTTGGTCGCGCCGGTTCCGCCGTGGATGTTGGAACACTGCCACGTCGTTGCCGGAAAATACTCGTTGCCCTCGTCCCATACGGTCGCGGCGAGTTCCGCGAGAAGCGGCGCGGCGAGATGGATAGGGTTTCGGGCCAGATGCGGATAGGCGATGTGACCTTGGACGCCGATGATGGTCAACTGTCCCGACAGGGTCCCGCGGCGGCCGTTCTTGATCATGTCGCCCAAGATCGTCACGGACGACGGCTCGCCGACGATGCAAAAATCCAGCGTTTCGCCGGTGCGCGCAAACCGGTCGACGAATTTCACGGTGCCGTCAGTGGCGGGACCTTCTTCGTCCGAGGTCACGAGCAAGCCGAGCGAACCCGGCGCCGCGGGATGCGCGGCGATAAAACCTTCGATGGCCGTGACGAACGCCGCGAGTGACGCTTTCATGTCCGCGGCGCCGCGCCCATACAGATAACCGTCGCGCTCGGTCGGGGTGAACGGATCGCTTTGCCAAGCGCTGCGAGGTCCGGTGGGAACCACGTCGGTATGCCCGGCAAAACAAATGAGTGGCCGCTGCGTTCCGCGCCGCGCCCACAGATTGGTCACGCCATTGGACATGAGCGTTTCGCAGGCGAAGCCGAGCGGCGCCAAACGTTCGATGATCCGCGACTGACATCCAGCATCATCAGGAGTCAGGGAGCGCAGTGCGATCAGCTCGCGGGTCAGCGCAAGCGTCGGTTGGGCGGCGATATCCATGCCGATGAATGGTAGCAAAGCGTTATGGACAGGTCGCTCACCGGAATTGCAGCGCCGCGATGCGATGGGCCGGCGCGCCGTCGCCGCGCCGTTGCGGCGCCGTTGTGGATCGCGTCTGTAGTGTCCCGAGTCGTTAGTTCGTTGCGTAAAGGGCAGATGCTGTGCCGCAGATCGTTATGCAAAAGTGCCGAAATCGGTGCCAGACGCGAAGCAAACCGTAGCCAGGTTGAGGTACCTGGCGAGGATTTGCGACAAATTATGGCGCCGATTCTCGGTATCTTTTGTGCAGCGAATTAGCGATTCGGGACACTAGTGCGTGCGATCGAGCAATTCCGAAGTGATCGTCATGCTTGCGAAGTCGGCGCCGGGACGCCGCTCGCCGGGCTCCTTGCTCATCGCTTCCACACGCGACGTCGGATTGCTCTGGTTGATCTGCCAGGCAAGGTTGGTGGGTGAGTCCGATGCCAGCATCGCTTCGTCGTAGCTCAAGGCACCATCGAGGTAAAGCCGGCACAATGCCTGCTCGAAGGTTTGCGAGCCCGGATAGAGCGACTGCTCCATCGCTTCCTTGATCTGCGAGAACTCGCCATTCTTGATGAGTTCGGCGATCAGCGATGTGTTGAGGAGGATTTCGACCGCCGGTTGCTGCTCGCCTTCCTTGTTGCGAATCAACCGCTGCGAAACAATCGCGCGCAGGCCAATCGAGAGATCGGAGAGCACTGCCGCCCGCGCGTCATAGGGGAACAGGTTGATGATCCGCGACAATGCGTGGTAGCTGTTGTTGGCGTGAATCGTGGACAGACAAAGGTGACCGGTCAGCGTATGCAGCAACGCTTGCTGCATCGTTTCCTTATCACGGATTTCACCGATCATGATGAGATCGGGCGCCTCGCGCAGCGCGTTTTGCAGCGCGGCGCCGTAATTCATCGTATCCACGCCGATTTCGCGCTGATTGATGATGCTCTGCTTGTGCTCGAACAGATACTCGATCGGATCTTCGATGGTGAGGATATGACCCGCTCTGCTGGCGTTCCGGTAATCGATCATCGCGGCCAAGGTCGTCGACTTGCCCGAGCCGGTCGCACCGGCGACCAGCACCAGCCCGCGCTTTTCCAGCACCAGGTCGAGCAACACCGGCGGCAGGCGCAACTCGGTGAACGGCGGCACGTTGCTGCGGACGTAGCGAATGACCAACGAGACCGTGCCGCGCTGGCGGAAGATATTCACGCGGAAGTTGCCCACGGCGCGATCGAGATGCGACAGGTTCATTTCCATCTCGTTTTCGAATTCCCGCGCCTGCTCCTTGGACATCAGCTCATAGGCAATCCGGCGCACCGATTCGACATCCATCGGTTGCGTGGAAATCGGCTGCACGACGCCGTTGATCTTGATGTTGATCGGCGCTCCGCACGATATGAATATGTCGGAGGCCTGCTTGTCCGCCATCAACTTGAACAATTTATCGAGGTACATGAGTTCCCCAGCTAGAATGTGAGCTTGAATTCCTGCGGCGCGCCTCGCCGTTTCCATGATAATGTCATGAATGCACCAACATTTCCAGCGTTTCCCAAAAGGGCGCGGCAGAACCCGGTAGGCGCACATTTAAGTCGGTAGTCGACCCCCGGACACGGTTTGCCATTTCACGGGAAGCAACTCCCCGCCTCAACAGAAAAGCAAGTTCTATGCTCGCAATTATCGGTGGCAGCGGTCTCACCCGACTGTCCTCGCTCTCGGTTGCCCGTCGCGAGGTCGTGCGAACGCCGTATGGCGATCCGTCCTCCGCCTTGCTGTTTGGGCAGATTTCCGGCCGCGAAGCGGTGTTCGTAGCCCGGCATGGCCACGGCCATACAATCCCGCCGCATCGCGTCAATTACCGGGCCAATCTGTGGGCGCTCAAACAAAAGGGGGCGAAGTCCATCGTCGCCGTCGCCTCGGTCGGCGGTATCAGGGGATGCCGTCCGGGCGAACTCGTCTTGCCGCACCAATTGCTCGACTACACATCCGGCCGGCCGGCGAGTTTCTTCGATGGCGGCGACAGTCAGGTCGTGCATGTCGATTTCACCCACCCGTACTCACCGGAGTTGCGGGGCCAATGCCTCGAAGCGGCACGCTTGGCATCGATCGGGCTCATCGACGGCGGAGTTTACGGGGCGGTGAACGGACCGCGTCTCGAAACGGCAGCGGAGGTCGACCGGCTGGAACGTGACGGCGCAACCCTCGTCGGCATGACGGGCATGCCCGAAGCGGTACTCGCGCGGGAACTGGGTCTGCCTTATATTTCGATCTGTGTCGTCGTGAACTATGCCGCTGGCCGCGGCGATAGCGCAGACGCCGTATCGATGGAGGGGATCGCCCGCGTCCTCGAAGGCGGGATGGATAACGTCCGCGAGCTGCTGGACCACGTGGCGCCCCTGCTATGAATCGACCGTTTCGACCACAATGATCCGCGCAGTCCTGCGTATGGGTGATCCGCGCCTGCTACAGCGGGCGCGCGAAGTCACGCGCTTTGGCACTGCCGAGCTGGCGGCGCTCATCAAAGATCTGCGCGATACGATGCACGGATTGGACGGCGCTGGGCTTGCAGCGCCGCAAATCGGAGTCGGGCTGCGCGTGGTCATTTTTGGCGTTGAGCAGAACCCGCGTTACCCCGACGCCGAGCCCGTACCCTTTACCGAACTCGTCAATCCGGTGCTGACCCCGTTATCGCCGGAGATGGAGGAGGGGTGGGAAGGGTGCCTGTCGGTGCCCGGCATGCGGGGCGTCGTGCCGCGCTACGTCAAGCTCCGTTACGAAGGGCACGATCCGTCGGGCCGCCGGATCGAACGAGTATGCGAGGATTTTCACGCGCGCGTCGTCCAGCACGAATGCGATCACTTAGACGGTATTCTGTATCCGATGCGCGTGCGCGACTTTCGCCAGTTCGGCTTTACCGACGTTCTGTTTCCCGACCTCGCCGCGGCTGACATCGCCGATTGATCGTTATCGGTTAACTTCTTACAACCTTAACTGCTCGTACAACGCCGTCTGCAGATTTAGCAACGCCTGCTCGTCGTGCAGACGCGCGCCGTCAATGAGGAAAACGTCTTCCGCGCGTTCGCCCAGCGTATTGATCTTGGCGCTGGCGACGTTCACGTTCGCCGTGGCGAGCGTATAGGCGATCCGAGCCAGCAGTCCGGGTCGATCGCCGGCGACCACCTCGAGAATGTAGTGGGTGCCTTTATCGTCAGGAAAGATCTGCACTTCGGGGGTCAACGGGAAGTGTTTCAACTGCCGCGAGATCCGGCCTTCGGGCGGCGGGTGCAACGGCGGCGGCCCCGCCAGCAAGCGCGGCAGCTCGAACTCGACGAATGCAATCGTCTCCCGATACGATGCGTTCGGATTCAACGGATCGTGCATGGCAAACGTGTCGAGCGCATAGCCTGATCGCGTCGTATGGATCTTCGCTTCGAGAATCGACAAGCCTGCCCTGCCGAAAAAGCCGCAGATCCGCGCGAACAGCGCCTTCTGGTCGGGCAGGTAGACCAGAACCTGCAAGCCCGCCCCGTCGCGCGCGAGGCGTGCCTTGACGACGGGCGATGCGGTATTCACGCGCCAGTAAAGATGCCGTGCATGCCAGGCGATTTCGTCGGCCGTGTGGCGCTGAAAATACGGCACGTCGAGGTGGCGCCATAACGCGTGTTCCCTCTGCTCCGGAACCGCATACAACCGCAACAAACGCTGCGCATCGATTTGCCGAACCTGCACGCTGTCCTCGAGGCTGCGCGGTACGGCTTCCCCTCCCAGAACGAGACGCGTCGCGTGAAACAGCTCTTCCAGCAAGCGGGCTTTCCAGGCGTTCCATACGTTTGGGCTGGTGCCGCGAATATCCGCAACGGTGAGCAAATAAAGCGCTGCCAGGCGTCGTTGCGTGCCGACGATGCGCGCGAACGCGGCAATGACGTGCGGGTCGGCGATGTCCTGTTTTTGCGCGGTCCCCGACATCGATAGATGATCCTGCACTAACCAGCTGATGAGATCGGTATCCTCCGGCTTGAGACCGTGGTTGCGGCAGAAGATGCGAACGTCGCGGGCGCCTAGTGTCGAATGATCACCGCCCCGTCCTTTGGCGATATCGTGAAACAGTGCGGCCAGATACAGCACGTAGCTCCGCTCGAAATCGGCGATGAGACGTGAACACAATGGGTATTCGTGCGCGTGTTGCGGCTCGGTGAAGCGCCGGAGATTCCGGATGACCATCAGAATGTGCTCATCGACCGTATACACGTGAAACAGGTCGTGCTGCATTTGCCCGACGATGCGTCCGAAGACCGGCAGATATTGGCCCAGGATTCCGTAAAGATTCATACGCCGCAGCTCATGCGTCAGGCCGCGGCCCAAGCGGAACATTTCGATGAACCGCGCGCGATTCGCTGGATCGCGCCGGAAGCGGCTGTCGATCCGCCGGCGAGAGCGCCACAGCGCGCGCAACGTGCGCGCCGTCATCCCCTTCAGGTTCCGGCCGCGCTGGACCGCCAGAAATGCATCGAGCATTGCGGCCGGTCTGCGCGCGAACAGATCTTCGTCGCACACGTCGAGCAATTGATCGACGGACTGGAATTCGGAGTCGATGGGGACCGGGGACGTCGCCGCAGGATGCAGCCGCGCGTGCAGGTTTTGCAGCAGGATCGTGTTGACCTGCCGCACCAGCTTCGCAGCCCGATAATAGCGCTGCATCAACGCCTCGCTCGCGCGTTTGCCCGGGGTGTCGCGCAACGCGAGCTGTTCGGCTAACGCCGCCTGCTGGTCGAACACGAGCCGGTCCTCGCGGCGGCCGGTCAAATAATGCAGGCGTACGCGCATGGCGCCGATGAACCGCTCCTGGCGCGACACCGCCCGCGCTTCCGTCATCGTCATCAACCCGTGGCGCGCCAGCTCGCGCCAGGTTCGTCCGAGCCCGCTTGCGCGTGCGATCCAGAGCACGGTCTGCAGATCCCGCAGGCCTCCCGGGCTTTCCTTAACATTGGGCTCCAGGTTGTACGTTGCATCCTGGTACTTCAAGTGCCGTTGCTGTTGCTCGAGCGCCTTAGCCGCGAAGAACGCCGGCACGTCGAGATTCGCGACGAACACGCGGCTGAATTGATCGAAGAGCGGCCTCGCCCCGTCGAGCAGCCGGCGCTCGAGCAGGCTGGTGCGCACGGTGACATCGCCGGCCATCTCGCTTTCACATTCGGGGATCGTCCGGACGGCGTGGCCGAGCTCGAGCCCGATGTCCCACAGAGCGGCAAAAAAACGCTCGATGGCGTCCGCCGGCGGCGGCATCGTTGCCGGCAACAGGACCAGCACGTCGACATCGGAGTGGGGAAAAAGCTGGCCTCGGCCGTAACCGCCAACGGCCAACAGCGCTACCCCTGCCGGCATGCCGCACTCGCGCCACACGCCCCGCACCACGCGGTCGGTCAGCCACGTTTGTTCGCGCACCAGCCTGGGCGTGTCCGGGCGCGCAAAAAAGGCGGCGCGCAGAACGTTGCGACCACAGATGAGCTCGTTGCGCCAGTACGCGACGCGAGGGGCGCCCGTTATCGCGACCGCTGCCGTCGGGGTTGGCATGTCCAGCAGGCCCGCCGGCGCCATCACCTGGGCACTAACTACGAAGGCGTCGAGGGCGGCGCCGCCGAGGGCGCCGAGAGCGGCGGCGACGCAGGTGCCGAGGGGGGCAGCGGCGAACCGGCGGAAGTCGTGAGTACGTCGTAGCCGTCGTCGGTCACCAGCACCGTGTGCTCCCACTGCGCGGACAACGAATGGTCGGCGGTGACGATCGTCCACCCGTCGGCCAGGCAACGAATGCCGGGCCGGCCCGCGTTAATCATCGGTTCAACGGTGAAAATCATTCCGGGCTGCAGCTTCAAACCAGTGCCGGCGCGTCCGTAGTGCAGGACCTGCGGCTCTTCATGAAACTGTCTGCCAATGCCGTGCCCACAGAATTCGCGCACGACCGAAAAGCCGTTCCCTTCGGCAAAACGCTGAATCGTTGCGCCAATATCGCCGAGATGCGCGCCCGGCCTCACGGCGCGGATGCCCCGCCACATCGCCTCGAACGTCACTTCGGCCAAACGCTTCGCCTGAATCGACGGTTTGCCGGCAAAGAACATACGGCTGGTGTCGCCGTGAAACCCATCCTTGATGACGGTGACATCGACGTTGACCATGTCGCCTTCGCGCAATTTTTTGTCGCCGGGAATGCCGTGACAGACGACGTGATTCACCGATGTGCACAGCGAAGCGGGGTACGGCGAGTGGCCGGGTGGTGCGTAGTTGAGTGTGGCAGGAATCGTCTGCTGCACCTCGATCATGTAGTTGTGAGCGAGGCGGTCGATGTCACCGGTCGACACACCGGGCTGTACGTGAGGCGTGAGGTAATCGAGAACCTCGGACGCCAAGCGGCCGGCGACGCGCATGCCGTCGATATCGGTACGGGATTTGAGGCTGACGGACATGCGCGGGCTGATTTGGCTGGTTAGAGACGTAGTAGTTCGTTGATGCTGGTTTTTGCGCGCGTCTTGGCATCAACCCGTTTGACGATCACCGCGCAGTACAGATGGCATTGCCCTTCGCTTGACGGCAGGCTCCCCGCGACGACAACAGAGCCCGCGGGCACGCGCCCGTACGTTACCTGGCCGGACGCGCGATCGAATATCTTGGTGCTTTGGCCAATAAAAACACCCATGCCCAGAACTGAATTCTCTTCGACGATAACCCCTTCGACCACTTCCGACCGTGCGCCGATGAAGCAGTTGTCCTCGATGATCGTCGGATTGGCCTGCAGCGGTTCGAGGACACCACCGATGCCGACGCCCCCCGACAGGTGCACGTTCTTGCCGATCTGCACGCATGAGCCGACGGTCGCCCACGTGTCGACCATCGTGCCTTCATCGACATAGGCGCCGATGTTCACGTACGACGGCATCAGCACAACGTTGCGGGCGATATAGGCGCCACGGCGCGCCACGGCAGGAGGCACCACGCGAATGCCTGCCGCATCGAACTCACCATCGGAGAAATCGGCGAATTTGGTGGGCACCTTGTCGAAGAACTGGAATGGCGGATTACCGGCGTCACCACCGAACGTCAAACGCCGGTTGTCGTGCAGGCGGAACGAGAGCAGCACCGCCTTCTTCACCCACTGGTGGGTCGTCCATACGCCATTGGCCTTGGAGGCAACGCGCAGCTTGCCCGCATCGAGCAGTGCGATGACCTGCGCGACGGCGTCGCGGACCGCGGGCGGCGCCGTCGCGGGTGCCAAGTTGTGGCGCTGCTCCCAAGCCGTGTCAATCGCGTGCGCGAGCGCTTCCATGCAGTCCTTGAAATCGGTCATTTTACCGTGATGTGGCGTTCGCCCTCGGATGTGGACAGCACGCGGCGGTAAGTCGACTCGAGGAGCGCAGGCAGCACATACATGGGGATTTGCGCCAACGCAAAAAAGACCGTGACGTGGAAATCAGCACGGCCCTGTAACGCGACCAGGATCAGCCCCATGTTGCAGTTACCGGACAATAGGCCAGCGGTGAGCGCGGCACGCCGGCCCAACCGGCGAAACACGAAATAGGCCGTGGCCTGCAACAGCAGATTGAACGCAAACGCCGCCAACGTCGCGACGGCCGCATAACCCGGTCGGGCCAGCGCAAAGGCCGTCACTCCGTCCATGATCGCGAGCGCGAAGATCACGAGGTTGATCACTGTCAGGCCATCGAGCAGCTCGTGCGCAGCGGCTAACCGCGTGGCTGGAACGATGCGGCGGATGAACGCGGCGGCTACGAACGCCCCGCCGACGAGCAGCCCCAGCCGTCCCATGAACTCCGGGAGGCTCAGATCGAGCTGAAAACCAATGAGCGCCAACGCCATCGGCGGCAATATCAATGGCACGAGCGCAGTCGCCAATAGGACACCGACGATCGCAAAGGTCGCGTCGAGGCCGAGGATCAACGCCACTGGCACGCTCGAGACAATAGGTGAGGACGCCGCCATCAGCACGAGGGCGAGTTGCAGCGGCGCAGGCAATCCCCACGCGACGAGCGGCAGGGTTGTGAGCCACACGAGCACCGGCGAGGCGACGAGCAACCATGCGAGCAGCGCTGCGACGAGCCAGGCGCGATGGCGATACGCGAGAATGGCGCGCCAGTCGAGCCGCAGCAGCGCCAGGGTGAGCGGGATCAACAGCGTCGGAACCAGCAATGGCTGCGCGAACGCCGCGAGCGGCGGCGCCACCAGGCCCAGCACTACACCGCCCGCCATGAACTTGGTGGCGTGCCGGCCGATGAAGCTCAGCGCGCGCACGTTCGCTTAGCGCGTGGCGGGAGCAACAATCAGAAAGGCCGCCCGATGGCGGCCCCAGCGAAGCCTTCCATCGCCCGACGTTACATGGCCTTAAAGCGATGCGCAAACGTTCGCGAAACGGTCAGCTTTTCCGGACGATCCTTGAGCAGGATCACCGGCTGGTCGCGCCAATCGCGCTCGACGCGCGCAATGGCGTGCAGATTGACGATGGTCCCGCGATGGATCTGCCAGAAGCGCTCGCCATCGAGTTCGTCGAAGAGTTCGCGGATCGGTTTCTTGATCAACGACTCTCCGTCGCGCGTGACGACCTTCGTGTATTTGTCTTCGGCCTGGAAATAGAGCACGTCATTGGTGGCTATCATCGTCAGCGCTGCGCCCAGCGATGCGCGAATCCATTGGAGCGAGGCGCCTTCTTGCGTCGCCGCGAGCCGCGCCAGCACCGCCGAGAGATCAAGCGGCGCGCTCGACAGACGCGTGCGCAGCCGCGCGACGACTTTGTCGATGCGCTCGCGCGACACCGGCTTCAACAGATAATCGACGGCGCCTTCCTCGAACGCCGCAACCGCATACTCGTCGTACGCGGTGACGAATACGGCGTGACAGCGTCCGTTGAGCCCGCGCGCGACCTCGAGACCGGTCTTGAGCGGCATCCTGATGTCGAGAAATGCGATGTCCGGCCGATGCGCGTCGATCAGCGCGAGCGCCTCCTCGCCGTTGCCCACCTCGGCGATGACCGCGAGCTCGGGCCAAGCGACTGCCAGCCGCGCTTTCAACTGCTCGCGCAACATCGGTTCGTCTTCGGCGATGATCGCGGTCGGCACGATGATGGCGTCAAATCGATGGATCAAAGGGGATGCACAACGTCGCTCGAGTGCCGCGCGGGGTGTCCTGCGTGAACGTGAAACGACCACGCGAACCGTAGAGCGCCGCCAGCCGTTCGCGGACGTTGGTCAGACCAAAGCCCGACCCCGATGCCGGCGTCTCGGACGTGCCGGCGCCGCGACCGGTATCCAGCACGGTGACGATCAACTCATCGGCGTCGCGCCGCGCGGAAACTTCGACTCGCCCGCCGTCGGCGGATGGCTCGATGCCATGCTTGATCGCATTCTCGACCAGCGAAACGAGCAAGTTCGGCGGAAAGCGATGCTGCGCGAGCTCCGGCGGCACGTTGACGGCAAAGCGCAAGCGACCCGCGAGCCGCATTTGCAGGATGCTGAGATACGCAGCGGCTAAGTCGACTTCCTTTTCCAGCGTTGTTGCGCTCGCGCGGAACTGTGGCAGCGCGGCGCGAAGGTAATCGATCAGGTGCGCGAGCAGCCGGCTTGCCTGCGGCGGATCGGTCTCGGTTAAAAACTGCACGGAGGCAAGGGTGTTGAACAGGAAATGCGGCTCGACCTGCGCTTGCATCAGCTTCAATTCGGCTTCGACCGTTTGCTTGGAAAGCAGATGCCGTTCCGCTTGTGCCTGGTGCAACGCATTGGCCGCACGCGCCTCGCGGAACTTCACATAGAACATGAGGCTGATCAGGAGGCCGTTGGAGAAAGCCAGGAACACGTTGTAGCCGAACGTGTGCCATTTCGCTGTCACGTACTCGATCGAGTAGCCCTTGAGCAGTATCGTCAGCCCCATACCCAACAATGATCCGATCGCGCACGCGACAATCATACGGATGATCGGGGAGGGCTTCGCCCACGGCGCGGCGACGTTCACGCAATAGGCAATTGCAAAGCCGTAGAGCTGGCAGGTCAACAACGGATGCCAGAAAGGCCGCGGATCGTCCGTCCACAGGACAAATGCGATGGCGGTGTTGATGGCGCCAATCAGCAGAAACATCGTCCACGACGCCCGCGCGCCTTGCGCAAGTGCGGCCATCCATCCGGGGTGCGGCGCTTGTGAGAGGAGAGGTGCGGGAGCGTTCATGGAGGGTGATTCTAGGGCCGGCGCCACGAACAGCAACGATCAGCGATGGGGTGCTGCCGGCGCCGATGAAATGTCGCCCCGGTATCCCCAGCGCCGGAGCAATCCGGGTTCATCAACGAACTAACGACTCGGGACGCCGTGGCGAATCAAAGTCGACGAGCGAACGAGATAATCCGCTCCGCCGCGTCGGCGCATTCGCGCTGCGACGCGACCAAAGCGAGCCGAATGCGCCCGCGGCCAGGATTGATACCGTGCGCCTCGCGCGCGATATAGCTCCCGGGCAAGACAGTGACGTTCTCCTCCGTAGCCAAGCGTTGCGCAAACGTGCAATCGTCGATTGGGGTCTTCGCCCACAGGTAGAACGCAGCTTCGGGCATCGCACAGGGAAGGTCGGCCGCGAGCTCCGGCTGCACGTGCGCGAACTTTGCGGCGTACTCGGCACGATTGGCACGGACGTGTATCTCGTCGTTCCATGCGGCGATGCTGGCGGCGGCGACCGCGGGAGACATCGCGCTGCCGTGGTAGGTCCGGTAGAGCCAGAAGGCCTTGAGCAAGGTTGCGTCACCGGCGACGTACCCGGACCGCAGTCCGGGCGCGTTCGAACGCTTCGACAAGCTGCCGAAGACGACGAGCCGTGGATAACCGGAGCGGCCGAACGTTTGCGCCGCAGCGAGCGCTCCGAGCGGAGGTTTCGCTTCGTCGAAATAAATTTCCGAGTAGCACTCATCCGACGCGATGACGAAGCCATGGCGGTCGGACAGCGCGAAGAGTTCGCGCCAAGTGTCGAGATCGAGCGTGCGCCCGGTCGGATTGTCGGGTGAACACACATACAAGAGCTGTGTCCGGCCCCATACGGCTGCCGGGACTCCACGCCAGTCGTGCGCGAATCCCGCCGCGGGATCGGCGTTGACGCAATACGAT
>Ga0136617_10003008_pt1 | contig 15046 bp, 17 predicted proteins | sample AntDrymUQ3222106_2_FD_129672 | JGI IMG/M metagenome (GOLD analysis project Ga0136617, IMG submission 129672) | Polar desert sand microbial communities from Dry Valleys, Antarctica - metaG UQ322 (21.06) | ecosystem: Environmental > Terrestrial > Soil > Desert | place: Antarctica: Dry Valley... | reverse complement strand
TCGTTCTTCAAGCCGGGCAACGTCGGCGTCGTCTCGCGCTCCGGGACGTTGACCTACCAGATCGGCAACGAGCTGGCCCAGAGCGGCTTCGGCAACTCGAGCATCGTCGGCATCGGCGGCGACCCGGTCCCGGGCTCGAGCTTCATCGACATCATCGAGCTCTTCGAGGCCGACGACGAGACCGAGCTGATCGTGATGGCGGGCGAGATCGGCGGCTCGGCCGAGGAGGAGGCCGCGGAGTTCATCGCCTCGAACGTGAGCAAGCCGGTCGTCGCCTACATCGCCGGCTTCACCGCGCCGCCCGGCAAGACGATGGGCCACGCCGGCGCGATCGTCTCGGGCACCAAGGGGACCGCAGCGGCGAAGGCGGACGCGCTCGAGGCCAAGGGCGTGCGGGTCGGCCGCACCCCCACCGAGGTCGCCGAGATCGCCGCCGACATCGCGGGCTCGCTCGCGCGCTGACGCGTATCCTCGGGGGCATGGCCGACACCATCTCCTTCGCCCGCGGCGCACCCTCCCTGGACATCGTCGATCAGGAGGGCCTGAAGGAGGCCGCGCAGCGCGCGTTCACCAACGATCCGGGCGGCACGTTCGCCTACGGGACCTCGGTCGGCTACGTCCCGCTGCGCGAGTGGATCGCCGAGCAGCACGGCGTCGAGCCCGACCAGGTGCTCGTGACCAACGGCTCGATGCAGGCCGACGCGTTCCTGTTCCAGCTGCTCGTGAACCCGGGCGACGCGGTGATCGTCGAGTCGCCGACCTACGACCGCACGCTGCTGAACCTGCGCACCCTCGGCGCGGACGTGCGGATGGTCGAGCTGGAGACCGACGGCATCGACGTCGACGGCGTCGAGGCGCTGCTCCAGACCCCTGACTTCCACCCCAAGCTCGCCCACGTCATCCCCAACTTCCAGAACCCCGCGGGCTACACGCTGAGCGCGGCGAAGCGCGCGCGGCTGCTCGCGCTGTCGGCCGAGCACGACTTCACCCTGTTCGAGGACGACCCGTACATCGCGATCCGCTTCGAGGGCGAGACGCTGCCGACGATGCGCTCCCAGGACGAGGCGGGCAAGGTCGTCTACGCCTCCTCGTTCTCCAAGACCGTCTGCCCCGGCATCCGCGTCGGCTACCTCGTCGGCCCGCAGGCCGTGATCAAGCAGATCCAGGGGATCGCGACCAACACCTACATCTCGCCGAACATGGTCGCCCAGTCGATCGTCAACGAGTTCTGCCGCTCGGGCCGCATCGACTCGGCGATCGCCACCGTGCGCGATGCGCTGCGCGCCCGCCGCGACGCGCTCGTCGCCGCGCTCGAGCGCGAGCTGCCCGAGGCGCGCTTCGCGCCCCCGGAGGGCGGCTACTTCATGTGGGTCGAGATGCCGGAGGGCTTCAACGTCGCCGAGCTGCAGACTGCGGCGCAGTCGCGTGGCGTCGTGTTCGTGAAGGGCACCGACTTCCTCATGGAGGGGGGCGAGAACACGCTCCGCCTCGCCTACTCGGGAGTTACGCCCGAGCAGATCGACGAGGGCATCACCCGCCTGGCGGACGCCGCTCGCTCGCTCGGCGTCGCCGCTTGAATCACGAGCACCACCGCTACGGCGACAAGCGCTCGCAGTTCGGCGAGCTGTTCCTCCCGCATACCCATCCCCACCCACCCCCATGGCCGGTCGCCGTCGTCATCCACGGCGGGTTCTGGAAGGCGCAGTACTCGCGCAAGCTGATGCACGGGCTGTGCCACGACCTCGTCGCGCGCGGGTGGGCGGCGTGGAACCTCGAGTACCGGCGGCTCGGGCGCCTGAGCGGGGGCGGCTGGCCCACCACCTTCGACGACCTCGGCGCCGGGATCGACCACCTGCGCGTCCTGCGGGCGCCGCTCGACCTCACGCGCGTGGTGACGATCGGGCACTCGGCCGGCGGGCACCTCGCCGCGCTCGCCGCCACGCGCCCCGCGCCGAGCGTCGAGGTCACGGCGGTCGTCGCGCAGGCCGGCGTGCTCGACCTCGAGCGCGCGTGGGAATGGCGGCTCTCGGGCGGCGTCGCGCGGCGCCTGCTCGGCGGCACCCCCGGGCAGCGGCCCGAGCGTTACGCCGCCGCCTCCCCGGCCGCGCGGCTGCCGCTCGGCGTGCCGGCGCTGTTGACGCACGGCGGCCGGGACGACATCGTTCCGCCGGCGATGAGCGAGGAGTTCCAGGCCGCCGCGCTCGCGGCCGGCGACGAGTGCGAGCTGGTGGTGCTGCCGGACGAGGGGCACTTCGGCCACATCGACCCGGCCAATCCGCTCTGGAAGGCGGTGGTCGAGTGGATCCGCTGAGCCGCGAGCAGGCGCTGGCACTCGACGCCGCCGACCCCCTGCGCGGCTTCCGCGACCGCTTCGTCAACAACGACGCCCAGCGCATCTACCTCGATGGCAACTCGCTCGGCCGGCTCCCGCTGGCGACCCGCGACCGGCTGGCGGCGCTCGTCGCCGAGTGGGGCGAGCGGTTGGTGTCGGGCTGGCCGGAGTGGATCGACGCGCCCGCGCGCGCCGGCGACCTGCTCGCCGAGCACGTGCTCGGCGCGCGTCCAGGCGAGGTCACCGTCGCCGACTCGACGACGGTGAACCTGTTCAAGCTCTGCTCGGCCGTCCTCGACACGCACGCGGGCGCGATCGTCACGGACCGCGGCAACTTCCCCACCGACCGCTACGTGCTCGAGGGGCTCGCCGCGCGCCACGCGCGCGAGCTGCGGCTGGTCGAGACGCCGGCGGATGCCGTCGCCGAACGGGGCGCCGCACTCGTGCTGCTCTCGCACGTCGACTACCGCACCGCCGAGCTGGCCGACCTCGCCGCGCTGACCGCCGCCACGGACGCCGACGTCGTGTGGGACCTCTCGCACTCCGCCGGCGCCGTGCCGGTCGACCTGCGTGCCGCCGGCGTGCAGCTCGCCGTCGGCTGCACCTACAAGTACCTCAACGCCGGCCCGGGCGCGCCGGCCTTCCTGTACGTCGCCGAGGAGCGCCAGGCGCAGCTGCGCTCGCCGATCTGGGGCTGGTTCGGCCAGCGCGACCAGTTCGCCATGGAGCGCGACTACGACCCCGCCGACGGCATCGCGCGCTTCCAGGCCGGCACACCGCCGGTCCTCGCGCTCGCCGCGCTCGAGGAGGGGGCCAAGCTGACCGCCGAGGCGGGCATCGGCGCGCTGCGCGCGAAGTCGGTCGCCATGTGCGACCTCATCGTCGCGCTGCACGACGCCTGGCTCGCGCCGCTCGGCTTCTCGCTCGGCTCGCCCCGCGACGCGGCGCGGCGCGGCTCGCACGTCTCGCTGCGCCACCTCGAGGCGTGGCCGATCAACGTCGCGCTGATCGAGCGCGCCGGGGTCGTGCCGGACTTCCGGGGGCCCGACTGGATCCGCCTCGGCGTCGCCCCGCTCTACACGAGCCACGCCGACGTCTGGGATGCCCTCGATCGCCTGCGCGGGCTGGTGGAGCGGGGGGAGCACCACCTCGTCGACGCCGCGCCGGGGCGGGTTACGTAGCGGTGGCTTCAGACGCTCGACCCTGCGACTCGCCCACGCGGGTCGGGCCCGGGATCAGCGTGGCGGCCGCGACCACGAGCAGGAAGGCGGCGCAGCGCAGCGCGATCGTGCCCGCGCCCTCGCCCAGCGGGTCGCCGAACACCACGATGCCCGCGGGGATCGAGGACGCGTTGCTCGCGATCGAGGTGACGGCGATCACCGACACGCCCTCCCCGATCTGCAGCGAGCGCGCCGAGGCGAAGAACGCGCAGATGCCCGCCGCCAGCGCCACGAGGATGAACGGGGTGGCGTTGAGCACCGTGTCGCCCATGCCCGTCGCCGCCTTGACCGCGACGTGGCTGACCGTGAACAGCAGGCCCGCGGCGACGCCGAGCAGGATGCCCTTGCGCGACTCGTGGCGCTGGGTGCGGTGCGCGAGGATCAGCAGCGTCCCGACGCCGACGAGCGCGCTCTCCCACGCCAGCATCGCGGCGAGCGAGTAGTCGGAGGATTTCCCGCCGGTCTCGCCGCCCGCGGTGAGCGTGAGGGTGGCGAGGCCGATCGAAGCGAGCACCACCCCCGTCCACTCGCGGCGGCCGAGCTTGAAGCCGAACCAGCGCTCGGCGATCACGCCGAGCAGGACGAGACCGCCGGCGAGCACCGCCTGCACGAGCGACAGCGGGGCGAGCGCGAGACCGGCGACGTGGAGCGCGTAGGCGATCGCGGCGAGGACGTAGCCGATCGTCCACCACTTGGAGCGGAAGAGCCCGACGACACTGCGCAGCGGATGGCGGACATCGACGTCCGGAGCGGCAACCGCCCCGCGATGCCGGAGCAGGAAGCCGACGTTCGTCGTGAACGCGGAGGCCAGCGTCAGCCCGAGGCCGAGCAGCAGCATTAGAAGGTCCCGTACCCCGATCCGGCGCGTTGTCCCAGATCGCGTCGGAGATGCGACCAGCACAGGGGAGCCGGTGCGGTGTGCACCGGCTCCCCGCGCCGGGGGCTTAGCGGCGGTCCTGGTCGCCTTCGACCTCGCCGTCGACTTCGACCTGCTCCTTGGAGACGGTCTCGGAGACCTGGTGCTCCTCCTCGACGACGTCCTTGTCGAGGCGCACGCGCTCCTTGGCCACGACGTCCTTCTCGACCACGGCCTCCTCGGCGTGGAGCGTGACCTCGTGCTCCTCTTCGGAGATCTCCGGGCCCGCGGTGGCGTCACCGCGGTTGGCGTCGGTGATCGGCTCGCGCTCGACGCGTACTTCCTCGCGCCGCACGGGGACGGTCGTCTCGACGTCCTCGGTGACCACGTACTTGCGCAGGCGGACCTTGCCCGACTCGCGCTCGGTGGTGCCGACCTTGAGCTCCTCCTCGGAGCGGGTCATGGCGTCGTCGGTGGTCGGGCCGGAGGTGTCGCGGCCGACGGTGCCCTCGGAATCGTCGCGGTCGCGGTTGGCGTCGGCGTCGGCGTCGGCGTCGGCGTCGGCGTGACCGTTGCCGGTCCCGCTGCCGGACTGCGAGTCGCCGTAGTCGAGGCTGTAGTGCTCGTACAGCGTCCGCTCCTCGGCGTGCGTCAGCTGCCCGTCGGGGTCGATGTTCGGCGCGTCCTTCACGTGCGACTTCTCGAACGGCACCTGCACGCCGTCATCCGTCGAGTTGGCCTGCTGCAGCGGCACGAAGGTCCCCTTGCCGCCGAACATCCCGGTCTTGACGAGCGCCCACTCGGGCTGGTCGGTGTCGGTGTCGAGGTAGATCTCCTCGATCGACCCGATCTTCTCGCCGTCGTTGTCGAGGAGCTCCTGGCCCCTCCATTCGGTCACGTTCTGCGTGGTCATGCGTGTCCTCCCACTTTGTCGATCTTGCGGTGGTAACGGGTGCCTGTCTTGCCGCCGAGTACGGCGGCGATGAGCGTGCCGAGCACGACAGCCACGAGGGCGATGACGCCGCCCGTGGTCAGCGTGCCCTCGTCGATCGGGATGCGCGGGAGGTTCAGCTGGGAGAGCACGTTGTACTTCCCGCCCAGCAGCACCCCCGCGACCGCCAGCAGGACGGTGACGAGCAGGCCGATGACCCACACGCCGGCACCCTGCCGGGGCCCGTCGAAGCGCGACATCCGGCCCGCGACGTAGCCGCCGGCGAAGTACGCCACCAGCAGCACGACGAGGAACAGGATGCCGCCGACGAGCCCGATGGTCTCTGCGTTCGACTCCGCCTGCGACTGACTCGTGCTCGTGAGCCCGATCGCGGCGCCGGCCGCGCTGAGGATCGCCGTCAGCAGCGTCGCGACGCCGACCGCGACCAGCCAGCCGAAGAACGCGGCGCCCCAGTTGAGGCCGCCGAACTCGTCGCGCTGGACGGCGCGGGTGTCGCGCGCCCGGTCGACACCGTCGACCGGGCGCTCCCCTGCCGCCTCAGCCGCCGAGCGGCTTGCGGTTCCGCGCGCCATCAGCGTGCGGGCCGCGCGGCGGGCTCGATCTCGCCGTTGCCGGCGCCGGGGGTGGCGCTGCCGCTGCGCTTCTCCGCCTCGGCCTTGACCTTCTCGGCGTCACGCTCGGCGCGCTGCTTGCCGGTCTCCATGTCGTCCTTGACCTGGCCCTTCTGCTCGCGGCCCTTGTCGTAGGCGTCGCCGAGCATCTTTCCGGCGACCTCGCGGCCGCCGAGCCCGAAGGCGAGCGCCATCGCCAGGAAGACGCCGCCGATCAGCGCGGCGTAGGTGATCGTCACGATCTCCGTGGCGATCTTCAGCTGGTTGAGGATCATGAACGTCGCGATCGCCATCACCAGCACGGGCACGACCGAGCCGACGACCTTGCCGGTCGGCGTGTCGCCCATGGTGCGGGCGACGAGACCGCCGATGGCGGCGGCGATGACGCCGGCGATCACGAAGATCAGGATCGCGGCGACGACGTTGGGCAGGTAGGCGGCGATCGAGCCGACGAAGTCCGTCAGCGCGGCGATGCCGAGTTGCGAGACCGCGATCGAGATCGCGCCGAGGAAGATGAACCAGAACGCAATCGCGCCGATCGTCCGGCTCGGCTTCACGTCCGGCGCCACCTGGTTCACGTACTCGCCGGTTGAACCGGTGTGCAGGGCCTTGTCGAGGCCGACGCGCTCGAGGACCTTGGTCAGGATGCCCTTGACGACCTTCGCGACGATGTAGCCGATCAGCAGGATCAGCAGGAAGCCGAGAAGGCGGGGCAGGAAGGCGAAGAATTCGTCCAGTCCTTGTTGGACCGAATCGCCGATCTTCACGGCGGCGAGCAAGTTCATGGATGCCTCCAGTGGCATGGGGGAGCGGGTGGTTGCCCCCGAGGTCTCGCCGAGGCGCGATGCTCAATAACTTGTAACTTTCCGCGAACGGGAAAGGTCACATGCGCTGTGTCCTCCGATCCCGATCAGCCCCTCGTGCGCGCCGCGCTCGGCGGCGACCTGCATGCCTTCGAGCAGCTCGTGGAACGCCATCGCGACGTCGTGTTTCGCGTGGTGGCCCGCCTGGTGGCCAGTGATCAGGAGGCCGAGGACCTCACCCAGGACACCTTCCTCCGGGCCTTCCACCGGCTCGAGCGCTACCGGGGGGAGGCACCCTTCCGGTCGTGGCTGCTGCGGATCGCCCACAACACCGCTGTCACGTATGTGACCCGCTCCGGGCGCGCCGACACTCAGCCACTCGACGCGGCGGGTGAACAGGTGGCCGGATCGGTCGAGGCGGGCAGCCCGGCCGACCAGCTCGAGCGCCGTGAGCGGCGCCAGCGGCTCGACATCAAGCTCAAGGGCCTCGGGCCCGCGCACCGGACGGTGCTCGTCCTGCGCGACATCGAGGGCCTCTCCTACGAGGAGATCGCGCGCATCACCGACGCGCCGCTGGGGAGCGTCAAGGGGCGCCTGCACCGCGCGCGCGAGGAGTTCATCGACGTCCTGCGCAACAACACCTACGACTGGGAGCTGCCGCGATGACCGACGACGCCGCCGAGCAGCTGACGCCGGCAGAGGAGCGCGTGCGCTCGCTGCTGCAACCCTTCGGCGAGGAGCGCGCCCCGCACGGCACCGAGCTGACGCATGCGGTCGCGCACCGTGCGCGTTGGCAGCGCTCCGTGCGGCGCGTCCTCGTCGCCGTCGGGACGGCCGCGGCAGCGCTTGGCGGCGGGATCGGCTCGCTCGTCCGTGGGAGGCGCAACCGATGATCGTCGCGACGATCCTCGACCGCGCCGGCGACTCGCTCGGCGGCTACCTGCCCCGGCTCGGCGGCGCGCTGCTGCTGCTGCTCGTCGGCCTCGTTGTGGCCGCGCTGATCCGCCGCGTGCTGGTGAAGCTCCTGCGCGCGGCCGGCGTCGACGAGGTCGGGGAAAGCTGGGGCGTCCACGACGCCCTCGAGGGAATCGGCCTCCAGCGCTCGCTCGCCACCCAGGTCGCCCGCGCGGTGAGGATCGCGATCGTGTTCGTCGTCGTCTTCGCGGCGCTCTCTCTGCTCGGCCTCGAGTTCCTCTCCGACTCACTCAACGCGGCGATCCTGTACCTGCCGCGGCTGTTGGTCGCGCTCGCGCTGCTCGTCGCCGGGATCGTGCTGGGGCGGCTGGCGCGCGGGCAGATGGACCGTCTCGCGAGTCAGATGGACATCCCGGGCCCCGTCGGCGTGCTCACCGAGACGGTCGTCCTCGGCGTCTTCGCCGTCACCGCGCTCGCCCAGCTCGGCATCCCGACCGAGGTGCTGCTGCTGCTCGCCTCGATCCTGCTCGGCGCGGTTGCGCTGACGCTGGCGCTGGCGTTCGGCTTCGGCGGCCGTGACGTGGCGCGCGAGGTCAGCGCGCGCCGCTACGTCGAGGGGTCGTTCGCGGTCGGCGAGGAGGTCAGCGTGAACGGCTCGCGCGGGCGCATCGCCGCGATCGAGGCGACCGGCACCGTGCTGGAGACGAGCGACGGGGACCGCGTGCGGGTCCCCAACTCCCAGCTCGTGGCCTCGATCGTGACGCTGCACGCCGAGGACGCGGAGCCTCAGCGCCCGTAGCGGTCCTTCGAGAGCACGAGCTGCTCGGGCAGCGCGACCCGCGGCGGCGGAGAGGGATCGGCGACCACCGAGACCGTCTCGGCGACCGAGCGCGTGAGCGTGGTCTCGTCGCCGCCGAGCTCGATCGTCACGTCATCGCCGCCGGCCGCGACGAACGACCCCTCCAGGCCCGGGTGCACCCCGTGGGCGTGGAGGTAGTGCAGGAGCTCCTCGGCCTCGTTCTCGAAGCGCAGGATCTGGATCGTGGCGCCCGGCTCGCAGTCGGCGAGCGGCACGCCCTGGATGCGGCCGCTGGCGTCGATCGGATGCCCGTGCGGGCACGTCTTGGCGTCGCCGATGGCGGCGAACATGCGCGCCTCGAGCACGGGCGACATCGCGTGCTCGATCCGCTCCGCCTCCTCGTGCACCTCGTTCCACGGGATCCCGAGCACGTCGGTGAGGAAGCGCTCGATCATCCGGTGGCGGCGAACGATGTGCTCGGCGTGCTCGCGACCCGAGTCGGTAAAGGCCAGCGCGCGGTCGGCCCCGCGCGTGATGTAGCCGTCCCGCTCGAGCCGGCCGATCATCTCGTGAACGGTCGGGGCGGACAGCTGCATGGCCCTGGCGACGTTGGCGCCGGTCATCGGCAGCCCCGCCTCGTACAGCCAGAAGATGGTCTCGAGGTACTCCTGCTCGGCGACGGTGGCGGTCTCAGCGGACATGGGCCAATCTTAGTCCGCCGCGGGTACCGGGAGGCCGAGCGCCTCCAGCCGCGCGGCGGCGAGCTCCATGAACGCCCGCGTGGCGGGCGACAGGTGGGCGTTGCGACGGGTGATGAAGGCGAGCGTGTCGACCACGGGCGGGGCGAAGCCGACGTTGTGCAAGCGCTCTGCGAACCGCCGTCCGAGCGCGAGCCGGCGGGTCCCGATCGTGTCGCCGAGGCCGCGCGCGGCGAGGTCGAGCGCCGCCTCGACGTACTCGACCTCGATCACCGGCTCGATCGTGACGCCCGCACGCTGGGCCCGCTCGGCGAGCTGGCGCCGCGTCGGGTCCGCCCACCCGAAGCGCGCGTCGTAGAGGATCAGCGGCGCCGCGGCGAAGCGCTCGATCGTCATCGGCTCGCGCACGCGCTCGGGATCTGCCGACAGGTACAGCAGCTCGTCGTCGAGCGCGGCCTCGACGTCGAGGCCGCGGTCGTCGATCGGCAGCACGATCAGCCCGGCCTCGATGTGGCCGTCGCGCACGGCGTCGGCCACCTCCGAGGAGTTCTGTCCGAGCAGCCGCACGCGCACGTTGGGATGGCGCGCGCGGAAGTCCTGCACGAGGTCGGAGAGCAGGTAGTAGGGCGCGTTGCCGAACGTGCCGAAGGTGGCGGTGCCGGCCGCCAGCTCGCGCACCTCGCGCACAGAGTCGCCGGCCTCCTGCGCGGCGGCGAGCGTGCGCTCCGCGTGCGGCAGGAAGAGGCGGCCCGCCTCGGTCAGCTCGAGGCCGCGGCGGCCGCGGATGAACAGCGGCGAGCCGAGCTCCGCCTCGAGCCGGCGGATCTGCTCGGACAGGCTCGGCTGGGCCATGTGCAACGCTTGTGCGGCAGCCGAGAACGAGCGGTGCTCTGCCGCGGCGAGGAAGTATTCGAGCTGCTGGAGAGTCATAGTTTTTGCCTACTGACTTAGGAGTCAAGTAAGCCTACAGCTATGACGCACAATGTCCGATAATGGTTGCATGATCACACTCATCGCCATCGCGGTCCCCCTGGCGGTCATGGGTGCATTCGGCGCTCTCGCCACGAAGTACGGCGCGGACACCCGCCCCGGCTTCGACGAGCGCCGCCCGCTCTCCTAACCCGCCCGCGTGACCCTTCATACGCACCACCTCGGAGCCCCTTCCGCACGAGCATGACTCGAGAGCGCGAGGGGCTCCTTCTGTGTCTGGTGTCGGCCGCGGGGTTCGGCGCGATGCCCATCTTCGCCAAGCAGGCCTACGCCGAGGGCCTCGGGCTGACGCCTCTGCTCGCGCTGCGCTTCGCCATCGCCGCCGCGCTGCTGTGGACGCTGATCGCGCTGCGCCGCCGCTCGCTCGGCTCGCTGCGCGGCCTCGTCGCGGGCGCTGCCCTCGGCCTGTTCGGCTACTCGGTTCAGGCCGGTCTGTTCTTCGCCGCGCTGGAGCGCATCGACGCGGGCCTCGCCTCGCTGCTGCTCTACACCTATCCCGCCTTCGTCACGGTCGCGGCCATCGCCCTGCGCCGCGAGTCGCCCAGCCACCGCAAGCTCGGCGCGCTCGGCCTCGCCTCGGGCGGCGTCGCGCTCGTGCTGGTCGGCGGCGGCCCCGGCGAGCTCGAGCTGGTGGGCGCGGCCATGGCGGTCGGCTCCGCGCTCTACTTCACGTTCTTCATCTTCGCCTCGGACCGGATGGCCGAGCACTCGCCGCCGGTGCCGTTCGCGGCGAGCGTCGCCACCGGGGCCGCGGTCAGCTTCGCGGTCGCGGCGCTGATCGAAGGCGACTTCAGCGCCACGGGCGAGGGGCTGATGTGGGCGGCCGTGATCGCCTCGGTCTCGACCGTGATGCCGATCGTCCTGTTCCTGGCCGGGCTTGCCCGCGTCGGCCCCTCGACGGCGGCGATCGCCTCGACGATCGAGCCGCCGGTCACCGTGGCGCTCGCCTGGATCGTGTTCGGCGAGACGCTCGGCCCGCTGCAGCTCGCCGGCGGGGCGCTCGTGCTTTCGGCGGTCGTGCTGCTGCAGTTTCGCCCCCCGGCCGTCCCGTGGCGGCTCCGGCGAACTTCAACTGCGCATTGAGGAAGAGGGAGTGGGCCGCCGCGGCGGCTCGCGAGGCGGGCCGCCGCGGCGGCTCGCGAGGCCGGGTGTGGTGGGTTCATGTGAATTATTGCGACGAACACACCACACCCGCCCCGAAACCCAGCCTTACCCAGCCGCCGTTGACGTTCGCCCGCTCACCAAGGACGCCGGCAGTTCTCACTCGATCAGCTCGATCCCAAGCTCGCCCGCGAACGCCGGCGCCAGCTCGACCACGTCGTCCCGGCGCATCTTCGTCCCGCGCAGCGCGAGGGCACCCCGGACGCCCTCGAGCCGGCAGCCGTCGAAGACCGCGCCCTCCAGCCGCGCCTCGCGCAACTCCACCTCCGTGAGGTCGCAGCGCTCGAAGCGCGCGCCGCGCAGGTCGGCGCCGGACAGGTCGGCGCCGGTGAGCAGGCAGTCGCGGAACACCGCGCCCTCGAGGCGGGCGGAGCGGAGGCTCACGAGGTCGGCGCGGCAGTCCGCGAACAGGACGTGGCGGCCGCTCGAGTCGCGCAGGTCGAGCCCGGTCAGGCGACAGCCGTGCAGCTCGACGGCGCGCCACTCGCTGTATGGCGCCTCGACGTTGGCGAGATTGCAGTCGCGCAGGCACATGTCCGTGAGCGTCCAGCCACGCACCTGCGTTCCGGCGAGATCGCGCCCCTCCCACACCTCGTCCTCGTAGCGGGCGTGCGGCTCCATCGGGCGGAGTCTAGGATCGGGCGCCGTGGCCCTTCCGCTCCGCCCGCCCGTCCTCCCGCAGCTCGCGAAGTCCCAGAAGGCGCTGCCCGAGGGCGAGGGCTGGGTCTACGAGCCCAAGTGGGACGGCTTCCGCTCGATCGCGTTCGTCGACGGCGGCACGGTCCACCTGCAGTCGCGCAACGGCAAGCCGCTCACGCGCTACTTCCCCGAGCTGTCGTTCCCCGCGGGGCGCTACGTGCTCGACGGTGAGATCGTGCTGTTCGACGAGCGCGGCCGCCAGGACTTCGACGCGCTCGGCCAACGCATCCACCCCGCGAAGTCGCGGATCGACATGCTGGCCGAGACGACGCCGACGCGCTTCATCGCCTTCGATCTGCTCAGCTGCGACGACGAGCTCCTGCTCGAGCTGCCCCAGCGCGAGCGCCGCGCGCGCCTGCAATCGCTCGTCGCCGCGCCGGTCGACCTGACGCCGGCGTCCGAGGACCCGGCGGAGGCGCAGCCGTGGCTGCAGGGCGCCGAGGGCGTGATCGCCAAGCGCCAGGAGGCGCCCTACCGGCCGGGCGAGCGCGTCGGCATGGTCAAGATCAAGCGGCTGCGGACGATCGACGCGGTCGTGCAGGGCTGGCGGCCGGGCAAGCAGGAGGGCACCGTCGGCTCGCTCAACCTGGGGCTCTACGCGCCCGACGGGCGCCTGCGCAACGTCGGCCACACATCGGGTTTCACGGCGAAGCAGAAGCGCGAGCTGCCCGCCTTCCTCGCCCCGTACGAGACCGGCGAGCGCTATGCCGGCGAGCCGAGCCGCTGGAACGCCTCGCACGAGCTCTCGGGCGTCGTGCTGCGGCCCGAGCTCGTGGTCGAGGTGACCTTCGACCACACCAGCAACGAGCGCATCCGCCACGGGGCGAAGATCCTGCGCTGGCGCGAGGACAAGGACCCCAAGGAATGCACGATGGAGCAGCTCGACCAGTAACTTCTTAATCCTGATCGGGTTTTGCTAGTTTGCGCGGACGATGAACAAGTTCGAGCGTGCGAAGCAGGAGAAGGACGGCCTCGACGTGTTTCCCGCGCTGATGCGTGCGGCCGAGGTCGGCTGGGAGTCACTCGACGACAACGACGTCATGCGCCTGAAGTGGTACGGCCTCTATGCGCACAACACGAAGGACGGCCACTTCATGCTGCGGACGAAGGTCGTCCAGGGCATCCTCACCGCCGACCAGGCGGAGGTGATGGCGTCGATCACCGACGACTTCGCCCGCGGGATCATCGACTGCACGACGCGCCAGTGCTTCCAGAACCACTGGCTCAAGCTCGACGAGGTGCCCGAGGTGTTCGCGCGCCTCGAGCGGGTGGGCATGACGACGTCGGGCGCCTGCGGCGACATCACCCGCAACGTCGTCGGCTGCACGCTGGCCGGGATCGGCCACGACCAGATCCTCGACGGCCACGCCACGGCCGAGGCGATCCACGCCTACTTCCTCGACAACAAGCTCTACTCCAACCTGCCGCGCAAGTACAAGGTCTCCGTGACCGGCTGCCGCGAGGACTGCGCGCGCGGGCTGATCAACGACCTCGCGCTGTCGGGCGCGATCCACGAGGACGGCACGCGCGGCTTCAACATCCGCGTCGGCGGCGGGCTCTCGAGCGCGCCGCGCTTCTCGCGCTCGATCGACGTCTTCGTGACACCCGAGGAGGCGCCCGAGGTCGTCGCCGAGATCACCGCGATCTTCCGCGACTCCGACGAGAACCGCGCCAAGCGCGGCAAGGCGCGGCTGAAGTTCCTCGTCGACGCGCTCGGCGCCAACGGCTTCCGCGCCGAGCTCGTGCGCCGGCTCGGCCACGAGCTGACCCCGGCCGCCCCGAGCGCGCCCGACATGCAGGGCCACGACCACATCGGCGTGACGCCGCAGAACGACGGCGAGCACTCCGCGGTCGGCTTCTGCGTGCCCGTCGGGCGCCTGCGCGGCGACCAGCTGCACGAGTTCGTCCGGCTCGCCCGCGAGTACGCGACCGTGCCCGAGATCCGCCTGACCCACCAGCAGAACGTGCTGCTGCCGTGGATCCCGAACGACCGCGTCGAGGCGCTGCTGGCCGAGCCGCTCGCGCAGGAGCTCTCGCCGCTGCCGCCGCAGTTCATGCGCGGCCTGCAGACCTGCACGGGCAAGGAGTTCTGCGGGCTCGCCAAGGTCCACACGAAGGTGCGGGCGGCCGAGATCGCGCGCTTTCTCGACACCCACGTCGTCAAGAACGGCCACGGCGAGGACTTCCGGCTGCACTTCGCGGGCTGCTCGTCGAGCTGCGCGCAGCACCAGATCGCCGACATCGGGATCGAAGGCGTGCTCAAGAAGGTCGACGGCGAGTTCGTCGAGGCGATGGACATCCGCATCGGCGGCCGGCTCGGGCCCGACCCGCGCTTCGGCGACGTCGTGCTCAAGAAGGTGCCGCATTGGGACCTCGACGAGACGTTGCTGCGGATCTTCTCGCTGTACGAGACGGGTCACGACGACGGCGAGACGTTCCGCGACTTCGCGGGCCGGACCGCGCCCGAGTGGTGGACCGAGCAGCTCACGCCGCAGGAGGTCGAGGCGTGACGACGGCCGCGGAGGTCGTCGCGGACGCGGTAGAGCGCTTCCACCCCCGCGTGGCGCTCGCCTGCTCGTTCCAGAAGGAGGAGACGGTCCTCCTCGACATGCTGTTCGCGGCCGAGCCGTCGGCGCGCGTGTTCGCGCTCGACACGCGCGTCCTGTTCGAGGAGACCTACGACTACTGGCGCGGCGTCGAAGCGCGCTACGACACGACGGTCGAGGTGTTCGCCGCCGAGGATCCGCCCGTGGGCCTGTGGGCGACCGACCCGGCCGGCTGCTGCGCCATCCGCAAGATCGCGCCGCTCGACCGCGCGCTGAGCGGGCTCGACGCCTGGATCACCGGCATGCGGCGCGAGCAGTCGCCGACGCGCTCAGACATCGACCACGCCGGCTGGGACGCCAAGCACGGGCTGTGGAAGTTCAACCCGCTGGCGGACTGGACCGAGCGCGACCTCTGGGCCTACATCACCGACCACGGGCTTCCCTCCCACCCGCTCCACGACACC
>Ga0136617_10003007_pt1 | contig 15052 bp, 12 predicted proteins | sample AntDrymUQ3222106_2_FD_129672 | JGI IMG/M metagenome (GOLD analysis project Ga0136617, IMG submission 129672) | Polar desert sand microbial communities from Dry Valleys, Antarctica - metaG UQ322 (21.06) | ecosystem: Environmental > Terrestrial > Soil > Desert | place: Antarctica: Dry Valley... | reverse complement strand
GACGGCACACCGGCGGTGGCGCTCCCGGGGAGCCTGCGGGCGTTGATCGCCGCACGCCTCGACGAGCTGCCGCCGGCGCAGCGCTCGATCATCGACAACGCCGCCGTGCTCGGCGCGTCCGGCGTGTACGACGCGCTCGAGGTGTTCGCTCGCGAGATGGGCCAGCACTTCGACCGAGGCGACGTCGACGCGCTCGTCGACGGCGGCTTCCTCGTCGACGACGGCCGCTACTGGCGGTTCCGCAGCGACGTCGTCCGCGAGGTCGCCTACGGGACGCTGACCAAGTACGACCGGGCGATGCGCCACGCCGGCGTCGCCGCGGTGCTGGTCGGCGACAAGCGCAACTCGATCGACGACCTCGCCCACCACGCGGCCACCGCGGCCGAGCTGCTCGACCAGCTCGGGCCGGTCGGGCGCATGCCCGAGACGATCGCCGACCAGGCCGTCGTGTTCCTCGCCGACGCTGCTCGTCGGGCGCTGGAGCACGGCGCGTTCGACCAGGCCGTCCGCTCGACCGATCGTGCGCTGGCGCTCGATCGTGCCGATGCCGCACTGACGCTCGACCTGCTGCTGCTGCGTGCGACGGCGAACACCGAGCGACGGTCGTTTGCGTCGGCGAACGCCGACGTCGAGCGGGCGCTCGAGCAGTCCGTCGAGTCCGGCGACCAGGCTCGCGAGGGCGAGGCGCGGCGCCTGCTCGGCACGCTCGCCTACCACGCCGCCGACCTGCCCACCGCCCGACGCGAGCTCGGGCGAGCGGTCGAGCTATACCGGGACCTCGGCGACGACGAGCGGCTCGCCAACGCCTTGCGGACGCGCGGGTTCGCCGAGGTGTTCGGTGGCTCGCTGAGCGACGCCGAGTGGTTCCTCGGTGAGGCCTTCGCCATCTACGAGCGCCTCGGCGACGAGCGCGGCAAGGCGTGGGTGCGTCAGCACGAGGCGTGGGTGGCGTTCCTCGCCGCCGACCACGACGAGGCCGAGCGCCGCCTGGCGGGTGCGGCCGAGACGTTTACGGCGCTCGGTGACCGCGCCGGGGTTGGGTGGGCGAACGGGTTGATGGCCTACGTGCACTACTTCCAGCGGCGCTTCGACGAGGCCGAGGCCTTGGCGATCGAGGTCGAGGCCGAGAGCCGGCGCTGGGGCGAGGAGTGGGCGCCGCTGATGATGCAGACGCTGCTCGCCAACCTGCGCCTGTGGTCGGGCCGCTTCGAGGATGCCGAGATGTTCGCCGAGCGAGCCCTCACCGGCTTCCGGCGGATGAACGACCGGTTCGGCGCGGCCCAGGCGCTCGCCCCGCTGAACCGCGCCAGGGTCGCCCTCGGCAAGTTCGAGGAGGCCGAGCGGGGGATCGAGGAGGTGCTGTCGCTGTCGGACGCCTACATCGAGATGGGCTTCCCGTTCGTCTCCGCGGCCGGCACGGCAATGCACCTCGGCGACGGGGCGCGGGCGGTCGACTTCGCCCGTCGGGCGATGGACCAAGGCCTGCAGCTCGGCCCCGCCGCATCCGAGCTGACCGCGGTGCTCACGGTCGGCCTGTGCCAGGCGGGCCGACCCGAGGAGGCGTTGGCGCAGATCGAACCGCTCGACGTCGCCGACATGGCGTTCGGCCTGGCGGCGAGGGCGCTTGCGCGGGCGCTCACCGGTGACGGCGCCGGGGCGATCTCGGACGCCGAGGCGGCATGGCCGTTGCCCGGCGCGACGTACCTCGACCGCACGATCGCGGGGATCGCGGCGATGGGTGCGAGCAGGGCCGCCGCCGACTGCGACGCGGTCGAGTCGTGGCGCGATCGGCTCGTCGAGGCGACCGATGAGTCCGGGGACGCCGTGGCGACGCGTGCCGTCTCCTACGCCGGCCACCGCCTGCTCGATGTCACGACACCGATCGACACGGCACTCGGGCGCGGGTGGACCGGGGTGATCGATCGTCTGGCCGACATGACGTGATGCCATCGTGACGGCCCCCGCGCGGGCGCGGCGACGGGCAGAACGCTTCGGGTACCAACCGGCGTTGGACGGGGTGCGAGCCGTTGCGGTCGCGATGGTGCTCTGCTTCCACGCCGGCTTCGGCTGGATGTCGGGCGGCTACGTCGGTGTGTCGGTGTTCTTCACGCTGTCGGGCTACCTCATCACGTCGCTGGCGCTCGTCGACCACGCGGCACAGGGGCGATTGGCAGTCGGCGCCTTCTACCGGCGCCGGATCCGTCGGCTCCTCCCGGCCAGCGCGTGCTGCCTGAGCGCCGTCTCCGTGCTCGCCACGTTCGGGGCGTTCGCCCATGTCGAAAATCTTCGACGCGACCTCTGGGCCGCCCTCGGCCAGGTCTTCAACTGGACTGCGCTGGGCAGCGGGGTCAGCTACCAGGAGCAGGTCGATGCCGCGGCGGGGCGGCTGGCGCCGCTCGACCACTACTGGTCGCTGGCGATCGAGGAGCAGTTCTACTGGGTGTGGCCGCTGGTGCTCGCCGCGGCGCTGCCTCGGCTGCGCACGGCATCGGCGCGGCTGGCGGGGATCGTCGCGCTCACGGTGCTGGCCGGCGCAAGCGCACCGGTGATCGCCGCCGTCTGGGGACCGGACGCGGCCTACTGGGCGACGCCGGCACGGCTCGGGGAGATCCTCGTCGGGGCGACGCTGGCGGTCATCGGGCACGAGCGTCGCCAACGGCGGATCGCCGACGCGCCGGCGATGCGGTGGGTGGCGGTGGCTGGTCTCGCCGTCATCGCCGTCGCCGCGGTCACGTGGCCTGCTGGGCGCGGACCCGCCTACGAGGGCTGGCTCCCGCTGTTCGCCGTTGCGTCTGCAGCGCTGATCGCCGGGCTGCAGGTGCCGTCACCGCTGCGGCGTGCGCTCGGATGGTCCCCGCTCGTCGCGCTCGGCACGATCAGCTACGGCGTGTACCTGTACCACTGGCCGATCTACGCGCTGCTCGATCCGGTGCGCGTCGACGTGCCCCGGCCACTGCTGTTCGCGGTGCGCGTCGTCGTGACGCTGGCCGTTGCCACGGTGTCGTACATCGTCATCGAGCGGCCGCTGCGGGTCGTTCGAACCGCGCCGCGACGCGTTGCCGGTGTCGCGCTCGCCGGCACGGCCGTCGTCGCCCTGTTCGCCGCGCTGGTCGTGCCGACGGGGAGTGGGCGGTATTGGCTGGCGACCGACGACCAGCTCGCTGCGGCGGCGTTCAGTCCCGCCGGCTCGATCGCTGCGGTCGAGGCGACGACATCGACATCGACCGTCGCAGACGGCGACGAGGGCGACGGCGGCACGACGATCTCACCGACGATCCTCGCGCCGGCGACCGCGCCACCGACGAACACGCCGGAGACGCTGCCGGTGACCGCGCCACCGACGAACGCGCCGGAGACGGCGCCGGTGACCGCACCGCCGCTGCCTGCCGGGCTCAGCCGCCCGATCCGGATCCTCGTCATGGGGGACTCGACGGCGTCGGCGGTCGGCACCGGGTTGCTGCTGTGGGCGGGCGCCCATCCGACGTTCGCCGAGGTGGACGTGCGCTGGGCGCCGGGCTGCGGGTTCTTCCGAACCGTCCCACCCGCCGTGGTGTCAGAGTTCGAGGACGACTGCGTCGCCCTCTACGACGACCTGGCCAGCGACCTGGGTGAGCTGCAGCCCGACGTGGTGCTGCTGATGACCACGCCGACCGACCTGGCGCCTCGCCGATTCGACGGCGGTTCGCCGACGGCGCCGTCCGATCCCGGGTTCGCCGCTGCGCTCGTCGAGGCGTATGACGGGTTCACCCGGTTGCTGCAGCGCGCCGGTGTCGAGCGTGTGGCGTGGGTGTCACCGCCGACGCCGGAACGGTTCGGCGATGTCGCGGTCGATCCCGTCGCCTACGAGACGCTGCGCGCGTCGGTGCGCAAGATCGCCGCCGACCACGTCGGCGCCGTCCACGCCGTCGATCTCGCTGCGTGGTTCGAGCAGCACCCGGAGACCGAACGTCCAGACGGCTTGCACGTGTCACCGGAGTCGAGCGCCTCGCTCGCCGAGCGCTACCTCGGGCCGCTGCTCGTCTCGCTCGCGCTGCCGTGACTGTCACGCGGCCGGGCGCTCGGCGCGCGCCGACCGGGCTGATCGTCGGCCGGTTCGACCCACCGCACCTCGGCCACTCGTACCTCGTCGAGGAGGCGGCGCGCCGGTGCGACCGGCTCGTCGTGTTCGTCAACAGTGGCGCGACGGACGCGGTGCCGGGCGCGCGGCGCGCCGGGTGGCTCGCCGAGCTGCACCCGGACGTCACGGTCGTCGAGGTCGCCCACGAGCTGCGGACCGACTTCGCCGACGAGTCGCTGTGGCTGGAGTGGATCGATCTGTTCCGGCGGCACTGGCCACACGACGACGGCCCGCACGCCGTGTTCTCCAGCGACCCCTACGTGGTCGAGTTGGCCCGTCGCCTCGATGCCGACGCGGTGGTCGTCGACGCCGAGCGTCGAGCGGTCCCGATCAGCGCCACCCGGATCCGCGCCAACCCCGACGCCCATCTCGACCGACTGGCGCTGCCCGTCCGCAACTGGGTCGAGACGAACTGGTTGTAGCTGGCGTCCGCAGCGTGGATCCGGAGTCAGCCGGCGAGGGAAGCGCCAGCGACGAGCCGGACGCGCCGGCGGAGCCGGCGCCAATGTGACGAAGCGCCAGCGACGAGGCGGACGCGCCGCGAAGCGGCGCCAATCATGACGGCTGCTTGGTGACTCGAAGGTAGGGCTTGGGGGCGTCCCAGCCGTCGGGGAACAGCTCCTTGGCCTCGTCGTCGCTGACGGATCCGGCGATGATCACGTCGTCGCCCTGCTGCCAGTTGGCCGGCGTGGCGACGCGGTGCTTGGCGGTGAGCTGCAGCGAGTCGATCACGCGCAGCACCTCGTCGAAGTTGCGCCCGGTGGTCATCGGGTAGACGAGGATCAGCTTGATCTTCTTGTCCGGGCCGACGACGTACACGTTGCGCACGGTCTGGTTGTCGGCGGGCGTGCGGGCGAGCGGGTCGCCGGTGACCTCGGACGGCAGCATGCCGTAGAGCTTGGAGATCTCGAAGTCGGAGTCGCCGATGATCGGGTAGTTGGGCGCGGTGCCCTGGGTCTCCTCGATGTCGGCGGCCCACTGCTCGTGGCGGTCGGTCGGGTCGACGGACAACCCGATCACCTTGACGTTGCGCTTGTCGAACTCCGGCTTGATCTTGGCCATGTAGCCGAGCTCGGTCGTGCACACCGGCGTGAAGTCCTTCGGATGGCTGAACAGGACGCCCCAGGAATCGCCCAGCCACTCGTGGAAGTTGATGGTCCCCTCGGTCGTCTCTGCGGTGAAGTCGGGTGCGGTGTCGTTGATCCGAACAGACATGGCTTCGATGCTACTGCGACGAATCACGACCACAATGGTCGAGAATCGGTCACACCGGGATGGTCAGCGCAGCGACGTAGCCGGACCCGGCGTCGCCCGTGACGCTCGCCAACTGCTCGGCGCCGTCCTCGGAGAACACGTTGTCGCCGTCGAGCGACACGCCGGCCAGGTTGCCGACGCTGTCCTCGTAACCCTCCGTGGCGTAAACGGTGGTGCACACGTCTTCGGGCAGGGCGAGCTGCGACGTGGCGATCGGCTCGTCGCCGGACGTCGCCGCGTCGACGCTCTGGTACACCTCGAAGTGGATGTGCGGCCAGCGGCCCGAGTAGCAGGCGGGGAAGATGCTGGCGAACGTCAGCCGACCGTTGGTATCCGCCACCTGCACGCCGCGCAGGTAGTTCTCGCCCTCGGCACCGGGGGAGTACATCGAGTAGCGACCCTCGCGGTCGCAGTGCCACACGTAGACCGCGGCGTCGGCGAGCGGTGCGCACCCCGACTCCGTGTCGGTCAGCGTGAGGTCGATCGACAGCGGGACGCCGTCGGCGACGCCACTGGCCGAGCCGATGCTCGAGCGGATGTCGCTGCGCACGACGTCCGCCTCGCTGAGGGCGTCCGGACCGTTCGACCCGTCGCCGGGGAACGGCCCGGCGGTCTCCTCGGGGATCGGTTCGCACGATGCGCTCGACGCCGTCGTCCCCGACGTGCCCGACGTCTCGGTCGATGCCGACCTGCCGGCCGTCTCGCTCGACTCGGCGGTGGTCTGCGACGCGGCGTCGTCGGTGTCGTCGGAGCCGCATGCGGCGAGCGCGGCGGTGGCGCCGATGCCGGCGGCGAACGACAGCAGTCGGCGACGGCTCAGCATCGTCGTCAGGTCGTACGCCAACCCCCGGTCGAGCTCGTCGTCGTGGTGGTGGTCGAGCGCTCGCATCGTGAGGGTCCTCTCGGGGTGGGGTTGACGGACCGTGCCGGGTCAGGGCTGGGTGAAGACCAGCTGGAGCTCGATCGTTGCGTCGTCGGACACGGAGACGACGATGGGGGCGCTCGGTGCCTCGACGTCGAAGTCCGACATCACGATGTCGAGCGATCCGACGACGACGATGTTGTCGCCGACAACCTGTGCCTCGAGCGGCAGATCGACGGTCGTCGTGACGCCGTGGATGGTGAGGTCGCCGGTGGCGTCGACCGCAGTCGCCTCGCCGGTCTCGACCGCATCACCGAGGTCGATCGGCTCGGTCAACGTGAACGTCGCCGTCGGGAACTCGCCGGTCTCCAGCGCGTCCTGCACGTTGTCGTCGCGACGGCTGTCGTTCGTCGACAGGGCCGTCATGTCGGCCTCGATCTCGGCGTCGGTCAGCGTGGTGCCGTCGATCGTGATCGACCCGGTGACCGTCGGCGTGCGCCCGACGGCGGTCGTCGATCCGATGCTCGACAGCTCCTCCTGCACGCGGAAGCCGACGAACGTGCCGGTCGACTCCTCGAAGCTGAACTCGCCGATCGACGTGTCGACCTCCCACGTCCCGGTGACGGCGGTGGCAGCGGACGCCGTCTCGTCGCCGGCCGTCGCCGGCGTGGTGGCTTCGCTCGTCGTGTCGAGCGACTGCGTCGCCGTCTCGAGGTCCACGGCGTCGGGCGCGTCGTCGCGCAGGAACCACCAGATGCCGCCACCTGCGGCGAGCAGGAGGACGACGAGGACGGCCAGTGCGACGACGAGCCGTCGCCTCCGGTACCACGGCGGGCGGGGCGGTCGAACGGGCTCGGTGTCGGGCGTGATGGTCGTGCTCACGACGACCAGCATGGAGGTCGATTCTTTGGGTCGGGTAAGGATTCGAGCGAAAGCCGCGGGCGGCCCGATCGGCGTACCGTGGCGACATGAGCACGAAGGTCGAGCTCGCCGACCTGGGCGCGGCGATCGAGCAGCACGCGTTCGCCTACCTGGTGACCGTCGGCGACGACGATCGAGCCCACGTGCTCGCCGTGTGGCCGACCCTCGCGGACGCCGAGCTGGTGGTGGGCGGCGTCGGGCGGCACTCGCAAGCCAACGCCACGGTCCACCCGGAGGTGACGCTCGTGTGGCCGCCGGCCACCGACGGCGGCTACACCCTGCTCGTCGACGGCGTCGCCACCGTCGACGACTCGACGATCACGGTCTCACCGACGAAGGCGATCCTCCACCGCCCCGCCGCCGCCCCCGACGGCACCCGCCAAGGCTCCGACTGCCAACCCATCAAGTTCTGAGCCTGTCTTGATGTCAGTTCTGACATCCACAGCTCCGGAGAACCTGCGACCTCAGGGCGCGGCGCCGGCCTTGGCCCGCTTGGCGGCCCGACCCCGATCGTTCTGGTCGAGCACGGCCTTGCGCAGCCGCACCGCACGCGGCGTGACCTCCACACACTCGTCGTCGCTGATGAACTCGAGTGCCTGCTCGAGTGACATCGGGCGCGGCGGGATCAGCTTCTCGAAGCTCTCCGCCGTCGACGAGCGGACGTTGGTCAGCTTCTTCTCCTTCGTGGGGTTGACGTCCATGTCGTCGGCGCGGGCGTTCTCGCCCACGATCATGCCCTCGTAGACCTCCACGCCGGGGCCGAGGAACAGCTGACCGCGCTCCTGCAGGGCCATCAGCGCGTACCCGGTCGTCGGCCCCCGACGGTCGGCGACGAGCGATCCACGGGATCGGGAGCGGATCTCGCCGGCCCACGGCTCGTAGCGGTCGAACACGTGGTGCAGCAGTGCGGTCCCGCGCGTCTCGGTGAGCAGCTCGGTGCGGAACCCGATCAGCCCGCGTGCCGGCACGAGATAGTCGAGGCGCACCCACCCCGTGCCGTGGTTGACGATCTGCTCCATCCGCCCCTTGCGCAACGCGAGCAGCTGGGTGATCACGCCGAGGAAGTCCTCGGGCACGTCGACCGTCACCCGGTCGACCGGTTCGTGGACAGCGCCATCGACGATGCGGGTCAGCACCTGCGGCTTGCCGACGGTCAGCTCGAACCCCTCCCGGCGCATCATCTCGACGAGCACGGCGAGCTGCAGCTCGCCACGACCCTGCACCTCCCATGTGTCGGGGCGCTCGGTCGGCAGGACCCGGATGCTGACGTTGCCGACGAGCTCGACATCGAGGCGGTTCTTCACCAGTCGGGCCGTCATCGACGTGCCCTCCTGCCCTGCGAGCGGCCCGGTGTTGGTCCCGATCGTCATCGACAGGCTCGGGTCGTCGATGGTGATGACCGGCAGCGGGCGCGGGTCGTCGGGATCGGCGAGCGTCTCGCCGATGGTGATCTCGGCGATGCCGGCGATGGCGGCGATCTCGCCCGGCCCGGCCTCGTCCGCCGGCACCCGATCGAGCGCTTCGGCGACGTACAGCTCGGTCACTCGCGCTCTGTCGATGCTGCCGTCGGCACGACACCACGCGACGGCATGGCCGCGCCGCAGCACGCCGGAGCGGACACGGCACAGCGCCAGCCGACCGACGTATGGCGAGGCGTCGAGGTTCGTCACGAGGGCCTGCAGCGGCATCTCCGGGTCGTACTCCGGTGCCGGGATGTGCTCGACGAGCAGATCCATCAGCGGCTTCAAGGTGGATCCCTCTGGCAGTCCCTCGCCGTCGCCTGGCCGCTTCATGCCGGCGCGTCCCTGACGCGACACGCAGTACACGATGGGGAATCCGAGCTGATCGACGTCGGCGTCGAGGTCGAGGAACAGCTCCTCGACGTCGTGGACGACGTCGGCGATGCGGGCATCGGGTCGATCGACCTTGTTGACGACAAGGATCACGGGCAGCTTCGCCTCGAGCGTCTTGCGCAGCACGAAGCGGGTCTGCGGCAGCGGACCCTCCGACGCATCGACGAGCAGCAGCACGCCGTCGACCATCGACAGCGCCCGCTCGACCTCACCGCCGAAGTCGGCGTGCCCCGGCGTGTCGACGATGTTGATCTTGACCTCGCCGTCGGGTGTGCGGTGGCGCACGGCGGTGTTCTTGGCGAGGATCGTGATGCCCTTCTCGCGCTCGAGGTCCATCGAGTCCATCACCCGCTCGCCGACGTCCTGGTTGGCTCGGAACGCGCCCGACTGCCAGAGCATCTGGTCGACGAGCGTGGTCTTGCCGTGGTCGACGTGGGCGACGATCGCCACGTTGCGCAGATCGGCGCGGCGGTGCACAGGGCCTCCGGGAGCGAGCGAGCGGGGCCTCCCAGGCTACGGCGACGCCGCGGCACTCCGGGGGCCGTTGACATCCCCGACCGGTGCTCCTAGAACACGGTCAGGACCACTGAGGAGGACCCATGGCTACGGATCTCGCCATCAGCCTCGACGATCGCACCGGCGCGCTCGCCGACATCGCCGAGACGCTGGGCTCGGCCGGCATCAACATCGACGGCATCTCCGGTTCGGTGTCGGGCGGCTCGCCCGTCGTCCACCTGCTCGTCGACGCCGCCGGCCCCGCTCGCCAGGCGCTCGCCGACGCCGGGTTCACGTCGGTCGACGAGCAAGAGGTTGTCGTGCTCGACATCGAGGACCGCCCCGGGTCGCTCGGCGAGGTGTCCCGGCGGATCGCTGCCGCCGGGATCAGCCTCGACCTCGTCTACCTCGCCACCGGCACCCGGTTGGTGCTCGGGTCCTCCGACGTCGATGCGCTGCGGTCGTCGACGTCGAACGCCTCCTGATCCGGCTGATTCCGCCGAACGGGCGGGCGCTCCTCGACGGGGTCGCCCTCATGCAGCCCGAACCGGTCGTGCAGGCGGCGCAGTGGGCGCGGCGCCCACCAGTTGGCCTCTCCGGCGAGCTTCATGAACGCCGGAACCAGCGTGCCGCGGATGACGAACGCATCCATCAGCACGGCGATCCCGAGCCCCATGCCGAACATCTTGATGAAGCTGACACCCGACGTGCCGAAGGCGAAGAACGTGACCGACAGCAGCAGCGCCGCTGCGGTGACGATCCTGCCGGTGCGCTCGAGGCCGAGGGCGACGGCGTGGTCGTTGTCGCCCGTGCGGTCGTGCTCCTCCTTGATCCGTGAGAGCAGGAACACCTCGTAGTCCATCGACAGGCCGAAGGCGATGCAGAACATCAGGATCGGCATCGACGTGTCGATCGCACCTGTCGCAGTGAACCCGAGCAGCCCCGACAGGTTGCCGTCCTGGAAGATCCAGACCATCGCGCCGAACGTCGCCGTCAGGCTCAGCACGTTCAGCACGAGCGCCTTGATGGGAACGAGCACGCTGCCCGACAGCAGGAACAGCAGCACCACGGTGGCGACCACGATGATCGTGATCGCCAGCGGTAGGCGGGACGAAATCGACACCTTGGTGTCGACGAGCCGGGCGGCGTCACCACCGACGGCGAGCTCTCCGGGAGCGTCGATCGAGCGGATGTCGTCGACCAGCGCCTCGCCGTCGGGTGACATCATCTCGATCGCCGGCACCACCGACAGCCAGCCGGCGCCGTCGCCGGCGAAGCGGGCGGACTCCGGTCCGGCGCCGTCGACGAGCGCGCCGTCGGTGTACGTGCCGGTCGCCGTCTCGACGCTGGCGACACCGTCGGTCGTCGAGATCGTGGTGGCGAGCGATGACAGCGCCACGCCCACGTCATCGTTGTCACCGAGGTCGTCGACGACCACCGGGAACGCCGCCGATGCGTCGCCGGCGAACTCCTCGCCCAACGTCTCGGCGACGACTCGTGGCGGCGCCGACTCGGGCAGCATCCGGGCGTCGGGGTTGCCGAACTCCACCCGCAGGAACGGCGCGCCGAGGAACAGCAGCACGGCGGCGACGCTGATGGCGATCGGGAGGGGTCGGCGCATCACTCGCGTGGCCGTGCGGTACCAGAACCCTTCGGTCTCGGGGCGTGCTGGCCGCCGGCGCAGGAGTCGCAGCGAGTCGATGCGCGTGCCGACGACGGAAAGCAGAGCCGGCAGCGACACGAGGGCGGCGACCATCGCCAGCAGCACCACGGCGATGCCGGCGTAGGCGAACGAGCGCAGGAAGTACTGCGGGAACACGAGCAGCGCCGACAGCGAGACCGCAACGGTGAGCGCGCTGATGGCGATCGTGCGACCGGCGGTCTGCACCGTGCGCACCACCGCGTCCTCGACCGATCGACCACGTCCGAGCTCCTCGCGATATCGCGAGACGATGAAGAGGCTGTAGTCGATGGCGAGCCCGAGGCCCAGCGCCGTCGTGAGGTTGATCGCGTAGACGGACACGTCGGTGATCGACCCGAGGACGTAGAGCGACAGGAACGTGCCGAGCACGGCGATCACACCGACGAACAGCGGCAGCGAGGCGGCGACGAGGCCGCCGAACACGAGGACGAGCAGCAGCAGCGTGATCGGGATGGCGATCATCTCGGCGCGTGCGAGGTCGCCCTCGATGGTGGTGGCGAACTCGAGGCCGACCGCCTCGCCGCCACCGACGCCGACGACGAGCGGGCCGTCCCTACCCTCCACGAGGTCACGTACCTCGGCGACCACGTCGTCCGCCTCGCCGTCGATGCCGGCGAGCAGCAGCGCCGAGCTGGCGTCGTCGCTGCGCAGCGACGGTGGCGAACCGGCGCGCCAGTACGACGTGACGTCGACGACGCCGTCGATCGCAGCGAGGCGGTCGGTGAGCGCGACACCGGCAGCGACTGCGTCAGCGCCGTCGACGTCGCCGTCGGTGGCGGTCGCCACGAGAACGAGGTCGGGGTCCGCTGCACCGAAGCGCTCGGCCAGCGCCGTCGCCGCCTGCACGCTCTCCGAGCTCGGGTCGTCGAAGCCCTCGTCCTCCAGCACGCCGAACGCCCGGGTGCCGAGCACCGCAGCGATGATCATGAACAGCACCGTCGTGGCGAGCACGAGCCGCCGCCGGCGAACGGTGAATCGTCCGAGTCGGGTGAGCATCGATCGACCTCCCTGATGGCCCGACCGCTGGTGGTCGGTGCGTACCACCCATGGTCGAGACCAGCGTGCTCGGCCGCATCGTGCCGGGGGTCGCTTCGGGGCATGCCGAGGGCGGGCTGCGACGGGACCGCAGACCGGTGGTCGACCGTCTCCAGGTCCCGTGACCGGCGACACGGGCCGTGCGTATGGTGGCGTGCGTGGCCGACGAAGGCGCTCCCGAGCCGGTGCAGCGGGTCTCCGCGGACGTGACCCTGGCGCTCGGCGCCGCAGCGATGAGCCTGGTTGCGCTGTTCGGCGAGGCGGGCTCGATCACGGTATTGACGACCATGGCAGCGCTCGCCGGGTTGATCCCGTGGACCCTCGTGGCCGGGGGCGTGCGGATCAACGTCGTGGTGTTCGCGCTTGCGACGCTGATCCCGACCGCTCTCATCGTGTTCGTCGAGAGCAACGCGGGCGGGATCTTCCCCGCCTTGCTCGCTCTCGTGTGGGTCACCCGGACCGCCGCCGACCCGCGCATCGTCATCGGCTATGTGGCGGTCTGTGCCGGGCTGCTGATCGCATTGGCGGTGTTCAAGGAGTCGGTCCACGAGACAGGACTGCCGTACTTCCTGGGCGGGCTCGGGATCTCGTGGCTCGCCGGTCTGATGCTGCGCCGCCAGGACGTGCTGATGGTCGAACTGGCAGCGATGAACGAGCTGCGCGTCGAACACGCCGCAACTGCGGAGCGAGCCCGCATCGCTCGTGAGGTGCACGACGTCGTCGCCCACTCGCTCACCGTCGTGATGCTCCACCTCACGGGTGCTCGACGCGCCCTGTCGACCGACCCGCAGCGCGCCGACGAGGCGCTCGCTCGCGCCGAGACCGTGGGGCGATCGAGCCTCGACTCGATCCGCCAGGTCGTCGGCCTGCTGCGCACGGACGACGCGGGCGCGTCGGACGATGGCGCGGCCGTCGCGCCGCCGCTGCCGGGGATCGCCGAGCTGACGTCGTTGGTCGACGGGTTCCGGGCGGGCGGCCTCGAAGTCCGTTGCACCGCTGAGCTCGATGCGGTCGAGGTGGGCGTCGACGCGGCGACCGAGCTGGTCGTCTATCGCGTGGTGCAGGAGTCGCTGTCGAACGCGCTGCAGCACTCGTCAGGCGCCATGTGCGAGGTGACGGTCGAGGCCGAGCGCAGTGTGGCGTCGGCGCGCCTCGAGGTGGAGGTGGTCAACGCGGCATCGATGGGCTCGCGGCCCGACGCCGCGAATCGAACCGGGCTCGGCGTGCGCGGGATGGCCGAGCGAGTGCGTGCCGTTGGCGGCACGTTCGCGGCCGGTCCGACGCCCGCCGGCGGGTGGCGAGTGCACGCGTCGCTGCCAATCCGCACGGTCGCGGCCGACAGGGATCCGTGGGCGGCGCCGACGACAACCCGCTGAGGGTGGTGCTGGTCGACGACCAGCCGCTGGTGCGCGCCGGCGTGGCGTTCATCCTTTCGACCGAGCCGGGCATCTCGGTCGTCGCCGAGGCGGAGAACGGCGAGCTCGGTGTGCATGCCGCTGCCGCCCACCAGCCCGACGTGGTGCTGATGGACGTGCGGATGCCGGTGATGGACGGGCTCGAGGCGACCCGTCGCATCCGACTGGCCGACGGACCGCCGGTGCTCGTACTAACGACGTTCGACGACGACGAGGTGCTGTGGGGCGCGGTGCAGGCGGGCGCGGCTGGGTTCGTCCTCAAGGACGCGCCGGCCGACGATCTGATCCGCGCCGTGCGCACCGCCGCGGCGGGAGGGTCGTGGCTCGATCCGCGTGTGACGCCGCGACTGCTGACCGTGCTGCGCTCGTCCGCTGCGGCGTCACCTGGCGGTGCAGACCGGCTGGCGCAGCTCTCCGAGCGGGAGCGCGAGGTGCTCGGTCTGGTCGCACGTGGCGCGACGAACACCGAGATCGCCGATCAGCTGTACGTCAGCGAGCGCACCGTGAAGGGGCACGTGGGGAGCATCTTCGCCAAGCTCGGCGCCCGCGACCGGGCGGCGGCGATCGTGCTCGCCTACGACGCCGGCCTCATCGCCCCCGGCGGGAGCTGACAAGGCCGTCGCCGACCGGCTCGTCGAGCAACCGGTCGAGAAAGCGCAGTGCAGCGCTGGACGACTCGAAACGCCACACGTCCACCGGGTCCGATGTCGATCGTGCGCCTCGCCCCGACGCGGCGAGCGTGTCGACCATCGGCGCAAACAGCGCGCGCTGGGCGTCGAGAAGCGGGCGCCGATCCGTCCCGGTGATCTGGCAGAGGACCAGCTTCAGCAGCAGCTCGCCGCGGACGTCTCGGAAGTGGGGGACCGGTTCGGCGAGCCAGCGGCGGACCATCGAACGCCCCCGGCGCGTCGGCGCCAGGATCGTCCGGTTGCCGCCCGCCTTGCCGCGCTCCTCGCCGACCGGGACCACGAGCTCACGCTGGCCGAGCTGATCGAGCGCCCGATATGTCAGCGGACGACTCAGCGACCACACCCGCCCGACGTCGCCCGGTGGCGCAAGGCGACGAGCGACGTCATACCCGTGCGCCGGGGCCTGGGCGACGACGCCAAGGCACGCCCACTCACCGAGCAGCAGCTCGTCGGCCCGGGCGCGCATCACGACAAGCCATCTTGCACCCACCGCACCGCCCCATCGTTCGCGTCCGCACTTCCGTCGATTCGGGGGCGTTCCGTTCACGTCATCGCCAAGCCGCGTCAGGGCAGCACCAGTAACTTCGAGCCGCCGCCCTCGTAGCTCAGGGGATAGAGCATCGGTTTCCTAAACCGTGCGTCGCAGGTTCGAATCCTGCCGGGGGCACGCAAAGTGCCTGGTAGATGGCCCGCCATGACGAGCGAGCTT
>Ga0136617_10003006_pt1 | contig 15057 bp, 9 predicted proteins | sample AntDrymUQ3222106_2_FD_129672 | JGI IMG/M metagenome (GOLD analysis project Ga0136617, IMG submission 129672) | Polar desert sand microbial communities from Dry Valleys, Antarctica - metaG UQ322 (21.06) | ecosystem: Environmental > Terrestrial > Soil > Desert | place: Antarctica: Dry Valley... | reverse complement strand
CCTTCGCCTCCCCCGAGCGCCGCCGGATCGTCCTTGAGATCGCGCGTAGCTTGTGGCCCATCGAGCGCGAGCGGTCGCGCACCCTGGTCTTGGTCTCGCCGAGCTTGGCAGCCAGCTTGCGACCCTCGCGCGCCAGCGACCTGACGCCGTGCGAGGCCAGGCCCGCGTCCGTCGGGTACTTGATGTCGGCCTCGATGACCGTCGAGTCGATCCTGATCGCCCGCGCTCGGAAGCGCCGCTCGCGAACCGCCGCCTCGATCAGCTCGCGCGTGATGTCGTTGACGGTCTGCTCGCCGATCCGGCGCGTCAGCTTGCGGACCGTCGACTCGTCGGGGACGCGCTCGCAGAGCGCGATCCGACAGAAGCGGCGCAGATGAATCGAGTCCGAAACCTCCGCGACCAGTGTGCGGTACCCCCAGCCGTAGCGGTGCCTGAGCACCATCAGCCGGACATACGTTTCGATCGCGATCGTCGGACGCCCATGATCGGCCGCCGACACCCCCGACAGTTGTGCCTCGCGCTCCCAGTGCATGACAAACGGCGCCAGCAGCCCCGGACCTGACAAGAGCCCGTCCAGCTGTGCGAGATCCTCGGGCAACTCGCGCACCTCGATCGGCAGCGCCTCGTCCCACAACGTCTCCGCCTGCGCAGCAGCCAACCGCAACATACCTCGCTCCCCCCGCCAGAAACCCACCCATATGCAGGGTATTCTGACGACGGACTCGGACAGACCCGCGTCTCACCAGCAGCGAATCCGGCCAATCAAGACGGCGACTTTTTCCGCGGAAAGTAGCCTAAGCTCGCGGCGTCCGTCCGCCCTCGGCGCAGGTGGTTGACGCCGAACGTCGCGAGCATCCCGGCGACCACGAGCGCGACGGTCTGCGCGCCGCCCTCCAACGGCGATTCGCCCGTCAGCATGTAGGCGGCCGTCGCCGCCGCCAGCGCCAGCGCGAGCAGCCCGAGGCCGACCGAGGCGGCGCCCGTCAGCGCGAGCCTGCGGCGCAGCAGCTTCACGCTCTTGGCCAGCTTGGCGAGCTTGATCGCCTTGGCGAGCTTGAGCACCTTGAAGGCCTTGACGACGATCAGCAGCCGCAGCGCGGGCGCCAGCGCGAGCGCGAGCGGCACGAGCGGTGAGGACAGCGCGACGACGAGCAGCTCGAAGCGATGACCATCGATCCAGGCGCGGCGGTCCTGGACGACGCTCAGCATGACGACGACCTCGGCCATGAAGACGAGCCAGACGATCCAATGGCCGGCGGTCTCGACGGCGGCGAGCGCGCCGTACGGGTGGGTGAGGTGCAGTGCCAGCAGCGGCAGGACCGCGACCGCCGCCACGATCACGGGCGGGAGCAGCCTGCGCTCCCAGGCGGCGGCGCGGACGTCGTCTGACGCGAGATCGGCCATCTGCGGGTGCAACGGTACGCGCCCTGTAGCGTCCGGGTCATGACCGACCGCCTCGGGCCCGACCGCACGAACGGGCTGCTGCTCGTCGTGGCGATGGCCGCCCTCATGTGGATGACCGAGATCGTCGACGAGATCGGCTTCGGCGACCTCGATCGCTACGGCATCCACCCGCGCGACGTCGACGGGCTGCCGGAGATCCTCGCGGCGCCGTTTCTGCACGCCGGCTTTGGCCACCTGATCTCCAACACGGTGCCGTTTCTGGCGATGGGCGCCGCGATCGCGCTCGGCGGGCTGATGCGCGTGGCGCTCGTCACGCTCGTCATCGCGCTCGTCAGCGGCTTCGGCACGTGGCTGATCGCGTCCGCCAACTCCGTCCACCTGGGGGCAAGCGGCGTCGTGTTCGGCTACGCGACATACCTCGTCGCGCGCGGGCTGCTCAGCCGTCGCCTCGTCGAGCTCGGCGTCGGCGCGCTCGTCGTCGGCGTCTGGGGCATCGGCCTGCTGCAGGGGCTGCTCCCGCAGGAGCGGATCTCCTGGCAGGCGCACCTCTTCGGCGCGATCGGCGGCGTGATCGCGGCCGGGCTGTTCTCCCGGCGTGGCAGCCGCGCGCCGGCGGCGGGCTGAACGCGCGCCCGAGCGGTGCGTTCACACGCGCGAGCGCCCGCGGCGGCGTCGCACAGGGGCGTCAGCGCCCGCTAGCAGCCCGCCGCCACGACCCGCGGCTCGCACAGCGCCCCGACATCCGGCGCGCGCTCGAGCACGCGCGGCAGCCGCACGACGGCGAGCGCTCCGAGCAGAACGGGCAGCCCGAGCTGGAACGCACGGTAGGCGAGCACGGCGGCGGCGGCCGTGCCGAGCGGCGTGCCGTACAGCGCGAGCGCGGCGATCAGCCCGCCGTCGGCGCCGCCGACCCCGCCGGGCAGCGGGATCAGCCCGCCGAGCTGGCCGAGCACGTAGGCCAGCGCGAGCACGCCGAGCGGAGGCAGCGCGCCGAGCGCGGCGAATGCGGCACCCAGCGCGAGCAGGTCGAAGGCCATGAAGCCGATCGCGCCCGCGAGGATCAGCGGGCTGCCGGCGCGCGCGAGCACGACGGCGTCGCGGGTCCCCGCGCTCAGCGCGGCCAGCACGGGGCCGCGGCGCCCCGCATGCGAACGCGACGCCAGCCGCGGCAGCGCGAGCACCGCGCAGATCACGAGTGCAGCGGCCAGCGCGGGCCCGGCCGTCCACTGCAGCGCGCCACCGCCCAGCGCCAGCGCGAGGCCCGCGATCACGGCCGTGAAGAAGTTCACCGAGCTCGTCAGAACGTAGAAGGCGACGCTGCGCCGCGCGAGGCGCTCGGTCGACATGCCGCTCTTGCGCAGCGCCCACGCGGCCAGCGCGAGGCCGCCGGCGCCGCCTGACGGCAGCAGCACGTTCGTGCCCTGCGCGGCCATGCCGACCGCGTAGCTCAGCCGCCACGGCAGCCGCCGGCAGAAGACGCCGCGGAAGGCGATCACGAACGCCAGGCAGGAGAGGAGCTGCAGCAGGGCGGCGACGACGAGCCAGCCGGCAGAGGCGTCCGACAGGCGCTCGCGCACCTCGGCGAGGCCCGGCAGCGAGGCGACGGCGAAGGTGAGCGCGACGAGCACGGCCGCGCCGAGCGCGAGGCGCAGCGCGAGCCGGCGGCGGTCGGGGAGGAGGTCGACCGCCGCCGGCTCGGTAACTACGGACGCGGACACGGGGAGGGGAGCCCGTGGCCACCGGCAAGCGTTACGCCATGCCACCGGACGGTTCGGAAGAGCTCGCCGGGATCGACCGCGGGCACGGTCATCTGCCCCTCGACGTAGCTGGAACACTGAACCGGCTGCATGGGTGCAGCCTCGCAGCGCGGCCCTTCACCCGCGATGGGGTCAGCCCGCGTACGAGGGTGTGGCTAGCCACACCACGACTCGAGCGCTCACCCTCCCAGCGCCGCCAGCGCGACGGCGTCCGGGATACGCGGTCGCGCCCTCCCATCGGACGCAGGCGGCGACCTCACTTGAGGTACTGCAGCACCGCCAGCACGCGCCGGTGCCCGTCCTCCACCGTGCTCAGGCCGAGCTTGGCGAAGATGCTCGTCACGTGCTTCTCGATCGCGCGCTCGGTGACGACGAGCTCGCGCGCGATCGCGCTGTTCGAGCGGCCCTCGGCCATCTGCCCGAGGACCTCGCGCTCGCGGCGGGTCAGGCGGTCGAGCGGATCGTCGGCGCGGCGCCGGCCGAGCAGCTGAGCGACGACCTCGGGGTCGAGCACCGACCCGCCCCCGCCGACGCGGCGCAGCGCATCGACGAAGGCGTCGATGTCGGCGACGCGGTCCTTGAGCAGGTAGCCGATGCCCTCGGCGCTGCCCTGCAGCAGCTCGAGCGCGTAGCCCTCGTCGAGGAACTGCGACAGCACCATGACGCCGACCTGCGGCATCTCGCTGCGGATCTGCTGCGCGGCGCGCAGGCCCTCGTCGGTCTGCGTGGGCGGCATGCGGATGTCGGTGACGGCGACCTGCGGCTTGTGCGCGCGGACCTTGCGCAGCAGGTCCTCGGCGTCGGATGCCTGGCCGACGATCTCAAAGCCCGCGTCCTCGAGCAGACGGGCGAGGCCCGCCCGCAGCAGAACCGAATCGTCGGCGATCACCACGCGCATCGGCGTAGCCTCGCATCCCGCGCGGCCAGCCGCAGCCGGATTGGCCGCGGTCGGTCAGGCGAGCAGGCGGTCCAGCGCGGCGCCGCTGACGTCGTGCTTTGCCACGAAGCCGCGGGCGCCGCTGCTCGCGGCGCGCTCGGGATAGAGCGGATCGTCGGAGCTCGACGTCACGACGATCGCGGCGCCGCAGCGGTCCGCCAGGCGGACGGCGACCTGAAAGCCGTCCATGTCGGGCAGCCTGACGTCGAGCAGCACGATGTCCGGCTGCAGGCAGCCGGCGGCGTCAAGCGCGGTCTGGCCGTCGGCCGCCTCACCGACGACGTCGTAGCCGTCGGCCTGCAGCAGCTGCCGCGCGAGCGCTCGAAACGCCGCGTGGTCGTCGACGATCAGAACGGTGCGCGACACACGGTCATTGTCGGCACACATCGGGTGATCCTCAATACGGCCCACCCCTACCCCTGGGTGCGGTCAACCGAACCCACTCCGGGCGCGAGGGCGCGCCGCTTCTTCGCGCGCGGGAGCCGCAGTACAGTTCGGCTCGCCCGCCAAACGCGAGGGCAGGCCGGTTCGTGCTGCGACGGAGCCTCAGAACCCAGATCACGACGAAGGTGGTGGCGCTCAGCGCGACCGCGGCGATCCTGCTCGGTGCGGCCCTCGTCAGCCTGATCGTCGCCGTCATCGGCCAGCGCGACGCGGCGCGGGTCGCGTTTCGCTCCCAGCAGGCGCTGAGCCTCGCCAACCAGCTCGAGAAATCGCTGCTGTCGATCGAGAGCGGCCTGAACCGCTACGTAGCGGCCCGCCAGCAGCGCTACCTGCGCGCGGCCGAGCGCGAGCTCTCGGAATACCCGGCGCAGACGCGCCGCCTCCGCGCGCTCGTGTCCGACGATCCGGGCCAGCAGCGCCGGGTGCAGGCACTCGACGAGCTGATCCGCGACTACGACGACATCTGGGCGAAGTCGCTCATCGCCATCACGATCGAGAACGGCTTCGACGAGGCGCGCAGCCAGATGCAGACCAACGGCGGGCGCTCCCGCCTGGACGAGGTCCAAGCGCAGTTCGAGCGCCTGTTCGATCGCGAGCGCGCGGTCATCCGCGCGCGCGAGCGCGCCGCCGAGCGCGGTTCGGCGCGGGCGATCGGGCTTGGCATCGGCGGTCTCGGGCTCGTCATCGCGACCGCGCTGGGCTACACCTTCTACCTGCGCCGCTCCGTGCTGCGCCCGGTGCGCACCGTCGCCGACGCGACCGGTCGTCTCGCCGCCGGCGATCTGACGACGCGGGTTCCCGCGCAGCGCGACGACGAGCTCGGCGAGCTCGCCCGCGGCTTCAACTCGATGGCCGACTCGCTGGAGCGCGGACGCGAGGAGCTCGAGCACACCAACGCCGAGCTGACGCGCTCCAACGCCGAGCTCGAACAGTTCGCGTCGGTCACCTCGCACGACCTGCAGGCGCCGCTGACGACGATCTCGATGTACGCGGAGCTGCTCGAGCGCCGCCGCGCCGAGCAGGCCGACGGCGACCTCGACCTCGTGGACGGGATCCGCGACGCGACGCAGCAGGCGCGCGGCCTGATCCGCGACCTGCTCGAGTACTCGCGCGCCGGGCGCGGCCATCTCAGCGTCGAGGACGTGCCGGCCGGGCTCGCCGTGGAGCACGCCCTCGAACAGCTCGCGGGGGCGATCGAGGAGAGCGGGGCGCGGGTGACCGTCGGCGAGCTGCCCGTCGTGCGCGCCGACCGCGCGAACCTCTGCCGCGTCTTTCAGAACCTCGTCGGCAACGCGGTGAAGTTCGCGGGCAAGGAGACTGCGCGCGTGAGCATCGAGGCCGAGCGCGACAACGGCGACTGGCGCTTCTCCGTGCGCGACAACGGGATCGGCATGAACCCCGAGCATGCGCGGCGGATCTTCGAGCCCTTCCAGCGCCTGCACGGCGAGGAGGAGTACCCCGGCACCGGGATCGGACTGGCCGTCTGCGAACGCATCATCGACCAGCTCGGCGGCCGCATCTGGGCATCGAGCAGCCCGGGGGAGGGCAGCGTCTTTCAGTTCACCCTGCCGGCGGCGTCGCCCGCCGCCGAGCCTCCGCGCGTGGGGGCGAGCGCCTGATGGACAGCGGGGTCCGGCGCGCCCTCTCGCTGCTGGCCGTGCTCGCGTCGCTCGTGATCGCGTTCGCCCTCGGCGGGTGCGGTGGTTCCGACGAGGACCCCACGCAGACCCGTGGCGGCCCCGCCCCGTCGGCGGGGCCGCCGATCCGGATCGGCGCGAAGAACTTCACCGAGCAGGCGATCCTCGGCGAGCTCTACCGCCAGGCGCTCGAGGCGCGCGGCTTCGAGGTCGTGCTGAAGGAGGAGGTCGGCAGCACGGAGATCATCCACCGCGCGCTGCGGCGCGGCGCGCTGGACATGTATCCCGAGTATGTCGGCGTGCTGCTGTCGGAGGTCGCCGAGGTGCGGTCGCGCCCGCGCAACGCGACGGCCGCCTACGACGACGCCCAAGAGTACGAGCAGAAGGGCGGCTTCACCATGCTGGCGCAGACGCCGTTCTCGAACCCCAACGCGCTCGCCGTCAAACCCGCGTTCGCCAAGCGCCATCGCCTGCGCACCATCGCCGACCTGCGGCGCCTGAAGGGCCGCGTGAAGATCGGCGGGCTGCCCGAGTTCCGCACCCGCTACGAGGGCCTCGACGGATTGCGTGCGGTGTACCACCTGCGCAACCTCAGGTTCGTCTACGTCGAGTCCGAGGACCGCTACCCGGCGCTCGACGACGGCGAGGTCGACGTCGCGTCGGTCTTTTTGACCGACGGGCAGCTGGCCGGCAAGAAGTACGTCGTGCTCGACGACCCGCGGCGCCTGTTCGCCTCCGGCCACGTCGCGCCGATCATCAGCGACCAGACGCTCGCGGTGCACGGACCACGCCTGCGGACGGCGATCGACGCCGTCTCGCGGACGCTGACGACGCCGACGATGCGCGAGATGAACGAGGCGGTCGATCTGCGCCGCCGCAGGCCAGCCGCGGTGGCGGCCGAGTTCCTCCGGGCCAACGACCTGCTCTGACGCGGTTGCGCAGCTCGAACGCGAGCCGCGCAAACCGGCTAGATTGCGAGTCCGTGGCGAAGATCCGGGTAGCGGTATGCGACGACGCCCGGGCGGTGAAGTTCTTCCTGCGCCAGGTGCTCGAGGAGGAGGGCGACATCGAGGTCGTCGCCGCGACGAGCACCGGCGAGGAGGCGCTGGAGAAGCTTGCGAGCTGCCCCACCGACGTGCTGCTGCTCGACCTCGTCCTGCCCGACGTCCCCGAGCCGGCGGCGCTCGTCGCCCGGATCCGCGATGGCTCGCCCGACACGGCGATCGTGCTGATCTCGAACATGCCGCCCTTCAGCCTCGAGAAGGAGGCACAGCGGCTGAAGGCGGAGGGCTGGATGCCGAAGGCGGCCAAGCCCGCGCAGCTGCGCGACGCCGTACGTGCGGCGATGGGTGCCACCACGAGCTGACGAGGCCGATCCGCGGCCCGCGCTTGGGAGCTGGCGCGCCCCGATCTGCGTGTGAGCGATCGGGTTCTTGCCCGATCGTCCATGAGCCGCGCAGCCGTATCTGGACGAACGTACACCTGTCGCCCCAATGCTCCCTGAAGTACGTTGGCGGCATCGGATTCGCGCCGTACCGGATTACGGCGCACAAACAGATCGGCACGAATGGCCACTCATGCGACTGCCCCGCTGCCCAGCAGCGTTCGTCTTGCCTTCGCGCTCGTGATGTCGGCGGTGGTTCTTCAGGCAGTCGCGGTCGCTCCCGAGGCGCGGGCGGCCGACGCCCGGCGCGGGATCGCCGCGATCGGCGCCTCGGCGATCACGAACATCTCGGTCGGCGCGCCTGACCGCGCAAACGCCGTGTCTGCGGGGCGCATCGACTATCGCAGCCTCAAGCAGCTGGGCGTCAGCGCGAGGAACGCGCGCCTCGCCGGCAAGATCGTCCGCGTCAAGCTCGCGAACAAGCGCCGCGTCGAGATCCGCCTCGCCGTCATCCGCGACCGCCAGCGCAAGCTGCAGGCGTGGGATGCCGTCACGCTCAAGCCGGGCACCCGCACGCTCCTGCGCCGGCTCAACAAGACCCTTTCGGGCAGCAGGCTCAACCTGCGCGTCACCGCGCGGATCGGCAACAAGCTGGCGCGCGGGATCATCTCGCTGAAGGTCATCTCGCTGCCGTCGCCGTCGGGGCCGTCGTCGTCGCCGCCGCCGCCGGCGGGTCCGACCAACGCTGCGCCTACGAGCATCGCGCTGTCACGCGCCGATGTCGCCGAGAACCAGCCGGCCGGGACGACGGTGGGGACGCTGTCGGGCACCGACGCCAACGCGGGCGAAACGCTCAGCTTCGCGCTCGTCAGCGGCGCGGGCAGCGACGACAACGCAGCGTTCACGCTCGTGGGCGCCACACTGCGGACCGCCGCCACCTTCGACTTCGAGGCGAAGTCCAGCTACGCGATCCGCGTGCGGGTCTCCGATGGCCGGGGTGGCACGTTGGAGGGCGCGTTGACGCTCGCCGTGACCGATGTCGACGATCCGCCCCTCGCCGCCAACGACCTGCACACCGTCTCCGAGGACGCGAGCGCGAGCGCGATCGCCGTGCTGACGAACGACAACGACGTCGACGGCGGTCCCAAGACCATCAACTCCGCGAGCGATCCCGCCCACGGGACGGTCGTCATCACCGGCGGTGGGACCAGGCTGACGTACGCCCCCGACGCGAACTACTGCAACTCGCTGCTGGGCAGCGCCGACACGTTCACGTACACGCTCAGCGGCGGCTCGACGGCGATTGGCTCGATGACCGTGACGTGCGTCGACGACGCGCCGGTGATCGCGTCGGGCGGCATGCTGAACTACACCGAGGGCGATCCTGCGACGCCGGTCGACGCGGGCCTGTTGCTCAGCGACGTGGACTCGGCGACGATCACCGGCGCGACGGTCATGATCACCGCCAACCACGCCGCGCCGGAGGACGTGCTGGCCTTCGCCGATACCGCCACGATCACCGGCGCCTACAACTCCGCCACCGGGACGCTGACGCTGACCGGCACCGACACCGACACCGTTGCCAAGTACCGGACGGCGCTGCGCGCGGTGACCTACCGCAACACGTCGCTCAATCCCAGCAACGCCGCGCGCACCGTCACGTTCGGCGCGACCGACGGCGTCGACACGTCGCTCCCGGTGACGCGCGGCATCGCCGTCACCGCGACCAACGACGGTCCCGTCATCGACAACTCCGCCGGCGCGCTGGCCTACACCGAGAACGACCCGGCGGCCGCGATCGACACCATCATCTCGGTCGCAGACCCCGACTCGACGAACCTCACCGGCGCGACGGTCCAGATCACCGCCGGCTACGTGCAGGGCCAGGACATCCTCGCTCTGCCGGCGCAGCCGGACATCACCGCGCTGTTCGACGCGCCCAGCGGCCGGCTGACGCTGAACGGCACCACGACCGTCGCGGCCTACGAGACGGCGCTGGAGTCCGTCACGTACACCAACACCAGCGAGAATCCGAGCACCGCGGCGCGGACGGTGACCTACCGGGCCAGCGACGCCGGCGGCGCCGGCTTTGCCGACACGCACGGCATCACGATCAGCGCCGTCGACGACCTCCCGGTCGCACTCGACGACAGCGCCACGGCGGCCGAGGATTCCGCCGCCGCTGCGATCGACGTGCTGGCCAACGACACCGACGCCGACGCGGGCCCGAAGACGATCTCGACGGTTACCCAGCCGGCCAACGGCACGGTCGTGGCGACCGGCGGCACGGCGGGCGCGCGCACCGGCCTGACCTACCAGCCCGACGCCAACTACTGCAACGACCCGCCCGGCACGACGCCGGACACCTTCACCTACGAGCTCAACGGCGGCTCGACCGCCACCGTCTCGGTGACGGTGACCTGCGCCGACGACCCGCCGGTCGCGGTCAACGACAGCGACACCGTCGCCGAGGACGCCGCCGCCACCGCGATCTCGGTGCTGAGCAACGACACCGACATCGACGCCGGTCCCATGACGATCACCTCGGTCACCCAGCCGGCCAACGGCACGGTCGTGGCGACCGGCGGCACGGCCGGCGCGCGCACCGGCCTGACCTACGAGCCCGACCCCAACTACTGCAACGACCCGCCCGCCACCACGCCCGACACCTTCACCTACGAGCTCAACGGCGGCTCCACCGCCACCGTCTCGATGACCGTGACCTGCGCCAACGATCTGCCGGTGGCCAACGACGATGCGCGCACGGTGGCCGAGGACGCGGCTGCGACGGACTTCAGCGTGCTGTCAAACGACGTCGATGTGGATCCCGACGCGATCGAGATCACCGCTGTCGGCGATCCGGCGCACGGCACGGCGTCGGTGGTCGACGGGTCTGCGGACCTGGTGCGCTACACCCCGGACGCGGACTACTGCAACGATCCCGGCGCGGCGCCCACCGACGACGTCTCCTACACCGTCAACGGCGGCGACACCGCGACGGTCGCGGTGACCGTGACGTGCGCCAACGACGCGCCGGCGCTCGATCTCAACGGCGTTTCAGCCGGGACGGGGTCGACCGCGACGTTCAACGAGACCAGCCCGCACACCGGCACCGGCGTGTTGGTCGTCGATCCGAGCGCAATGCTGAGTGATGTCGACGACACGGAGATGGAGTCGGCCGCGGTGACGCTGACCGCGCGCCCCGACGGCGACAGCTTCGAGAGCCTGTCGGCCGACGCGGGCACGACGGGAATCGGCGTCGACTACACCGCCGCCACCGGAACCCTGGCGCTCACCGGCAGCGCGACCGAGGCGCAGTACCTCGCGGTGCTCAAGTCGGTGCGCTACGACAACGCGAAGAATCCGCCCGACGCGGCGAGCCGGTCGATCGAGTTCACGGTCAACGACGGCTTGGCGAACTCGAACACGGCGAGCGCGACGGTGACCGTCGTGCCGCTGAACGTGGCGCCGGTGCTCGACCTCGATGACGGTGTGGTGGCCGTGGGCAACGACGCCTCGGTGGCGTTCACCGAGGGCGATCCGGCCCTGGCGCCGGCCCCGAACAACGACATCACTGACCCCGACGACACGCAGATGGTGTCCGCCACGGTCACCCTGACCAACCGGCCCGACGGGTCGGCGGAGGCGCTGACGGTCGACCCGAGCGGAACGCCGATCACGGCCGACGCCTACGTGCCGAGCAGCGGTGTGCTGGCGCTGTCGGGCTCCGCCACCGAGGAGCAGTACGAGCAGGTGCTGGCGACGGTCAAGTACGCCAACGTCGACCAGACGCCGACCGGCACCGACCGCGCGGTCACGTTCGTGGTCAACGACGCCCAGGCGTTCTCGAACACCGCAACCGCCACGGTGGCGGTGACGCCGGTTGCCGACCCGCCTATGGTCACGTCGGGCGGGACGCTGTCCTACACCGAGAACCAGGTCGTCACCGCGATCCACCCGGCGGTGACGGTGACCGAGGCGGAGGCCGAGAACATCACGACGGCCAGGGCGCAGATCCCACCAACCACGAGGCCGGCCAGGACGTCCTGGGCTGGAACGACAACGACCTCGCCGACAACATCACGCTCTCCAGCGGGGACGTGGGCAACGACCGCATCGTGTTGACGGGCTCCGATACGCCGGCCAACTACCAGGCGGCGCTGCGGGCGATCACCTACGTCAACACCAGCGAGAACCCGAGCACCGTCAACCGGCCCGTGACGTTCAGCGCGACCGACACCTCCACCACGTCGGGCTCGGACACGCGCACGATCTCCGTCTCCTCGGTCGACGACCCGCCGGTCGCGGTCAACGACTTCGCGACGGTGCTCGAGGAGGCGGCGGCGACCTCGATCCCGGTGCTGACCAACGACAGCGACGTCGACGGCGGCCCCAAGACGATCACGTCGGCCACCGATCCGGACGACGGGACCGTCGTGCTGACCGGCGGCTCGCCGGGCGCGCACACCGGGCTGACCTATCAGCCCGATCCCGACTACTGCAACGACCCGTCCGGCATCGCGTCCGACACGTTCACCTACACGATCGGCGGCGGTTCGAGCGCGACGGTGTCGATGACGGTGACCTGCGTCAACGACGCGCCGGTCGCCGACAACGAGACCTTCAACGGCAACGACAGCACGCACGGCAACACGACGATGGTCGTCAACGACCCCGACGACGGCGCACCCTCCCCGACGCAGCCCAAGACCACGGTCTCCGGGGACATCCTCGCCGGCGACACCGACATCGACGGGCCCGGCCCGCTGACGGTCACTTCGGGCACCTTCGCGACCAACGACGGCGGTTCGGTGACGGTCGAGGCCGACGGCGACTTCACCTTCCGCCCGGCCGCGTCGACCAGCTGCACCGATACGTCGGACTTCTTCGACTACACGGTGGAGGACTCGGGCGCGCCCGAGCAGACCGACGTCGGCCGCGTGACGATCGCGATCGCCGGCTGCGTCTGGTACGTCAACAACAACGCCGCGGGCAACTCCGGTACGTCGAGCCAGCCGTTCGACACGCTTGTGCAGGCCGAGACGGCCTCGGGCAACAACCACACCGTGTTCGTCTTCGACGGCGACAACGCGTCGACCGGCTACGACGCCGGCGGCTACGCCATGAACTCCGGTGAGCGCCTCATCGGGGAGCACGAGGGCCTCGAGGTCGATCCCGACCAGGACGGCGCGCTCAACGCCGACACGCTGCACGCGGCGAACCCGGGCGCGCACCCGACGCTGACCGCCAACAACACCGACGTCATCGACCTCGACGACGGCAACGAGATCCGCGGGGTCAACATCGACCCGCAGGGCACGGGCGGCGGCATCTTCGGCGGCGCCGGCGACACTGGCGGCACCATCGACGACGTCAACGTCGCGGACACCGGCACCGCGGGCAGCCAGGCGAGCCTCGAGCTCAACGGCACGAACGGCTCGTTCGTCGTCACCGATCTCGCGATCAACAACAAGGCCACCGGCGTCCTGCTCAACAACGCGGGCACCGCCGACTTCGGCACGACGACGATCATCAGCGATGGCGCACCCGGCCTGTCGGCGACGGGCACGAACATGAACACGAGCTCGTTCGACGCGATCACCACGATGAACTCAGGCACCGGCGGCGTGGTCCTCACCGACCTTACCGGCGCTACCAACGTCGGCGACGGCCTCGGCACGGACCTCAACCTGACCACCGCGTCGGGGGCGACCGCGGGCTTCAAGGCCGACAACGTCACCGGACTGAGCGTCGGCGCGGCCGGTACCGACGACGTGAATGCCACGGGCGGCCCTGCCGTCGACGTGACGTTCCCGTCCGTGCCGGGCTCGCCGCCCGTGCTCGACTTCGACCAGCTGCAGTCCACGAACAGCTCGACCGACGGCATCAACCTCGACACCCCCGGCACCGGCACGTTCAGCGCCAGCCCGACGAGCAACATCGTCGGTACGTCGGGCATCGCCTTCGACCTCAACAGCGGCAGCGGCGCGATCTCCTACCCCGGCTCCGTCAACAACGGCACGGGCAGCACCGTCGAGATCACCAACCGCAGCGGCGGCGCGGTGACCTTCGTCGGGACGATCTTCGACAACAACGACGCCGGCGGCGGCATCAACATGACTGGCAACACCGGCGGCTCGACCACCTTCAGCAACGCGAGCAAGACGCTCAACACCCAGGCAGGCCACGCCGTCGTGTTCAACAACAGTGACGGCCACACGCTGACCTTCTCGGGCGGCGGCCTGGACGTCGACACCACGAGCGGCAAGGGCATCGAGGCGAGCACGAGCGGCACGCTGACCGTCTCCGGCTCCGCCAACACGATCGACAGCACGACGGGCCGCGCGCTGAACGTCGTCAACACCGACATCGGCAACAACGACCTCACGTTCCTGCGGATCGCCTCCAACGGCGCCGCCAGCGGCATCGTCCTGAACAACACCGCCAACAGCGGCGGCGACCTCGCGGTGACCGGCAACGGCGGCACGTGCACCAGCACGGCCAGCTGCACCGGCGGCGCGATCCAGAACTCCACTGGTTCGGGCGTCGACCTCACGAGCGTTCCCGGCAACGTCAGCCTCACGCGGACCGCGGTCACCAACAGCGACCTTCACGGCATCAGGGCCAGCAGCGCCACTGGCGGCATCGCGCTGGAGACGAGCGTTGTGCTCGACAACGGCGACGCGAGCAACGAGAACGGCCTCGAGTACACCAATGTCCACGGCGTCACCACGATCCGGGACACCAAGATCGCGAACTCCGCCGCCAACAACGCCCGAATCGACAACAGCAGCGGCACGATGCACCTGACGGTGGCGAACTCGGACTTCGAGAACAGCGACCCCGGGCTCACGGGCTCGGGCAACGACGGCCTGCTCATCGACAGCGACACCAACGCGGTCATCCGCAGCAACATCACCGGCAGCCGCTTCAAGTTCAACAAGGGCGACGGCTTCCAGGTCAACTCCGACGGCGGCGGCGGCGATCTGTCGAGCCACCAGCACACCTTCACGGGCAACACCATCGAGGGCAGGTCGGGCACGAACACCGACGGTGGCATCGTCATCAGCCCGAGCGGCGCGGTGACCCGCGTCAACGTGAGCAACAACACGATCACGAACACGAGCGTGAGCGCGCTCATCCTCAACCCGGGCCCGGCGTCGGTCTCGACCGCCGAGTTCGACGCCATCGCCAACAACAACACCATCGGCACCAACGGTGTCGCCGACTCCGGGTCGGTCGACGGCGACGGCCTGCAGGTCAAGTCGGCCACCGACGGGAGCGCGAGGATCGCCGTGACCAACAACATCATCAGGAACTTCGACAAGAACGGTCTGTACCTGCGCGCGTCCGAGGCGCAGCAGTCCGCCTCGGACACGACTCAGCTGACGGCCACCGGAAACCAGATCAGCCAGCCGGACCCCGCCCACTCGGAGACGGCCATCCAGCTCACGGTGGGGACCTCCTCGGCCAGCGACGTCGTCACGGCGTGCT
>Ga0136617_10003005_pt1 | contig 15060 bp, 12 predicted proteins | sample AntDrymUQ3222106_2_FD_129672 | JGI IMG/M metagenome (GOLD analysis project Ga0136617, IMG submission 129672) | Polar desert sand microbial communities from Dry Valleys, Antarctica - metaG UQ322 (21.06) | ecosystem: Environmental > Terrestrial > Soil > Desert | place: Antarctica: Dry Valley... | reverse complement strand
GCTCGCCCTCGTCGCCCGCGACCCCGTGGCCCAGGTGGCGGGCCAGCGCCACCGCCCACGGCTCGTCGAGGGAGGCGTCGACCACCGCGAGCAGCGGCCACACCAGCTGGTCGGGCTCCCACGGGTCCTCACGCTCACGGTCGAGCAGCATCGAGACCAGCGAGTGGGGGGAGGTGAACCGGACACCGGCGCACAGTCCGTCGGAGCCGCGGGCGCCAGCGCCGAGCCGGTGGGAGAGCCGCTGGGAGAGCCACCGCTCGACCCCGCGCGCCGGCACCACGACCACCTCGGTGGCGAACGGGTCGGGCAACGGGTCGGCGAGCAGGTCACCCAGGCCGTCGGCGAGCAGGTCGGCGCGCGAGGCTCGGTGGAGGAGCAGGGTCACTGTCGCTCACCTCGCTCTCCCGGACATGACTCGGCGACGGGCCCCAAGATAGGGCCCGCCGCCGACAACGGGGTGGTGAGCCCGTCAGGTGAAGATGCTGACGCCGCCCGGACCGACCAGCAGTCCGACGACGATCAGGACGATCCCCATCAAGATCGCGCCCCGCACCAGCGACACGATGCCGACGATCACGAGGATCGCAGCCAGGATCCATAGGATGGTGGCCATCTCGACCTCCCCTCTCTCGGCCGCCTCCCTGGCGGCCGCCTCCAACCTTCCAGCCGGCGAGGCTCCCACCTACACCCGTTCAGGTGAAGGCCCCCGCGATGCATACCCTCCTGTCGCCATAGGCCCCGCGGCTTGTACGGTGCCTCCCACATCCGGGACGGCGAGAGGTGGAACGAGATGGTCGACGTGGCAGGCGTCCTCGACGCGGCGGGGCTGCGCAACCAGGCGGTGCGCGACTACGTGACGCACTGGGCCGGGGTCACCGGCGCGGAGCGGATCGAGGTCGTCAGCGCGGCCGACGACGCCCGGCTGGTCCAGGAGGCACTGGGCGCGGGCGAGATCGAGCCGGCCGGCGAGGGCCGCTACTACTCCCGCAGCTACTACAAGGACACCGCCCGCTCCGAGGAGCGGACCGTCGTCGCCACGAGCAACCCCTCCGACCGGGGCGTCTACAACAACTGGCGCCCCTCGGAGGAGATGAAGCCACTCCTCGAGGGCAAGATGCGCGGCCAGCTCGCCGGCAAGACGATGTACGTCATCCCCTACCTGATGTCGCCCCCGGGCTCCCCGCTGGAGAAGTGGGCCGCCGGCGTCGAGCTGACCGACAACCGCACGGTCGTGCTCCACATGATCCGGATGGCGCGCGTCGGCATCGACCTGATCAACGAGCTGGCGGACCCCGACACCTTCGTGCGCGCGGTCCACGTCACCGGCGACCTGGAGCACCTCGGCCAGGGAACCGACGACGACCAGCGCTGGTTCGTGACCGTCGCCGACGAGCGGACCATCCTCCACTTCGGGTCGTCGTACGGCGGCAACGCGCTGCTCGGCAAGATCGCCCACGGCCTGCGGCAGGCCGCGTACGACGGCTGGGCCTCGCGGGAGTTCCTCTCCGAGCAGTTCATGCTGATCGGCATCACCGACCGCGAGACCGGCAAGAAGTGGCACGTCTGCGGCGGCTTCCCGAGCGCCTCGGGCAAGACCAACCTCGCGATGATGCTCTCGCCGGAGGGCCTGGGCGAGCGCTACCTCGTCGAGTTCTACGGCGACGACATCGCCTGGCTGTGGGTCGACCCCTCCGACGGCCGGCTCTACGGCATGAATCCCGAGTTCGGCGTCTTCGGCGTCGCCAAGGACACCAACGAGCGGACCAACCCCACGGCGCTGGAGTCGATCGCCGAGGGCACGCAGGTGGTCTTCACCAACGTGGCCTACAACGACGTCACCCACGAGGTCTGGTGGGAGGGCAAGACACCCGATCCGCCCTCCGACGTCACGGGCTGGCACGACTGGAAGGGCGAGAAGATCTCGGACCGCTCCTCACGCGACGACTCGCCCTGGGCACACCCCAACAGCCGGTTCACCACGACGCTCGCACGTGTCCCCAACGTGGCCGAGGACTTCGAGGACCCGCAGGGCGTCCCGATCGACGCCATCATCTTCGGTGGCCGCACCAGCGACCGCGAGCCGCTCATCCGGGCGATCACCGACCTCGCCGAGGGCGTCTACGACGGCCTCACGCTCGGGGCCGAGGCGACGTACGCCGCCGAGGGCGTCGAGGGCCAGCTGCGCTACGACCCGATGTCTATGCGGCCGTTCATGTCCTACGCCGAGGGCGACTACGCCGCCCACTGGCTGCGGATCGTGGGGGCTGCCACCGAGCAGCCGATCTTCGCCCATGTCAACTGGTTCCAGAAGGACCCCGACGACGGCCACTTCGTGTGGCCGGGCTACCGCGAAAACCTGCGGCCGCTGCTGTGGCTGATGCAGCTCAAGGACGGCGAGGTGTCGGGTCGCCAGACTCCCGTCGGCATCCTGCCGACCCAGGACGAGCTCGACCTCACCGGGATGGACGTCCCGCAGCAGGACCTCGACCGGGTGCTCACCATCGACACCGACCGGTGGCGCGAGGAGATGGGCTTCCGCGAGGACCACCTGCGGCAGTTCGACAACCTCCCCGAGGAGATCTGGGATGCCCACCGCCGGGTGACCGCCGCCCTCGACGACGCCTGACCGTCGAGTTGCCACCCCGGTCCGTCGAGTTGCCAGCCCGGTCCGTCGAGTTGCCACCCCGGTCCGCCCCAGTGGCATCTCGACTCGCGCGCCTGGCAACTCGACCCGCCTCCCTGGCAACTCAACGGGGGAGGTGGGGTGTCAGCCGGACCATCGCGACCGACCCCAGCAGCGGGCCGACCGCCAGCATCGCCACGGCGACCGGCCAGCCGACGGCACCCGCCACGACCGGCACCAGCTGGATCGTCACCACGGTCAGCAGGAAGCCCAGCGCCGTCTGCAGGGTCAGGGCGGTGCCGACGTAGCGCTGGTCGACGACCGTCCCGAGACAGGCCGAGAACATCGCCGAGTCGGCGATCACCGATGCCCCCCACACCATCAGTAGCGGCACCAGCAGCCACAGCGGGGCGCCGTACGCCACCGCGGCCAGCAGGCAGCACGCGCCGCTGACCAGCATCGCCCCGGTCGCGGCGCGGGCCCGACCGATCCGGTCGCCGGCCCAGCCGGCCACCAGGCAGCCGAGGAGCCCGCAGCCGCCGAAGGCCACGAACGTGACCACCCCCACCAGCCCGCGCGAGGCCGGTTCGCCGCGGGCAGCCAGGCTCGCGGTGAGATAGGCCGGCGCCCACGCCCAGACGGCGTAGAGCTCCCACATGTGGCCGAGGTAGCCCAGGTTGGCCAACCGCGCCGCCGGTGAGCGCCACACGTCGAGCACCGCGCCGGGACGGAACCCCTCCGAGCGCGTGACCAGCGGACCGACCCGGATCCAGCGCTGCAGCACGGCCGCGAGGAGGGCGAGCCCCGCCGACACGACCAGCGCCGTACGCCACGCCTCGTCGAGGGTGCCGGAGACCAGCTGCGGGAGGATGCTGCCGAGCGTGAGCGACCCGACCATCACGCTGACCGCCAGTCCGCGCCGGTCCGCGAACCAGCTCACGACGACCTTCATCCCCACCGGGTAGACCAGCGCCAGCGCGGCCCCGGTCACCACCCGCAGCGCCACGGCCGCCACCGGGCCGTCGACCAGCAGGGCGGTTGCGAGGGTGGCGGCCGCCGCGCCGGCCGCGCCCAGACCCATCAGCCGCGGCGGGTCGACCCGGTCGGGGAGGTTGGTGAGGGCCGAGACCAGCGCCCCGGCCACGAAGCCGAGCTGGACCCCCACGGTCAGCAGCGCCTCGCCGACCTGCCCGATCTCCCACTCCTCACGCAGCGCGGGAGCGGCCGCGGAGGCGGCGAACCACGTCGCGACCGCCATCACCTGCACCGCCGACACCAGGGCCAGCTGTCGTACGGCCTCCCGGCCGTCGGCCTTCGCCGCGACGCTCACCGGCGCCGCGGCTCGAGCCGTACCAGCTGGGTCACGTGGCCGGGCTCGAGCTCGTCGAGGGTGGCGACGCCGAGCAGCCGCATGGTGCGCTCGACCTGGTCGCGCAGGATCGCGATCGCCCGGTCGACCCCGGCGCGACCGCCGGCCATCAGCCCGTAGAGGTAGGCCCGACCCACCAGCGTGAACGTCGCACCGTGGGCGATCGCCGCGACGACGTCCTGGCCCGACATGATCCCGGTGTCGACGTGCACCTCGACGGAGTCGCCCACCGCCGCCACGACGTCGGGCAGCAGGTGGAACGGCACCGGCGCCCGGTCGAGCTGGCGCCCGCCGTGGTTGGAGAGGAGCACCGCGTCCACGCCGAGGTCGGCCAGCCGGCGGGCGTCGTCGACGGTCTGCACCCCCTTGACCACGACCCGCCCGGGCCACTGCTCACGGATCCAGGCGAGGTCGTCGTAGGTCACCGTCGGGTCGAACATCACCTCGAGCAGCTCGGCGACCGTGCCCGACCACGAGTCGAGGGACGCGAAGGCCAGCGGCTCGGTGGTGAGGAGGTCGATCCACCACGCCGGCCGCGGGATCGCGTTGAGCACCGTCCGCGCGGTGAGGGTCGGCGGGATGGTCATCCCGTTGCGTACGTCGCGCAGCCGCGCCCCGGCCACGGGCACGTCGACGGTGACCAGCAGCGCGTCGTAGCCGGCCCGGGCGGCCCGGTCGACCAGCGCCATGGACCGGTCGCGGTCCTTCCACATGTAGAGCTGGAACCACGTCCGGGCGTCCGGCGCGGCGGCGCGTACGTCCTCGATCGACGTGGTGCCCATCGTCGAGAGCGCGAAGGGGATGCCGGCGGCCGCGGCGGCGGTGACGCCGGCGACCTCGCCTTGGGTGTGCATCAACCGCGTGAAGCCGGTGGGTGCGATCCCGAACGGCAGGGACGAGCGCTGTCCCAGGACCACGCGGGAGGTGTCGACCGTCGAGACGTCGCGCAGCACCGCCGGGTGGAACTCCACGTCGGCGAAGGCCTGCCGGGCACGGGCCAGCGAGACCTCGCCGTCGGCCGCCCCGTCGGTGTAGTCGAACGCCGCCCGGGGCGTACGGCGCCGCGCGACCCGGCGCAGGTCCTCGATCGTCAGCGCCGCGGCCAGCCGCCGCTCGGTCGCCGACCACACCGGCGGGCGGAAGCGGACCAGCGGGGCCAGGTCGTGGCGGCGCGGGAGCTGTCGCCTGGTCACGTCAGCTCCTCAGGCCCTGTGGGTCCGGAGGCGCGGGCGGCGGAAGGTTCTCGTGGGCGCGCAGCCGGACCGCCTGCTTGATCTGGGTGAGGTTGTTGCGCAGCAGGTCCTTGACCAGCTCGTCGGTGCGCGGGTCCTGCAGCATCTCGATGATCACCCGCAGCGTGGTCTCGCTGACCTCGCTGACGACCGTGTCGTAGCCGGGCAGCCGGCCGATCAGCCGCACGTTGGGGTCCTGCCGCACCTTCTCGGCCACCAGCGCCTTGAGCTCCTCCTGGTTCTCCTGGAGCGCGTCGGAGATGTTCTTGGTGTAGTGGCCGGTCTGGATCACCGCGGCCACCTCGTCGAGGACCACGATCGTCAGCGGCCGCTTCACCAGCCCGAGCGCCCACTCGGCCAGACCGGACGCACGATCGACCACCGCCGGACGCCGCAACCCCATCCGCACCAGCACCGCACCGAGCAGCACCGCGAGCACGGAGCCCCCGAGGAGCAGGGCGAGCACCAGCAGCAGCACCTGCAGCGTGCTCAGGCTCTCCAGCCACCTCGACAGACCTGCCATGGGCCCATCCTGCCCGATCCGACACGCCGATGAAGTTGACCTAGTCGAACGAGTATGTTCATAATTTCGACTTACTCAGTAGATTAACCCCAGACAATCGAGAACCGAGTAAAGTACATGCGCAAGCTCATCGTGCTCGGAGTCGTGGGCCTCCTCGCCCAGCTCGTTGACGGATCACTGGGGATGGCGTACGGCGTCACCTCCACCACGCTTCTCCTCGCCACCGGCATCGCGCCGGCCGCGGCCTCGGCAGCAGTCCATTTCTCCGAGATCGGCACCTCACTGGTCTCCGGCTTCTCCCACCACAAGCTCGGCAACGTGGACTGGAGGACCGTCTCGATCCTCGCCCTTCCCGGCTTCGTCGGAGCCTTCGCCGGCGCGACCTTCCTGGCCAGCCTGCCGGCCGACACCGCCAAGCCGTGGGTCGCCGGCCTGCTGATGGCGCTCGGCAGCTACGTGGTCTACCGGTTCCTGGTCCTCGGCGGTCGCCGCCCCACCTTCAGGTCCCGCCCCGGCCCGGCCTTCCTGATTCCGATGGGCCTCGTCGGCGGCACGCTCGACTCGATCGGCGGCGGTGGTTGGGGTCCCGTCGGCACCACCACGCTGCTCTCCTCGGGCCGGCTCGAGCCCCGCAAGGTCGTCGGCTCCATCGACACCTCCGAGTTCGTCGTCGCCGTGGGTGGCTCGCTGGGCTTCCTGCTCGCGCTGAGCAGCGCGGGCATCCCGTGGTCGTACGCGCTGGCGCTGCTCGCCGGCGGCGTGATCGCCGCTCCGTTCGCCGCCTGGCTGGTCAAGCATCTGCCGGCCCGGGTCCTCGGTGTCGCTGCGGGCGGCCTGATCATCCTCACCAACGCCAAGACCATCGCCGAGGCGCTGGGGGCCTCTCTCGGCACGGTCGGCGTCCTCTGCGCTGTCATCACCGTCGCGTGGATCACCGGCATCGTCTGGGCCGTCCGGCAGGAGCGGAAGGCGCGCGCGGCCGAGCAGCAGGAGGGCGCCCTCGCCGAGGTCTGACCCACCTCGGCACCCCGGGCGGCCGGCAGGGCATCGCGCCCTGCCGGCCGCTCCGTGTCCGCGCCAGGAATTAGTGCGACCACAGGAATCAGTCGGGCACACGCGTGTTCACCCCGCGTCCTCTCGGTGAAGGTACCCCGGTGACCCTGGCTGATCGGCGCCGTGGTGCTGCTGCCGCTGACCCACACCACGCTGGGCCTGCCGGTCGAGGGCGTGGGCTTGCTGCTGGCCGTCGACCCGATCCTCGACATGATGCCCACGATGACCAACGTCGCCGGCCAGGCGCTGGTGCCGACCACGTGGCCAAGCGCGAGGGCCTGTTCGACCAGGCCGCCTACGACGGCGACCGGGCGGGCGACCCGATCGGCGAGGGCCAGCAGCCAGTCGCCGCCTGAGGGATCCGGCTCACCGGTCCCCGGGAGCGCCCGCGGTCTCGGTCGCCGGGTGCTCCCGGGAGTGGCGGTAGCCGTAGCCCGCGTAGACCAGCAGTCCGAGCAGGAACCAGATCCCGAACCGCTCCCACGTGAGCTGGGTGAGGTACGTCGTGAGCCAGATCGACGAGCCGACCCCGATCAGCGGGATCACCGGCATCAGCGGGCAACGGAAACTACGCTCGATCTCCGGGGACCGGTAGCGCAGCACGATCACTGACGCGCAGACGACCGCGAAGGCGAGCAGGATGCCGATGTTGGTGAGCTCGGCGGCCTCGGCGATGGGCGTGAAGCCGGCGATCAGGGCCGAGCCGATGCCCACGATCCAGGTCACGCGGACCGGGACGTGGTGCTTGCGGTCGACCGCGGCGAACCACTGCGGCAGCAGTCCGTCGCGGGCCATCGCGAACCAGACCCGGGTGACGGCGAACATGAACGTGAACATCACGGTGGCGATGCCGAGGATCGCGCCGACCGAGATCAGCGTTGCAACACCCGGGAGGCCGACGTCCTCGAAGACCTGCGCGAACGCCGACTCGGAGTCGACCTTCGTGTAGGACACCATGCCGGTCAGCACCAGGCAGGCGAGCACGTAGAGGGTCATGGAGATGCCCAGGGAGATCAGGATCGCCTTCGGCAGCGCCTTGCGGGCGTCGGCGGACTCCTCGGCGGCCGAGCTCATCGCGTCGTAGCCGAACACTGCGAAGAAGACGACCGAGGCCCCGGTGAAGACCCCGGTCCAGCCGAAGGGCAGGAACGGCGTCCAGTTGTCGGTGTTCACGTAGAAGGCGCCGAGTCCGATGATCAACACCACCACGCCCACCTTTGAGCCAGACCAGCACCGACTCGATGCGAGCGGCGTTCCGGACGCCCTGCGTGAGAACGTAGGCGATGAGCAGGCAGAGCAGCAGGGCGAACAGGTCCACCACACGCCCGGGCTGGGTGGGATCGCTCCCGGGGGCACCCAGCATCCACTCGGGCAGTGAGATGCCGATCTGTTCGACGAGGAAGCCGAAGTAGCCCGAGATGCCGATACCGACCACCGCGACGATGGCGGTGTACTCCAGCAGCAGGTCCCAGCCGATGAACCAGCCCACTCCCTCACCGAGCACGGCGTAGCCGTAGGTGTAGGCGGACCCGGCTTTGGGGATCATGCCGGCGAACTCCGCGTAGCACATCGCCGCGCAGGCGCTCGCGATGCCGGCGACGAGGAACGAGAACAGCACGCCCGGACCGGCGGACTCCTTGGCGACCGCCCCGGCCCGCGAGAAGACCCCGGCGCCGATGATGCCGCCGACCCCGAGGGCCGTGAGCTGCCACATCCCGAGGACGCGGTCGAGGCCCTCACCTTCGGCCTCCTCGCTCTCGTCGATCGCCTCGACGGGCTTGCGACGGAAGATCCCGCGTGGTCCGGAGCCGAGCAAGGTGGCCATCATCGTGCTCCTGGGTGGGTGCGCGCCGATCCACCATGCCAGACCGGGGTCAGGGGAGGTCGAGAGACCGGATCGTGCGTCGCGCCATCCGTCGCTCACCTAGCGCGTTGGGGTGCACGACGACCGGGTTGGTCCCCTGCAGCACCGGCTCGATCCAGCGCACGCCGATCTCCTGGCAGGCGTCGTGTCCCTCGGAGACCCGGGTGAAGTCGACGTACGTCGTGCCGGTCCGCGCGGCAGAGCGCTCCACCACGCGGTTGAGCACCCGCTGGATGTTGCGCACGTACGGCACGTCGCCCACGGCGATCGGCATCCGGGTGAAGCAGCCCTGCTCCTCCGGGACGATCCACGGGTAGCCGAGGATCGCGACCTCGGCCCTCGGCGCGCGCCGGTGGACGGCGCGCAGCGCACGGACGAGCGCCGGGCGGGTCTTGTGGCGGATCTTGCGGACGAACGAGCGGCCGTACCGGTCCTGGCAGGGGTTGCCCTGCCCGGCTGAGAGGACGCCCTCGGTGCCGCACTTGAGGATCGAGTCGATGAAGACGCCGTTGTCGTTGCCGCCGATGGTCATCGTGACCAGCCGGGTGCGACGCGTGAGCGCGTCGAGCTGCGGCGGCACGTTGTCGTACTGCGCCTCGAAGTAGTCGCCGGTGTCAGCTCCACCGCAGGTCACGTCGCGCAGCCGGACGTCGATCCTGGCGGCGATGACGTGGGGATAGTTGCGGGTCGACCGCAGGCACTGCGGCGGCGCGGTCGGCACCACAGGCAGCACCCCCGTCGCCGCACTGTAGGAGTCGCCCATGGCGACGTAGCGGGGCGGCCGATCGGCGCCGGTCGCCGCCGGGGTGGCGGCGACGACGAGCGCGGTCACGGCGAACGTGAGGACAGTACGACGCATGGGCGGCCTCCTGGGGTCGACCCATTGTGGACCACACGGGTCAGACTGGGCACGTGAGCGATCCCGCCGACGCCGCCCGTCGCATCCTCGAGACCAACCGCTACGCCGTGCTCGCCACCGTCGACGCGAAGGGCGACCCATGGGTGACTCCGGTCTGGTTCGCCCATCGCGGCCTCGACGTCCTGCTCTGGGTGTCCTCACCGGACACCCGCCACTCCCAGGCACTGGCCGCGATGCCGCGGCTTGCGGTGACCGTGTTCGACGCGGGCGTCGAGCCCGGCCACGGCACCGCGTTCTACGGCCGGGGCAGCGCCGCCGAGTGCTCGTCGGTGGACCTGGAGGACCACATCGCCACCTTCTCCGACCTCGGGGTCGCCCAGGGCCTCCGCGGCTGGGCCGTCGAGGACGTCAGCGGCGCCGCCCGGCACCGGCTATACGTCGCGGAGCTGGACGAGCTGAGCGTGCTGCTCGACGACGCGGGCCCGGAGCGGCGGGTCCCCGTCGTGCCGACCTGAACCGCCCGGGCGGCGTACGGGCGACCAGCCGCGCCGCGGCACCTCTGCGTCGGCCTGGTGATCGCGGCGCTCCACGTCGACGAGCGGGACCCGGTCGCACGCGTCGGCCCGTGCGTGATCGCCGGCGCCTTCGACGTCATGGCGGTCGGCATCGCCCGCGCCGTCCAGCGCTGACCGCTGCCCCTCCGGGTAGTGACAGCACTTGATCGCTGCGCAAGGGTAGAGACGTGCGTTGACGTCGAGCGTCGATCCGATGCGAAGGGAAGCCGACATGAGCACTACGGCCGCCGCCCCCGAGAGCCATCTCGCCGAAGCCGGCCACGCGTCGGCCGGCCCGGGCGCAGGAGAGTGGGACGCCGCGAGCCTGCTGCGACGCTTCGATGAGGTCCGCGGCCACACCGAGTTGTTGGCCGCGCCGCTCTCGCCGGAGGACCAGACCGTCCAGTCGATGCCGGACGTCTCGCCCACCAAGTGGCACCGCGCCCACGTGACGTGGTTCTTCGAGACCTTCCTGCTGGCCGAGCACGAGCCGCGGTTCGCGCCGTTCCAGGACAAGTACTGGTTCCTCTTCAACAGCTACTACGAGGCGCTCGGCCCGCGCTTCTCACGCCCGGATCGCGGCCTGATCACGCGTCCCGGCGCCCACGACGTCGGCGTCTACCGCGGCAACGTCGACGACCGGGTCCGCGACCTGGTCGCGAGCCTCGACGGCGGCAGCCTCGAGCAGGCGACCGCCACCATCGAGCTCGGCTTCCACCACGAGCAGCAGCACCAGGAGCTGCTGCTGATGGACGTCAAGCACGTCCTGTCCCGGAACCCGCTGCAGCCCGTCTACGCCGGGACCCGGCTGACGCCGAGCGAGCCCGACGGGATGGGCTGGTTCGACGTGGCCGGCGGGCTGGTCGAGATCGGTCACCCCGGTGCCGGGTTCTGCTTCGACAACGAGCTCCCGCGGCACCAGCAGTGGCTCGAGCCCTACCGGATCGCCGACCGGCTGGTCAGCAACGGCGAGTGGCTGGAGTTCATGGCCGACCGGGCGTACGAGCGTCCCGAGCTGTGGCTCTCCGATGGCTGGGCGCGGGCCCAGGAGGAGGGCTGGCGGGCGCCGTTCTACTGGAGCGAGCACGACGGCGTCTGGCTCGAGCACACCCTCCACGGCACCTGGCCGGTCGACCCCGGGCTCCCGGTCAGCCACGTCAGCCACTACGAGGCCGACGCCTTCGCGTCGTGGGCCGGCAAGCGGCTGCCGACCGAGGGCGAGTGGGAGTACGCCGTCGTGGTCGACGGCCAGGAGAGCGCCGTGGCCGGCAACCTGGCCGACCTGGAGACCTATCATCCGCGGCCCGCGACCCCGGCGCCCGCCGGCTCGCGGCTGCGGCAGGTCTACGGCGACTGCTGGGAGTGGACCCAGTCGGCCTACCACCCCTACCCCGGCTTCCAGGCGCCCGCGGGGGCGATCGGGGAGTACAACGGCAAGTTCATGTCCAACCAGATGGTGCTCCGCGGCGGCTGCGCGCTGACCCCACCCGGCCATGCCCGCGCGACCTACCGCAACTTCTTCCCGCACCGGTCACGGTGGGGCCTCACGGGGGTCCGGCTGGCCGATGGCGGCGCGCCCGCGGGAGCCCGCGGGTGAGTGCGGCCGAGCCCACCGTCTCGGTCCTGCTCGATCCCGACTGGGCCGGCGGATCGCTCGTCGACGACGTACGCCGGGGGCTCGGGAGCCGGCCGCTGCGGCTGCAGCCGAAGTGGCTCTACGACGACCGCGGGTCGGCGCTCTTCGACCAGATCACCCGGCTCGCCGGCTACTACCCCTTCGGCGCCGAGAGGGCGATCTTCGAGCACCACGCCGTCGACATCGCGGCCGCCTGCGACGCCACGACCCTGGTCGAGCTCGGCAGCGGGACGAGCGAGAAGACGCGACTGCTGCTCGACGCCTTCCACGCGACGGGCAGGCTGCGCCGCTTCGTACCGCTTGACGTCTCCGAGGGCACGCTGCGGCAGGCGGCGGCCGAGCTGTCGGAGCGCTATCCCGACGTCGCGGTCGAGGCGGTGGTCGGCGACTTCACGCTCCACCTCGGCCAGCTGCCCGGCGGCACCGACTCCGCGGACCGGCGGCTGGTCGCCTTCCTCGGCGGCACCATCGGCAACCTCTATCTCGAGGAGCGGGTGGCCTTCCTCGGCGCGCTGGCCGACTCGCTCGAGCCCGGTGAGTGGCTGCTGCTCGGCACCGACCTGGTCAAGAGTGTCGACCGCCTCGTCGCGGCGTACGACGACCCCGGCGGGGTGACCGCCGACTTCGCCCGCAACAGCCTGGTGGTGATGAACCGTGAGCTCGGCGCCGACTTCGACCCCGCCGCCTACGACTACGTCGCGTTCTGGGACCCCCACCTGCAGCGGATGGACCTCCGGCTGCGCGCCGAGCTGCCGCAGCGGGTGGCGATCCCCGGAGCCGGCCTGGTCGTCGACGTCGCCCAGGGCGAGGAGATCCGGGTGGAGATCTCGACCAAGTTCGTCCCCGAGCAGATCCGGTCCGAGCTGGGCGAGGCCGGCTGTGACGTCACCGGGACCTGGACCGACCCCGACGGCGACTTCGCGCTCACGCTGGCCCGGCGCCGCTAGCGGCACCGAGACGCGGCTCGCGGTCGATGACCAAGACCGCACCGAGGGGCAGCCTCCTCCGGCGGCCGTCTCCACCGATGCCTCACTCGGCCGGGAGTAGCGCAGCGGGCGCCGATCCGGTAGGCAGGAGGGTCGGCCGATCACCGACCGGTCCTCCGGGGCCGACGTACGACCGGAAGGCCCACCTGTGCCGAAGTATTCCTCCAGCCGCGACCTCCAGGACGGCCTCGACGTCCGTCCGCAGTTCAGCCGAGACGGTGCAGTCGTCGACATCCCCCGGCGCCGCATGGCCGAGGACTCCGTCGACCCCGAGACGGCCTACAACGTGATCCGGGACGAGCTGATGCTCGACGGCCACGCCCGGCTCAACGTCGCCACCTTCGGGACGACCTGGATGGAGCCGCAGGCCGAGAAGCTGATGGCCGAGGCCGCCGACAAGAACCTCGTCGACCGGGACGAATACCCACAGACCGCCCAGCTCGAGGACCGCTGCCTCGACATCATCGCCGACTTCTGGAACGCCCCCGAGCCCGACCACCCCGTGGGCTGTTCCACCATCGGCTCCTCCGAGGCCTGCATGCTTGCCGGCCTGGCGCTGAAGTGGCGCTGGAAGGAGCGGCAGAAGGAGGCCGGCAAGCCCACCGACCAGCCCAACCTCGTCGTCGGCGCCAACGTCCAGGTGTGCTGGCATAAGTTCTGCCGCTACTGGGAGATCGATCCCCGGGAGGTCCCGATCCGTCCGGGTGAGACCACCCTGCACCCCGAGGACGTCGCGACCGCGTGCGATGAGAACACCATCGGCGTGGTCGGGATCCTCGGCTCGACGTTCGACGGGGCCTACGAGGACATCGCGGGCATGGCCAAGGCACTCGACAAGCTGGAGATGGAGCAGGGCATCGACGTGCCGCTGCACGTCGACGCCGCGTCCGGGGGGCTCTTCGCCCCCTTCGTCGACCACAGTCTGGTGTGGGACTTCCGCATCGAGCGGGTGCAGTCGATCAACGCCTCCGGTCACAAGTACGGCCTGGTCTACCCGGGCGTCGGGTGGGTGCTGTGGCGCAGCGAGGAGGCCCGCCCCGAGGAGCTGGTGTTCCGGGTCGACTACCTCGGCGGGGACCACCCGACCATGTCGCTGAACTTCACCAAGCCGGGCTCCGGCGTCGTCGCGCAGTACTACCAGTTCGTGCGGCTCGGCTACGAGGGCTTCAAGCGCGTGCACCAGCACAGCCGCGACATCGCGCAGATGATGGCGCAGGCGATCGGCTCCATGGAGGAGTTCGAGGTGATCGCCGACGGCAGCGACCTGCCGGTCGTCGCGTTCTGCTTCAAGGGCGCCGACACCAAGACCGGCAGGCCCCGCAAGGGTAGCTACGCCGAGAAGGTCGGCTACACCCTCAGCGACGTGGCCGACTGGATGAAGCAGGGCGGCTGGGCAGTGCCGGCCTACCACTTCTGCGCCGATCGCGAGGACCTCGAGATCATCCGGATCGTGGTGCGCAACGCCTTCAGCCGCGACCTGGCCCAGATGTTCCTCATGGAGCTCGGCCGCGCCGTAGGCCGGTGCGACGGCACCGGTGAGGACCCCGGCCGACCGTTCCGCCACTGAGCCCTCCGGCTCGCCCCGAGACGCAGAAACCGCAGTTCAGCGGATGTGCTACCTGCGGTTCCGGTCTGTCGGGGTGCCGGCGCTGTAGCGCAGCCGGCCGGTCAGTTCGCCCGGGCGTCGCAGGCCGCGTCAAGCGCCCGGGCGGCCGCGCGCTGGGCTGCCAGCGGCACCTCGAGCTGCAGGTCGACCCGGTGGCGGGTGCCGATCGCCAGCTGGGCGAGGAAGTCGAAGGGCGCGGTGGCCTGGCCGCGGGCATGCTCGTCGCAACGGTTGCCCGGCGTGATCTCGAGCGGCAGCACCGCGCGCGTCCGCTCTCGCCGCAAGGACCGGCGGCCGGGCAATCGCAGGCCGTAGAGGACGCTGCCGTCGACCCGCTCGACAGTCACCGGAGTCATGGCCCCCCGCCTGGTGAGCGTCAGGGCGCCCAGCGCCCTGCTCGCTGCGCCCGCTCCGACCACCCGCCACGTCCCGGAGTAGTCGATGCCGACGGCCCGGTCCAGCACCAGTGCCTCGCACTGGGTCCGCCACAACCGGCGAATATAGATCTGACCGGAGTCGTCGAGGTGCTGCCGGATCGTGCCCGCGTCGCTGCCGACCACGCCCACGACCGGCTCTCGTGCCGGGCCGTCGCAGCGCGGCCGGGGCAGCCGCAGCTGCATGTCCAAGGTGTTGCCCGGCGCGATGACCGCAGTCGACGGCGTGGTCGACGTGTCGTCGTACCCCTCCCAGGCCACGCCCACGGCGGCCACGTCCACCGCGGTCTCTCCCGCGTTGGTGATCCGCAACAATGCTTT
>Ga0136617_10003004_pt1 | contig 15062 bp, 12 predicted proteins | sample AntDrymUQ3222106_2_FD_129672 | JGI IMG/M metagenome (GOLD analysis project Ga0136617, IMG submission 129672) | Polar desert sand microbial communities from Dry Valleys, Antarctica - metaG UQ322 (21.06) | ecosystem: Environmental > Terrestrial > Soil > Desert | place: Antarctica: Dry Valley... | reverse complement strand
GAGCGGCTCGCCGTACACGCTCGCGCCGTCCTCGGGGCAGTAGGGATCGTCCGGCGCGCACACGAGCCGGGTCTCACCCGCGGCCGCCCCGACGCGGTGCGCGTCGAGCGCCACCGGGAAGAAGGGCCGGATCAGGCGCGGCGCGCCGGCCATCGACGGCGGGGCGACGAGCAGCACGCGCGCCGCGCGGCCGCCCTCAAGCACGGGCTGGGCGCAGTGGTGCAGCCACAGCAGGCAACCGAGCGAGTGGGCGATCACCGTCGGCTCGCCGGGCAGCGCGCGCAGCTCCGCCTCCAGCGTCGCGCGCCAGGCGGGCAGGGTCGGCGCCAACGGCGATGGGAAGTCGGGGTAGGCGACCGTCTCGCCGGCGCGGCGCAGGCGGTCGGCCAGCCAGCTCTGCCAGTGCTCCGGGCCCGAGCCCTCGTAGCCGTGGAGGATCAGGAAGGACCGTGTCACGGGCCGCTACGGTACCGCCGATGGCCGCGCGCACGCTCGACATCACCGCGCTCACGTGCCCCATGACCTGGGTGCGGACGAAGCTCGAGCTCGAGCGGATGGCCGCCGGCGAGGCGCTCGTGGTCCGCTGCCGCCCCGGCGAGGCGCTCGAGAACGTGCCGCGCTCGGCGCGCGACGCCGGTCATCGCGTCGCGGTCGAAGGCACGACGGTCCGGATCGTCCGAGCATGAGCAACAACCGCCGCGGCTTCTTGCGCGAGCTGGCCTCGGTCGTCACCGCCGCCAAGGACGCGCCCGAGCCGGTCGTGCCCGACCTCAGCGACGCCGAGGTCGAGCGCTACTCGCGCCAGCTCGTGCTGCCGGAGTGGGGCGCAGCCGCGCAGCTCGCCCTGATCGAGGCGAGCGTGCTGGTGATCGGCGCCGGGGCGCTCGGCTCGCCGGTCGGGCTGTACCTGGCCGGGGCGGGCGTCGGCCGGATCGGGATCGTCGACGACGACGCCGTCGAGCTGTCCAACCTGCACCGCCAGCTGCTGCACTTCACGCCCGACCTCGGCACGCCCAAGTCCGAGAGCGCGGCCGCCAAGCTGCGCTTCCTCAATCCTGACGTGGTGATCGAGCCCTACCAGGTGCGGGTGGCGGCGGCGAACGCGCCCGCGCTCGTGGAGGGCCAGGACCTGGTGGTCGACTGCTCGGACTCCTTCGCCACCCGCTACGCCGTCAACGCCGCGTGCTGCGCGGCGCGGGTGCCGGTGGTGGAAGCCGGGGTGCTGGGGATGGCGGGCATGGTGATGAGCATCAAGCCCGGGCGGACGGCGTGCTATCGCTGCGCCTTCCCGACCGCTCCGGCAGACGCTCCCCGCTGCGCCGACGCCGGCGTGCTGGGGCCTGCCGCCGGCGTGATCGGATCGCTGCAGGCGATGGAGGCGCTCAAGCTGCTGACGGGCGTCGCCTCGGCGATCGCCGACGGGTTCCTGCAGGTCGACCTTGCCACGGCCGAGTTCCTGCGCGTCCGCGTCGCGCGGCGCGAGGACTGCCCGGACTGCTCGCCCCTCTAGGATTCTCAGCGATGATCGGCCTCGGCACCCTGCGGCGCGTGGCGCGCGAGCTGCGCCACGACGTCGGTGCCGCACATGACCGGGATCCGGCGGCACGCGGCGTGTCGTCGCTGGAGATCCTGGCCGCGTGGCCCGGCGTCCAGGCGCTGCTGGCGCATCGCGTCGCGCAACTGCTCTCCGAGGCCGGCGTCCCGCTCGCGCCGCGCATGCTCGCGCTGGCCTCGCGCTCGTTCACCAATATCGAGATCCACCCCCGCGCGCAGATCGGCGATGGCCTGTTCATCGACCACGGGACCGGGGTGGTGATCGGCGAGACCGCCGAGGTGGGCGACAACGTCACGATGTATCAGGGCGTGACGCTGGGCGGCACCGGCTTCGCCACCGGCAAGCGCCACCCGACGGTGCAGGACAACGTGACGATCGGGTCGGGCGCCAAGCTGCTCGGGCCGATCACGATCGGGCACGGCGCCAAGATCGGCGCGAACTCGGTCGTGATCCACGACGTGCCGCCGAACTGCACGGTCGTCGGCGTGCCGGGTCATCCGGTCCGCGTCGAGGGCGTGCGGCCCGAGGGCCCGGACGCCGACTGGGCGCACCTGCCCGATCCGGTCGCCGACGCGGTCAGGCAGCTGTCAGCGCGCGTGGCCGAGCTGGAGCGGCGGCTGGCGGAGGCGGAGGGCTCGCCGGCGCCCGCCGAGGTGGTCGCGCTGCGCGACCGGCGCAGCCCCAACCCCGCCGGAGGCTGAGCATGCCCCTGCGCTGCGAGAGCACCGTGACCGTCGCCAAGCGGCCGCCGGAGGTGTTCCCCTGGCTGCTCGACGCCGACAAGGTGCCGCGTTGGATGACGGGCCTCGAGGTCTACGAGCCGCTGGAGGCCGGACCGCTGCACGTCGGCTCCCGCATCCGTCAGGAGCTGTCGGTGAGCGGGCATCAGCTGCGCTTCGAGCTCGAGGTCGCAGAGCTCGACGCCCCGCGGACGGCGGTGCTGCGCTTCGAGGGCTCCGGCTTCAGAGCAGCCAACGAGTACGCGGTGCACGATGCGGCGGACGGCGGCTCGGAGGTGACCTGGGTGATCGCGGGCGACACGACGTCGTTCAAGGCCAAGCTGGTGGCGCCAATGGTCCAGGCGAAGCTGCAGGAGAAGCTCGACGGCGACCTCGCGCGGCTGCGGACGCTGCTCGCGGGCGCGGCGGCCGCCGCGTGAGGGTGTAGCGCGCGCGGGCGCAGGGAAGGCCAACACCATGCGCCGTGTCCTCCTGCTCTCGTTCCTGCTCGTCCTGGCGGCGCCCGCGTCCGCCCAGGCAGGGGAACTGATCGACCGGGCCGTGGCCGGCCTGGAGACCGACAACGTCTACGTCGATCCCGATGCGGATCCCACGCTGACCGACCAGCAGGCCAACGCGCTGCGCGACCGGATCGCGTCCGCAAGGGCGGGCCCGATGTACGTCGTGGTGGCGCCGCAAGCGATCCGCGGCGAAGCGGGCGGCGACCCGGCGGAGGCGCTGAGGGAGATCGCCAACACCGTGAAACGCCGGGGCACGTACGTAATCGCGGCCGGGCGGACGCTTCGCGCGGGCACCACACCCGGCATCCTGCCCCAGGGCGAGGCGGGCGAGCTCGCCGACGAAGCGATCCGGTCGGGCGACGGCGACCTCGCCACGATCCTGCTCGGCTTGACCGACCGCGTCGGCGAGGCGCGCTCCGGAGGCGGCGACAGCGGCTCCGACGGCGACGGCTCGGGCGCCGGCGGCCTGATCCTGCTCGGCCTGCTGGGCGCGGGCGGGGCGGCGGTGCTGGTGGGCCGCCGCAAGAAGCGCCGGCGCGACGCGGCCGAGCTCGCCGAGGCCAAGCGCAACGCGCGCGACGACCTGGTCGCGCTGGGCGACGACATCCGCGCGCTCGACCTCGACGTGCAGATGCCGACCGCCGACCCGCAGGGCAAGGCGGACTACGACCATGCGGTCACGCGTTACACCGAGGCCGAGGAGCAGTGGGAGCGCGCGCGATCCCCGCAGGACCTGGCGCCCGTCAGCGCCGCGCTGGAGGAGGGCCGCTGGGCGATGGCGTCGGCGAAGGCACGCTTCGCGGGCGAGACGCCGCCCGAGCGCCGGCCGCCGTGCTTCTTCGACCCGCGCCACGGCCCGTCGTCGCGCGACGTCACATGGTCGCCGCCCTACGGCGAGGAGCGCCCGGTTCCCGCGTGCGAGGCCGACGCCCAGCGCGTCGAGCGCGGGGAGGAGCCCTCGGCGCGCGAGGTCGACTGGGAGGGCCGCCGCGTGCCCTACTGGCAGGCCGGGCCGGCTTACGCCCCGTTCGCCGGCGGCTTCTTCGGCGGCTTCGGCGGCGGCCTGCTGCCGGGCCTGCTGATCGGCTCGATGCTCGGCGGCGCGATGATGCCGGGCATGGCCTACGGGGACACCGACGGCGGCGGCGGAGACGTCGGTGGCGACTTCGGGGGCGGCGGGGACTTCGGTGGCGGCTTCGGCGGTGGTGGCGACTTCGGCGGCGGCGGCGACTTCTGACACCGCGGCGGCCTCGGCGGTACGTCGAAGGCGGCATCGAGGGGAGGCTCCCAGGAGCCGGCGAAACGTCGAGCGCGTCGGGATTTCCGAGCCTCGCCCGACGTTTGGCGGCCGTGAGCAGCAAAACGTCGAGCGAGCGGACGACTGTCGCCCCGGCTCGACGTTTTGCGGCCGCGCAAGTTTGGCTGTCTCAGCGGTTGCGCCGCTGTGACTAGGGTGGCGCGGGTGCGCGCCACGCTGCTCCGCGAACCGCTCGACGCCGACGTCGTCCCGGCGCGCGCCGCGCTCGTCCTGCGCGGCGAGGATCGCCCGTTTGCCCTGATCGGCGCATGGGCGGGCGGCGGCGCGGTGCTCGGCTCGGAGCCCGTGCGCGTGGCCGGGCCCGACGACGATCTCTTCGCACTCCTCGAGGACGTTCCCGAGGTGGCCGGCGAGGCAGGCGCGCCGCCGGCGGTGGGCACGGCTGGTGGCGGACCGGCGGTGGCCGCGGTTGCTGGCGGCCCGGTGGTGGGCGCGGTCGGTGGCGGGTGGTTCGGGTTCCTCGGGTTCGAGGCGCGCCACCGCGTCGAGCACGGGCATCCGCCGCCGCCGCGGCCCGTACCGCTCGCCGACGGGGCGCTCGCCTACTACGACCACGTGCTGCGCATGGACGCCGGTGGGCGCTGGTGGTTCGAGGCGCTCGTGACACCCGGGCGGGAGGCCGCGATCGCGCAGCGCCGCGCAGCGCTGGCCGCGCGCCTGGCCGCGCCGCCGCACGCGCGCCCGTTCGCCACGCGCGGCTGGCGCTGGATCCCGTCGCCCGCCGGCCACGCGGAGGCGGTCGAAGCGTGCCGCACCCGCATCGCGGCCGGCGACCTCTTCCAGGCCAACCTTTGCCTGCGGCTCGAAGGCCGCCTCGAGGGCGACGCGTTCGACCTCTTCGCCACCGCGGCGCAGGCCCTCCCGACCGACCGTGCCGCCTTCGTCGCCGGCCCGTGGGGCACCGTCGCGAGCCTCTCGCCCGAGCTCTTCGTCACGCGCACCGGCCGCATGGTCCGCAGCGCTCCCATCAAGGGAACGCGACCGGCGGATCGGCGCGCCGAGCTGGCCGCGTCCGAGAAGGACCGCGCGGAGAACGTGATGATCGTCGACCTGGTCCGCAACGACCTCGGGCGCGTCTGCCGGCCCGGAACCGTCCGCGTCGCCGCGCTGGCCGAGGTGCGCCCGCACGCCGGCGTCTGGCACATGGTCTCCGAGGTCGAGGGCGAGCTCCGCGACGGCGTCGGCGACGCCGGCCTGCTGCGCGCGACGTTCCCGCCCGGCTCGGTCACCGGCGCGCCGAAACTCGCCGCGCTCGACGTGATCGCCGAGCTGGAGTCCACCGGCCGCGAGGCCTACACCGGCGCGATCGGCTTCGCGAGCCCGCTCGCCGGCCTCGAGCTGAGCGTCGCGATCCGCACGTTCGAGGTACGCGGCGAGCGGATCTGGCTCGGCGCCGGCGGCGGCATCGTGGCCGACTCCAGCGGCGAGGACGAGGCGCGCGAGGCCGCCGCGAAGGCCGCGCCGCTGCTCGCGGCGATCGGCGCGCAGCCGCCGCCGGCGGTGCCGCTGCTCGAGGGCCCGCGCGCGGCCCGCCCGCTGCGCGTCGCCCGCCGCGGGCCAAAGCCGACGCCGCGGCCCGATCCCGCCGCCGGGCTGTACGAGACCGTGCTGGTTCGCGACGGGCAGCCGCAGCAGCTGGGCGCCCATCTCGCGCGGCTCACGGCGAGCCTCGCCGCGCTGTACCGGCTCTCACCGCCCGCCGAGCTCGCCGAGCGTGCCGCCGCCGCCGCGCGCGGCCATCGGCGCTCGCGGCTGCGGATCGACGTCGTCCCCGGCGACGACGGTGCACTGGAGCTCACGCCGCTCGGCGAGCTCGACCCGGCCGTACTGCGCCCGGTCGTCGTCCCCGGTGGGCTCGGCCCGCACAAGTGGCGCGACCGCACGCTGCTGGAGGCCCACGAGGCCGACGACGCGGCCACGATGGCGCTGCTGATCGACGCCGACGGGTTCGTGCTCGAGACGGCGCGAGCGAACGTCGTGCTCCGGGACGCCGGCGGCACGCTGCACACGCCGCCGCCCGACGGACGCATCCTCCCGGGCGTGACGGTCGCAGGCAGCGGGGCACGCCCGCGCCGCTTGACGCTCGCAGACCTCCGCGTCGCGCAGGCCGTCTACGTCACCAGCGCGCTCCGGGGCCTGCAGCCCGCGGTGCTCGGCCCGTGAGCGGCGTCAGTCCAGCAGCTCGTACGCCGGCAGCGTCAGGAACTCCGGGAACTCCTCGCCCAGCGAGACCTGCTCGAACACCCGCCGCGTCTCCTCGGGCCGGCCCTTCTCCCACACCTCGTCGCCCACCTCGGCGCGGATCTTCGCCATCTCCTCCTCGAGCACCTCGCGCACCCGGTCGCGCGTGACCTTGCCGTGGCGGACCCACTGCCAGATCTGCGAGCGCGAGATCTCCGCCGTCGCGGCGTCCTCCATGAGATTGTCGATTCCCGCCGCCCCGCGGCCGCCGAGCCAGAACGAGATGTACTGGAAGCCGACGTTGACGTCGCCGCGCAGCCCCGCCTCGGTGATCTCGCCCGGCGTGGAGGCCGCGTCGAGGAGCTGCTCGGCGGTAACCGTCACGTCGTCGCGCCGCCGTTCGATCTGGTTCGGCGCCTCGCCGAGCACGTTGTCGAACTCCTCCGTCGCGACCGGCACCACGTCGGGATGCGCCACCCACGTGCCGTCGAAGCCGGCCTCGGCCTCGCGCTGCTTGTCCTCGCGCACGGCCGCGATCGCGCGGTCGTTGGCCTCCTGGTCTCTGCGTGACGGGATCAGCGCCGCCATACCGCCCATCGCGAACGCGCCGCGCGCATGGCACGTCTTCACGAGCAGCTCGGAGTAGGCGCGCATGAACGGCACGGTCATCTTCACGTCGTCGCGATCGGGCAGCACGAACTCCGGCCGGTCGCGGAAGCACTTGATCATCGAGAAGATGTAGTCCCAGCGCCCGGCGTTCAGCCCGAGCGAGTGGTCGCGCAACTCGTAGAGGATCTCGTCCATCTGGAACGCCGCCGGCAGCGTCTCGATCAGCACGGTCGCCCGCAGCGTCCCGCGCGCGAGGCCGAACGTCTCCTCGGCGAAGCTGAACGCGTCGTTCCACAGCCGCGCCTCGAGCTGGTGCTCCAGCTTCGGCAGGTAGAAGAAGACGCCGCGGCCGCGCTCGTCGAGCCGCCGCGCGGAGTGGACGACGTGCATGCCGAAGTCGAACAGCGAGCCCGAGACCGGCTCGCCGCCGATCCGCAGGTGCTTTTCGGGCAGATGCCAGCCGCGCGGGCGCACGAGCAGCGTCGCGGTCTCCTCGTCGAGCTTGTACTCCCGGCCCTCCGAGCTGGTGTACTCGATCGTCCCCTCGATCGCGTCGATCAGGTTGAGGTGGCCGCCGACCTGGTTGGCCCACGTGGGGGAGTTGGCGTCCTCGAAGTCGGCCATGAACCCACGCGCGCCGGAGTTGAGCGCGTTGATGACGAGCTTGCGGTCGGTCGGCCCGGTGATCTCGACGCGCCGGTCGCGGTAGTCGGCGGGCGGCTCGGCGACCTGCCAGTCGCCCTCGCGGATCTCGCGGGTGGCGGGCGCGAAGTCGAGCGTCCCGCCGCGGGCGAGCTCGGCCGCCCGCTCGCGCCGCGCCATCAGCAGCTCTTGGCGCCGCGGCTCGAAGCGGCCGTGCAGCTCGGCGACGAAGTCGAGCGCGTCGGGGCTCAGGATCTCCTGCATCCGGTCCTCGCGGGTCGGCGCGACATCGAGGCGTCGGGTCATGGACGGGTTCCCCTGATCGAGTGGTCCAGCAAGGTCATCGGGTGATAGATCGGCAGCTCACGGCCGTCGAGGTGCGCGGCGATCTGCAGCGCGCAGCCGGGGTTGCCGGCGGCGACGGCCTCGGCGCCGGAGGCGACGAGGTTCGCCGCCTTGCGCCGGCCGAGCTCGGCGGCGGCCTCCGGCTCGACGAGGTTGTAGATCCCCGCCGAGCCGCAGCAGATCTCCCAGTCGGCGGGCTCGAGCAGCTCGAGCTGCGGGATCCCGCGCAGCAGCGCGCGCGGCTGTGCCCGGACGCCCTGGGCGTGCGCGAGGTGGCAGGCGTCGTGGTAGGCGACACGCAGCGCGAGCGGGTGGCGCGGCGCCTGGGGCTCGTGCTCGGCCAGCAACTCGGAGACGTCGCGCACCTTGGCCGAGAACGCGGCGGCGCGCTCGGCCCACGCGGGATCGTCGGCGAGCAGGTGGTCGTAGTCCTTCATGCCCGAGCCGCAGCCGGCGACGTTCACCGCGACCGCCTCGAACTCCTCGTAGGCGGCGATCGTCGCCTTCGCCAGCTCCAGCGCCTCGTCCTCGACGCCGGCGTGCATCTGCAGCGAGCCGCAGCAGCGCGGCTGCCGGGGCGCGTGGACCTCCCAGCCCTCGGCGCTGAGCACGCGCACGGTGGCGGCGTTGACGTCGCCGAAGAACACCCGCTGCACGCAGCCCTGCATCAGCGCGATCCGGCCGCGCCGCGCGCCGCGGGCCGGCGTGACCTCGGCCAGCTGCCGGATCGCGTCGCGCCGGCTGACGGGCGGCGCGAGCTTGAGCATGGCCTGCAGCTCGGGCACGCGGCCGAGCCGCGCGCCCAGGACGGCGTCGATCCCGAGCTTGCGCTGGGCCCACAGCAGCGGCGCGAGTGCCCGCAGCCGGCCGGGATGCGTGAACAGCCCGAAGATCAGCCGCCGGTGCAGTCGCTCGCGCAGCGGCCGCGGCGCGTTGCGCTCGATCTGCGGGCGCACGCGCTCGATCAGCTGGTCGTACTTGACGCCGGACGGGCACGCGGTGACGCACGCCATGCAGCCCAGGCAGCGATCGAGGTGCACGCGCATCTCGTCCGACGCCTCCGAGCCCTCCTCGTTGCCCACGCGCATCAGCACGATGCGCCCGCGCGGCGAGTCCATCTCCTCGTCGAAGATCGAGTAGCTCGGGCACGTCGGCAGGCAGAAGCCGCAGTGCACGCAGTCGGCGATCAGGTCGGGATCGGGCGGGCGATGCTCGTCCCAGGCCCGGTCAGAGCCGCTCGGCGACACGGACGTGCTCATAGCTAGAGACCTCCCACGAAGGTGCCGGGACGGAAGATGCGGGCGGGGTCGAAGCGCTCCTTGATCCGCGCCATGACCGCGAGCGCGCCCGCTTCGGGAGCGGCCCACGCGTCCGCGCGCAGCGCGGCGGGCGCGTCGAGCAGCGTGCACGCGCGCGGCGCGAGCGCAGCGCGGGCGGCGGCGACCGTCTCGGCCTCGGCCGGCAGCGAGAGCCAGTAGAGCCCCAGCGCGGGCCGGCCCACGACGGCGCTGCCGGCGCGGCAGACGGCGGCCAGGTCGGTGCTGCGGCCCGAGACCTTGAGGATGCACTCGCCCCGCTGGTGCACCCGCTGAGCCATCCACAGCTCGTCGTCGTCCTCGACGACGCTGCGGTCCTCCAGCTCGAGCTCGTCCATCCGTGCCGCGGCGGCGGCCGCCTGGTCTCCCGCCGCGGCGCTGCCGAACCGAACCAGCAGCCGCCCGGCGCCGTCGCGCCAGTCGAGGTCGAGGCAGTCGGCCTCCAGCGGCAGCCCGGCGAGCGCCCGCGCCGCCGCGCCGAGCCGGTCGAGGTCGTCGCTCGCGCCGACCGCGGTCGCGGTACGGGGCGGGAGCGGGTGAAGCCGGACGGCCACGCGCACGATCAGCCCGAGCGTCCCGAACGAGCCCGTGAACAGCTTGCCCAGGTCGTAGCCGGCGACGTTCTTGATCACCTTGCCGCCCGAGCGCGCGAGCGTGCCGTCCGAGAGCGCCACGGTGGTGCCGACGACGAGGTCGCGCATGCTGCCGTAGCGGTGGCGCAGCGGGCCGGAGTCGTTGGCGGCGATGACCCCGCCGACCGTAGCGGTACTGCCTCGGCCTGCGGCCTCGTCACCGCGGCCGACTTCGTCGGCGCTCGCCAACGCAGGGTCGATCGCCAGCATCTGCCCGTGCTCGGCGAACGCGGCCTGCGCCTCGGCGAGCGGCACACCGGCCTCCAGCACGGCGGTGAAGTCGCCGACGTTGTGCTCGAGGGTGCGGTTCAAGCCGCCCGTCTCCACGACCACGCCGTCGACCACAGGGCCCCAGTCCTTGGTGCCGCCGCCGCGCGGGCGCACGGGGCGGCCCTCCTCGCCCAGGGTGCGCAGCAGCCCCGCGGCCTCCTGCGGGGTGTCCGGCCTCAAAACCGCTCCGCCAGGCCGGCCGCCTCGAGCGGGTGCTGCCGGTAGACCCCCGGCACCTCGCCGCACAGCCGCGGCGTCGGCATCACCTTGCCCGGGTTCGCCAGGCCCGCCGGGTCCCACGCGCAGCGCAGGCGCTGGAACGCGTCGAGGTCGGCCTCCTCGAACATCTTCGGCATGTGCTTCTTCTTGTCGACCCCGACGCCGTGCTCGCCCGTGATCGAGCCGCCGGCCTCCAGGCAGGCGTCGAGGATGCGGCCCGACAGCTCCTCGGCGCGCTCCGCCTCGCCCGCGTTGCGCCCGTCGAAGCACACGAGCGGATGCAGGTTGCCGTCGCCCGCGTGAAAGACGTTGGCCACCAGCATGCCGTACTCCTCCGCGAGCGCGTCGATCGCCTCGAGCACCTCGGGCAGCTTGGTCCGCGGGATCACGCCGTCCTGCACGAAGTAGTTCGGGGAGAGGCGGCCCATGGCGGGAAACGCGGACTTGCGCGTCTTCCAGAACAGCTGGCGCTCGGCCTCGTCGCGGGCGACGCGCACGTCGTCTGAGCCGCAGCGCTCGCACACCGCGACGACCTCGTCGAAGCGCGCCTCGCACTCGCGCTCGGCGCCGTCGAGCTCGACGAGCAGCGCGGCGCCGCGGCCGACCGGATAGCCCGCGTGCGCCATCGCCTCGCTCGCCTCGATCGCGACGCGGTCCATCATCTCGATCGCCCCCGGCACGACGCCGGACTGGACGATCTCCGACACCGCCTCGCCGGCCGCGTGGGTGGAGTCGAAGAACGCGACGAGCGTCTTGACCGTCTCGGGCGCCGGCATGACTCGCAGCCACACCTTGGTGGCGATGCCGAGCGTGCCCTCCGAGCCCACGAACGCGCCGAGCAGGTCGTAGCCGGGCGGGTCGAGCTCCCGGCCGCCGAGCGTCACAAGCTCGCCGTCGGAGAGCACGACCTCCAGGCCGCACACGTAGTTGGTGGTGAAGCCGTACTTGAAGCAGTGTGCCCCGCCGGAGTTCTCCGCGACGTTGCCGCCGATCGAGCAGACGATCTGCGACGAGGGATCGGGCGGGTAGAAGTAGTCGGGCGCGACGGCGCTCGAGACCGCCGTGTTGGTGACGCCCGGCTCGACGCACACGCGCTGGTTGGCGAGGTCGATCTCCAGCACGCGCTTCATCCGCGAGGTGACGATCAGCACGCCGTCGGCGACGGGCAGCGCGCCGCCCGAGAGGCCGGAGCCCGAGCCGCGCGCGACCCACGGCACGCCGGCGTCCGCGCACGCCTTCACGCAGCCCTGCACCTGCTCGGCGCTGCCCGGGAGCACCGCGACGGCCGGGAGGGCGCTGTACTGGAGCAGGCCGTCGGACTCGTAGGTGCGCAGCTGATGCTCGGCGGTGTAGCACCAGTCCGCGCCGACGACGTCGCGCAGCCTCCAGATCAGTCCCTCCATCAGACCACCATCCAGGACAGCACCGCCGTGGACTGCAGGTAGACGAGCACGCACATGATCGCCAAGAGCAGCACGCTCCAGCCGAACACGCGCCGGAACAGCTCGCCCTCACGGCCGCCGAGTCCCACCGCGGCCGCGCCGATCGCGAGGTTCTGGGGCGAGATCATCTTCCCCAGCACGCCGCCCGAGGAGTTCGCCGCGGCCAGCAGCGTCGGGTCGAGGCCCGCCTCCCTCGCCGCCGAGACCTGGAGCGCGCCGAAGAGCGAGTTCGAGCTCGTGTCCGAGCCGGTGACCGCCACGCCGAGCCAGCCGATGATCGCCGACAGGAACGCGAGGATCCCGCCGGCGCCCGCGATCCAGAGCCCGAGCGTGATCGTCTGTCCCGACAGGTTCATCACGAATGCCAGCCCGAGCACGGCGGCCACCGTCAGCGTCGCCCACTTGAGCTGGTCCAGCGACCGCCCGTAGACCTGAAGCGCGCGCCGGGGGGAGACCTTCAGCGCGACCATCGTGAGCAGCCCGGAGATCAGCAGCAGCGTGCCGGCCGCGCTGAGCCAGTTGAGCTTGAACGTCGTGGCGGAGGCCGGCTCGCCCTCGGCGTCGCGGATGTCGAGCCCGGGCCAGCCGAACTCGGTGCCGGCGTCGGCGAGGAACGTCTTGACCGGCCCCAGCTGCGCGAGCGCGAAGACGGCGATGATGATCAGGTACGGCGCGTAGGCGCCGAGGATCTCGCCGCGTGAATCGCGGTGGTCGTCCTGCTTGCGCCGCACCTCGGCCTCGAGCGCCGCGTCGGCCGTGGCCGCCCCGGCGATCGCCGGGCCGCGCTGGAGGCGCTCCCCGCGGATCGGCTCGCTCGGCTGCCAGACCTGCAGCAGCGCGACGATCGCGCCGGTGGCGAGCAGCGAGGCGACGATGTCGGTCAGCTCGACCGAGACGTAGTTCGAGCACGCGAACTGGGCGATCGCGAACACGAAGCCGCCGACGACCGCGGCCGGCCAGGTCTGGCGCACCCCACGCATGCCGTCGACCATGCCGACGAGGATCAGCGGGACGAACAGCGCGAGCACCGGCGTCTGGCGGCCGACCATCGCGCCGAGATCCTCCTTCGGGATGCCCGTGATCTCACCGAGCGTGATGATCGGGATCGCGATCGCGCCGAACGCGACGGGCGCCGTGTTCGCGACGAGCGCGACGGCGGCGGCCTTCATCGGCTGAAAGCCGAGCGCGATCAGCATCACCGCGGTGATGGCGACCGGGGTGCCGAAGCCGGCGAGCGCCTCGAGCAGCGCGCCGAAGCAGAAGGCGATGATCACGGCCTGCACGCGCTGGTCGTCGGAGACGCGCCCGAACGACCTTCGCAGCACCGCGAAGTGGCCGGTGGCCTCGGTCATGTTGTAGATCCAGATCGCGTTCCAGACGATCCACATGATCGGGAACAGGCCGAAGACGGCGCCGAGCAGCGCCGAGTCGAGCGCCTGTCCGACCGGCATCGTGTAGACGGCGAGGGCGACCACGATGGCCACCGCGAGCGAGCTGAGCGCCGCCCAGTGCGCGCTCCACTTCAGCCCGCCGAGCAGCACGAACAGCGTGATCAGCGGCAGCACCGCGAAGATCGCGCTGAGCCCGAGCGAATCCCCGACCGGCTCGTACACCTGCTGGTACATCCGAAGCCTCCCCAGGATCGGTCGTCTCGCCGGGACGTACCCGGCTCTTGTGCTATGCAACCAGTTCGGGCGTGACAGACTGCGCGGCTCGCCGTGCGGGTCGCGCTGTTCATCACGTGCTTCAACGACACGCTCTTCCCCGACGCGGGCCGGGCGACGGTCGCGCTGCTGGAACGGCTGGGCTGCGAGGTCGAGTTCCCGGCCGAGCAGACCTGCTGCGGGCAGATGCACGGCAACTCGGGCTACGAGGACGAGGCGCGGCCGCTGGCGCAGCGCTTCCAGCGGGTGTTCGGGGACGCCGAGGCGGTGGTGTCGCCGAGCGCGTCGTGCGTCGGCTTCGTGCGCGAGCACTACGGGCGCATGGGCGTCCCGTTCACCGGCCCGCCGGTCTACGAGCTGTCGGAGTTCATCGTCGACGTGCTCGGGGTCGAGGATGTCGGCGCCTCGTTCCCGCACCGCGTGACGCTGCATCCGACGTGCCACTCGGTCCGCGCGCTCGGCGTCGGCGACCGGCCGGCGCGGCTGTTGCGGGCGGTGCGCGGGATCGACCTCGTCGACATGGACGAGGCGCTGGAGTGCTGCGGGTTCGGCGGCACGTTCGCGGTCAAGAACGCCGACACGTCGATGGCGATGCTCGGAGACAAGCTGCGCCACGTGCTCGACACGCGCGCGGAGGTCTGCACCGCGCTCGACACGTCGTGCCTGATGCACATCGGCGGCGCGCTCGCGCGCCAGCGGGCCGGCGTGCGGGTCATGCACGTCGCCGAGATCCTGGCGGCGCAGGAATGAGCTTCCCCGCGGCCGCCAAGGAGGCGCTCGCCGACGCCCAGCTGCGCCGCAACCTGGGCAAGGCGACGTCGGCGATCCGGGTCAAGCGCGCGCGGGTGGTCGCCGAGCTCGCGGACTGGGAGGCGCTGCGCGACGCCGGCGCGGCGATCAAGGAGCGCGCGATGGCGACGCTGCCCGAGCAGCTCGAGCGCCTGGAGGCCGCCGTCACGCGGGCCGGCGGCGTCGTGCACTGGGCACGCGACGGGGCGGAGGCGAACGCGATCATCGCCGGGATCGCGCGCGATCGCGGCGCCGACCAGGTGATCAAGGTCAAGTCGCTGGCGACCGACGAGATCGGGCTCAACGAGGCGCTCGCCGTGCGCGGCATCGAGGCGATCGAGACCGACCTGGCGGAGCTGATCGTGCAGCTCGGCGACGACGAGCCGTCGCACATCCTCGTCCCCGCGATCCATCGCAACCGGGCGGAGATCGCCGCGCTGTTCGAGCGCACGATCGCCGCCGGCCGGGAGCTGGGGCTCGAGCCGCGTGCGATCGCCGAGGCCGCCCGCACGCACCTGCGCGAGAAGTTCCTCACGGTGCCGATCGCCGTCAGCGGCGCGAACTTCGCCATTGCCGAGACGGGCGCGATCGGCGTCGTGGAGTCCGAGGGCAACGGCCGCATGTGCACGACGCTGCCGGACGTGCTCGTCACGCTGATGGGGATCGAGAAGGTGCTGCCCGAGTGGCGCGACCTCGAGGTGATGCTCCAGCTGCTGCCGCGCTCCTCGACGGCCGAGCGGATGAACCCGTACACGTCGGTCTGGACCGGCGTGCGCTCAGGCGACGGCCCGCGGGAGTTCCATCTCGTGCTGCTCGACGCGGGTCGCACGCAGGTGCTGG
>Ga0136617_10003002_pt1 | contig 15065 bp, 9 predicted proteins | sample AntDrymUQ3222106_2_FD_129672 | JGI IMG/M metagenome (GOLD analysis project Ga0136617, IMG submission 129672) | Polar desert sand microbial communities from Dry Valleys, Antarctica - metaG UQ322 (21.06) | ecosystem: Environmental > Terrestrial > Soil > Desert | place: Antarctica: Dry Valley... | reverse complement strand
GTACGCGCGGTAGCCCTGCGGGTGCGCGCCGACAGTCTGCGCAAGGTCCGACGCGCAGCCGACTCTCTGGCGCAGGTTCGCTTCGCGGCCTGCTTCGATTCGGTTCGTGCCGAGCTGGTCAAGCCGCCTGTGGTGGTGAAAAAGATCAAGTCCAGATCCAAGTCCCGGAAAGCGCCTCCGGCTCAGCCGTCCGAGGAGCTTATCGCGGCCCAGGCACAGTCCTCTTGTGGCTCGGATGCGCATGCCCCTATGACCACGGTGGCATCCGATTCCGGATCGCGGAAGGCTTCGCCGGCCGACTCCACCATGTCCAAGACTACGGTAGCCGCGGCTGCTGCGGCTCCGTTGGCGGACAGCGCCAAGGTCGCGGCTCCAGTGGCGGTCCAGGATACAGCGCTCGTAGCTGCCATGGCTGCGGCCACCGACTCGGCGCGGGTAGCAGACTCGACCCAGAAGGCACGGGAAACCGAGATGTCACGCGAGACGTTCGCGTACTCCGGCTCCACCCGGGATCCCTTCAACTCGCTGCTCAACATGGCGAAGTCGGGACCGGAAGTGGCCGACCTCCAGCTGGTCGGCATCTATCAGAACATGCGGTCTTCGTCCGGCAATGTCGCTGTGTTCCGGGAGAGAGAAGGCGGCAAGCGTCACAAGCTGCGCGCCGGCGATCAGCTGGGCCGCTCCCGGGTAGTGCAGATCCGTGAACGTGACGTGGTGTTCATGATCGAGGACTTCGGCTTTGAACGGCAGGAAACCCTTTCGCTCAGGAAGCAGGAGGACGTAACCCCATGACCCGATTGTATCGCCTAATGCTCGCCACTGCCGCCGTCTTTGGAGTGCCCTCAGCGGCGCTCGCCGACGGCCCTGCGAGCGGAGAGGTCACGGGTGTCAGCGTCCAGGCATCACCGGGACGCGCCGACATCGTGATTAACGTGCGCGGCGCGGTCGAGATCCGCGATTTCATGCTGGGGAGTCCTAACCGTCTGGTTCTCGACGTGATGGGCGCCCGGCTGAAGGCCCGCTCCGGCAACCTCTACGACGGAGTAAAGCGGGGCGGCGTGCTCAACGTCCGCTACTCGCAGTTCGAGCACGACGTGGTGCGAATCGTTCTGGAGCTCGATCACGCCAAGGACTATCACGTCGAGCGCGGCACTGACGCCATCCGCGTCTCGTTCGGCACCGACCAGACGTTCCTGGCCTGGTCGTCGAACGGTGCATCACGCGCCTCCGCGAATCCCAAGACCCAGCGCCAGCCCGAGGTCCAGCTTCCTGCCAGCCGGCTTACCCGGGCTGCTGAGGAGCCCCGGATCACCGTGGTGTGGGACCGGGCCAACGTGGCCGACGTAATCGCTGGCTTTGCCGCCTTCAGCGGCCGGACCATCATCCTGGGCAAGGACATCAAGGGCGAAGTCACGGCAGAGGTCAAGAACCAGCCCTGGCCCCAGGCTTTCCAGGCTGTGCTCGCATCGCAGGGGCTTTCGGCCCAGGAGATGGCCGGTGGAATCATCCGGGTTGACGCGCCCTCGGTTCTGGCCGCGCTCGATTCTCTGGAGCCGCTGGAGACCAACGTCGTCCGGATCAATTACAGCAAGGCGTCCGACCTCACCAAGAGCATCGAGGGAACGCTGACCAAGGGCCGTGGCAAGGTCATTGCCGACGTCGGCTCGAACTCGCTGATCATCACCGACACGCGCAGCAAGGTGGCCAGCGTTGCCGACTTCGTGCGCGGCCTGGATATCCGCACCCCGCAGGTATCGATCAAGGCCAAGATCGTATTCGTGGACCGCACTGATATCGAGGAGCTGGGCATCAAGTACGACCTGGGCAGCAACAACCAGTTCTTTAACAGGCTGGTGCAACGCACCGACCCGGCCTCGGGCGAATCTTATGACCCGAACGTGAACATCGTCGATGTCGGCGGCAACTCGGTGTCGGCCATCGGCAACGCGAGCGGCACGGTGGTCGGCTCGGCGCTGGACCTGGTGTTCTCGACCGCCCTGGGCGGGTTCACGCTGACCTCGTTCCTCAGCGCGCTGGAACGGCAGGACCTCTCCGACGTACAGGCGGAGCCGGTCATCACTACGCTGGACAACCGGAAAGCCGACATCCTGGTGGGTGAGGAAACACCGGTCCGCGTGGTAGACGCCGGTGGCACCGCTGGTGGTACCGCTAAGTCCACCGTGCAGTTCAAGGAGACCGGTATCCGGCTCACGGTGACGCCGCACGTCACCAGCAATCGCCAGATCGCCATGGAGCTGCACACCGAGCGCTCGGCCATTCAGGAAATCACGGCGGGCGACCTCGGCTTTACCTTCTCCACCCAGCGGGCAGACAACCAGCTGCTGGTCAACGACGGCGAGACCGCGGTTATCGGAGGGCTGACCGTCACCGAGGTAACCAACAGCCGCTCGGGTATCCCGCTGCTCTCCGGGCTTCCGATCGTGGGCAAGCTGTTCAGCTTCAGTAAGACCGAGGAAAACCGGCGCGACCTGATTATCTTGGTCACGCCCCGGATCATCGATGACGGCGGTTCGCCGCAGTGACCCGGCGGACGTTTCCCAGGTAAAACGAGCCCGGCGCAAGCCGGGCTCGTTCGTTAGTATCCGGCAGGCAGACCTCCTATCAAGGACCCTGTCGTGACACTCCGATTCACCACCGCCGGCGAGTCCCATGGCAAGGCGCTCGTCACCATCGTCGAGGGTCTGCCGGCGGGGCTGCCGGTCACCGCCGAATGGGTCGACCGGGAGCTCGCCCGCCGGATGCAGGGCTATGGCCGGGGGGCTCGGATGAAGATCGAGCGCGACCGGATCGAGTGGCTGTCCGGTGTTCGCGCGGGTGAGACGCTCGGCTCACCGGTGGCCATGCTGATCCCCAACCGCGATTGGGCCAACTGGGAAGATGTAATGGCGTACGAGAACTCGGATCCCCCCGGCGAGCTGCGCCGCCGGCGGGTCACCCGGCCTCGTCCCGGACACGCCGATCTGGCCGGGGTCCTGAAGTACGACCGGCTGGACGGCCGGGACATCCTCGAACGGGCCAGTGCGCGGGAAACCACGGCCCGGGTGGCGGCCGGCGCGCTCGCCAAGCGGCTGCTGGCTGAATTCGGGGTCGAGATCGGCAGCCACGTCGTGTCCCTGGGTGGAATCCGCGCGGACACCGCCAGGGGCTCACGCAGTGAGCCCCTACCGGTGCCGCTCAACGAGGCCTCCGACCGATCCGAGTTACGGGTGCTGGACGGCTCGATGGAAGCGGAGATCATCCGGCGCATAGACGCCGCCAAGAAGGCCGGAGACACGCTGGGCGGCGAGGCGGAAGTGGTTGCGCGAGGGGTGGTGGTGGGCCTCGGCAGCCACGTGAGCTGGGACCGCAAGCTGGATGGCCGCCTCGCCGGTATGCTGATGTCCATACCAGCAGTCAAAGGGGTCGAGATCGGAATGGGGTTCGAGGCCGCGCGGCGTCCGGGGTCCGAGGTTCATGATCCGATAGAGGGCGGGGAAGCTGGGAAGCTGGGGAGCGGGGAAGGAAGGGGCGGACTGCGTCCGCCCGTGGCTCCGGCGTCAACCGATCCCCGTGGCGGGTTCCGCCGGCCGACCAATAACGCCGGCGGTCTGGAGGGCGGGATCACCACCGGGGAACCAGTGGTTGTTAAGGTAGCAATGAAGCCGATTGCCACCCTGATGTCGCCATTGCCCACGGTGGACCTCCGGTCCGGCCAGCCCGCCAAGGCGGTGAGCGAGCGCTCGGACGTTACCGCAGTGCCGGCCATGGGTGTAATTGCCGAGGCGCTGGTGGCTCTGGTGCTTGCCGATGCCATGCTGGAAAAATTCGGTGGAGATTCACTGCCGGAGATGCGGCGCAACTACGACGGCTACGTGGCGGCGCTCGGCTCCCGCTGGGCTACGACGTCGGACGTTCCGGGGAGCTGATGCCCCGTCACGTCCTGCTGGTTGGCCTTCCAGGAGCGGGTAAGAGCACTGTGGGGCGGCTGGTGGCGGACGCATTGCCCGCGCCGCTCATCGACATAGATGGGTTGCTCGTCCGCGAAAGGGGCATGCCGGTAAGTCAGATCTTCGGGATGGTGGGCGAGGCACGGTTCCGGGAAATGGAACGTGCCGCTGTCACCGCGGCGTGGGCCGGCAGCCCGGGTGTGATCGTGCCGGGTGGTGGCTGGGCGGCACAGCCGGGGCAACTCGAAACAGCCATGCCCTCCTGCCTGGCGGTGTACCTCCGTTGCCTCCCCGCTACCGCCGCCAAGCGCAGCCAACAGGGAGAAATCAGGCCGCTACTGGGCGGAGCGGATCTCGGACAACAAGTGCGCGCTCTGCTGGACGAGCGAGAGCCCTACTACCTGCTGGCGCCATATCAGGTGGATGCTGAGCGGGCGCAGCCCGAGACGGTTGCCGCGGAGATCCTGCGGTTGGCCCGCCAGCACGGAGGATGGTAACAACTCCATTGGCTTGCTTTGGCCGTGGGGGGCGTGGTTTCTTGCTACCTCTCGGTTGACCATTGGATGACGGAGGCGGTTACACTGAAGCGTATGGCAATCAGAAAGAAGAAGGCGGTAAAGGCGGTAAAGGCGGTAGGAGGAAAAACGGTTAGAAAGCCTGCCGAAGAGGCGAGCCTGCCCGTTCCCAAAGCGCCAGCTGCGCGTAAGGCGCGAGCAAAAGGCAACGGAGTCGTCTCTCGGGGCCGGGCCGGTGGCACCGCACTGGTCATCGTCGAGTCTCCCACCAAGGCCAAGACGATCGGGAAATATCTGGGCTCAGGCTATGACGTGAAGGCCACCATTGGGCACGTGCGAGATCTGCCCACGCGCGAGCTTGGCGTCGACGTGGAGCGTGGCTTCGAGCCCAAGTACGTCACCATCAAGGGCAAGACCAAGACACTGGCAGACCTCAAGAAGGCGGCCAAAGGTGCGTCTGCCATCTATCTGGCTACCGACCCTGACCGCGAGGGCGAGGCCATAGCCTGGCACGTTGCCGATCAGCTCAAATCCGCGGTCCCCACCCACCGCATCCTGTTTCACGAGATCACCAAGGACGCCATCCAGGAAGCGCTGCGGCAGCCGGGCCGGATCGACGATCGGAAGGTCGATGCCCAGCAGGCCCGCCGCATCCTCGACCGGCTCGTCGGCTACAAGGCCAGCCCGATTCTCTGGCATAGCATCAAGACCGGACTCTCAGCCGGCCGGGTGCAGACGGTGGCCCTGAGGTTGATCGTCGAGCGGGAGCGCGAGATCCGGGCATTCACGCCTCTGGAGTATTGGACCATCGAGGCGCTCTGCGCCAAGGATGGTCAGACCTTTGAGGCGGCCCTGCACAAGGTGGCCGGCCACAAGCCTCAGCTTCAGACCGAGGCTGATGCCCAGACGGTGGTGGACGCAGTGCGGCCCCGGCCCTTCATCGTCTCCAAAGTGGAGAGGCGGAACCGCAAGAAGAATCCGGCCGCTCCGTTCACCACCAGTACCCTGCAGCAGGAGGCGGCCAAGAAGCTGGGCTTTTCCTCCCGCCGAACCATGCGGGCGGCTCAGGATCTGTATGAAGGCAAAGACGTCGGCGAAGATGGGCCGGTAGGTCTCATCACCTACATGCGTACCGATTCCCCTGAGGTCTCGGCCGCCGCCATAGGTGCGGTTCGCGATTTCATAGGAAAGAGTTACGCCAAACCGTACCTGCCGGAGTCACCCAATCAATACCGGCCCAAGAAGGCCGCACGGGTGCAGGGTGCCCACGAGGCCATCCGGCCTACTGATGTCAGCCGCCGACCGGAGCAGGTGCAGTCCTACCTGGAGTCGGACCAGTATCGGCTCTACCAGCTCATCTGGCAGCGATTCGTCGCGTCTCAGATGACGCCGGCGGTGTACGATATGACCATAGTCGACTTCGACCTGGGCGAGTATCTGTTCCGTGCCACCGGCTCGGTGCTCGTGTTCGATGGCTATCACGTTCTCTATAAGGAAGGGCGGGAGAAGGAGGAGGGCAAGACGATGGATGATCTGCCCCCCATCCCGCCCCTCGCTGTCGGCGATCAGGTGGAGGTTCGGGAGATCACCCCCTCTCAGCACTTCACCGAGCCGCCCCCCCGCTTCTCCGAGGCCAGTCTGGTCAAGGAGCTCGAGCGCCTGGGGATTGGCCGGCCCTCAACCTACAGTGCCATCATCTCGACTCTGTCCGCCCGCGAGTATGTGAGAGTGGAGCAGCGGCGCTTCTTCCCCACCAATCTGGGCGAAACCGTCGAGAAGATCATGGTGAGCAAATTTCCCGAGATCTTCAACGTCGAATTCACTTCCGGCATGGAGAACGAGCTCGATCGGATCGAGGACGGGGAGCTGGCCTGGCAGCGCGTACTGCAGGACTTTTACGGTCCCTTTAACAAGGCCCTGTGCGCGGTGGACATGAAGGCCCTGGTAGCCGACGCGCACGGATTGAAGGCCGAGGACCTGGCTAGAGAGCGGTGTCCCAAGTGCGGCTCGCCCATCGAGCTTCGGACTGGACGCTTCGGGCCCTATCTCGCGTGCCTCAAGTACAAGGACACCTGCGACTACGTGAAGTCGCTGAAGAAAGACAAGGTCCCCGACCGCCCCAGCGACGAGAAGTGCCACCTCTGCGCCTCGGCAATGGTCATCAAGACCGGCCGCTTCGGTGAGTTCCTTGCCTGCACCACCTATCCGAACTGCAAGGGCACTCGATCGATTTCCATGGGTCTCAAATGCCCCAAGTGCGCCGAGGGAGATCTTACCGAGCGGCGGACCAAGCGGGGCAAGTCGTTCTGGGGCTGCCTGCGGTACCCGGCGTGTGATTTCTCCACCTGGAACCGTCCCGTGGCGGAGACCTGCCCTGCGTGTGGCTGGCTGGGCATGGAGAAAAAGATCAGCAAGGCCGAGGGTGAAAGCCGCAGCTGCCTTAAGTGTGGCCACAGGATAGTGGTGGCCGAGCCGGAGGAGGTTGCCCTGGCGTGAACGCCACCGTCGTCGGCGGCGGTCTCGCCGGCTCGGAGGCGGCATGGGCGCTGGCCGAGCGGGGCATTCGGGTAACCCTCCAAGAGATGCGACCCGGCACCGGCACACCGGCGCACCAGACCGATCGCCTCGCCGAGCTGGTCTGCAGCAACTCCTTCAAATCGGTTGATCTGACCAATGCCCACGGCCTGCTCAAGGCCGAGTTGCGTGCCCTCGGCAGCCTTCTGCTTCCCTGCGCCGACGAGACTCGGGTGCCGGCCGGTACCGCGTTGGCGGTAGACCGCGAGCTCTTTTCCCAGGCGGTCCATCAGCGGATTACCGCCCACCCGAACATCACTCTGGTGCGGCAGGAAGTTGCCGACCTCCCATCGCCGGGGGTTGTCGCCACCGGCCCCCTGACCTCGGACCGGCTCACCCAGGCCATGGTTGCGCGGCTCGGCTCCTCTGCGCTGGCCTTCTATGACGCCATCGCGCCTGTGGTGTCGGCCGACGCCCTCGACCATTCTCTGCTCTATCCTCTCTCGCGCTACGGCAAGGGCGATGGGGACGACTACCTCAACGCGCCGATGGACTTCGATACCTACCACCGGTTCATCGACGCCCTGCTCGCCGCCGACCAATTCGAGGGTCATACCTTCGATGCGGTGCCGTATTTCGAAGGCTGCCTGCCGGTTGAGGAGATGGCCCGGCGGGGGCGGGAGACCCTCCGCTTCGGCCCGATGAAGCCCGTGGGGCTGGCCGATCCGAGGACCGGCCGGGAACCTCACGCCGTGGTCCAGCTCCGGCGAGAGGATCGTGCCGGTCAGATGTGGAACCTGGTCGGCTTTCAGACGAGGCTTCGGATTCCCGAGCAGCAGCGGGTCTTTCGGATGATCCCGGGACTCGAGACCGCCGAATTTCTCAGGTTCGGCAGCATCCACCGGAACTCGTACCTGAACAGTCCGGCAAGCCTGGCGCTGGGGTTGACCGCGCGCGACGACAACCGGCTCTTCTTCGCCGGTCAGATCACCGGCGTTGAGGGCTACACCGAATCGCTGGGAACCGGGCTCATGGCGGGGATCAACCTGGCGCGAACGCTCCAGGGCCTTCCCGCAGCAATCCCGCCTGCCACAACGATGCTGGGTGGCCTCTACCGTTACCTTCGCGAAGCCGATCCTCGCCACTTCCAGCCGATGAACGCCAACTTTGGGTTATTGGACCCGCTGCCTGGGAAGGCGAAGAAGGATCGGAAGAAGGAGCTGCTGGTCGAGCGGGCGCAAGGCGATTTCACAGCGTGGTGCGAAGAATCGGAGATCGTACCCGGTGGCCACGCTCGGGCACTACTTCACCACGAAGGCACGAAGAACACGAAGGACCACGAAGAGACATCGGGAGTGTCACCACGCTTGTAACATGCTTTTTATTCAAAGGCACACCAGGCAAGTTCAATTGCTTGGCCGTCTTGATCACTCCGTGGTCCTTCGTGTTCGTGCCTTCGTGGTAAAGTTTTTGCGGAGTTCCATGTCTCAGCGAACTGAGATCACAGAGTATCTGACGCATCTACAGAAGGAGCGCGATGTCTCGCCCCACACGGTAAAGGCGTACGCGCGAGATCTCGACGCCTTTACCGAGTTCTGTAACCGCCATTACGGCGATTGGACCTGGGCCACCGTGGACCGGATCGGCATTCGCGGCTTTCTCGGCGAGCTGCAGCGCCGGGGTTTGTCCCGCCGCAGCGCGGCGCGAGCGCTATCCGCGGTGCGGAGTCTGTATCGATATCTCCAGGAGCACCACGACATCCCCAACAACATTGCCCGGGCGGCCAAGGTCGCGCGGCTGGAGAAACGACTCCCCACCTACCTGGATCAGCAGCAGACCGGCCGGCTCTTCGAGTGGGCCGAGTCGAAGGCGGGCGGGGACGATTTCGGTCCTACCCGTAACCTCGCCATCCTGGAGCTGTTTTATTCGACCGGGATTCGACTCTCCGAGCTATGCGCCATGAACCTCGATGACCTCGATCTTCTGTCCGATCAGGCCAAGGTCCGGGGCAAGGGGCGCAAGGAGCGCATCGTGCCGGTTGGCTCGCGCGCGGTGCTGGCGTTGCGGCGCTATCTTAACCTCCGGGAATCAGCGGTGGCCAGGCCCAAAACCGACCGGCGGGCGGTATTCGTGAGCCGGTCGGGAAAACGACTCGCGCCGCGCGGGATCCAGCGGATCGTACACGGCATGCTGGAGGGAATCGGAGTTGACGGACTGCGGGTGCACTCGCTGCGGCATACATTTGCCACCCACATGCTGGATGCCGGCGCCGATCTTCGCGCCGTGCAGGAGCTGCTGGGCCACGCCTCGCTAAGCACGACCCAGATCTACACCCACACCAGCGTCGAGCGGCTCAAGAAGGTGTACAACCAGGCGCATCCGCGGGCGTGAGGGAGAAACAGCGTGAACAGTAAACAGTGAACAGTGAACGGGAGGGGGCTGGGCCCGTTTACCGTTTACTGTTTACCGTTCACTTTGCTTGAGGACTATGACCTCATTTCATGGAACGACCATTCTCGGAGTCCGCAAGGACGGGCGCGTCGCCCTGGGCGGTGACGGCCAGGTCAGTATAGGCGAGACCGTCGTCAAGTCGCACTCGAACAAGGTGCGCACCATGAAAGGTGGCAAGGTGCTGGCGGGGTTTGCCGGCTCGGTAGCCGATGCGCTCACACTGTATGAGAAGTTCGAGGAGAAGCTCGACCGCTATCCCGGCAACCTGCCTCGGGCGGCGGTCGAGCTTGCCAAGGACTGGCGCAGCGACCGGATCCTCCGCCGGCTGGAAGCGCTGCTCGTGGTTGCCGACCTGGAGCACAGCTTCCTTTTGAGCGGGTCCGGGGAGCTGATAGAGCCGGATGACGGCATCGTCGCTATTGGATCCGGGGGGAATTTTGCGCTGGCTGCGGCGCGCGCGCTCCTGCCCGAACCGGATCGTACCGCGCGGGAGATCACCCACCGCTCGCTGGAGATAGCGGCCGACATCTGCGTGTTCACCAATCGCAGTATCACGATTCTGGAACTGCCGGGGGAGAAAAGCGTAAGCGGGAAGGAGAAAACGTGAACCGGGAAAGAAAGACGTAGGCGGAAAAGTAAAAAACGTAAGCGAGAAGACAAAGCGCCATGCTCACGTTGTTTCCTACCCGCTTACGCTGTTGGTTCCCCGTTCACGCTGTCTCTTCCCCGCTTAAGCCTTACCTTTCAGAATGACCGACGCCGCTCCCAAACTTCCCGTCCCATCCGGCCCCGAGCCGGTTGCCCCCATGCCGTGGCTGGAGGAGATGCCTCCCCGGTTGATCGTGGCCGAGCTGGATCGCTACATCGTGGGTCAGGAGGCCGCCAAGAAGGCGGTGGCGATCGCGGTGCGAAACCGGTGGCGCCGTGCCCAGGCTCCGGATGATATCCGGGACGAGATTACTCCCTACAACATCATCATGATCGGCCCCACCGGAGTGGGAAAGACCGAGGTCGCCCGCAGGCTGGCGCGACTCTCCGGGGCGCCGTTCATCAAGGTCGAAGCCTCCAAGTTCACCGAGGTCGGCTACGTGGGACGAGACGCCGAGTCGATGGTGCGCGACCTGGTCGATTCGGCCCTCAACCTGGTCCGCACCGAGCGGGAGGACGAGGTCTATCCCCAGGCGGAGCAGCGGGCCGACGAGCGCCTGCTGGACCTGTTGCTGCCGGCGGGGCCGCAGCCAATGGATAAGCCTGCCCCGAGCGGGAGCGAGGCGGCGGAAGCCTCCTCGGTATTTGTGGTGTCGTCCAGTGGCCAGGCAAAGCCCGAGCGGCCGCCCAGCGCCGAGGAGGAGCGGCGGCAGCGCGCGCGGGAGAAGCTGCGGCAGATGCTCGCGGATGGCCGGCTGGACGACCGCGAGGTCGAGGTCGAGGTGGCACAGCAGGGATACCCCATGATGGAGCTGATCCAGCCCCCGCAGGGTATCGAGGGCACCGACATCAACTTCACCGAGATGCTCCAGGACATGCTGCCCAAGCGGAAAAAGCGCCGCACGGTGAAGGTGCCCGAGGCGCGTCGCGTTCTTATCGACGAGGAGCTCAAGAAGCTGGTCGATATGGACGATGTGGTGAACGAGTCGCTCGACCGAGTGGAGAATCACGGCATCATCTTCATCGACGAGATCGACAAGATCGCTGGCGAGCGGGGGCAGGCCGGCGGCCCCGACGTTTCGCGGGAGGGTGTCCAGCGCGACCTGCTGCCCATTGTGGAAGGCTCCACGGTGCAAACCCGCTACGGCTACGTGAGAAGCGACCATATCCTCTTCATCGCCGCCGGGGCGTTTCACGTCTCCAAGCCGTCCGATCTCATCCCGGAGCTGCAGGGTCGTTTTCCCATCCGGGTCGAGCTCCAGTCGCTGACCGAGCAGGATTTCGTCCGGATCATGACGGAGCCGGAGAATGCGCTGACCAAGCAGTACCAGGCCCTGGTGGCCGCCGAGGGTGCCGAGCTCGCGTTTACGGAGGATGGAATCGCCGAGGTGGCCCGGGTGGCCTTCATGGCCAACGACCGGATGGAGAACATCGGCGCGCGCCGGCTCCACACCGTCATGGCGGCGCTGATGGAAGACGTCCTGTACGAGCTGCCCGACTACCCTGAGAAGCGGATCGTGTTCAACGCCGAGAACGTGAGAGACCGGCTGGTCAAGATAATCAGCGACGACGACCTCCGGCGCTACATCCTCTAGCCCAAAGATGCTACAGCAGCGGATCCCTCCCCGCTGGGCCGTGTTCAGCGCCGCGGTTCTGTCCCTGCTCGTGGTGAGCCTGTGGCTTAGGGCCGCTAACCCTGCCCGCGGGCAGCCGGTGCGTGCTGCCGTCCGGGCCAGCTCTGTGGCCGTGCTCCCGTTCGTCAACACCAGTCCGGACCAGGCCGATAATTACCTCGGATACGGGCTGGCGGCTGAGCTGACTACAGCGCTCCGCGCAGTAAGAGGACTACGGGTGGGCGCGCGCTCCTCCGCGTTCGCACCCCGGCAGGTGGGCGGAGATCCCCGCATTGCCGGCCGGCGGATGGGCGTTGCCACCATTCTGCTGGGAAGCATCCGTCGCTCGGGCGATCGCCTGCGGGTCACGGCCCGCCTGGTGGACGTGGACGAAGGCTTCGACGTTTGGTCCGAGGCCTACGAGAGGGAGGCGAGCGAGCTCTTCGACATTGAAACCGAGATCCGGAACGCCGTGGCCGCGGCGCTGCGCACACCGAGCCCTGGTGATTCTACCCTCCAGCGTCCTAACCCGCCGGCCAGCTTCCGGGCATACGACGCCTACCTCGCCGGGCAGTACGAGCTGGATCGGCTCAGCCCTGGCAGCGTCCGGCGAGCAGTGGCGCACCTAACCCTCGCGGTACGGCTCGACTCCACTTTTGCCCGGGCTCATTCCGCGCTGGCTGAAGCGTACATGAGACGTGGGGGCCAGGAGGCCATGTCGCCTCTGATCGGTGTCCCACTGGCCAAGATATCAGTCGCACGGGCGCTGGAGCTTGACAGCACCCTGGCTGAGGCACACGCAACGCTCGGCAACATTCTCTTTGTATTCGACCGGGACTGGAGCGCCGCGGAGGCGGAGTTCCGCCGGGCCATGACGCTGGAGCACGGTCTGCCGGAGCTGTACCAGCGGTATGCCCGGTTCCTGATGGCTATGGGACGAATTGATGAGTCGGAGACTATGAGCCAGCGTGCCCTCCAGCTGAGCCCGCAATCGCCCGAGCTCACCCGTCATCTGGGCTGGCACTATCTCCACGCCCGGCAGTACGACCGCGCTCGCGAAACCCTCCAGCTTGCGATCCGGTTGGACTCCACTGCTTGGCAACCGCACTTCGATCTGGCCCTGCTGGAGCACGCTGCCGGAAACTATCCGGCAGCCGAAGCCCACCTCCGCTTTCCGCTGTCGTCGTTTCCGCAGCGCGCTGAGTTCCAGGCCGCACGGGGACAGCTATACGCCGGCAGCGGCCGCACCGAAGATGCCAAAGCCGTGCTGGCGCAGCTTCAGGCAACGGCGTCCGACCGCTACATCTCGCCCTACCTGATTGCGACGGTTCAGGCATCACTCGGACGGCGAGCCGGGGCGTTCGCCTCGCTCGAGCGAGCCGTCAAGGAGCGTTCCGAGCTGGTGCCGTACCTCCGGATTGATCCTCGTGTTGACTCTCTCAGATCGGATCGCCGTTTCCCCCGCCTGCTGCGCCGCCTGCGATTGCCGTAACCGGCCGTGTGAAAAGACTTGTTCGTGTCCCCTACAAGAAGTGGAGCCGGTCTGGCTCCGCCCGGCCACATGCCGTATGTTGACACCCCGGACTCAGGTTCAGAAGCCATGACAGACGTTTTGGATCGCCTGCGCATCGTTCTGGCGGAACATTACGCGGTGGACCGTGAGCTCGGCCGTGGAGGTATGGCGACCGTTTATCTGGCCCGTGACCTCAAGCACGGCCGCTTCGTAGCCATCAAGGTTCTGCGTCCCACACTGGCGCAGTCGCTGGGTACCGGCCGATTTATCCGGGAAATTCGCATTGCCTCCCGACTGACCCATCCCAATATCCTTCCCCTTTACGCCTCCGGCGAGGAGGACGGGCTCCTCTATTACATCATGCCCTACGTGACTGGTGAGAGCCTGCGTGATCGTCTCCGACGGGAAGGGCAGCTGCCGATTGGGGATTCAATCCGAATCGCGCAGGCCGTAGCGGATGCTCTGACCTATGCGCACGCGGAAGACGTTGTGCATCGGGACGTCAAGCCGGAGAACATCCTGCTTGAGTCCGGTCACGCCGTAATTGCCGACTTCGGCTTAGCACGAGCGATTCACGTCTCTACACTGGACGATTTAAGCTCGGCCGGTCTTGCGGTAGGAACTCCGGCGTACATGAGCCCGGAGCAGACAGCGGGTGGAAACCAGGTGGACGGAAGGAGCGATGTGTACAGCCTGGGCTGTGTGCTCTACGAGATGCTTGCCGGCGAGCCTCCGTTCAGCGGACCTTCGGCCCAAGCCATTGCCGCAAAGCATCTGCATCTGTCGCCACCTTCCGTACGCTCGGTGCGCCCGGGTGTGCCCGAGTCGCTCCAGGCTGCCATCAACCGGGCCCTCGAAAAGCTCCCGGCCGACCGATTTCAAACCGCGGAGGAGTTCTCCAGGGCACTGATAGCGACCGATATCCCCGCTTCACGGAGACCGCTCCGCAGTGTGCTGGGATGGGGGGCCCTGATGCTCGGTGGCGCTGTGGCTCTAGGAATAACGCTGGCCGAGCGCCGGGCCAGCCATGACGGGGCCATACAAGCCGCGGCATCGCAAGAGGGTGGGGGTAGGCTCGCGGACCCAACGCACATCGCAGTCTTGTATTTCGATAGTGAGGGCCCAGACACCGCCATGAGGTGGGTGGCCAACGGCTTGACCGAGGACCTGATCGATCAGCTCGGGCAGCTGGAGGCACTCAGCGTGATCAGCCCGAACGGCGTACGACCGTATCGGGACCGTCCGGCATCGCCCGACAGCGTCGCGAGAGCGCTTTCGGTGGGAACTCTGGTGGCCGGGACGGTAGCGGGGTCTCTCGACCGGCCCCGAGTGACCGTGAGGCTCATAGAGCCCAGCGGCCGTCAGGTGGCCAGCAAAGTCATCGAGGCAACGGGTGGAGACGTTCTCGCTCTTCGCGGTGAGCTGAGCCAGCAGGTTTCGGGTTTTCTGCGCGAACGACTTGGACGAGAGGTCAAGCTTCGGGAGCTTCGCTCTGGGGGTGACGCTCGAGCCTGGGTTCACGTGCGGCGGGCAGAGGACTTACGGGAGGATGCGCGGGCGCTCTACGCGACGGGGGATACCAATATCGCCCAGCGCACCTTCGATGCCGCCGACTCCCTCCTTGAGATGGCCCAACGGCTGGATCCTGACTGGCTCGATCCCATCGTGCTTCGGGGCTGGATCGCTGCCGATCGGATAGAGCTCGCCGATGCCAGGACCGAGGAAGCAATAGCGAAATGGGCCCCCCCCGGGATCGCCTTGGCCAAGCGAGCGCTGAACCGGAAGCCGGGGTATCCGCCAGCCCTGGAGCTGCGGGGCTCCCTGCGGCTACTGCAATGGCTGTACTCCAACCAGGCCAAGCCGG
>Ga0136617_10003001_pt1 | contig 15071 bp, 21 predicted proteins | sample AntDrymUQ3222106_2_FD_129672 | JGI IMG/M metagenome (GOLD analysis project Ga0136617, IMG submission 129672) | Polar desert sand microbial communities from Dry Valleys, Antarctica - metaG UQ322 (21.06) | ecosystem: Environmental > Terrestrial > Soil > Desert | place: Antarctica: Dry Valley... | reverse complement strand
GTGCTCACCGTATTCATGTTCCGCGGAATGGGCAGCAGATGAATCGCGCAACCATCGACCTTTGGGTTGGAATCTTCGTCACCATTGCCTTGGGCGCCATTCTGTTTCTGGCGCTCAAGGTTGGCAATCTCGCGACGTTGCAGACAGTGCCGTCGTACCGGCTGGAGGCCCGCTTCGATAATATCGGCGGCTTGAAGCTGCGGGCGCCGGTGAAAGCAGCGGGTGTCGTCGTTGGCCGCGTCGAACGGGTCCGGCTCGATTCGACCACATACGAGGCGGTTGTGGCGATGAAAATCGACAATGGCTTTCACTTCACCAAGGACACCATTGCCTCGATTCTGACGTCGGGCTTGTTGGGCGAGGTCTATATCGGGCTCGATTCGGGCGGCGACACGGTGATGCTCGCCGATGGCGGGGAAATCGCGAAAACGCAGTCGGCGGTCGTGATCGAAAAACTGATCGGCCAATTCCTGTTCGACAAGGCGGGCAGCGCAGGTGGGTCCAAATGACCAGAGGCAACGCCCTAGCGCGAGCAAAAGGAGGCAACGACGTGAAACTCCACTCATTCACCATCGCTTTCGCGGTACTCCTGCTCTCGGCTTGCGCCAGCACCGGTGGGCGTGTCAACGCCGATCCGCTTGAGCCGTTCAACCGTACGATGTACGCGATCCACGAGCCGTTGGACGAGAACGTCGTCAAGCCGATTGCCCAGGCGTATCTCGATTACACGCCGCGTCCGGTGCGCACGGCGGTGCATAACTTTTTCGGCAACATCGAAGATTTCTTCTCGGGGTTCAACGGCTTGCTGCAGGGAAAGCTTGACAAGGCGGGTCACGATTTCGGCCGCGTTATGGTCAATAGCGGATTCGGCTTGCTCGGGCTCATCGACATCGCGTCGGACGCCGACATTCCCCGAGGCGGAGAGGACTTCGGCCAGACGTTCGGCCACTGGGGCATTGCGCAGGGACCCTATCTTTTCATTCCTCTGCTCGGACCCAGTTCGTTCCGCGACGGTACCGGCCTCGCAATCCGGATCGCCGCCTCACCGATCCTCTATATTCCCGCGTGGGAAGTCCGCACAGTGCTGGAGATTTTGGGTCCGGTCGATCTGCGCGCAAGCTTGATCGGGACGACAGCGCTCGTCGAGCAAGCCGCGCTCGACCGCTATACGTTCATCCGCCGGTCGTACCTGCAGCGGAGGCAATACGAGGTTTACGACGGCCAACCACCACCCGAGGCGAAGGACGAATAAATGAAGCGTTACCGGAGTTTTTTTGTCTATGCGCTCGCCGCACTTGGTTTCTTTGCTTTAGAACCGGCGCTTGCGCAGGAAACAGCCGACGCAGCGGTCAAGCGTACGTCGCAGGAACTGCTGCAGATCATCCGCGCCGATCCAAAAGTGCAGGCCGGTGACCAGGCGCGCATTCGTGAGGTGGTTGAGGCGAAAGTATTCCCAAACATCGATTTCGAACGGATGACGTCGCTCGCCATGGGCCGCAACTGGCGTGCGGCCAATCCTGAACAACAAAAGCGGCTGATCGAAGAATTTCGCACGCTCCTCGTGCGCACCTATTCGGGGGCGCTGGCGCAGTATCGCGACCAAAAGATGGATTACAAGCCGCTGCGCGCGGAGCCCAACGCGACCGATGTCACCGTGCGCACTGAGGTCTTGCGGCCTGGCCAAGCCCCCGTTCAAATCGACTACAGCATGACCAGAACGCAAGAAGGCTGGAAGGCGTACGACATCATCGTGGGCGGTGTATCGCTAGTGACCAACTATCGCGACGAATTCAGCGAGCAGATCAAGACGGCCGGAGTAGACGGTTTGATCAAGACGCTCGCCGCCAAGAACAAGGGTACGGGCAGCACGTGACTGGTGGATCCGAGACGGGCACTACCCGAGGCGCTTTCGCAGCGGCTGGCGCGTCGTGGACATACACTGGGACGCTGACGTTCGCCGATGCCGCGGCCGTGCTGGAGGCTGCACAAACCCTGCAGCTTCCCGAGTCCGGCGTTGTCGATCTGGCGGGGTTGTCGCATGCCGACTCAGCGGCGCTCGCCGTATTGCTCGCGTTGAAACGGCGCGCGGCCGCGGAGCGCCGCACATTGGCGTTCACGTCGATGCCTGCGACCCTCGATTCACTGGCCCGCGTGTACGGGATCGACGACTTGCTCGCGTCCTGAATTCAATCGGCCGAAAGTGAAAACCTACTTTCAGCCGGAGGGGCTTCCCGAAAATCGGTGGCAAAGCCACACGATTTTCGGCAGAACGGCAGGCAACAACGCGAGTGAACAGTGTGAACAAGCCCTAAGATTTGGTTTACGGCGCTGGGTCTAGCTCCCGGCGCTAAGAACGCCTGCCGGCTTACCCGATCTGATCCCATGCTTGCCGCGGTCGAAGTGGTCGATATTGCGCGCCGGTTCGGCGCAGTTGAGGCGTTGGCCGGCATCGATCTCGCCGTGCAACAAGGTGAATTCTTCGGGTTGCCGGGGCCAAACGGCGCGGGCAAGACGACACTCATATCGATTCTCGCGGGCTTGACGCGTGCCGATCGCGGGACCGCCCGCATCATGGGACACGATGTCATCACCGATTTTAAGAAGGCGCGGCGCAGCCTGGGTGTCGTGCCGCAGGAGCTCGTCTTCGATCCTTTTTTCAGCGTACGCGAGGCGCTGAACCTGCAGTCCGGTTACTTCGGTCTCTCCCGCAACGATGCGTGGATCGACGAAATCCTGCATAACCTCGATCTCACCGCGAAAGCGAACGCGAATATGCGCTCGCTCTCGGGTGGCATGAAGCGCCGCGTGCTCGTGGCTCAAGCGCTCGTGCACAAGCCGCCGGTGATCGTGCTGGACGAGCCGACGGCGGGTGTGGACGTTGAATTGCGGCAAAGCCTCTGGTCGTTCATCCGCGAGTTGAATCGCGATGGGCACACCGTCATCCTGACGACGCATTATCTGCAAGAAGCCGAGGCGCTGTGCGGCCGCATTGCAATGCTCAAAGCCGGCCGCGTGGTCGCGCTCGAAACCAAGCAGAAGCTTCTGCAGCGGTTTGCCGGCTTGACGGCGCGGCTCGCCGCGGCACGTGTGCCCAGTTCGTGGCAATCCAGAGTGGTGCGGCAGGAGGCCGGGCTTTTTTACGTCGAGCTCAAAACGTACGCGGAACTGGAAACGTTGCTCGCTGCGATCCGCGCGGACGGGATCGCAATCGACGAGCTCTCGATCGACGAAACCGACCTTGAACAGGTGTTCATGAAAATCATGCGCGACCCGGATGCGCGAGTTACGCCATGAACGTCCGCGGATACGGCTGGCTGACGCTGCTCTACAAGGAGCTGTTGCGCTTCTGGAAGGTGAGCGTCCAGACGATCGCGGCGCCGGTACTGACGGCGCTGCTCTATCTGCTCATTTTCTCGCACGTGCTGGAGGGCCGGGTTTCCGTGTACGACGGCCGCGTGAGCTACACGGCCTTTTTAGTGCCGGGTCTCGTCATGATGTCGGTACTGCAGAACGCCTTCGCCAATTCATCCTCGTCGCTTATCCAGTCGAAGATCACAGGCAATCTGATCTTTGTCCTGCTGACGCCGCTGTCGGCGATCGAATTGTTCGGCGCCTACGTCCTGGGCGCTATGGTCCGCGGGATTGCCGTGGGATTGGGCGTGTTTAGCGTGACGCTGTGGTTTGCCCCGTCGTTGCGCGAGTTGCCGCATCCCCTCTGGGCGTTGACGTTTGCGTTAGCGGGGAGCGCGATCCTCGCAATTCTGGGACTCATTGCCGGCATCTGGGCCGACAAATTCGACCAGATTGCCGCGTTTCAGAACTTCATCATCATGCCGCTCACGTTCCTGTCGGGGGTATTCTATTCAATCCATTCACTCCCCGCCTTCTGGCAGGCGCTGTCGCACTTAAATCCATTTTTTTATATGATTGACGGCTTTCGCTACGGTTTTTTCGGTCTCTCCGACGTCGCACCGGCTTTTAGCTTCGCCATCGTCGCGGTATTCTGTTTCGTGCTCTCCGCGTTGGCGCTGACGATGTTGGCGCGGGGCTGGAAGCTCCGCCAGTAACCGCTCGGATTATTTGATGGTTAGCACTGACTCCATCCGCCAGTCGATCGAAGCAGGCCTCGCCTGCGAGCGAGTCGACGTGACCGGCGATGGGCAACACTTCCAGGCGGTGATCGTTTCGAGTGCGTTCGAAGGCCGCGCCCGCGTTGCGCGTCATCAGATCGTCTATGCCGCGCTCGGAGACCGGATGCGCGAGGAGATCCACGCGCTGTCGATGCAGACTTTGACGCCGGCCGAATTCGCACTGCGCCAGCATGGATAAGCTGGTGATCGAGGGCGGTCGGCCGCTGGCTGGCCGGGTTCGCGCGTCCGGGGCGAAGAACGCCGCGCTGCCTATTCTGTGCGCAGCGCTGCTCACGCAAGAACCGTTGACCTTGACCAACGTGCCCCGCTTGAACGACGTGCGCACGATGCAGACGTTGCTTGCGCAAATGGGCGTCGGGAGCGACACAAGGACGGATGGGGAACTGGTGCTGGACGCATCAAGCATCGACTGGCCGCTCGCGCCGTATGAGCTGGTCAAGACGATGCGGGCGTCGATCCTCGCGTTGGGTCCGCTGCTCGCGCGATCCGGCGAAGCGCGCGTTTCGTTGCCGGGCGGCTGCGCGATCGGGCTGCGCCCCGTCGATCAGCACGTTAAAGGCCTGCAAGCGATGGGCGCCGAGATCGACCTCGAGCACGGCTATATCAACGCGCGGGCGCGACGGCTGCGCGGAGCGAACATCGCGTTCGATATGGTGACGGTCACGGGGACGGAAAACCTATTGATGGCGGCCACCCTTGCGGAAGGAACCACCGTGCTAGCCAACGCGGCGCGCGAGCCGGAAGTGGTCGATCTCGCGCGCTGCCTCGTCGCGATGGGTGCCCGGATCACCGGTGCAGGGAGCGAGCGCATCGTGATCGAGGGAGTGGATCGGTTGCACGGCGCGACGCACGCGATCATGCCGGACCGGATCGAAACGGGCACCTACCTCGCCGCCGCCGCGGCGACAGGCGGCGACGTGACGCTTACCGGTACGGAGCCGGAGTCGCTCGCCGCGGTCCTCCGTAAGTTGCGCGAAGCCGGGGCTTCAATCGACGTTGCCGGCGACGCGATTCGCGTGCGACGCCGCGGTCAGCTCACGGCGATCGACGTCGCGACGGCGCCGCATCCGGGCTTTCCCACCGACATGCAGGCGCAGTTCATGGCGCTTGCCACGCAGGCCGACGGCACGGCCATTATCACCGAGAACATTTTCGAGAACCGGATGATGCACGTGCAGGAGTTACGGCGGTTGGGCGCCGACATCGACGTCGATGGCAATACCGCGGTGGTGCGCGGTGTCGGACGGCTGACGGGGGCGAACGTGATGGCGACCGATCTTCGGGCATCCGCGTGCCTGGTCATCGCCGGGCTCATCGCCGACGGCGAGACGACGATCGATCGCATCTACCATCTCGATCGCGGTTATGAGCGCATCGAAGAAAAGCTGCTCACGCTAGGCGCCCGCATTGTCCGCGTCGGATGAGGTGTTGTACGGACGCACCATCGTGAACGGACCGCCGGAAGCCTTGCATCGTAGCCCCCTCGGGCGCGCCATGCCGCATAGCGACCGCTACGACGCGTCTCTGCTGTTCGCGTTACCGCGCGCACTGCAGCGGGAAGCTCTGAGTCTCCCGAGTGACCTGCCGTTCACGGGCGTCGACCTGTGGACCGCCTACGAGCTCACTTGGCTCGACCGGCGCGGCAAGCCCGCGATCGCGATTGCGTCGTTTGAAATCCCGTGCGAATCGCCGGCGATGGTCGAATCGAAATCGGTCAAACGCTATATCGGGTCGCTTGCGCAATCGCAGTTCGATAGCGCTGAGCACGTGCGCACGACAATCGCCCACGACGTCGGCGCTGCGTGCGGCGCTGCGGTCATCGTCTACTTTAGCGATCCGGTTTCCGGTCCGCCGGCCATCGCGCCGTTGGCGGGCCTAAGCCTGGATGGGCAATCGCTATCGATCGATTGCTACGAAACCGACGCGCGGTTGCTTGCATCATCGGCTCCGAACGTCGCGGAAACACTGATGACCGAGCTCTTTCGCTCGCAATGCCCGGTGACCGGCCAGCCCGACTACGCATCGGTGCAGCTCACCTATGAAGGGCCGCGGATCGATCGGGCAGCGCTATTGCGCTATCTCGTGTCGTACCGCCGGCATGCCGGATTCCACGAATATTGCGTCGAGCGAATTTTCGTCGACGTCATGGCGCGCTGTGCGTGCGCCGCACTATCCGTCTACGCGCGGTTTACGCGGCGCGGGGGTATCGATATCAACCCGTTTCGCACCAACGCTGGAAATTCCCGACCGGAGAACACGCGCACGCCACGCCAGTAGCGTGTCTGCGCAACACGCGGCGTACGACTGGACTGTCGTGCACGGCCGCTGCTTCCATCCTCCAGTAGAATGAGTTGTCATCGCAGCGCAGGAATAATCATGTCCGCGTTCACGATCGCCCTCGCCAAGGGCCGTCTCTTAAGCGAAACGCTGCCGCTGCTCGCTGCGGCGGACATCGTGCCGGTCGAGGACGCGGAGACAACACGCAAGCTGATCTTGAAGACCAACCGGAGCACTGTGTCGCTGCTGATCGTGCGCGCGAACGACGTGCCCACCTATGTCCAATACGGCGCCGCGGACGCGGGTATCGCAGGCAAGGACATTCTGCTGGAACACGGCGGCGAGGGCTTGTATCAGCCGCTCGATTTGCGCATTGGCCGCTGTCGTCTGGTGGTTGCGACCCGACGTGCGTACGACTGGGCCGGCAGCGTTCAGCGCGGGGCGCGCATCCGTGTGGCCACCAAATACGTGAACATCGCGCGGGAGCATTTTGCAGCCAAGGGTATGCACGTCGATTTAATCGAGCTCTATGGATCGATGGAATTGGCACCGCTCGTGGGTCTCGCCGACGCAATCGTCGATCTTGTCTCCACCGGCAATACACTGAAGGCCAACGATCTCGTAGCGGTCGAGGACATCATGCCGATTTCGGCGCGCCTCGTTGTCAACCCTGGCGCGCTCAAGCTCAAGCGCGACGTCGTGAAACCGATTATTGACGCGTTAGCGCACGCCGTCGCGGCAACGCCTGCGTTGCTATGAGCGCTGCCGGGCCGCCCCAAGGCGCGAATTGCGCCCCCTTGGGGGGCAGCGCAGCGGCGAGAGCCGCAAGCGCGGGGGTCCACCAATGAGCGGTGCCCCGCTCACCGTGCGCCGGCTCGATACCGGGAGTGCGAATTTCGACGAAACGCTGCGCGCGCTGACCGCGTTCGAGGCTGCGCAGGACCCTGCGATCGATGCGACGGTCGCAGCGATCGTGGCCGATGTGCGCGCCCGCGGCGACGCCGCGGTGCTCGAATACACGAAGCGTTTCGATCGGCTCGATGCGCCTTCGGTCGCCGCGCTCGAGATCTCCGCCGCCGACATGGGCGCCGCGTTCGCGGATCTTGCCGATGACGAGCGCGATGCGCTCGGCGCGGCTGCGAATCGCATTCGCGCGTATCACGAGCGCCAGAAAGGTGGCGATTGGTCCTACGCCGATGGCGACGGAAGCGAACTGGGCCAAAGAGTGACGGCGCTTGACCGCGCCGGGATCTACGTTCCAGGGGGGAAGGCCGCGTATCCATCGTCGGTGCTGATGAACGGCATACCGGCAAACGTCGCGGGCGTGCGCGAAATCATCATGGTCGTTCCGGCGCCGGGCGGCATTCGCAATCCTCTGGTGCTCGCTGCTGCGCACGTTGCCGGCGTGACGCGCGCCTTCACCATCGGGGGCGCGCAGGCGGTGGCGGCGCTGGCGTACGGCACGCAAACCATACCGGCGGTCGACAAGATTTGCGGGCCGGGCAATGCGTATGTCGCGGCGGCCAAGCGCCGAGTGTTCGGCGCGGTGGGGATCGATATCGTCGCCGGCGCTTCGGAAATTCTGGTGATCGCCGACGCGACGGCAAACCCGGAATGGGTCGCGCTCGATCTGTTTGCGCAAGCCGAGCACGACGAACTCGCTCAGGCGCTGCTGGTATCGCCGGATGCCGAGCAGCTCGACCGGGTGGCGGCAAGCGCGCAGCGCCTGCTCGTCGACATGCCGCGTGCCGCGATCATCGCTGCAGCGTTCGCGCGGCGCGGCGCATTCATCAAGACCCGCGACCTCGCTGAAGCGTGCGCGATCGCGAATCGCGTGGCGCCGGAACATCTGGAACTGGCTGTCGCGGACCCCGACGCGCTGCTGCCGGCGATCCGGCACGCCGGCGCCATCTTCATCGGGCATTACTCGTCCGAGTCGCTGGGCGATTACTGCGCCGGACCCAATCATGTGCTACCCACCGGGCGCACGGCGCGGTACTCCTCGCCTCTGGGCGTTTACGATTTCCAGAAGCGCTCGAATGTGTTACGCCTGACGCCGGCGGCGGCACGAACGCTGGGTCCAGTTGCTGCGACCTTGGCCCGTGGCGAGGGGTTGATCGCGCACGCGCGGGCGGCGGAAGCGCGCCTTCTCTAAGCCTTTGGCCTTCGCCTAATGAACGCGCCGCAGCCGCCGATTGCCGAGATGTCAGCCGCCGCTGTCGCGGCTCGGGTTGAGGTGACGATTCGCCCCGAAGTGCGCGCGCTTAACGCGTATGCGGTCGCCAAGGCGCACGGCGCGATCAAGCTCGATGCGATGGAGAATCCCTACGACCTGCCGGCACCGGTGCATGCGGAGCTCGCGGCCGTGCTCGCCCGCGTCCCGCTCAACCGCTACCCTGATGGACCGGGCGATTCGATCAAGCAGGCGCTCGCGCGGTCGCTTGGGTTGCCGAAGGAGGTCGGCCTGGTTCTCGGCAACGGATCGGACGAAATTCTGCAGATCGTCACGACGTCGGTGTGCGGAAGTGAGGCCGTCGTACTGGCACCGGACCCGTCGTTTGTCATGTATCGATTGAATGCGCTATATGCCAAAGCCCGATTCGTCGGCGTGCCGCTGCGAGCCGATTTCGCCCTCGACGTAAGCGCAATGCTGGCGGCTATCGAGCGTGAACGGCCGGCGCTGGTGTGGATCGCATATCCCAATAATCCAACCGGCAACCTGTTTCCGGAGGCCGCGGTCGAACAGATCATCGCGGCCGCGCCGGGGCTTGTCGTCGTCGACGAGGCGTATTACGCGTTCGCCGATCATTCCTTTTTGCCACGGGTGCTTGAATTCGCCAACTTGGTGGTCGTGCGCACAGTGTCAAAAATCGGCATGGCCGGGTTGCGACTGGGTTACGCGGCGGCGCACTCGGCGTGGATCGCCGAATTCGACAAAGTGCGCCCGCCGTACAACGTGAACGCACTGACGCAAGCCGCGCTGCCTGTCTTGCTGTCGCACGAAGCGACGCTCGCGCGGCAGGCGCAGGACATTTGCGCTGAACGCGCCCGCTTGTCCGGCGTGCTCGCCCGCACCCAAGGCGTCACCACTTATCCGACGCAGGCGAACTTCGTGCTGGCGCGCGTGCCCGACGCCAACGGCTGGTTCGCGGCGTTGTGGGCGGCGGGCATTCTGGTCAAGAATCTCCACGGCACCCATCCGCTGCTCGCGCAGTGCCTGCGCATCACCGTCGGCACTCCGGCGGAAAACGACCGGTTGCTCGCTGCGGTATCCTCCTGGTCATGAATTCTTTAGCCGATGCGGCACGCACCGCGCGCGTCGAACGCAACACCGCCGAGACGCAGATTGCCGTCGAGGTGAACCTGGATGGTGCCGGTCACGCCGAACTTGCCACCGGCGTGCCGTTCCTCGATCACATGCTTGACCAAGTCGCCCGGCACGGCATGCTGGATCTCTCGATCCGGGCCACGGGAGATCTGCACATCGACGGCCATCACACGGTCGAGGATGTCGGGATCACGCTGGGGCAGGCGCTGCGCGCCGCTCTGGGCGACAAGAAAGGAATCTGCCGCTTTGGGTACGCCTACGTTCCGCTGGACGAAGCGCTGTCACGCGCCGTTGTCGACCTGTCCGGACGGCCCGGCCTCGAATTTCACGTCCCGTTCACGCGGGCGATGATCGGATCGTTCGACGTCGATTTGACGCACGAATTCTTTCAGGGTTTCGTCAACCACGCCCAAGTCACGCTGCACCTCGACAATTTGCGCGGCGACAACGCGCATCACCAGGCGGAAACGGTGTTCAAGGCGTTCGCCCGCGCGCTGCGCATGGCGCTCGCTCGCGATTCCCGCGCGGTGGGGGTGCTACCGTCGACCAAAGGGACGCTCTGACCATTGTCGTCGTCGACTATGGCACGGGCAACCTGCGCTCGGTGGCCAAGGCGCTCGCGCATGTCGCGCCGGAGCACGACGTCCTGGTCACCAGCGACCCCGGCGCGATCCGTGCTGCTGCGCGGGTGGTGCTACCCGGGCAGAGCGCCATGCCCGACTGCATGAAAAGCCTAACCGAGATGGGTTTGCTCGAGGTTGTCGTCGACGCACAACACGATCGGCCGTTCCTGGGCATCTGTCTGGGCATGCAGATGCTTTTTGCCGAAAGCGAGGAGGGTCCTACCGCCGGTTTCGGGCTCGTTCCCGGCCGCGTCGTCCGTTTTCGCGATGACGAGATGATTGGAAGAGGCGGAGAACGGTTGAAAGTCCCGCATATGGGTTGGAACCGCGTGCACCAGACGCGCCCGCACCGTCTGTGGCAGGGCATTCCGCAGGATTGCCGGTTCTACTTCGCGCACAGCTTTCACCCGGTGCCGGATGAGCCAGGCCTGGCCGCGGCAAGTACCGATTATGGAATCCCGTTTACTTGCGCGATTGCGCGGGCTAATATCTTTGCCACGCAGTTTCATCCGGAAAAGAGTCAGCGCGCCGGGCTGCAATTGCTTGCCAACTTCGTCGCCTGGGACGGGTCCGCCTAAATAGGTAACTGCCGGGGTAAACTGCCCCCGCCAAGGTAACTTTCCCGCCGTTTCGTCGCTTCAGCCCGCAGCTACTCTGCTGCCGCCATGCAGATCATTCCCGCGATTGATATCAAGGACAGCCATTGCGTTCGCTTGAGGCAAGGCGATATGCAGTCGGTCACGATCTTTTCCGAAGATCCCGCGGCGATGGCGCAGCATTGGCTGGAGCAGGGCGCTGAACGCCTGCATCTGGTCGACTTGAACGGCGCCGTGGCCGGGAAGCCGAAGAACGAGCTCGCGATTCGCGAAATCGTCAGCGTCATTGGCGAGGAGATCCCCGTGCAGTTGGGAGGCGGCATTCGCGATCTCGACACGATTGAACGATACTTGGACGACGGCATCACTTACGTCGTGATCGGCACGGCTGCGGTGAAGAACCCCGGATTTCTGCACGACGCGTGCTCGGCATTTCCCGGCCACATCATCGTCGGGCTCGATGCACGGGACGGCAAAGTGGCCACCGACGGTTGGTCGAAGATGAGCGGGCACGACGTTGTCGACCTGGCGCGGAAATTCGAGGATTACGGAGTCGAAGCGTTCATCTATACCGACATCGGTCGCGACGGCATGCTGACCGGCATCAACGTCGAGGCGACGGTCAAGCTCGCACGCGAGATCAAGTTGCCGGTCATTGCCTCGGGGGGCCTGTCGAGCATCGACGATATCAGGCGACTCGCGCAGCACGAGGTCGACGGCATTGCCGGAGCCATCGCCGGCCGCGCAATCTACGAAGGAACGCTGGACTTCAAGGCAGCGCTGAAGGCGGCAAGGGGCGGCTGACGATCGGCATGCCCAGGCGGTTCGCCCGCTTGGGTCAGCCGGCTAGGGGCGCGGCCCAGGACGCACGATTTTCCGCTTTACGCCAACGCCATCATGGGCCTTGCCAAACGCATCATTCCCTGCCTGGACATCGCCGAAGGGCGTGTCGTCAAAGGCGTCAATTTCGTCAAGCTGCGGGATGCTGGCGATCCGGTGGAGGTCGCCCGGCGTTACGACGAGCAGGGCGCCGACGAAATTGCGTTTCTCGATATACGCGCCAGCGTCGAGCAGCGCGGCCTCCTTTGCGCGATGATCGAAGCCGTCGCATCGCAGGTCTTCATTCCGTTGACCGTGGGCGGCGGCGTCTCCAGTGTCGACGACATCCGCGTCTTGCTCAATGCGGGTGCCGATAAGGTCAGCATCAACACGGGTGGCGTGAACAATCCGGATCTCTTTGCCGAAGCGTCTGCGCGTTTCGGCGCGCAGTGCATCGTGGCCGCGATCGATGCCAAGAAGTATGCGGTCGATCGCTGGCAGGTGTACATCCACGGCGGGCGGACGGCCACGGGAATCGACGTCGTGGAATGGGCAACCGAAGTAGTGGCGCTGGGGGCGGGCGAGCTCTTGTTGACGAGCATGGATCGCGACGGCGTCCGGACCGGCTTCGACCTGCGCCTGACGCGGGCGGTGGTCGAGGCTGTCGACGTGCCGGTGATAGCCTCTGGCGGTGTTGGGTCGCTCAATGATCTCGTCGACGGCATCAAGATTGGCGGGGCCGACGCGGTACTCGCTGCCAGTATCTTTCATTACGGCGAGTACACGGTCGGCCAGGCCAAAGCCGCGATGGCCGCGGCCGGGATCGAGGTACGCGACTCTTAAGAGATCAGCTGATCGATTGGTACCCAACGCACAAAGGCCTCTCAACAACATGAATTGGCGCGATCAAATCCTCTGGAATGCCGATGGACTCGCCCCGGCGATCGCCCAGGACTCGACATCGTTGCGCGTGCTGACGCTCGCCTGGGTCAATCGCGAAGCGCTCGCGCGCACCGTGGAAACCGGCGCCGCGCACTATTGGTCGCGCTCGCGGTCCAAGATCTGGATGAAAGGCGAAACGTCGGGCCATGTCCAGCGCGTGCGCGAAATCCGCCTCGATTGCGACGGCGATGCCATTCTTCTGCTCGTGGAGCAAACGGGCGGCATCGCCTGTCATACTGGCCGCGAGCGTTGTTTTTTCCGCAAGCTGGAGAACGACCGGTGGCGCGACGTGGAACCTGTCCTCAAAGATCCGCAAGCGATCTACGGTGATGGCTGACGGCGCCTCCCCCGGAGACGTGCTGGCGCGGGTCGCGGCGACGATCGCTTCGCGCAAGAATGCCGATCCGGCGTCGTCGTATGTTGCATCGCTGTTTGCCCAGGGTGACGACGCCATCCTGAAAAAGATTGGCGAGGAGGCGACTGAAACCGTAATGGCCGCAATGTACGCTGCGCAGGACGAAAATCGCGACGGTGCTAAACTTCGCGTGGCGAGCGAAATCGCGGACCTATGGTTCCATTGCCTGGTCCTTCTGGTTCGGCACGGCTTGGGCCCCGCGGACGTTGTGAAAGAACTCGCTCGGCGCGAAGGCACGTCGGGTCATGTTGAAAGAGCTGCGCGGTAACAAGGACGATGACCGCTACCGAATCCGACTGTATCTTCTGCAAGATCGTGCGTGGAGAAATTCCCTCCAATCAAGTCTATGAAGATGACCAGATTTTGGCGTTTCACGACATCCAACCCGTTGCGCCCGTCCACGTGTTGATCGTTCCCAAAAAACATATCGCCACGTTGTACGACGCCACGATGGACGACGCTCCGGTGCTCGGTAAAATGCTGGCGATGGCGCCGGGGCTCGCGCGCAAGCACGGCGCGCAAAACGGCTTTCGTACCATCATCAATACCGGCCGCGTCGCCCTCCAGGAAGTCCAACATTTGCATGTCCACGTGATCGGCGGCCCAGACTCTCTGGGCCGGATGCTCCCGCGGAAGGAGATCTAAATTATGGGTGGCTTGAGCATTTGGCATTGGCTTATCGTACTGCTGGTCGTCGTGCTGATCTTCGGCACGAAAAAGTTGACCAACATTGGCAAGGACTTGGGTGGCGCGGTCAAAGGCTTCAAGGACGGCATGAAGACCGACGCCGACGGTAACCCGGTGCCCCCCTCGAGCAGCGAGGCCGCGCCTGCGCAGCAGATTCCGCCCCGGACCATCGACGCTGAAGTCCGGAAGGAAACGACGACCAAGTCGTCCTGATCCCGCTTTCGCGACTGGAACGTAAGCGCACGGCGGTCTCCCGTGCGATAAAGCGCCGCGGAAACTGTGGCGCGTCCGGGGCCGGCGCGCCGGCGGTTTCCCCTTCACATGTTTGATATCGGATTCTCCGAGCTTGTCGTCATCGCCGTTGTAGCGCTGATCGTCATCGGCCCAGAGCGTCTGCCGAAGGCGGCGCGCACGATGGGGCACCTCTTTGGGCGGTTGCAGCGCTACGTCAGCGACGTGAAAGCCGACATCAGCCGCGAAATGGAGCTCGACGAGCTGCGCAAGCTGCAGCAGCAGGTGCAAACCGCCGCGCACGACTTCAAGTCCTCGGTGGCTTCGGCCGCGCAAGGCGTGCAGAGCGGGGTACGCAACGTCGAAGATCAGTTGAACAGCGGCGCGCTGGATTCTGCTCGCACGGCGGAGCCTAGCGCCGCTCCGCCGGCCGCCGCGCCGGCGATCGGCGAGCAGCCCCTCGCGGCCGCAGCGGAAGAACCGTCGACGCAGCCGGGGCGTCAGCCATCGCTGCCGGGTTTCGAGCGAATTTGACGCGACGCTCTAGAAGCCGCTATCGATGACCGATCCCACGTCCGACACCGCTGCGCAGGAGTCATTCCTGTCGCACTTGTTCGAGCTGCGGACACGCCTCTTGCGCTCGATCGTCGCGGTGGTGATCGTTCTTGTCGTGCTTTTTCCTTGGGCCAAGGAGATCTACGCGATCTTGGCGGAGCCACTGCTCAAGACGCTTCCCCAGGGCGGTACGATGATCGCGACCGACGTCACCGGCACTTTCCTGGTGCCGCTCAAGGTGACGCTGATGACGGCGTTTCTGATTGCCTTGCCCTATGTGCTGTGGCAGGTGTGGGCGTTCGTCGCGCCCGGACTCTACCAGCACGAAAAGCGGCTGGTCACACCGGTGATTGTGTCGAGTGTCGCGTTTTTCATGATCGGCATGGCGTTCGCGTATTTCTTCGTGTTTCCCGTGATGTTCAGTTTTTTCGCCGGGTATACGCCGCC
>Ga0136617_10003000_pt1 | contig 15073 bp, 17 predicted proteins | sample AntDrymUQ3222106_2_FD_129672 | JGI IMG/M metagenome (GOLD analysis project Ga0136617, IMG submission 129672) | Polar desert sand microbial communities from Dry Valleys, Antarctica - metaG UQ322 (21.06) | ecosystem: Environmental > Terrestrial > Soil > Desert | place: Antarctica: Dry Valley... | reverse complement strand
GACCGCCTCGGCGGCGATCGCTGCGTTGTTGAAGAAGCAGTACCCGCCGGCCATGGCCCGCGCGGCGTGGTGGCCGGGCGGCCGGCACAAGCCGTAGGCAATGGCCTCGCCGTCGAGCACCAGGTCGAGCGCCGTCAGCGCGGTGTCGACTGCGGCGCGCGCGGCGCCGTACGTCCCGGCCACGATCGGGTTCGCCGTGTCGAACCCCCACCAGCCGGCCCGTCCGACCGGATGCTGCGGCTCGCCCGCGCGCCACGCCTCCGGGCTCATGCCCTCGAACATGGCCGGATGGGGATACGTGTCGGCGATGAGCGACGGCCGGTCGATGAGCGCTGCGCGGGCAGCGGGCCACGCCTCGCTCAGGAAACGAACAAGGCCCTCGTCGTGCACGGCCAGGATCGGCTCGAGGCCGTGCTCGGTGGGCGCGGCCAGCTCGAAGCCGCCATCGGCCTCGAGCGTCGCCCGGATCAGCTCCGCGCGCTCGGCCACCTCGTTCGCCGGCACGGCGACGCCCATCACGGTCTCGTGCGTGACGTCGTGGGCCAGGTGCGCGCGCGTGTAGACGACCTTCACCGGCGGATCGTAGCCTCGCGGCCGGCGCCCAGGATCGCGGCGGCGACCGCGGCGGGGCGGTAGCGCATCAGGTTGTGGCCGTCCGTCGGGAACGAGGCGACGAGCATCGGCTGGTGTCCGGCGTCGGCGCGGGCCCGCTGAGCCGCGAGGAGGGCCGCGCCACGGGTGCCCGCCTCGTCCTCTGCCGCGGCCAGCACGCGGACGGGCGCCCCCACCCTGGCAAGGATCTCCGCTGGACGGTAGTCGAAGAGGGCCCGCACCGCGCCGGCCAGGGCATGCGGTCGCGTGGACGGCACCACCCGGCCCGCCTGCGTCTCGACGACGCTGGCCCGGGCGGCCCGATCCTGGTCCGCATCCCAGCTCCCCGGATCCCAGCCCATCCGGTCCGCGAGGAACGCGTCCATCGATCGGAGCACCTCGGGTGGCTCGTCGAGGCCGCCCAGGAACTCGTCGGGCTCCATGCCGGTCGCCGCCCGCAGGTCCTCCCAGCCACCGTCCACGAGCACGAGCCCCGCGCACCGGTCGCCGAGTGCAGCGGCCGTCCACGCGGCGACCACCGCCCCGAACCCGTGACCCGCGAGCACCACGCGCCGCGCCAAGAGGCCGCTGCCGTCGGCGACGGCAATCGCGTCGCCGCTGAGGGTTGCCTCGGCGTACCCCTGGGTGGGGGCGTCCGACAACCCGTGACCGCGCAGATCCATGGCGACGGTCCGGCACGCTGCCCGGAGCCGGCGCGCCACGGGCGTCCAGATCCAGGCTGTCTGGGCAAGGCCGTGGATCAGCAGCACGCCCGCGGCCGCCGCGGCCGGCCCGGCGGCCCCGTCAGGCACCTCAGCCCCGTCCGGGCCGCCCCAATCGAGAAAATGGATCCGGTCGTTGGGGTCGACGAGGACGACGAAGCCGTCGGGCTCGGCGGACGGGTTCGGTTCCGGCACGGCAGCCAGGTCGAGCTCGAGGGCCGTCTGCATCGGCGGCTAGGATACGGGGCCCATGCCGAAGCGCCGTCGCGGTGCGCGCAGCGCCGTCATCCAGCCGCCGCGCCGCCATCGCCGGTTCGAGGAGCTGGTGGACGCGGCCCTTGCCCGAATCCCCGCGCCCTTCAACCGGGCTCTCGACGAGGTGGCGGTCGTGATCGAGGACGACCCGGACGCGCGTCAGCGACACGAGAACGGGCTGGGCCCGGACGACAGCCTGTACGGTCTGTACGAGGGCGTGCCGCGCACCGAGTGGGGTGCGGACTGGAGCCCGGTGCCCAACAAAATCACCTTGTTTCGACTGCCCCTCGAAGCGGACTTCCCCGACCCCGATGACCTCGCCGAGGAGGTCCGACACACGGTCGTTCACGAGCTGGCCCACCACCTGGGAATCGACGACGAGCGGCTCGACGAGCTCGGCGTCGTCTGACCTGCCTTGACGGCGCTCAGCCGGCGAGGGCCGCGACGCCGGCAGCCAGCGCGAGCATGCCGCCGATGACGAAGACGAGAAGCGGTCGGGTCAGCCACCGGAACCGTGGTCTCCGGGGCGTGTATGGCCAGGTGGGGTCGGCGACGATCGGCGTCCGGGCCCGGCGGATCCGGTCGAGCGCCGGCGCCACGTGGGTCAGCGCGATGAACGCCGCCGCCTGCACGGCGACCGTCAGCGAGGCCACCGTGAACAGCAGCGTGCCGAACGCGAATGCCAGGCCGCCCAGGATCGCCGTCGCGACCGCCAGCCCCAGGGCGTCCGATCCGGACCCGATGCCCACGACGTCGGCCGCCGAGAAGACGAGCTGGATCCCCGCCCCCAGCCCGGACAGGATCAGGAAGTGGGCCGCCGCGACGATCAGGGCGACCGCGAGGCCCAGCATGGGACGCGTCCGGAAGAGACGCACGGATCGCCCCAGCGACCGCCATGCCGAGACCTCGCCCAGCGTGATCCCCACGATGGCGTACGTCAGCGGGGCGAACAGGATCGCCACCACGATGATCGCAGACACGACGGTGATCTCGGTGTCCGTGCCGAACGCGGGCGCGATCCGCTCGATCGCGAACAGCTGGACCACGTACAGCGGGACGTTCACGAGGAACGTCGCGACGACGGTCCGCCAGAAGATGTCGCGCGACCGCTGAACGGCCTCACGCAGGCTCACGGTCTGACCGGTGAGCCGCGCACCCACGAGCACGGATGCGATGTTCCGGCCTTCGATCAGCGCGAGGAGGAAGCCCAGCGAGGCGAGGATCGTGGCCAGCGCGAGCCAGGCCGCGAAGACGGTCTGGATGAGCAGATCGACCAGCTCGCGCTGGGTACGTCCGGTCGTCGCCACCTCGAAGGCCCACAACAGGAGCACATACGGGCCGATCAGGCCCAGCGTGAGGGCTCCCACGTAGAACGAGGCGCCGCGGAGCTCACGTGACGCGCCCACCACGGCGTCGAGCGCGGCGCCCACCACGGGGCGCACGGCCGGGATGGTGACGATGGGCTGGGGACCGGGCTCCGGGGGCGGGTCGGGGGCGGGCTCCGGGGGCTGCTCGGGGGCGGGCTCCCGGGGCGCATCCTCCTCGCTCACGTGACGGCCGCCACCGGAGCCCCCGCCTCGAGCAACGCGCCAAGCCGTGTCATCTCGACATTGCCGCCGGAAGCCACCACGCACACCCGATCGCCGGCGCGGATCGGGACGAGACCGGACAGCACTGCCGCGATCGCCGCCGCCCCGGCCGGCTCGAGGACCTGCTTCATGCGCTCAGCGGCGAACCGCAGGCCGGCCAGGATGGCGGCGTCGTCGAGCAGGACGATGCCGTCCAGGTACCGCCGGGTCATGGCCAGGGTCCAACGGCCGGCGAACGGGGCCCCGAGCCCGTCAGCGACGCTGACCGGCGAGATCGGCACGACCTCGTTCGCGGCCAGCGCCAATGACACCGCGTTGGATCGCTCGGGCTCGACGCCCACGACCCGGACGGACGGCCGGCGCTCCTTCAGCGCCGCCGCGACGCCCGAGATCAGGCCTCCGCCGCCAACGCCCACGACCACCACGTCGACCTCGGGCAGGTCGTCGAGGATCTCGAGGCCGACGGACCCGTTGCCGGCGATGACGTCGGGATCGTCGAACGGATGGCACAGCGTCAGCCCGCGTTCCGCGGCGAGCTCCGTCACGTGGCGGGCCGTCTCACCGACGTGGGCGCCGTGGAGCACGACCTCGGCGCCGTAGCCCAGACACGCCTCGACCTTCGATCGGACGGCCCCGGCGGGCATCACGACCGTCGCCCGGATGCCTGCCTCGCGGGCGGCCCACGCATACGCCTGGCCCGCATTCCCCGCCGATAGGGTAATGACGCCGGCGGTGCGCTCCGCCGCCGTGAGCGACGCCACCTTTGTCCACGCCGCGCGGGCCTTGAACGAGCCCGTCTTCTGGAGATGCTCCGCCTTGACGTACAGCCGGCCGTCGGCCAGGGCGGGCCCGCCGGCGGTTCGCACGACGGCCGCCGCGGTCCCGGACGCGAGCATCGGCGTTCGATGGACGCGGCCCTCGAGCCCCGTCCGCGCGGCCACGATCCGGTTGAGCGGGACGAGGGTCTCGGTCATCGCGGCAGTATCGCAGCGGCGCAACGAGCCGATGCCACCCGGGTGATCGCCGCTACGCTCTGGGGCGTGGATCTGCGCGGCGCCCGGGTACGCCTTCGCCCCATCGTCGCGGCCGATGTCGACGCGCTCACGGCGATCGTCGAGTCGTCCGATGTCGCACGCTGGTGGCCCAACTACGACCGAGCCCGGGTCGAGGACGAGGCTCTCCATCCGGACGAGGAGGAGACGAAGTGGGCCATCGAGCATGACGGGCGCGTCGTGGGCATGATCCAGGCCGCGGAGGAGACGGAGGCGGAGTTCCGGCACGCCGGGATCGACCTGTACCTCGATCCGGCCGTTCGCGGCCGAGGGCTGGGACCGGATGCGATCCGGCTCGTGGCCGCGTGGCTGATCGACGAGCGTGGCCACCACCGGCTGACGATCGATCCGGCGGCGGACAACGCGCCGGCGATCCGGGCGTATCGCAAGGTGGGCTTTCGGGAGGTCGGACGCCTCCGCAGGTATCAGCGCATGGCCGACGGCTCGTGGGCCGACGGGCTCCTCATGGAGATGCTGGCTCACGAGCTCGAACGGGACGACTAGCCAGGACCTTCCTGCCAGATCCGGGGCGTGTGGTTGTTGACCGGGGTCGTCGATGACGCGGATGCATGCTGCTGCCGATCTGGCCGTCGTCCGAGCAGGACCGAGCCGTCACGAGCCTCCGGCACCCCGACCGAGAGGCACCGGGCGTGGATTCGGCAAGGACGGCGTGGCGCCGCGGCCCCCCCACTCCGCGCCACCGGCCCCGCAGGATCCGGGCCCCGCGCCACCGGCCCACCCAGACCCACGCGATGCGGCGTACCGCATCAGCGCCGGGATCGGCCGGTTCCGCAGGGTTGTCCGCGCACGCCAACCCCGCCTCGTGATGCGGCACATGGGCATCAGCGGAGTGACCTCGCCTGGTGGGCCACCCGCCGACCGGGGCCTTCACGGCACGCCAACGACTTGCGTACTTGCGCAAGTCGTGGGAGAATGACCGGGATGTTGGAGCAGCTGACCTCGAGCGAAGCCGAACGGCAGCGCTACGCCACCGTGGGCCGCGCCCTCGCCGATCCCAAGCGGTTGTGCGTGCTCGAGTCGCTCGCCGAGCGCGAGCTGTCCGTCCGTGATCTCTCGACCATGGTCGGGTGCCAGGTGCCCAACATGAGCCAGCACCTCGCGGTGCTCCGCAGCGCCGGGCTCGTGACGACCCGACGCGAGGGCAGCACCGTCTTCTACCGCCTCGCGGACCCGCGCGTCCTCGAGGCCTACCGACTCATCCAGACGATCGCCCGCTAGGGCAGCAAGCTGTCCGCGCGACGGGCAAAGAAAGGATCTGGCCACATGGCGGAGATCAAGGTCGGAACAGACGCAAATTTCGAAGAGCTCGTCCTCAAGAACGACAAGCCGGTCGTGGTCGATTTCTGGGCCGCCTGGTGCGGGCCCTGCAAGATGGTCGCCCCCGAGATGGAGAAGATCGCCGCGAAGTACGACGGCGCTGTCGACGTCGTGAAGGTCGATGTGGACGCCAACCCGCGTCTCTCACAGGCGTTCAACGTCATGAGCATCCCGACGATCGCCTTCTTCCGGCCCGGCGCACAGCCGCAGGGTGTCGTGGGCTTCCGGCCGATGGAGCAGCTTGAGCAGCAGTTCGGGCTCGCGCAGTACACGGCGCCCGTCGCCGCTCCTGCCACCGAGAACGCCTGACCTCCTCCCAGGCGTCTTCGTCTCACGGCCCCGGTCGCGCGACCGGGGCCGTTCTCGTTGCCCAGAATCCGGCTAGTTGCGCTGCGTGCGGACGTGACGATGGGCGTTGGTGAGCCACGCCGTCGCGCGGTCGAGGGCGAAGCGGTCGAGTGCCGCGGGCGCGAAGGCGATCCAGTCGGGGCCGCGGCGCGAAGGGGAGGTGTCGGGCGTACCCAGCGCCGCCTTCAAGACCGGCGCCTGGAGGCGGAACTCCGCCGTCGCGCCGGCAACCGCGGCGAACGGTCTATCACCAACGGACCATTCGGTCCGGCCGGGGTCATCACGACGCCGGACGTCAGGCAGCGCTTCAGCAGCGATCGTCAGCGTCTCGGTCAGGGTCACCGATCCTCGGCGCCGAGGATCGCGGCGAGATCGGAGCGGTGGTCGTCGTAGTGCTCGAGCGACTTTCTCACGAATGAGTGGAGATGCGTGGCGTGCTTGATCCAGCGACTCTCGGGGACGACCGTCAGGTAGCCCCGCAGCTCACCCGGCACCTCGCGAAAGCGGGCTCGGAGCTCACCCGCGGGACGACCGGCCCACGCGGCGTGGAGATCGTCGTTGACGGCGTCGCCGCGGGCCGCCCAGTCGGCATCGGCGTGGTCGAGCGTGGGGCTCGTCTCGCTCACCGCCAGCTCCATGGCGGCCGCGAGCAGCACCTCCTGCCACACCAGCAGGTGGATCATGAGGTCCCGACCGGACCAGCCGTTCAGGGTCTCGACGGGCCGTTCGAGCTGCTCTTCAGACAGCCCGTCGAGCGCCTCGAACGGGCGGAAGGCATCCCGCTCGTCCTCGAGGAACGACAGCGCATCCAGATACATGGCCGCATGGTAGCCGTCATTCCAGGTCCGTCCCGGCCGGTGATAGATTCGGGCCCGTGAACGACGCCCAACCGGCTCGCCGTCTGCCGCCCGTTGACCCAGTGACCGCAGCCGACGTGCCGGCCTCGAGCCTGACCCCGGAGCTGCTCGCCAGCCTGCTGGTCGATGGCGACGACGAGCTGGCCGCCTGGACGCTTCAGCACGCGCTCGCCGAGCAGCCGCGGGCCGCGGTCTTCGACGGGCTGCTCAACGGCGCGATGACGCTGGTCGGCGAGCGCTGGGCGACCGGCCGCTGGTCCGTCGCCGACGAGCACCTTGCCAGCCAGACCCTGATCCGGGCACTCGAGCGAGTCCGGCCGCGGCTCGGACCCGAGCAGCGCGTGGGGCCACTTGTCGTCCTGGCCGCGCTGCCGGGCGAGCGCCACGCGATGGGGCTGATGTGCCTGGGCCAGGTGCTGGGCGAGGCGGGTTGGGTCGTGGCCAACCTCGGCGCGGACGTGCCCGTCGCGGATCTCGTGACGTTCGTGACACGGAACCAGGCTCGGCTCGTGGCGTTGACCGGCTCGCACACGGATCGTATGTCCGTGCTGGGCGACGCCGTGAAGGATCTGCACGCCGCTCGACCCGGGCTGCCGATCATGCTGGGTGGCCGTCTGGCAGCCCAGCCCGGCATCGCGGACACGTTCGACCTTGCGTGGTGCGGCCAGACGATCGCCGGGGCCGCGGGCTATGCGGCCTCCCTCGAGATCGTCGAGAGCCCGCCGCCAACGGTGTACGACCCGATCCGCTAGCCCTCGGCGGGGCGAGCGTCAGGACCCGTCGACGCCGCGGATGACCTGTCCGAACTCCGTCAGCGTCAGCGACGCGCCACCGGGATCGGCGACGATCGTGAACGCGCCGATCGGGATGTCCATGGGCGGCAGCAGGACGCGACCACCCAGCTGCTCGGCGCGGGCGGCGGCCGCCCGGGCGTCGGCCACGCGGAACGAGACCTCCCAGCGCGGGTGCGTGGGCTTGCCGGGCTGCGGGCTGTGGGCACCGGCGATCAGCAGGTCGCCCATCGTCCAGGATTGGCGCTCGATCGGCCCGCCGGCCGCCTCGGCGGTCCAGCCGAACAGCTCGCCGTAGAACCAGCCGGCGGCGGCGAGGTCAGGCGTGACGAGCTCCGTCCAGGACCACGCCCCCACCTCGTTGACGAGCCGCGCGCCGGCCGAGGCGCCGGCAGGCCGGAGCCGCAGCTCGGCGCCGTGGGGGTCGCGGATAACCGCGTCCTCCAGCGCGGATCCGCCGAGCTCGGCGGCCCGCCTGGTCGTCTCGGCCGGGTCGTAGACGGCAACGAAGGAACGCCAACCGCCGCGCGCGGCGTCAGGCTCGGCCGTCACGGCGGCCACGTCGAGGTCGTCGATGCGCGCGACCGCCCCAACCTCGGTCGTCTCGAGCCTCCAGCCGAGCAGGCCCTCGTAGAACTGCGCGACGGCACCGAGGTCGCTCGTCGCCAGCTCGACCCAGCAGAATGTCCCGCCCGGGTAGTGCTCGACGCGGCCCATCAGACCGACACGGGCTCGCGGTACTCGCCGAAGACGCCGCGCAGCACGCCGCACATCTCGCCGAGCGTGGCATACGCCTCCGCGCAGCGGACGAAGTGGGGCATGAGGTTCGTCTCGGTCGAGCCCGGTCGGGCGGCCGTCTCGCGCAGCCCGTTCAGCGCCGCCTCGACCGCCGAGGCGTCCCGCTCGCGACGCGTCCGGTCGAGCCGCGCCAGGTGCCGCTCGTGCGAACCGGGCGGTACGGTCAGCACCGGGACCGGCACCTGCTCACGTTCGTCGACGTACGCGTTGACGCCCACGATCCGTCGCTCGCCCGCGTCGAACTCCTGCTGGAAGTGGTACGCCGCATCGGCGATCTCGTGCTGGGGGAAGCCCTCCGTGATCGCCGCGACCATGCCGCCGCGGCGATCGATCTCGTCGAGATAGCGCCACACGGCTCGTTCGGTCTCGTTGGTGAGCGCTTCCACGAACCAGGACCCGCCCAGCGGGTCGACCGTATTCGCCACGCCGGTCTCCTCGGCGATGACCTGCTGCTGGCGGAGCGCGAGGAGAGCGGACTCGGCCGTCGGCACGGCGAGCGCCTCGTCGAACGCGTCGGTGTGGAGCGACTGCGTTCCGCCCAGCACGGCGGCCAACGCCTGGAGCGCCACGCGGGTGAGGTTGTTGAGGGGCTGTTGCGGGGTCAGCGACACGCCCGCCGTCTGGGTGTGGAAGCGCATCCAGGTCGAGCGTTCGTTCTCGGCTCGGTAGCGCTTCGTCATGAGCTTCCACCAGATGCGCCGGGCGGCCCGGTACTTGGCGATCTCCTCGAAGAAGTCGTTGTGGGCGTTGAAGAAGAACGAAAGGCGGGGCGCGAAATCGTCGACGCGCAACCCGCGCTCCAGCGCGGACTCGACGTACGCCATCCCGTCGGCAATGGTGAACGCCAGCTCCTGGATCGCCGTGGAGCCCGCTTCGCGGATATGGTAGCCGCTGATCGAGATCGTGTTCCACTTTGGCAGCTCGCGCATCCCGAACTCGATCGTGTCCGTCACGAGGCGCATCGACGGCCCGGGCGGGAAGAGATACTCCTTCTGGGCCACGAACTCCTTGAGGATGTCGTTCTGGGTTGTCCCCTCGAGGGCGGCGCGGGGCACGCCCGACTTCTCGGCCGCGACCATGTACATCGCCCAGATCGGGCCGGCCGGCGAGTTGATCGTCATCGACGTCGAGACGCGCTCGAGCGGCAGGTCGTCGAGCAGGACCTCCATGTCGGCCAGGCTCGACACGGCGACCCCGCACGTGCCGAACTCGCCGTCTGCCTCGGGCTGGTCGGTGTCGTAGCCGTACAGGGTGGGCATGTCGTAGGCGATCGACAGACCGGTCTGCCCGGCCGCCAGGAGCTGCTTGAAGCGCTCGTTGGTGTCCTCGGCGGCACCGAAGCCGGCGAACATGCGGGTCGTCCAGAGGCGGGTCCGGTAGCCCGTGGGGTGGATCCCCCGGGTGAACGGCGGATCGCCCGGCAGCCCGATGTCGCGGGCCGGGTCGAAGTCGTCCCAGCGCCCGATCCGGAGTCGGTCGCCATGGTGGTCCAGGTCGGTGGGTCCTCCGCCGCCGGAGGCCTCCTGGCCGGCCCAGGACCACGGCCCGTAGAGGCGATCGATCTCGACGTCGCTGATCGTGGAGAACCGGGAAGAGCGCTCTGGGCTGCGACGGAGGGCCGGATCGAGGCGTTGGCTGCGCCACGCTGTCCGGCGCTCGCTCCACTCCTGCCCGGCGCGACCCTCGTCGCCTGCCCGACCGGGCGGCCGGCCGTCGCCGTCCCGGCGGTCGCTCATGCGGCCGACTCTAGCACGGGGTCCGGGCTGGTCAGCGCCGGCGCGATGGGCGCGTGGTGCGATCGGCCGGGTTCCCAGGTTGACCGGCCTTGCTCTGCCGACCGCGGATGAGGCGCACGACCTCCCAGGCCGTCAGCAGCGGAATGAGGCGCCTGGGCAGGACGCGCATGAACGCGATGCGAGCGATGGTGCCGAGCATGGGCCGAGTGTCCGGCTCCGACGCTCCGGCGGCAAGGCCCGCGCGTGCCCAGAACGTGACGGTCGCGTTGCGCCTGTGCCGAGGCTACGGGTTGACGAGGAGGCCGGCCGCCTGCTTGACCACCGCGTCGTGCGCCTCCATCGTGCCGATCTCGCGAACGTCCGACGCGATGAGCGCGGCATGCACGGTGTCCGGCTCCAGCGACCCGAGCACGACGATCGTCTGGTACGACTCGTCGTTGAGCGTGTCGATCCGGTGACCCTCCACGCCTTCGATCTTCATCGGCCGCATGGTCACGTTGACGGTCTTGCGAGCGGACCGGGCGCCGGCCTCGTAGAACTCGGCCAGCCGGTCTGCCGACAGCCCGGGCGCCCTGAAGATCGCCACCGTCGTGCCGCTGCGCCGGGCGGTCTCCCAGAGCGCCCCCGCAAACCGCAGCTCCTCGATGCCGTGATCGACCAGCGTTCCGAGCGCCGCATCGGAACAGTTGCGCCCGGAGTCCCGCCGCACGGGCTGAGCGCCCTGGAACGTCGCCGGCAGCGCGGCCTCAAGCTCCGGGTAGGCACCCGGCTGCTGCCCGTCCGAGGTGCATGGCGCCTGCGGATCGAAGCTCACGGTCGCTCCAGCGGAGCACGCCGTGAGCGCAATCAGCAGTGGGATCAGAACGGCTGGCGACGCGACGGATCGGCGTCGGATCGAGACGGGGAAGCGCACGGTCCAAGCCTAGGACGCGTGCCGGAACCGTGCGGCGCTCCGTGTCGCCGTCGCCTCGGTCTGTCGCAACGCCGACATTGCGTTCGCATTGCAGCGGTCCCCGTTGCCTTCCGGCACCTCGTACCGAAGTCCCAGAAACGGTGCCTCCACGCGCCCGACTATCGACCCGGTCCGGGCTGGGAAAAGGGTGCCATTGCCTCCGCGAGAACCGCCGTCGTAGGGTACCCACCAGCCGGAACGAAGCCACCGGGAACCACCTGGGGCGTCGGTCACGGATCGAGGAGCGGCCCTCGTCGCCGAGGACGGTCGGAGGCGAGGATCTCGATACCTCGATCACGAGCCGAGTAACCACGGATCATTCGGCCAGCAGGCCCGGTCCGTTCCGGCCGGACTCATGCGCCGCCTCGTCGCCTCCCGATCGTATGGTCGGGGGCGAGCGCCTTTCCCGCGGCAGATCGCGAACCTCTTCCGGCCCACGGCGATGGCGCGGCCGGCCGAGGCGCGCTTGTCTTTCGCCATAGTTCCCGCAGTGTTATTGCGGGACTTGACGGCGCGTACCACTCGACATACCCGGCTTCGGCCGCCCGGTTGAGCCCGGGCCGAGCGTGGAACGCCGGGATCGGGCCTGCGCCGCCCCCGCCGTACTGCGATACGCGCGTCGATCCCACGAGGATAGTGCTGCGGCGAATACGTGCCGCGGGATCGCTCGCGGACGCTCCGTCCCTGTGCCAGCTCGGGAGGTGCCCCAACCGTCGCTTGGAGGTGTCCATGGGTTACCGGCTGCCTGCCGGGAGTCGCCCGGAGCGCCCTCAGGCCGAGCGCATCAGGCGGAGCGACCCGCCGGAGCTGGCCCTGGTCGCTCACGCCGCGCAATGCCGCGCTGGTCCAGATCCGCACGGACCACCCGCGCCGCCGCCACGAGATCCCGGTCGCGGGTGATCGTCTTCGCGAGCCAGTCCACGTATGACGGCTCGAACGCGGCCACCTCGCCGAGCGTATGGCCGCGAAACTTTCCGAACTCGAGCTCGACGGCCCTGGCATCCTCGACGCTTGGCGCGGGCTGGGCCCGGAAGCGGTGGATCCTCGCCCGCTCGAGCGGCCCGGTGGGCTGAGAGGCTCGCGGCGGCTCCCGGTCCGGACCCGACGGGCGGGGCGGCGCCTGGCCGTTGAGCACACTCCCGGCCGTGCCTTCGCGCCGTCGGGTGGTCGAGTTCCGGGTGCGGAACGTCTCGGTCGTGTCGACCCGACCGGTGACCGGCCGTGAGGGCCGCGGTCGTGGCGGGCCGCCGCCACGCGTACCGGTCGCGCTACCGAAGCCGGCAGCCGCGCCGTCCTCCCCCGTCGAGCCTGCCGCAACCGACGTGCCGGACGCGTCCGCCCGGCGGAGCGACTCGTAGGCGTCGTTGATCTCGGCCATCTTGCGAGTCGCGGTCCGCGAGGCGGCCGGATCGTCGCCGGTGAGGTCCGGGTGATGCTGGCGCGCGAGGCGGCGCCAGGCGGCCTTGACCGTGGTCAGCGAGGCGCCGGGCTGGACACCGAGAACGTCGTGAGGGTCGCGCTTCGGCACCCGGGCAGTGTACCCAGCGGTCCGGCGCGCTCCCGAACGACGGACGGGCGGCGAACCCGAGGAACCTTCGCTACCGTTGACCGCGATGTCCTCCGTCCGCCGCGCCGGTCTGGCCGCCGCGATTGCCGCCGCGCCGCTCGCGCTGGCCTGGCGCTTCGCGCTCGTGTACCGCGTGCGGGTCGGCTTTCCGCGCCCGAGACCGCCGCGGATCTCGCCGGCGGATCTTGGCCTGCCGTTCGAGTCGCTGAGCGTCCCGGCCCGGGGTGCGCAGCTCGCGGCATGGTTCATGCCGTCCCGGGCCGGCAGTCGCGGGCCGGGGGTGGCCCTCGTCCACGGCTGGGAATCGGCCCGCGACCGGACACTGCCGTTGGCCCTCGTCCTGCATGCCGCCGGGTTCCACGTGCTGACCGTCGACATCCGGGGTCACGGTGCGAACCCGCCCGAACGGCTGCCCGTCTCCGCCGGCGAGTTCGGGCTCGACGCGCAGGCCGCCTTCGAGGCGCTCATCGCCCGGCCGGAAGTCACGGTGGGGGCGATCTCGGGCCACTCGATGGGCGGCATCGGGGCGATCCTGGCGGCGGCCGCCGACCCGCGGGTGGGGGCGCTCGTCGCGACCGCAGCACCGGCCGATCCGTGGCGGCTGACGCGGCAGACGTTCCGTCTGGCCCGCCTGCCGATCCCCGATCCGATCGCCTACCCGCTCGCCTGGTTCACGACCCGCGTGTTCCTGCGTCCGCGCGGCCACACGGTCGACGCGATCAGCGCCACGAAGGCGATCGCGCGCTACGCCGGGCCCACGCTCCTGATGCACGGCGATCTCGACACGATCGTCCCCGTCGCCCACCTCGAAAGGCTGGCCCGCGCGGCGGACGAGTCGCGCGCCGGTCAGGCCGAGGCGGCGCCGGTCGAGACGCTGGTCATCGCCGGTGGCGAGCACAGCTGGCTGTACGAGTCGCCCGCCTACCGGCGCGCCATCGGGCGATTCCTGGCGCAGGCACTGGGCGGACCGCTCGATCCCGCGACGGCCGGCGACATCGCCGCCGGCGTGCCGGCCACCCGGCTGCCGGACCTAGACAGCACCACCGGCGCCATCGACGCCGAGCCCGGCGGGGGCCTCGCGCCAGGCGGGAACGCCGCTCGGGGCGCGCTGCGGGCGCTGCCCGACGCCGAGCCGCCGATCCCCGCCGAGCCGTTCAACCCGCTGGCGCTCGTCGCCCCGGGCGAGCCATGAGCGACCCGACCGAAGCCGTCTGGCAGGCGGTCGCCGCCAAGCGCGCGATCCGCGAGTTCATCGATCGCCCGCTGGATGAGGACGTGCTGGGGCGCATCCTCGACGCCGGCCGTCATGCTGCGAGCTCGAAGAACCTCCAGCGCTGGGACTTCATCGTCGTGTCGGAGCGCTCGACCCTCCGCGAGCTGGCGGCCGTGGGACCGTGGGCCGGCCACCTGGCCGGGGCGGCCGCCGGGATCGCGCTCGTCACGCCGGATCCCCACGCCCCGGGCGCGCCCCTCTCGATTCTGTTCGACCTCGGGCAGGCGGCGGCGAACATGACCCTTGCGGCGTGGGAGCTCGGCGTCGGGAGCGCCCCTGCGACGGTCTACGAGCACGATCTCGCGCAGCGGCTGCTCGGCTACCCGGAGACCCACCGCTGCGAGTACCTGCTCTCGTTCGGCTACCCCGCCAATCCTGGTGATCTGACGGCGCGGCCGCGGGCGGGCGGGCGGCGGCCGATCGAGGAGATTGTCCACCGCGAGCGCTGGGCCAAGCGCGGCTGACGCGGGCCGGGACGCGCTACTGCCAGCGGAAGAAGCGGGCGGCGATCCCGAAGCACACCACGAGAAACGCGGCCAATACCGCGAAGCACACCCACAGCGGCGCGAACGGCGTCCCGTTGACCATCACCTGGCGGAGTGCATCGGACAGGTAGGTGAGCGGCAGGAGCAGCGCGATCGTGCGCAGGAAATCGGGCATCTGGTCCAGCGGGAAGAACGTGCCGGACAGGAACATCAGCGGGAACTGGACCACGCTCGTCATCCCGTTGGCCGATTCCTCGGTCGTGGCGAACGAGGCGATGACGTACCCGAGCGCGACGAACGCGAGGGTGCCCAGGACGATGAGCGAGGCCAGGATCACGAAGCTGCCGGCCATCTGGACGCCGTACACGGCCGCCCCGACGCCGATGATGATCACCGCCTGGGCGATCCCCACCAGCAGTCGCATGACGACGTTGCTGCCCACCAGCTGCCAGCGGCGGAGCGGCGTGGCGTTGAGCCGCTTGAGGATGAGCTTCTCGCGATCCGCGACGAGCGGGACGGCGCTGAACACGCCGAGCTGCATCAGCGCCATGCCCAGGATGCTGGGCACGATGTAGCTGATGAAGTTCAGGTCCTGCGTCTGGATCGTGCGCGGTTCAGGCACGACCGCCGGTCCTCGGCCCGCGATCGCGAGGTTGATGTCGCCCATGACAGCGCCCACGAGCTGGAACGTCGCCCCGGTCGCGGCCGACTGGCTGGGG
>Ga0136617_10002999_pt1 | contig 15074 bp, 13 predicted proteins | sample AntDrymUQ3222106_2_FD_129672 | JGI IMG/M metagenome (GOLD analysis project Ga0136617, IMG submission 129672) | Polar desert sand microbial communities from Dry Valleys, Antarctica - metaG UQ322 (21.06) | ecosystem: Environmental > Terrestrial > Soil > Desert | place: Antarctica: Dry Valley... | reverse complement strand
GTTAACGACTGACGGGCTAACGCTCTCCGCGACGCTGACAACAGCTTGCGAGTAAGCGTCCAGCAACTCCACGTCGTCGAGTTGTGTTGTTACGGGTTTTGTTGAAATGTTTGCAGGGGTGAATCCGTTGTTTGCAATGACGTCAATTTCTCTTTGCATCTCTTCCGATACCTCACTGATGATTATTTGCCATTAACTTGATTGTCATCGTTCACGTTACAAATACATCTAAAAATTTTTCTCCCGTGCTCACCTTCTCCTTTTTCTCGCGCTCCGGGCGCACGGCTTCAGCGACTCCAAGACCCCGTCCACGGTTATTCCGGCGAGGACATCATCAATGGCCGCGTCCACATCCCTTAGCACGTCTTCGAGAACCAATCCGATATTCATCCCGACGGGACACTTACGGTTGGGCGGCTGACGGTGAAGCGAAAACACATCCTGCGGCTCGACCGCGCGATACACTTCGCGCAGAGTGATGTCAGCGGGTGGACGCGCCAGCCTCGACCCGCCCGCCGCCCCCGTCTGCGAAACGACGAGGCCCGCTCTCGCGAGAGCGCACAAGATGCGCCGGATGACGACCGGGTTGGTGTTGACGCTATGAGCCACGTGCTCCGACTTCACTGGTTCGCCTTCCGCCGAGGCCATCAGCGCCAACACATGCACCGCAACTGAGAAACGACTACTCGTAGACATCCCGGATTATTCGCGTCCGCTTTGAACATCAAAAATAAGACTCTGCATTTGTAACAAGCATAGTCACAAATTGGCTTTTGTCAAGTTACCATTCGCTGATGCCCGGCGGCGCTATGCTGCACTGGCGTTGCGCTCGATTCTTAGTATCTAAAACAAAAGGCTCCGGCGAAATTGCCGAAGCCTTAATAAATCCTGATGGTTCTGTCGAGAGTGTTTGTGGGCAAGCTCCCGCGCCTCTTCGATTACTTAACCGTAGAGCGGCTCGCCGTCGTAGTCCACGTTCCACCCATTCCTCCGGCTGGTCGCCAGACTGCGCTTGAACCAGTGGGCGGCGGCGTCCGAGTCTTCGTAGCTCTGCGCCGATGGAGCGGCCCGCCGGGGATCAACGCGCACGATCTGCCCGCCCGCCGGAGAGATTTTCAGTGAGAGCAAAGCGATCATGCCGTTTTTGGACATCACCACGGTGCGGACTTCCGAATCATCGTCATAGTCCTCATCTTCGTCCTCGTCCTCGTCAAACTCGTCAACTTCCGTCGCCAAGTCAGAGTCTTCTTCATCAAGGTCGCCAATCACATCATCAAAAAAATCATTCTGGTCATTCATCTTTTTCACACCAACTTACGGTATATTCTGTCCTCTCGTTGTCGTATGTTCGTGCCCAAGCGTCGGGCGCGAAAGTCACCAGCAATATACTACTAGCACCAGCGTTAATTCCCAAACGGAGGAATGTCGAAAATGGTTGAAGGTTACGTGCTCACTATTGATCAGGGGACGACGGGGACGACGGTTCTCGTCTTGGATCACGACGGGCGCATCCGTGGACGCGCTTACTCTGAATTTACGCAACACTATCCTCAGCCCGGATGGGTCGAGCATGACGCCGAGGAAATTTGGAAGGTTACGGCGAACGTCATCGCCGAGGCGCTAAGAAAATCTTCCGCAAATGCGCGCGAGGTGCGTGCCGTCGGCATTACCAACCAGCGTGAGACGACATTGCTGTGGGAGCGTGGCACAGGACGCCCGGTCGCCCCCGCCATCGTCTGGCAGGACAGGCGCACCGCCGGCATCTGCGACGCCCTCAAAGAGCGCGGGATGGAAAGCGTTTTCAAAACAAAGACCGGCCTCGTGCTCGACCCTTACTTCTCCGGCACGAAAATTAAATGGCTTCTCGACAATACCGACGGTTTAAGAGAGCGCGCCGCGCGCGGTGAAATCGCGTTCGGTACAATTGACTCGTGGCTCATCTGGAAACTGACCGGGGGCCGCGTCCACGCCACCGATTACACCAACGCTTCGCGGACGCTTCTCTACGACATTCATCAACTCCGTTGGGACGAAGAATTGCTCGGCGCGCTCGACGTGCCCGCCTCGTTGCTTCCCGAAGTGAAGCCGTCGGCGTTCGTTTACGGCGAGACCGATGCGCAGGAGTTTTTCGGCGTCGAGGTGCCGATTGCTGGAGTCGCCGGCGACCAACAGGCCGCGCTCTTCGGTCAGGCGTGTCACAGTCCGGGATTGGCGAAGAACACCTACGGCACTGGCTCTTTCCTAATGATGAACACCGGACGCACAGCGGTGCCGAGCGCGCACGGCCTGTTAACCACAATCGCGTGGGGCGTCCAAGATGAGCCGGTGGAATATGCGCTCGAAGGCTCGGTCTTCGTCACCGGCGCGGCCATTCAGTGGCTGCGCGATGGGTTGGGCTTGATCGCCGAAGCGGCGGAGACAGAAGAATTGGCTAATTCGCTGGAATCGAATGAGGGCGTCTACTTCGTCCCCGCGCTGGCGGGCCTCGGCGCCCCACACTGGGACGCTTACGCGCGCGGGGCAATCGTCGGCCTGACGCGCGGCACGAATCGCGCGCACCTCGCCCGCGCCGCGCTCGAAAGCATTTGTTATCAAACTCTCGACGTGCTCCGCGCGATGGAGCGCGATGCCGGGATCAGCCTCGCCGAGATTCGCGCCGACGGCGGCGCGGTCGTCAACAATTTTCTGATGCAGTTTCAAGCGGACATTCTCGGAGTCCCTGTCGTCGTGCCGGAGATTACCGAGACGACCGCCGCCGGCGCGGCATATCTCGCCGGGTTGTCCGTCGGCTTCTGGAAGAATCGTGAAGACATTAGCTCGCGCTGGCGACCGGCCCGCCGCTACGAGCCGTGCCTCGGCGATGAAGAACGTGAGCGTCTGCACAGCCGCTGGCTCAGGGCGGTGGAGAGCGCGAGGGGGTGGGCGCGCGACGAATAAACACGGAAAGCAAAAGTAAAAATGTAAAAGGCAAAAGTGAAGACCCACACAACTGCGTGCCGGCAGATGTTTTGACTCCAGACTTTTCATAGCATGCCCAGACTGATTCCTTCTGACATAAGTGACCGCCGCTTCGACGCGATAATTGTTGGCGCTGGCATTAACGGCGCGGGGATCGCGCGTGATGCGGCGATGCGTGGATTGAAAGTTCTGCTGCTGGACAAAGGCGACCTCGCGGGCGGCACGTCGAGTTGGTCAACGCGCCTGATTCATGGCGGCTTACGCTACCTTGAATACGGCGAAGTTGGATTGGTGCGCGAGTCTCTGCGCGAACGCGAGACATTGCTCCGCCTCGCGCCGCATTTGGTTCAGCCGCTGCCGCTGATTGTTCCCATTTACCAACACGCGGCGCGCAGCAAGACCACTATTCGCGCCGGGATGGTCGCCTACGATGTACTCTCGTTTGATAAATCCCTGCCGCGCCACCGCATATTGTCGCGCGCAGAGACGCTCGAACGAGTGCCGGAACTTAACGATGAAGGATTAGAGGGAGCCGCCGTCTATCACGACGCGCAGGTGGAATTCGCCGAGCGGCTCGTCGTCGAGAACGCTCTCTCGGCGCGCGAGCACGGCGCACTCGTTCTCACTTATGCGCGTGTTGACGAATTGCTTCTTGAAAAGAATCGTGTCGCGGGCGTTGAGTTCACTGACGTTCTGCGCGGCGAGTCGCATCGGGCGCGCGCGCCGATGACAATCAACGTCGCGGGGCCGTGGGTTGACGAGGTGCTGCGCAATCTCGCCCCATCCATCCGACGCATGATCGGCGGCACGAAAGGAAGCCACATCGTCGTTGACAGATTCGACGGCGCTCCGCGCGCGGCGCTCTACGTCGAAGCGCGCGCCGACCGGCGTCCATTTTTCATCATTCCGTGGAACGACAACCTTCTCATCGGGACGACCGACTTACCTTATGAAGGCGACCTCGATGTTGTGCAGGCGAGCACGGAAGAAATAGACTATCTGATCCGCGAGACGAATCACGTCATCCCGGCGGCTCGGCTCACGCGCGACTCAATTCTCTTCACTTATTCGGGCGTCCGCCCGTTACCCTTTATTGCAGAAGAACGCGACGCACGCGGCATCACGCGCCGACACTTCATCCACGATCACGCGCCCGAAGTTGAAGGACTTCTCTCCATCATCGGCGGCAAACTGACGACGTACCGCGAATTGGCCGAGCAGATTGTTGATGCGCTGTTCAGGAAACTCGGACGCAAACGCCTGCGCCCTCCGACAGCACACGCGCCACTTCCCGGCGCGAACGTCGAGGACTTCAAGACGTTCGCCGCATCATTCGTCGCCGACAGCGGCCTTGTCGAGACGACCGCCCGCCGGCTTCTACGCATCTACGGCACGCGTGCTTCATCTGTCCTGAAGCTCGCCGCCGAGCACGCTTCGTTGAAAGAATCATTCGATGCCGAGAGCGGCGCGATTGGCGCAGAAGTTCTGCTGTCCTTCCGCGATGAGATGGCCGAAACGCTAAGCGATTGCTTGATGCGCCGCACGATGGTCGGCTTCGAGCGCGGGCTTGGACTCGCCGCGAGTGAAGCGGCGGCGCGCGTGGCAATGAGACATCTCGGGTGGGACGAGCAACGCGCGGCGCGCGAGATCGCCGCCCATCAAGATTACGTCGAGCGCCTTCGTTGCGGCGGACACGATTAACTCAATTCGCGCGATGATGCGACGGCTTCCTTCTTCTCTGTGCGCTCTGTGTCCCCTCCGTGTCTCTGTGTTAAAGAATCTGCGCTTTAACGCAGAGAGCACAGAGAAAACATAGAGGACACGGAGACCGGTTCACACCGCAAAGACTCTGCGCCCCTTCAAAGAAGCACGAACATGCGTACCGACTCCGCGTGATTCGATTTAATCAATTCACAATCATTACGACGAAAACTTTCACTTCGCGTAATCCGCGCGTTGCCGCCACGCGGATGTCGCCGCGATTGTTGCAACAATGACGTTGGCGACGATGACCGGCGGCGCGGCGATAGCGACGCCGTAAACGATCCACAGCAGCGCCGCGAGCGCCTGCACGAGACGCAGGCGCACCGGATGTTTGAAGAAATAGGAAGCGGCGAACAGCGCCGTGGCGACCCAGCCGATCCAACTAAGCATCCAGCACCTCCATCATAAGACTCGCGCCGGGAACGACATTCGGCAAAGTCTCACGAATCGTCAGCCAGTCGGTCTGCACCTTGTCCCACTCTTCGATCAGGAATCCGTGCGTCTCGAACAGCGCGCGAATCTTCGCCGGGTCGTCCCAGCCGACGATGTCTTCCAGAATCGGCACGACGACACTGAAGGCGTCGTCGCTGATGACCGTGCGCTTCGCAATCTGGACGACGTGTTTGGCCTCGGAGACGGCGATGGTGAATCCGTCCCGGCGGTTGACGTGCAGCATCACGTGGATGTCGGAACTACCGTCGCCGACGTAGACGATGCGGTCGTAGCTCGTCTGATGTTTGGCTTGCAGCCCGTCGAGGGCGGCGACCTTTCCGTAGCCGGCACGCACGCGGGTAATCGCTTCGATTTCGCCCGTCCTCTCGCTGTACTGGAAGCGCGTCCCGTAGATGCGTTCCGGCGGGACGATGCCCTCGAGCGCCGACTGAATCACTTCTTCGGGGGCCGCCGAAATGACGTAGAACGAGAAGCTGTAGCCCTCGATCCCGTCCTTGAGAAATTTCGACAGCAGGTGAATGTTCTGCTTCAGACGAATGCGCTTCCCGGCTTCGATTAAATGCTCGCGGCGGACGCATCGGTACTCCGGGTCGTGCAGCAGAAGGTAGGCCAGTTCCCCGCCCTGCTGGACGAGGTTCATGCGCGAAAGCCCTTCCACCTTCTCCTGAAATCCGGTCGTGCCGAGCAATTCGCTCAGGACGATTCCCGAATCGTTAAAGCTCAAGGTCTGATCAAAGTCGCTGGCAAGCAGGTAATGTTTTGTGACGTTCTGTGTGCTTTTCATTTTGTCCCCCTTCGGAAGACTATTGTGGAAATGTAAATCTTGACGCGGGCGATTAGCTTGGACTGCGGTCTCGAATGTGGGCGCAATGATTTCGTGCCGACTGTGAAGCCGATTAGCGCCACGCATGTCCCTTTTAATCTCGATAGTCTGATCTAAAGCGTATCGGTTCGCTGTAAACTCTCCTCAACTTTTAGCGATTACATTCGGAAATACGTTCGGTCGGTCGCTTCTTAGCGACGCATCTACGATGTGAATGTTAGGTGCGCTACTGCCCTGCCGTCCAACTCATTGTTTTAATTCATCCGATTAATTATATTCATCCCTCAGCCCAACGCGGAGTGAATAAAACGTGGAAATGTCGCAGTTACGCACGTTTCGCATGGTTGCCGAGACGTTGAGCTTCACGCGGGCGTCAGAGCGGCTTCATCTAACGCAGTCAGCCGTCAGCCATCAAATCAAGGCGCTCGAACGAGAACTCGGCGAGCCGCTCTTTATTCGCGCCAAGCGCGGAGTGAAATTGTCGCAGGCGGGGAAGGTGGCGCTCGAATACGCTGAGCGCATTTTGGAAGACGCCGAGGCGTTGCGTGAGCGCCTCCGGGGACGCGCCGCCGCGCCGGTCGGGCGTGTGCGCGCGGCGGCGGCGACGCAGGCTTTCGTCCACCTCTTCGCCGAACTCTTCGAGTCGTTCATGCGGAAGCACGAAGGCGTCGAGCTTTCGTTCCGCACCACCGTCAGCACCGAGCAGACGGTGGCCGACATTCTCAACGGCGCGGCTGATGTCGGCTTCGCCTCGCTGCCCGTCTACTCCCCGGCGTTGCAGGTCACGGAGTTGTTTGAAGACGAGTTGGTATTAGTCGTCGGGCATCTTCACCGTCTAGCGCGGGAGAAGGAGGCGACGGTGGACGAGATCAAGCGCGAGCGGCTGATTCTTTTCGAGCGCGGCGCTTCGATCCGCCGCGCGACTGATGTTTTCTTCAGGAGCGTTGACTTCAGCCCCGAACTCGCGCTCGAATCCAACGATACTTATTTTATCAAGCTAATGGTCGAGCACGGACTCGGACTCTCGCTGCTCCCGGCGTGGGCGGTGCGTGATGAGGTCGGGGCGGGCAAGCTGGCCCAACTTCGCATCAAAGGCCATCGTCTCAAGCGCTCCGTGGCGATGGTCTCACTCGGACGCTTTCAGCCCTCGCCGACGCGCGCCTTTCTTGCTTACATCCTTCAACACAAAGCCAAGCTACAGGAAGTGGCGCGCGCCGGTTAGTAAGGCAAAAGTAAAAAGGTAAAAGGCAAAATGTAAGCGGTCGAGGCTGAATAAAATGAACGATAAGAAAAACACGCGGGCGATTCCTGCGACGATGAAGGCTCTTGAGTTACGTGCGTATGACGGCCAAGCTGACAGCTTGGCGTTAATTGAAAAGCCTGTGCCGCGATTGAACCGGGGAGAAGTTTTGGTGCGCGTCGGCGCGACGCCGGTCAATCCTTCCGATTTGATGTTTCTGCGCGGACTGTACGGGCAGAAGAAAAAGCTTCCAATCGTTCCCGGCTTTGAAGGAAGCGGCGAGGTGGTCTCTGTCGGAGGAGGTTTGCAGGCGCGCTTAATGATGGGTCGTCGCGTCGCCTGCGCCGCCCCGCTCGGCGGTGACGGCACGTGGGCGGAATACATGACGACATCCGCCGGCCTCTGCATTCCGCTTCGTAAACAAACGAGTCTCGAACAAGGCGCGACGATGATCGTCAACCCGATGACGGCGTGGGCGCTCGTCAGTATCGCCCGGCGCGGCAGGCACCGCGCCATCGTGCAGACCGCCGCCGCGAGCGCGCTCGGACAGATGATCGTCCGCCTCGCGGCGCGGCGCAACATTCCGCTCATTAACATCGTCCGCCGCCGCGAACAAACAGAACTCTTAGAGCGGCTCGGCGCGCGTCACGTGCTCGACAGCAGCGAGCCGGACTTTGCGAAAAGTCTCCGTGAGGTGTGCCGCGAGTTGAAGGCGACAATCGCGTTCGATGCCGTTGCCGGAGAAATGACGTTGCACCTGATGGGGGCACTGCCGAAGGGGAGCCGCGTCGTGGTCTACGGCGCGTTGTCGGAAGGGGCGTGCCTCGTTCATCCGGGCGCGCTTATCTTTGAGGCGAAACAACTCGAAGGCTTCTGGCTCTCCCAGTGGCTGCCGTCGCGCGGCCTCTTCAGCAAATTCATCATTTCATCAAAGGTGCAGAAACTTCTCGCCGGCGATCTGCGGACAGAAATCCGCGCCCGCCTCCCACTCGAAAAGGCTGTGGAAGGTCTTGAACAATACAAGAACCAGATGACCGGCGGAAAAGTGCTCCTCGTCCCCGGCCAAATCTCTTAACCCATGTTACGCAGAACTCAACGTGAGTCACATACGCAACGAGCCTGCGACAGCAGGCGGTAGAGTGTAACCACAGGCGTCAGCCTGTGGTTACGAGCATCAGCAGATGTTGCAAGCCTGCAAAGCAGGCGGCAGACGCGGCGCAGTAAGAAACGCCATGTCTTTGTTATGCGAATCGCATTGTTTATGCAGAAGCAGAGTGGTTTGGGATGGCATCTGCCTCTGCCGCCCGCTCACGCGGGCTATAAACTTATTGGCGGCGTGTTCCACAGGCTCACGCCTGTGGCTACCATTCTACCGCCTGCTTTGCAGCCTCGTTGATGAGTTTCGATAGTGGTGCGATTGCGTAACATCAGTTCTTAACCGGCGAGAACCCCCGAACGGAACTTGGTAGTCGTCATCGGTTCCTCTTTGTCTCAATCGTCTAAAGTCTGGAATCCTCGTCTGAGTTTCAGACTGGCAATATCAATTTTCGGGCAATTTCTCAGACTCCTCAGTCGGCGCGCTTTTTGCCTTTAGTAAGTTGTAATTTTCGGAAAGCTGACCTTACTTCAAATCGCAAACTTTTTGGCGGGTCTTTAGGCATGGGAAAAGTCTTAAGTCTCAATCTTTTTGCTTCTCTGGTTCTGCTGCTTTCTCCGACCAGCCCGGCGCAAGGTCAGGGCACCGCCCCGCGCGCGCTGACCAATAAAGAAATTATTGAGATGGTTAGAGCCGGGCTGTCTTCAACCAATATCACGACAAGAATACAGACCTCTCAATGCGACTTCGACACCGACCCGCTAACTTTGGTCTCCCTCAAGCAAAAGGGCGTCTCCAACGACGTGCTGTTAGCGATGGTGAATGCTCCGCCCGGAGCGAGCCGGCAAATGTCCGAAGAATCGGAGGGACGATTTGATGTCAGTGTTAGCGTCGCGGCATTGACGCCCGCTTCCCCTGCGCGTGCTTCTTCAATTACTCGACGGGCGGCGAAGTCTGAGTCTTTCCGGGAACTAGCTCTGCTACGCCGGGTGTACGTCACGTCCTCCGAACTTTCCGCCGGGCGGGCGATTGCCGAAACACTCGGCGACTACTCCGGTTTGGAAATCGTCAAGTCAGCGAAGGAAGCAGATTTCGTGCTCGCGTATTCGATTGTCGCAAACAAATCGCGCGGCATTCAGGGGTCGCGCCGGACGCGGGCGCAGATGATCGCTTACACTCTTTCTCCAAAAGGGCAGCGTCGCCGTCTGTGGTATGAGAACGTGCCTTACAAAACGGGTAACGCGGCTCTTTCCGATCAACCGCCCGCCGCACTCGCTTTGAACTTCGTCAACGCTTTGAAGAAGGCGCGCGGAGAAATGGAATAGTCTCGTCGGATAGTTTTCTTAAACTCTTAATTTTTCTCAGGCCATCTTGTGAAAGGAGCCTTACAGTGAAACGTGCCGTAATGCATTCTGCATTTCTTCTTTTCATGCTTTTCATTCTATCTCCGACGGCGCAGGTCAGGGCGCAACGCCCGACCCACGAAAGGATACTCCACAACAACGACATCCTGCTGATGACCGGCGCGAAAATCGCGCCCGAAGTGATCATTGCGAAGATCAAGATTTCTCCGTGCGTGTTCGATACGTTTCCGCCTGTGGTAAAGAGTTTGAAATCGCGCGGCGTGCCTAATTCTGTTCTTCAAGCGATGATCGAAGCTCCGAGCGGACCGTCAACGAGCAGCCGCCCGGTGCGAGTGTCGAAGCCGCCGAACTTCGTCGAGGTGCGCGTCCCCGCGGGCACGCCCGTCGAGGTCGAGACCATCCGGGCCATTAGCTCCTCTGACTTTAAGGAGGTCGGGGACATCAGATTTCGCGTCACTCGCTCGGTGAGCGTCAATGGCATGATCGTCATTCCTTCGGGCGCACTGGCGACGGCCCGCGTGACAGACATTAAAGAACGCGGACGGTGGGGACGCGCCGGGGAGATTGCGTGGAACATGCAGGCCGTCGTTGCCGTTGACGGCAAGCGGATACCTCTGAAGTTCGAGCAACTGACGAAGGGCGAGGACAAGGAAAAAACGGTGGCGACGGGCGCGGCCATCACGGCGGCGGTGACGGGCGTGTCACTGATTCCGGCGACCCCCATCGCGCTGTTGTGGGGACTGGTGAAAGGCGGGCACGCGAGCATCGCCGCCGGCCAAACTTTCAAAGCGATTGTGCATGAGGACGTATCAGTGCGAGCCGTCGAGCCACAGGAAAAGCCGACCGTGTATCACAGCGCGAACACGCACAAACAGGTGAACGAGCCGAACACAGAACCCCTACGTCGTCTGGAGCGCGAAAGCATCCTTCGCCCCGACTGAGTTCCACATAACACTCAAGCGAACAACTGAAGGGCACCGGGCGAGCAGGCAAGCTTCACAATCAGAGCATGCTCGCTCGGTGCCCTTTCGATTCTCTCCCCCTCCGCCTCTACCTTACGAATTGTCAACTCGGAAGCGCGCACAATCGTTCTGCCAACGAGGTTCGTGGTACGATGAAACAGAAGCCAGTAAGTCAGGAGTCAGAATCCAGAATGAAGGCATCCGTCTTTCTTCTGACTCCTGACATCTGACTCCTGACTTCTTTTTTTCGAGGTGAACCATGCGTCTGACTGAGATGGTTTCGTGCGCGGGTTGAGCGGCTAAGCTCGCGCCGAGCGAACTCGCCCAGGTTCTGGGCGGACTAAACATTCCCTATCATCCGAATGTGATTGTCGGCATTGAAACCGCCGACGACGCGGGAGTGTATCGTCTCAGCGACGATCTGGCGCTCGTGCAAACCGTTGATTTTTTTACGCCCATCGTTGACGACCCATTCGATTACGGGCGCATCGCGGCGCTCAACTCGATCAACGATGTGTGGGCGATGGGCGGGACGCCGATCACCGCGCTCGCCGTTACCTGCTTTCCAAAACGTGGGGTTGATTTTTCGATTCTCGCCGAGATCATGCGCGGCGGATTGTCCGTTCTGACCGAGCACGGCGTCGCGCTCCTCGGCGGGCATAGCGTTGATGATCCACAGATCATGTTCGGCTACGCCGTTACCGGCACGATTGATCCGCGCCGGGTCATTACTAATCGGGGCGCGCGTCCGGGCGACACGCTGATTCTGACAAAGCCCGTCGGCACCGGCGTTATCTCGACCGGCATCAAGTTCGACAAGGCACGGGATGAAACGGTGGAAGCGTCGCTTCAGACAATGCTTCTCGCCGGGCGCGACGCGGCGGCGGCGATGAGCGAAGCGGGCGCGAGCGCGGCGACCGACGTGACCGGCTTCGCGCTGCTCGGCCACGCATGGGAGATGGCGCGAGCGAGTGATGTCACGCTTGAGATTGAGTCGGCGCGTGTGCCGCTGATTCCCGGCGCGCTGGAGTTGGCGGAGGCGGGGATGCTGACAAGCGGCGATAAAACGAACCGCCGTTACGTCGGCGAAGACATCACGATGGGCGACGAGGTTAGCCGCGAACTGGTCAGTCTGCTTTTCGACCCGCAGACGGCGGGCGGGCTACTCATCTCAATTGATTCGCGCCGCGCCGCCAATCTCCTTGCGACGCTCCGCGAAACCTACGCGGACGCCGCGATCATCGGGCGCGTTGCCGAGTGCGGCACGCACCTGCTCTCCGTCAGATGAGCCGCGCGCACGACAATCGCTAAACTTTCGTGTCGCGTTTGTCATGGTCTCTTCATCATATCGCCTTCGACCTCGACGCAACCGCGCGTCAGATTCATTCATCTTAAACTGAAGCATTTATCAATCAACGTGACGGTAATCAGGGAAGGGTTTTTGATGCACTCTCTATTTTCATTACGCTTCGTGCGCTCTGCGTTGTTGGGCGCGACGCTGGTTATATCCTTCGGTTGCGCGATTGTCGTCCCGCAGGGGACGAAGCGCGCGCCGGCGACGAAACCGGCTCCAAGTCCCGTCGAAGCGGGCGAGGCAATCACGCGTAAGACGAGCGAGCCTTACACCGGCGACCTCTCGATCTTTGAGAATGCGGAGCGCGAAAAGAATTTACAGATTAACCGGGTGATGGACATCCTCGATATCAAAGAAGGATCAGGCGTCGCCGACATCGGGGCCGGTTCCGGTTGGTTCACGGTGCGCGCGGCGCAACGCGTCGGTGCGGGCGGCACTGTCTACGCCGTCGAAATCAACCGCGATTTCGTCAAACATATTGAGGAGCGAGCGGCGAAGGAAAAGTTCACGAACATTCGCGGGGTGCTCGGCAAAGAGGACGATCCGCTGCTGCCCGCCGAAAGCGTTGATGCGGTGCTGATTCTGAAAACCTATCACGAAATCGCGCAGCCGATTCGCGTGCTGACACGGCTCAGGGCGGCGCTGCGACCGGGCGCGCGCCTCGGCATCATTGACCGCAACGGTTCGGGCGACGACCACGGACTTAACCGCGAGTCGGTTATCAAAGAGGCCGGGCGCGCGGGCTTCTCTCTCGTCGAAGAGCATGATTTCGTCAAGCCCGACGGGATGGATTATTTCCTCGTCTTCCGCGCGCAGTAGTCGTTTACAGATTTTTCACCACAAAGACGCGAAGGCACTAAGAGATGTATAAGCTTTCTTAGTGCCTTCGTGCCGTTGTGGTAGAGATATGTCCTGAGAAGGATGCGCTCGTTAATGCCTCTCACTAATTCCGTATCACGGTGATGCTGGTAGGGAAAGCGCCGTCCCTGAGCCTTCTCCCGGTCATCACTCCGCCTTCGTGGCCGTACACGTTCACCCCGGATGACAACAGCGCCCCGCGCGCGACCATCAAACGCGCCATCGCTCGTACTTCACTCCTTTCAAACTTACCGGCGGCGGCACTGGCGCGCTCGAAATCGGCGGGCGCGAGGCGCGCGAGTTCTTCGCCGCACTGCCGCACCATTTCATTCCACATGTAACCGCCGACGGGTTTCAATTCTCCTTCGCGGAAAGAGTCCTGCCCGCCGAAGCCGTCAACCACGACCGCCGCGGCGAGCAACTCGTTGAGGCGGTCTATCGCGCTTTCGACGATTGCGAAGCTGCGCGACGGATCCGCTGTGCCGTAAGCTTGCGCGATTTGCAGCAGCGCGTGAAACTGCGTGTGGTTCTCCGCACGCCCGGCAACGAGGCTGTGGGCTTCCTCGAGAAATCCTCGCGCGGCGTCTTCTTTTTTGTTGTTCCTCGCCACCATCGCGATCTGAAGAAGTATACTTATCCGCTCTTCCTTTGATGTGATACGCGACAACAGTTGTCGTGCTTCCTCAAAGTTTCCGCGCTCGGCGGCACGCCACGGCATTTGTCGCTCAAGGTCTCTGAGCATCTGCGCGCGCTGTTGAGGGTTCGTGAAGTTGGCGATGATCTGCCGCGCGCGTTCGTAGTCGTTTTCATTCACGGCCTTCCACATTGCCTGAGAGTACAACTGGTCGCGTATTTCGGCGGGCGCTTTCGCCGCCGCTTCGAGCATCGCGTCGAGCGTGCCCGATTGCATCACTTCCTGATACTCCTGCCACACACGCTGTTGCGGCGGGATAGTCTTTTCAAAGTCTCCCATCCGGCGGCGCAGCGTCGCCGCACGTGTCGGGGCATACTTTTCGACTTCAGGCATGACATTCTTCAGCGCCATGAAGAGGCCGTGCGCGTTGCCTGTCCGGTGCGGCGCCATGCCGTTTACCGCCGTCACAATCTTTTCGATCAACTCGCGGCGCACCGCCTCGTCAACCACGAGACCTCCCATGTTCTGGAGTTGCGCTCCTTGCGCCGAATTGGGGTTAGCCGCTTCTCTCGCACGGATCATCTGTAAAAGACTCGCTGCGACGTTGATGGCCTCGTGGTCAATGCCGAACTCATCAGGCCGAAGATTCTTCACGATGTCACCCGCCAGTTTCGCGGCGGCGTCCTTGTCTTTTGCTTGTACCTGCGAAAGCACGTTGAGCAATCCTGACGAGACGCCTTTACTCAAACTCGCCTCGGCCATGCGGAGCGCAGCCTTCGGGTCTTGCGCGGCAATTTGTCCCGCGAGATTAAGCTCCATCGCGGCTTCCTGATCGGGTTGTTTGTAGTCCCCGCCGTGATGAAAAAGTTGCGGCTGCCGGGTGGCGCGCAAAAACTCGAGCGCCAGCTTCGCGTCGCGCCCGGCGAGCTTGTGCAGCACCTCGTTGCGAAACTGCGAGACGAGGTTCGTCGTGTTGTAAACCTGCGGGTCGCCCGGATCAATCTCGCCGATTATCGCGGCGAGACTCTCCTGCACGGTCTTATACATCTCGCGGGCGCGCGCTTCGTCGTACGGCCAGAGAAGGTCGGCGACGGTCATCTGGACGCGAATGCGATTCTCCGCCAGCTTCAGCGACGGCGCTTCCGAGGAGACCTCTTCGAGCAACGCGAAGGCGCTCTTCATCAACTCTTTCCGCGCTTTCACAGCTTGCTCGGATTCAGCCTCGGGAGGCGGTGCGGTGGCGGGTGTTGTAACCACTTGCGCGCCGACGCTTGTTGAGAAAGTTAAAAGCGAGAGGACGAAAACGGGGACGATTCGTTTGGTCAACATACTGGTACGCCTCGAAGAATTTAGTTTTCAGTTACAGAGAAGGTGGTGCCGGCCAGTGTCACGAATGAGCCGGTTATTCTGATGAACGGAACACTTTCGGAAATCTTGCCGCGTTATGCCCGAATCAGTTGAGAATTTGAACTACGTCCGAAGATTGAACGCGGGTGCGGTTGCCGTTTTGCGCTTCCCTGCGATGCACGCCGTGGCGGTAAGGATGCGTGCTCAAAATCTATGAACTT
>Ga0136617_10002998_pt1 | contig 15081 bp, 15 predicted proteins | sample AntDrymUQ3222106_2_FD_129672 | JGI IMG/M metagenome (GOLD analysis project Ga0136617, IMG submission 129672) | Polar desert sand microbial communities from Dry Valleys, Antarctica - metaG UQ322 (21.06) | ecosystem: Environmental > Terrestrial > Soil > Desert | place: Antarctica: Dry Valley... | reverse complement strand
TTAGTTATCGCTCGAAACGCTCACATGTTCCGGCGTCGGGGCTTCCGGCGGGGGCGCGTCGATCACCTCTTCGACGGCCGCTTCTTCGCGCAGCCGATTCTCGTAAGCGGTGCGCACGAACGAAGCGAAGAGCGGGTGCGCGGCGAGCGGCTTCGATTTGTATTCGGGGTGAAATTGGCAGCCGAGGAACCACGGGTGCGCGTCGCGCGGCAACTCGATCATCTCGATGAAGCGGCCATTGGGCGACTCTCCGCTGAAGACCAGTCCGGCGCGTTCGAGCACGTCGCGGAATTCGGGGTTGAATTCGTAGCGGTGGCGGTGACGTTCGCCAGTCTCCGCGGCCCCGCGATAGACCTCGCGCGCCAGACTACCCACCGCCAGTTTGCACGGCCACGCGCCGAGCCGCATCGTGCCGCCCATCTCTTCAACATCGACTAAGTCGCGCAGTTTGAAGATGACCGGGTGCGGCGTCGCGGAGTCGAACTCGGTCGAGTCAGCGCCGGATAATCCACATACCGAGCGCGCATATTCGATCACCGCCGTCTGCATTCCGAGGCAGATACCGAAATACGGCGTCTTCGACTTTCGCGCATAAGAGATGGCGCGGATCATGCCGGCGATGCCGCGCTTTCCGAAGCCGCCGGGCACCAGAATGGCGTCGAAGTCGCGCAGGTGATCTTCGTAATCGTCGCCCATCAAATTTTCCGCCTCGACCCAGCGCACATCGACCCGCAGGTTGCATGCGACGCCGCCGTGCGTCAGCGCCTCGCGCAGCGACTTGTACGAATCTTCGAGTTCGACGTACTTGCCGACGATGCCGATTTTGACGGCGGCGAGCGCCGGGTCGCGGATCGTCGCCACCAACTCGCGCCATCGCGTGAGGTCGGTGCGCCCCGCGCGCTCCTCGATGCCGAGCGACGCGACGATCAACTCGTCAATCCCCTGCTCGTGAAAAGCGAGCGGCACCTCGTAGATCGTATCAACGTCGAGCGCCGTAATCACCGCGCGCTCCGTGACGTTGCAGAAGAGCGCGATCTTCGAGCGCAGGTCGCGCGGCAGCGGGCGGTCGCAGCGGCACAACAGGATGTCGGGTGCGATGCCGATCTCGCGCAAATCGCGCACCGAATGCTGCGTCGGCTTTGTCTTCAACTCGCCGGCGGCGGCGATGAACGGCACCAGCGTGACGTGGACGAAGAGCGCGCCGCGCTTCCCGCCCTGGCTTTCTTCGTTGCCCATCTGGCGAATCGCTTCAAGGAATGGCAGGCTTTCGATGTCGCCAACCGTGCCGCCAATTTCGACGATCACCACGTCGGGTGCGTCGCCTTCCGCCTCGCGCTTTTCGGCCACCGCGCGCACGGCACTTTTAATTTCGTCGGTGATGTGCGGGATGACCTGAATCGTCTTGCCGAGGTAGTCGCCGCGCCGCTCCTTTTCGATCACCGAGAGGTAGATTCTGCCGGTTGTCCAATTATTCAATTGCGACAGATGCGCGTGCGTGAACCGCTCGTAGTGGCCGAGGTCGAGGTCGGTTTCCGCGCCGTCGTCGGTGACGAAGACTTCGCCGTGCTGAAACGGCGACATCGTGCCGGGGTCGACGTTGATGTACGGGTCAAGCTTAATCAACGCGACGCGCAGGCCACGCGCTTCAAGCAAACAACCGATTGATGATGCCGCCAGACCTTTGCCGAGGCTGGAAACCACACCGCCGGTGACGAAAATGTATTTAGGCATTGTCTTCCTTTGTATCGGACGATTCGGATAATGTTGAATTAGTTTCCGCTGAGTCGTCGCCAGCGCCCCCGTGAGGTTCCTCTTGATCGTCGTAGTAACCCGCGCGCATGTCCTTCATGACTTCGACGGCCTCCGCCGCCTTCGGCTGCATCAATTTTTGTAAGGCGTACATCATCCCCGACACCCCGGCGCTCATCGTCCCATGCCCCTGCTGCACGCGCCGCTCGAACTCCTCCGGCGTGATTGACTTCGGCGGCGTGCCGAGATGCGCCAGCCCGAAAATGCCGCCGGTCAGTATCAAAATGATGAGGCCCAGTCCGATCCAGTCGCCCATAAATTTGCTCTTACTCTCGAAGTCAAAATTCGGTTCATGCGCTTCACAGGTTTTCAATCTGTGACTCGTAAAGGTCGCGCACGCGCGCGAGGTCTTCCGCTGTGTCGACGCCGATTGAAGGCGACGGCGCATCGACGACGCGGATCGCCGCGCCGTGTTCGAGCATCCTCAGTTGTTCGAGTGCTTCGGTTTGTTCCAACCGTGTCTGCGGCCACTGAGTGTATTCTAACAAAAAGGCCCGGCGGTAGACGTACAGCCCGGTGTGCTTGCGAAACTGTTTGAGCAGCGACGCATCCGCCACCAGTGCCGCTTCGAGCGAGCCGTGCCGCCGCGCCGCTTCGCGCGGGTAAGGGATCGGCGCCCGCGAAAAGTAGAGCGCCCGCCCACGCGCGTCCGCCACCACCTTGACGACATCGGGACTCAGCACGTCCCGCGCGCCGTTGATCGTCTCGCTCGTCGTCGAGACGCAAGCATCAGGGTCATCGATCAAAGCTTTGACGGCGCAATCGATGGTCTCCGCAGGGATCAGCGGCTCGTCGCCCTGAACGTTGACGATCAATTCGCAGTCGTCCAACCCGGCGGCGACTTCGGCCAGGCGGTCGCTGCCAGTGGCGTGGTCGGGACTCGTCATCGCCGCTTCGTAACCGGCTGAACGTACCACGTCGAAAATCCTCCCGTCGTCGGTGGCGACAATCGCGCGGCTGACGCACTGCGCCGCGAGCGCCCGCTCGACGACGCGCAGGATCATCGGACGGCCACCAATCGATAGCAGCGGTTTGCCGGGCAAACGGATCGAGTTGTAACGCGCGGGGATGATAACGATGACGGTCGGGAATTGTGTTGAGGTGTCCGTGTGACTCACGGGAGCAGAACATAGCCCGCCGCCCGCCCGCGTGTCAATGAAGCGGCGACGAGTGCCGGCCAGAGACCGTTTTGGGTTCGCCGACCGCGTGTTGAACCACGGCGCGAGGAAGCTGAACCTGCGTGAAGTACGTGGCGATGATTATCGAGCAGCGTCTCTCGCGTCGCCGCGAGTTGGTTGCCGCCGACTCGGTTTTTGCGGTTTGACACGATAGGGGTGGCGGGCTACCATGCCGCCTCCATCACATCACACAAGGGTTTCAGGCTGAACGCTTCTGAAGACTGCTTTCACCAACACATGTTAAGAGAGTTTGAATGCCGCTCGGTACAGTTGAGAACATCGTTGAGCTTGTCGGTCGCACGCCGCTGCTTCATCTTCGACGTTTCGCCCCGCCACCGTTAGCCGACATCTACGCTCAACTTGTGTACATGAACCCAGGCGGTTCGGTCAAAGACCGCGCCGCGCTGGGGATGATTCTCGACGCCGAGCGACACGGGCTGTTGCGCCCCGGCTCGACGATCATCGAGCCGACGGCGGGCAACACCAGCATCGGCCTCGCGCTCATCGGTACGGCATTAATGATGCCGAATCATTCGCCACCGTCCGCCGGCTCGCCGCGAGCGAAGGCGTGCTCGGCGGTGGCTCCGCCGGTACAGTGGCCGCCGCCGCACGTCGCGTCGCTGAACGACTCGGTGCCGGCAGACGCATCGTCACGCTCTTCCCCGACGGGGCCGAGCGCTACATCAGTCAAGGGATTTTTGATTAGCGGGCAGCGAGCGGTACGGCCGTCATCAGCTTCCTGCTTTTACGACACACTGCTTACTGCTTACTTGCTCACTTAATTATTTTATGGGTTTCGCAACAACAGCAATTCACGCGGGCAACGAACCCGACCCGACGACCGGCTCGGTGACGGTTCCGATCTACCAAACATCAACCTACGCACAGGACGGTCTCGGCCGTCACAAGGGCTACGAGTACGCGCGGACGCAGAACCCGACGCGCCATGCCCTTGAGCGCAACATCGCGGCGCTTGAAGGCGCGCGGTTCGGTTATGCGTTCGCCTCCGGAATGGCGGCGATTGACGCGACGATGCGGCTTGTCAAAGCGGGCGAGCACGTCATCGTCTCCGACAATACCTACGGCGGCACATACCGTCTGTTCTCGCGCATCCTGGCGGGGTACGGCGTCGAGTTCACGTACGTCGACACCTCCGAAGTGAGCAACGTCGAGGCGGCGATCAAGACCAACACGACGATGGTATTCGTCGAAACGCCGACCAACCCGGTGATGATCGTCACCGATTTGCAGGCCGTCGCGGAGGTCGCCCATCGCGCCGGCGCGCGTGTCGTCTGCGACAACACCTTTATGTCGCCGTACCTTCAACAGCCGCTTGAGTTCGGCGTTGACATCGTGGTTCATTCCACGACTAAATACTTGAACGGCCATTCTGACAGCGTCGGCGGGGTCGTCGTGCTGAACGATGAACAGGACGCCGAGTGGCTGGCCTTTGTGCAGAACGGCGCGGGCGCGATTCTGTCGCCGTTCGACTCGTGGCTGGTGCTGCGCGGAACTAAGACGCTGGCCGTCAGGATGGAGCAGCACGACCGTTCGGGGCGCGCCGTCGCGGCTTTTCTCGAAGAGCATCCGAAGGTCGAGAAGCTTTATTATCCGGGGTCGCTGTCACACCGTCAGCACGATCTGGCGAAGCGACAGCAACGCGGCTTCGGTGGCATGGTTGCATTCGACCTCGGCTCTCTCGATAATGCGCGGACTGTGCTCGAATCGGTGCGGATGTGTACGCTGGCCGAAAGCCTCGGCGGCGTCGAAAGCTTGATTTCGCACCCGGCGACGATGACGCATGCTTCGGTGCTTCCGGAAACGCGCGACCGGCTCGGCATCACCGACGGACTCGTGCGTATCTCGGTCGGGCTTGAAGACACGGACGACATCATCGCCGACCTGGATCAGGCACTGAACAAGATAGCTTGACTTCAAGAAACAGGATGAGCCACGAATTTCACGAATGAAATTACTAATGCACATCATCACAGGGCACTTATCACTTCGGTACTGATTGCTTCTTTATGATCGTAGAGATTCACGCGAAAACGGACGTTGGCCGCGTTCGGGCAGGCAACGAAGACAACCTTCTAGTGCTCGATTTGTCGCGCGCCAAGAGTTGGACCGGAAGCGACGGGGCGCCGCCGCCGGGTGATTTGTGTCGCTTTCCAGTCAGCGGCGAAGGGGCCGTGATGATCGTCTCCGACGGGATGGGCGGCGCGCTCGCGGGCGATGTCGCCAGTCGGATGACTGTCGAGACGGTACGCGACCTGCTTCTCGGAAAAATCGGCGAGGACGACGGCCTCCAGAGTCCGCCAGGCGTACCGTTAATTGAGCGACTGCGCGAGGCGACCGACATCGCTAACTACCGGATTCACCGTCGCAGCGTCGAAGACGCGCGATACACCGGGATGGGTGCGACGATGACCGGCGCGGCGATTACCGGCGACGGCATCGACTTTGTGCAGGTCGGCGACAGCCGCGGTTACGTCATTCGCGAGCAGCACATCAAGCTGGCGACCAAAGACCAATCACTCGTCCAGCAACTAATCGATGTCGGCCAGATCACCGAGCAGGAGGCCGAGACGCACATGTTCCGCAACGTCATCCTGCAGGCGCTCGGCGCGCAGTCCGAGATGACGCCGGTGTCGGGGCGCGTGCGCGTGCGCGCGGGTGACATTCTATTGCTGTGCAGCGACGGACTGTCCGGGAAATTGCGGGCAGAGGAGATGCGGCAGATCGTCGCAAATTCCGGCGGCAACCTCGCCCGCGCCTGCGAAGGACTCATCGGCGAGGCGAATCACCGCGGCGGCGAAGACAACATCACGGTCGTCCTTGCCAGGTTCACCGGCGACGACCTCACGCCACCCGACTCGGAGAAGATCACCGTCGAGTTAATTGATTTAATGGAAGGCAGCACGAACAGAGACGCGGAGGACGACGACACACACGAGACACTCAGCCCCGACCGCACGAGACCATAAATTCATTCTCCTGCCGCGAACGTCAACAAGACTCAACCTCACGCCGCCGCTTCGCCACCGACTTCACAATCGGACGCCCACCTTCAGCCGGCATCAAACGCGAGTCGTCACTAACCGTGAGTTGTCACTAGCCGTCACGGTTTTCATCACTGTCGATCAACCGCCTCACAGTTTCGCCAGTCTGGACGCCGCGCCAGTCGGGTACAGTGTCCACGCGGCGCACGTAGATGGACGCTCCCTGCAGGCGCTCGACCACGACCCGGTCGCCGGCTTCGAGCGGCTGTTCGCCTTCCGTCGGGTACGCCGTCCAGGTTGAACCGTAGACTTTGACTGCGCCTTCGTTGAGCGCGCCGCGGCTCGAAGAAACGACGGTGCCGATTTTGCCGGGCAGCGCGTCGATACCGGTTTTGAACCCGCCTGTTTCGCCTCCGCGCAAAAAGTAGTTGGCGAAGATCGTGCGCGAGGCGGCGGTGAGCGCGACTGAGACAATGAAAAATACGAGAAACTGGAGCGGATAGCTGAAGCCGACGAAGCCGGTGAGTGCCGCGGCCAACGCGCCGATGCCGAACCACAAGAGGACGAATCCGGACGTAAAAACTTCGGCAATGATGAAGATCACGCCGAGCATCGTCCACACAATCCACGCTAAGTCGTCGATCATTTCCGTTTACTACCGAGGCCGCTTCCGCAGCGCCGGCTCCAACAGTTCTGTCGAGTCGTCCATTACGCTTTCGCGGTGAACGAACTGCGCGGTCGACGCTTCAGGCAAACCGCGTGAGAGGAGATTCTTTGCCGAGTGTGGGCATCGTCGCCTTTGCGTCACGCCCCTGTCAAATCTGAAGCGCGGACGTCTCGCGTCACATTGCCGCCGCACGACCCCGTCAGCGAGGCCGAGGCTTCAGCCCCTAAACATATTTTTCATGACAAACCAGACGTTCGCCGGGCGCTCCGCCAGACGCCGCATGAAGTACGGGTACCAGTGCTTGCCGTACGGAACGTAGACGCGCATGTTGTAGCCGTCGCGCGCCAACTGTTCCTGTAAGTTGCGCCGCACGCCGTAGAGCATCTGAAACTCGAAGGCGTTCTTGCCGATGCCTTCGCGCCCGACGAAATTGATGGTCGCCTCGATCATCCGCGGGTCATGCGTCGCAATGCCGTGGTAGACGCCGCTCGAAAGCAGCATGCGCATCAACTTTATGTAGTTATCGTCAACGTCTTTCTTGTCGGGGAATGCGACCTCCGGCGGCTCGTTGTAAGCACCCTTGCAGAGCCGAATGCGCGCCGGGATTTTGAGCAGCTCGCGCACGTCCGTTTCGGTGCGCCGCAGATATGACTGCACGACAATGCCGACATCGTCGATTCCGAACTCCCCACGCAGTCGCTTGAAGATGTCGAGCGTCACCTGCGTGACGGCCGAACCCTCCATGTCAACGCGCACAAAGTTACCCCGCCGCGCGGCGTCGGCGACCACCGTCCGCGCGTTCCCATATGTCAGCTCAGGATCAACGTCGAGTCCGAACTGCGTCAGCTTGATCGAGACGTTGGAGCGAATGCCGGTGTCGTCGATACGCGACAGGATGCGCAGGTACTCGCGCACTTCTTCGTTGGTTTCCTCGACGCGCGTCACCGACTCGTTCAGGTGGTCGAAGGAGGCGGTGCAGCCAAGCGCGTTCAGTTTGCGAATCTCGGCGATTGTCTGCTCGATATCCTCGCCCGCGACGAAGCGCGTGGTCAATTTTTTGAAGGGGCTGAAGCGGGTCGCGAAATCTTTCAACCCCTCGTGGCGCGACAGATATAGGAGTGCGTTTCGTGTAACCATGGTGCTGTTTAGATGTGACCAGGTGTCGTAAATTCGAGTCCGCGTGATATAAATCTTCGACGGCGGCGCGGGACGGACAGTATGCTATTCTTGGCGGCGATTTCCCAATCGCCCACGTGATTACTTGAGAGCCGGTCGTCCCTCGAACACTACAAGCCGCATGCGCTGGAAGCTGCTCGTCATCACCTCGCTGGTCACCGCCATCGTCGGCGCGGGCGCGAGCCTCGCCATTATCTATTGGCTGCTCGGCCCGACCCGAAGTATTCAAACGCCGAGCACCCCGCTCTTCGGCACGCTTCTGATTCCCATCACCGCCATCACCGCCGCCAGCATTTTTGTCTACCGTCATACTTCACGCCGGCGTGTGCTGCAAGCCGCCGCAACGACGCTGCTGGCGGCGACTTTGACGCTCGGCGCGTTCGTTGTCGCGACCATGTTTTTCAATTAGTCTTCCGCGCCGCCGCTGAACCCGACGCCCGCAACCGTCATCACCGTTTGGGTCTTGATCCGGCATCAGTTTACCACCCCGCACCGAGGCGGGCATCAGTTCTCCGCCGCCCCGCCTAAGCCAAGCTCGCGCTGTATCGGGCGCAGCGAGTCGATGACGAAGCGAATGTGCTCGTCCATGTCGACGCCGAGTTCCGCCGCGCCGTCGCGGATGTCATCGCGGTTTACCGTGCGGGCGAAGGCTTTGTCCTTCAACTTCTTTTTCACCGACGACACTTCCAAATCATCGAGGCTGCGCGAAGGACGCACCAGCGCACACGCGACGAGGAACCCGCACAGTTCGTCGGTCGCAAACAGCGCGCGCGCCATCACCGTGTCGCGCGGCACGCCGGTGTACGATGCGTGCCCCATGATCGCGCGAACGACCCGGTCGGGATAGCCGCGCCCGCACAGGATGTTCGCGCCCTTGAATGGATGCCCGCCCGCGTCCGGGTCGGGGAACATTTCGTAATCGAAATCGTGCAACAGACCGACGATTCCCCACTCGTCGGCGTCGACCTCTACCCCGCCGTAGCGCGGCGCGCAGGCACGCATCGCCGCCTCGACCGCGATGGCGTGCTGCCGCAGACTCTTTCCCTTCGTGTACTCGCACAGCAGTTCCCAAGCATTCTGTCGGTCAAGCATCATTTTCTCGTGTCTCCTCAATTCTCAAAAGTGACAGGTGACAGGACACTGCTGGGCGATTTCGGAATGTGGATTTCGGATTGCGGATTAGCAAACCAACTCGCGATTCTTTTGATTGCTGCTTCCATTCGCATTCCGCAATCTGAAATCCGCAATTATCTTGTCACCTGTCACCTGTCACCCGTCCCTTTTGAGTAAGTTGCCGGGCAAAGTTTCTCACGTCTCACGGCGGCGTTCCATCCACGCACCTCATCCCGGAGTATCACGTCCGAGCGCCGGTCACAACCTTGCCCGCTATTTTCCCATCAACTACAATGTCAAACGTACCGTCCGCCGATTGATCTACCGATGAAACCTTTCTTGTATGCGGCGCTCGCGGGCTACTTGGTGGCCGCGATTCACACCATCCTGGCGTTCGTCAACAAGCGGCGCGCGGTCGAACGTGTGTCTGTGTTGGCGCTCGCCTTCGGATTCGCCACACACACCGCCGCCATTGCCGCCGACTGGATCACAGACGGCCACTATCCGCTCTTCCACTTACACGAAACGATCTCGTTTCTGGCGTGGACGTTGGTCATCGCTTACGGCCTTGCGGTCTATCGTTACCGCGCGCAGCAGGCGCTCGGCGTGTTCACGTTGCCGCTGGTGACCGGCCTCGTCCTTTTGTCGCACGTGATGCGCGGTACCGCCGTGGGCGCGCCGCCGGAGAGGGTGCTCAGCGGCGATGCGGCATGGCTCTTCCCGGTGCATACGACGCTGCTGTTTTTCGCGTACGCATCTTTTTTCGTGGCATTCGCGGCGAGCGTGATGTACCTCTGGCAAGAGCGAGAACTGAAGTTGAAAACGTTCAGCGCCATCTTCCACCGCCTGCCGTCGCTGACAACCGTCGACGACATCGGCACGACCGCCGCCGGCGCCGGCTTTACGCTGCTGTCGCTCGGCATCGTGACGGGCATAGCCTGGTCTTCGTCGCGAACCGGGCGGGCGTGGCACAACGATCCGATTGAGATTTTCGCATTGCTGACATGGGTGCTGTACCTGGCATTGATTCACTATCGCGCGCAGTGGCGCGGGCGCAAAGCGGCGTGGCTCGGCGTCGCCGGCTTCGGCCTGGTGCTGTGCACTTTTCTCGGTGCGATCTTAATGGGCGGCTACCATGTGTTTGGATGAGATGACCACACGCACGCGCCGCGTGACGTAAACTGATGTCAATTGTTCTCATCGGACTTAACCACAAAACGGCGCCCATCGAGGTGCGCGAGCGTCTGGCATTTACGGACGACGCCTGCGCCGCGGGCCTGCGCGCGCTGGTCGATGGCGAGGTCGTCCGAGAAGGGTTGATCGTTTCGACGTGTAACCGCGTCGAGGTCCTGACAACCGCCGGCAACGGGCGCGAACAGGAGGCCGCCGCGCGGGTCGGGAGTTTCCTCTGCGAGTCGCGCTCGCTTCCCCGCGAGTCATTCACCGAGTATCTTTATACGCACCGGGATGAAGCGGCGGTGCGCCACGTCTTCCGCGTCGCGTCGTCGCTCGATTCAATGGTGGTCGGCGAGCCGCAGGTGCTCGGCCAGGTGCGTCACGCCTACACGCTCGCCGTCGACGCAGGGACGGCTGGTCGCGTGCTGCATCGGTTGGTGCATCACGCCTTCCGGGTCGCGAAGCGCGTGCGGACGGAGACGGGCATCGCTTCTTCAGCTGTCTCAATCAGCTTCACCGCGGTCGAACTGGGGCGCAAAATCTTCGGCTCGCTGAAGGGTGCGACAGTACTCGTTGTCGGCGCCGGCGAGATGGCTGAACTGGCGACGAAGCACCTGACGAGCGCCGGGGCGACGCACATCCTCGTCGCCAACCGGACTGAGCGTGCGGCGCGCGAATTGGCCCAACGGTTCGGCGGTGAGGCAGTCGATTACGAGCGGCTCAGTTCGCATCTTGGTGCCGCGGACATCGTGATCTGCTCGACCGGCGCAGGCGAGTACATCATCACCCCTGAGATGGCAACGCGCGCCCTCGAAGAGCGGCGCAACCGCCCCGCGTTCTTCATCGACATCAGCGTGCCGCGTAACGTCGACCCGGCGGTCGGCGAACTCGACAATCTGTTCGTCTTCGACGTGGATGACTTAGAAGCGGTCGTCGCCTCAAACGTTCGCGAGCGCGAGCGCGAGGCGGAGCGCGCGGAGTTGATCGTCGAATCCGAGGTGATGCAGTTCCAACAGGTGTTGCGTGATCTTGATCTCGGCCCGACCGTCGGCGCGCTCCGTGAAAAATTGCATGCCATCGCGCGCGACGAGATGAAGCGTCAGCGCCAACGTCTCGGCGATTTAACCCCGGAGCAGGAGCAGGCTGTAGAGGCGTTGCTGCTGTCGACCGTCAACAAGATTTCGCACCCCATCATCAACCGCCTGCGCCGCTCATACGACACCGGCGAAGAAGATAACGTTAAGGCGTGGCGCGATATCTTCCAGCTTGAAGAGTGAATCGTTGTGATCTTGAGCATAAAAGTATGGCACACTCTTCAGGCGATTGTGCCGACGTGCACGTCAACATGGCACATCACATGAAAGAGCGTTTCGTTATCGGCTCGCGCGGTTCAAAGCTCGCTCTGTGGCAGGCCGGGTGGGTTAAAGCGCGACTCGCCGAATTCCGGCCCGATGCCGAGGTGCATATCGAAATTATTAAGACCTCCGGCGACGTGATGCGCGACGTGCCGCTGGCGATCATCGGCGGCCAGGGCGTCTTCACCAAAGAGCTTGAAGAGGCTCTCCTCGCCGGCCGCATCGACATCGCGGTGCATTCCTTAAAAGACCTACCGACGATTATTCCAGAGGGCCTGGCGATCACCGCGATCACCGAGCGCGAAGACGCGCGCGACGCGCTGGTGCTGCGCGCCGGGGTCACTACCGCCATCGCTGCTGATGGCGGCGATCAACCCTCGGTGCGCGACCTACCGACGGGCGCGGTGGTTGGCACGTCGAGTCCGCGGCGACTCGCGCAACTAAAGTACCTGCGCCCGGATTTGACGATCAAAGATTTACGCGGCAACGTCGACACGCGGTTGCGCAAGCTCGATGGTGGCGACTATCAAGCAATCATCCTCGCTTCGGCAGGCCTGCGGCGTCTCGGGCTGGGGCACCGCATCAGCGCAGCCATCCCGACGACGGAGATGCTCCCCGCCGTCGGCCAGGGCGCGCTCGGCATCGAAATCCGCGCCGCCGACGCTGAAACCAAAGCGCTCGTCGTCCAACTCGACCACGAACCGACGCGCGCGGCATGCACCGCGGAGCGCGCTCTGCTCCGCACACTTGGTGGCGGCTGCCAGGTTCCCATCGCCGCCCACGCTGTTGTCGCCGACGCTCGCATGCATCTGTCGGGATTGGTCGCGGGACTCTCCGGCGACACGGTTATTCGGGACGCCGTCGAAGGCGAAGCCAACGACGCCGTCGGTTTGGGCCGCACGCTGGCAGGCCGCCTCCGGGAACGCGGCGCGGTGTCTCTTCTTTCAGGGCTGGTGAATTAACCGATCAACCGACCGCCGCGGCCCGCCCCAACACTCATCATGTCGGAACACGAACCATCCATCATCAACACCAGCGATTCAGCTTTGTCACCCGCGCCGCCGCTCCGGGGTCGGACGGTGATGATGACGCGCGCCCTCGCGCAGGCCGCCGAGTTTAGCGCCGCGCTCGAAGGCTTGGGCGCGCGCGTCGTGGCGTGCCCGACCATCGAGATTGTCGAGCCGGAATCTTTCGCGTCACTCGACGAAGCGATTGATAATCTCTACGGCTACGACTGGCTGATCTTCACGAGCGTCAACGGCGTTGAGTATTTCCTGCGGCGCTTAGAGGAGCGTGGGCACGAGATCGAGGAAATCGACGACCTGCGCGTGTGCGCCATCGGTGCGGCGACGGCCGAGCGATTGTGCGAAGCGCGTGTGCATGTCGATGTCGTGCCGGAGCATTCCAAAGCCGAAGGCGTTTTCGACGCCCTCGAACGCTTTCTCGGCGGGCGCGAGAATCTTAAGCACCTCAACTTTCTGATTCCGCGCGCGGCGGTGGCGCGCGACTACCTTCCGCAGGCGCTCGAAGGGGCCGGGGGGCGCGTCGACGCGGTCACGGCCTACTGCACCGTCCCTCCACGCCGCACCGACCGCGCGCGCATCGAGGCAATGCTTGTTGGCGGGGCTGTCGACTGCGTCACCTTCACCAGTTCATCGACCGTTCACAACCTGGCACGGCTGTTTGACACAACGGATTTGAGTGAATTGCTCTGTGGCGTCCGCGTCGCATGCATCGGCGACATCACGGCCAGCACGGCGGCGGAGTACGGTCTGACGACCCACATCCAGCCGGACGAGCACACAACGCCCGCGCTGGCACGCGCCATCGCCGCCTGCTTTTCTGAAAATCTCGTTGGATGAATTGAAGGCCACAGTCGACTTCGGTGCCGGATCGAACGACGCGCGGCGGCATTCAATCTCGTCAAAATTAAATCGCGCGGCTTGTGTGTTAAACTCCGATTTATGCGCAAAGGACGTGTACTGATCGTTGACGACGAACCGGCGACGGCTGAGAGTTTGAGTCAACTCCTTGCCGCACGCGGGTACGACACAGCGGCGGCGGCCGATGGCGTGGCCGGCCTCCAGCACGTCGAAGAGTTCGCCCCTTCCGTCATCATCACCGATATCTTGATGCCCCACCTCGACGGGTTCGGCCTGCTCCGTCAAATCCGTAAACATCACCCGGAGATTCCCGTGATTCTGCTGACCGGACGGGGTTCGGTTGAGATGGCGGTGCGCGCTATCCAGGAGGAGGGTGCGTACCATTATTTCGAGAAACCGATTGACCTCAATAAGCTCAGCCACGTCGTTGAACGCGCCATCCAGGACGGCGCGGCGCGGCGCGACATCGAGGCGCTTCAACGTCAATTGCGTGAGCATGGGATGTTCGGCGAACTCGTCGGAGAGTCCGCCCCGATGAAGGAAATTTACACGTTGATCGAACAGGTCTCCCCTTCTTCGGCGTCTGTTCTGATCACCGGCGAATCGGGAACCGGTAAGGAGTTAGTGGCGCGCACGGTTCACAATCTCAGCCCGCGCAAGAACGCGGCGTTCATCGCCATCAACTGTTCCGCCATCCCCGACACGTTGATGGAATCTGAACTCTTTGGCCACGAAAAAGGAGCCTTCACCGGCGCGTCCTCCCGCCGCCAAGGCTGCTTTGAACTAGCCAGCTCCGGCACACTGTTGCTCGACGAAATCGCCGAGATGCCGACCATGCTGCAATCAAAGCTGCTTCGCGTTCTCGAAGAGCGGATGGTGCGGCGGCTCGGCAGCGCGCAGGAGATTTCGGTCGATGTGCGTGTGCTGGCGGCCACCAACCGCGACCCGCACGAAGCCGTCCGGGCCGGCGTGTTTCGCGAGGACCTGCTCTATCGCTTGAATGTCATCACGATTGAACTGCCCCCACTGCGGCGACGCAAAGAGGATTTACCTTTACTCTCTCAGCATCTGGTTATGCAACTCGCCACGCGGCACAACCGCCCAGCCCGTTTCATCAGCAATACGGCGCTGGAGGCTTTGAAGTCGCACCACTGGCCGGGCAACGTGCGGGAGTTGCGCAACGTCATTGAGCGCGCCGTCATCATCTGCTCCGGCGATGTCATCGAGCGCCATCATCTTGCCCCCTACCCGCTTGACCAGCGTGCCCGGGCGCGCAGCGAAGACACGATTACACTTCCGGTCGGCACTCCCATTGATGAGGTTGAGCGCCAGATGATCATGCGAACCTTACAGAAGACAGACAACAACAAAACTCACGCCGCCGAGTTGCTACAAATCAGCCTTAAGACGTTACACAATAAACTCCGCCTTTACCGCGAGCGCGGTCAACTGTCTGAACCTGACCGACGTCTGACGCAGGCTCCGCCCGCACATTGAAGCGCTGCCGCCGTGATAATTCCTACGTTTACACGAAACGTTTTCGCCCAACACAGCGTCTTGCCCACAGCGTCTTGCCTAAGCCACCGAGTTTCTTTTCAACTGGCTCAAGAAAGCATTGCTTTTCGTGTTATGAAAAGGTTAATCTTGTCATCGCGGGTGCTACTTCCTTGAGTAGTGGTCTGAAGCCAGGGGGTAGGGCAGAAGCCGAGGCCGTGAGCGAGG
>Ga0136617_10002996_pt1 | contig 15086 bp, 10 predicted proteins | sample AntDrymUQ3222106_2_FD_129672 | JGI IMG/M metagenome (GOLD analysis project Ga0136617, IMG submission 129672) | Polar desert sand microbial communities from Dry Valleys, Antarctica - metaG UQ322 (21.06) | ecosystem: Environmental > Terrestrial > Soil > Desert | place: Antarctica: Dry Valley... | reverse complement strand
GGCGAGTGAGCATCGAGCGCAGCGAGGCGCGGAGCGAGTTGAAGGCTGGGCGAGTGAGCATCGAGCGCAGCGAGGCGCGGAGCGAGTTGAAGGCTGGGCGCTATCGACGTCGCGAGTCGGCCTCGCAGGCTGCCGACCCTGCTAGCGGTCGTCGGCGCAGCGACTCGTCCGCGCGATCGCGCGCCAGATTCCAGTTGGCCCAGGCCGTGTCGCCCTTGAGCCGGTTGGCGATGGGTCCGAGCGCACAGGCGCGGATTCGACCGTCGGGCAGGCGCTGCAACGTCGGCACCGCGTCGGATGACAGTCGTGACAGATAGGCATGGTCGACCGGTTGGCCGTGCTGGGCACGTGCCACTGCCGATTCCGCGATCCGTCGATCCGGGTTGGACACCGAGAACGCGATCAGCCCCAGCGCGATCGAGACCATGGCAGCACGCGGCAGCCAGCGGGCCCGCCGGAACGTGCCCGCGACGAGGGTGAGTACGAAAACGGCGGCGAGCCAGTAGGCGGTTGCCTGGGCGGTGATCCGCAGCCGGGTCAGGCCGTACGCCTCTTCGTACAGATCGAGGCGTTTGACGGCGGATGCCAGAACCACGAGGGTCAGCGCGCACAGGCAACCGAGGAGGAGGCGAAGCAGTATCCGCTCGCGGCGCGCCTCGCGGGGGACCAGGCGCACGGCGAGTGCCACGATGCCGAGGGTGAGGGTGGCCGCGACCAGCAGTTGCCAGAAGCCCTGCCGGGCGTAGTCAGCGTAGGTCAGGCCGGCTGTGCGCAGCACGTGCTCGTCACCACCGAACAGCACGGTCAATTGCACGGCGACGAAGGCCGCGAACAGGATGTTCAGCGCTGCTAGCGGCAGCACCCACTCGACCCGCCGCCGCGTGGCCGCTGTGCCCGGTGCTATCGGGTCGAGTGCCGGGCGGACTGCCATCAAGGCGGCCGCGCCGGCAAACAGCGCTGCCGCAACGCCGGTCAAGATCCGGGCCGGGATCAGCCGGCCGTCGAAGGTCGGCACCGCTCTGCCGAGCAGATCGGCGAAGGCCGCGTCAGCCGAGACAAACAGCAGGCCGAACACTGTCAGCAGCAGCGCCGCGACGGCCAGGCCGCGGATGGCGGGGTACGTATTGCGAGCCGTGGCCTCAGTGCTAGTACGCCTGATCGGCGCGGCCATCCATGCTGGTGCGCGAACCGCCGCGACCACCAGCGCCTGCACGCCGCGCACGATGCCCAGCCAGTCAACTGCTCTGCTGACGGCAAGCGTGGCCAGGCCGACCGCCGCGAGCAGGTTTACCGCAGCTACCCAGGGCGCGGCCCGCACCAGAGTCATGGCCACCAGCGCGTAGGCGAGCGCGGTGAATGCCAGCGGCCAGGGAGGCGGTCGAGTGGACTTGTCAGCGCGGACGAGGAGCAGCCGGAGTGGGAGCAGTACGGCGGCGCCGACGGCAAGGGTGGCGACCAGCAGCCCGAGGCCCGGCGGCGATCCGGGCATCGCGAGCGCCGCGACCAGGCCCGCGCCGAGTACGGCACCGAACAAGGCGCGTGGTGGGGGGGCGGCCGGTGGCGATCTGAGCACCTTCGGTGGAGGGGTGAACGGGGGGCCCCAGGCAGGCTGCGGCCACCGAGGATCCGGTCCCGGGTGTGGCGGTTGCCAGCCAGGTGGGGGTGGCGCGGGGCGCCAGCCAGGCGGAGGTGGGGGCCACGCGGTCCAGCCGGGCGGCGGGGGTGGTGGTGGTGGCGGCACGGCGGGCGGCTGTGGGGCGGGAGCGACTGGGTCGGTCGGTGGCTGGGTCTGCATCACCGGGGCGGTCACCAAGCCAGTCACCGGGCCGGCCGCTGCGCTGGCTGCTGTGTCGGTCACTGGGCCGGTCGCGGGACCGTCAGCTGGCTGGTTCACAGATTCTCCTCCTGGCAGGTCGACCACCATTCGGCAGCCCGACGGCGTGTTCTCCTCGGCCCGCAGCTCTCCACCGTGCAGCTCGACGACTTCGCGCGCGATCGCCAGCCCCAGCCCGCCGCCGCCGTCGCGAGAGGCCCGGGACATTCGACCGCCGTCGAGGCGGGAGAATCGCTCGAAGACCCGATCTCGGTCGGCGGCTGGGATGCCCGGCCCCACGTCGCACACGGAGAGCCGTACCCCGCCGTCGTGCTGCCGGGCACTTACGGTGACCCGGCCGCCGGGCGGGCTGTGCCGGGATGCGTTGTCGAGCAGGTTGGCCAGCACCTGATGCAGTCTGGCCGCGTCGGCCTTGACGGTGAGGCCGGTCGGCACGACGTCGGCCGTGAGTCGCACGTTGCGGCCGGCCAGCCGAGCCTCGCTGACCGCCTGCTGGACGAACTCGTTCAGTGGGACGGTCTCGGCGACGATCTGCGCGGCCCCCGATTCCAGTTGGGAGAGGTCCAGCAGCTCAGCGACCAGGCGGCCCAGGCGTTCGGTCTGCTCGAGCGCGACCTGCAGCGAGCGCGGATCGGGCTGCTCGACGCCGTCGACGAGATTTTCCAGCAGCGCCTGCAGCGCCGTGATCGGGGTTCGCAGTTCGTGGCTGGCATTGGCCACGAGGTCGCGCCGCTGCCGGTCGACCTTGGCCAGATCGGCGGCCATCCGGTTAAATGCCCGAGCCAGCTCCCCGAGCTCGTCGCGCGAGGTCGCCCGCACCCGCCGGCTGTAGTCCCCCGTGGCCATGGCCCGGGTAGCAGCGGCCATGTCGCGTAACGGCGAGGTCATGCCATGGGCCAGAAACTGCACCATCGCCAGGCTCAGCGCCATCGCGACGATGACCCGGATCTTGAACGAGAAGTCGAGGGCGAGGCCGAACTCGTTTACCGCGTACGCAGCCGCAATGGCCGCGACGATCACCACTCCGAGCTTGACCTTGAGCGAGCGCAGCCGGTCAAGGGGTCTCACGGCTTGTCCAGTGCGTACCCCACGCCGTGCACGGTCCGCACCACTCCGTCGCCGAGCTTGCGACGCAGCGCGCGTACGTGGCTGTCGACGGTCCGGGTGGTCGATGCGCCGTTGGCCCACCCCCACACGTCGTTGAGCAACCGATCCCGGGCGAGCACCTGCCCTGGGCGTTCCGCCAGGCGTAACAGCAACTCGTACTCGGTGGGGGTGAGATGCACCTCGATGCCGCGGACGCGGGTCCGCCGCTCGACGGTGTCGACTTCGATCTCGCCGATCCGGATGGTCTGGGTGTCGTGCGCGGTCAGTGATCGTTCGACCCGCCGCAGCAGCGCGTGGATGCGGGCGACGAGCTCGCGTGGGCTGAAGGGTTTGGTCAGATAGTCGTCTGCGCCGACGGCCAGGCCCACGAGTAGATCGGTTTCCTCGTCGAGCGCGGTCAGCATGAGGACCGGCACCGGGTGGGTCGTCTGAATCCGCCGGCATACCTCGAGCCCGTCGAACCCGGGCAGCAGCCGGTCGAGTACCACCAGATGGGGGTCGAACTCCGCGCAGACCCGCACCCCGCCCGGCCCGTCACCCGCGACCCGCACGTCGAAACCCTCGGCGCTCAGCCTGCTCTGCACAGCGTGAGCGATGATCTCGTCGTCCTCGACGACGACGATCCGCCGGATGTCTGCCATGAGCGAAGCCTAGGGCGGCGGTGTGCGTGCCTGGATGGGGCGATGTGGAGGTTTCGTGCGGGACCACCCCAACCTGCCCACCCCCACTCCGGTGATCCAGGGATATCTACTGACCGATTTTGGTACGTACGTTTCCCTGGATCACCGGGTGGTGGGGTGGCGCTGGGGTGGGGCTAAGTTGGGGGAAGGCCGAGGTCGGCGAGGATTTGCTGGGCGGCGTTGTGGCCGGCGCAGCCGATCACCGACCCGGCGGGATGGCAGCCCGCGGAGCCCGCATAGACCCCGTCGACCCCGACGCGGTAGGGCATCCGGTCGGTGAAGGAGAAGGCGTTGTCAATGTGGTCGATATTCGCGCTGGTGATCCCGAAGTGCTCGCGGATCTCCGGGGGCGTCAGCGCGTGCACATCGACGATCATGGAGCGCAGCCCTGGGGCGTATCGCTCGAGAGAATCGAGCAGTCGCTCGACGTAGCCCGCCTTTTCGGCCGGCCACGATGACCCAGCCGGTTCGTGTGGCACGCCCTGTACGAACAGCGCGCTCGAGTGGTTGCCGGCGTCGTCGCGCAGCGACGGGTCCAAAGTGGAATGCAGATACCACTCCAGTGGCGGGGTGCCATCGACTCGGCCTGCCGCGGCAGCGTCGAAGGCGTGCCTCAACGCGGTGATGACGCTGCCATCGGCCGCCGGCGGGGGGAGCAGATGCACCGTGGTGCCGTGCTGGCCGCGCTCCTCTGGCAGCGCCGCGAAGCGGGGCAGCGCCGACAGGGCGAGGTTGACCTTCATGGTCTGGCCGGGGGAGCCGGCGGTCCACTCGCTCATCCGGTCTGCCAGGGCAGCGGGGGTCGACTCGCCCAGGAGGCCGGGAATGCGGAACGCGTCGGTGGAGCACAACACGGTGGTGGCATCGATCTGCTCGTCGTCGTACGCGACCACACCACGAGCCTGTCCGCCCTCGACGGTGATGGCGGTGACCGGGCACGAGGTCCGCAGCCGCGCACCGACCGCAACCGCCGCAGCGGCCAGGGTTTGCGTGACCGTGCCCATGCCACCGCGAACGACCATCCATGTGCCGGCTGCGCCGGGCAGCCGGCACATGTTGTGCACCAGGAAGTTGTGCCCCGAGCCCGGCGACCACGGCGAGCCGGTCAGCCCGGGCATCCCGTCAGTGACCGCGTACATCGCGACAACGGTCTCCGACACGAACCCGAACCGGGCGAGGTAGTCCATCGCCGAGCCGCGTACCAGATCGAGGAAAACCTCCCGCAACGAGGCACGTACGAACTTCTCCGCGGTCTCCTCGACCGGCAGTGGTTCGGCCAGCCACGCCGGCGCGAGGTCGTCGCGCAACGCTCCGATCTCAGCCGCCAGTGCCTCGTCGGCCCGGGCGTCGGCCTCGGTGAAGAACTCCGCGAAGAGGCGGCGCGACTCGGCGCGGTCGCTGCCCAGCAGCAGGTGCCGCCCGTCGAGCGTCGGCAGGAAGTAGTGCGGATCCCGGCGGACCAGCGGCAGATCGATGTCGAGCAGCGTGAGCAGCTCAGGCGGCATCAGCCCGAGCAGGTACGCACCGGTCGACGCCGCTAGCCCGGGTGCGTCGCGAAACGGGTGCTCGGTGCGGCAGGCGCCACCGACCACCGGGGCGGCTTCCAGGACGTCCACCGACAGACCCGCCCGGGCCAGCAGGGTGGCAGCGACCAGACCATTGTGACCAGCACCAATCACGACCACATCGGTCATGTCGGCAACTTACGGACCGGACCGGCCGGGGGTTGCGCCGTTCGGGCCCGGACCGCTCGTTGGCGACGATCCGGTCGTCACCGTGGAGGACTCGTCGTCAGGCAGCGGGTAGGAGTCGTTGCGGCTGGCGACCTCGACGCGCACGGTATTGACCTCACGGCGGATGGTGGTCAGCCATTCCTCCCACCGGTGGGAGATCGGCCGGACCAGCCCGCCGCCCACCCCCACGATGATCGTGCCGCCGATCGTCGCCAGGACCGCGATCAGTACCGGTGTGGTGACGGCGGTGGCGACCTCGATCTGCTCGAGCGCGGCAATGATGCCCAGGAACAGCACGATTGCCGAGGCGATGTTGCCCAGGAGCCGGCCGTACGACAGCCCGCCGAGCACCGAGCTGACGATGTCGCGGATCGCTCGGGCGACCGCTGCCGCGACCACGACGATGATGATGGCCACGGCGAGCTTGGGCAGGAAGGACACGATGCCGTCGAGCAGCCGGCTGACCGGGTTGGGACCCCAGATCCCGAAGGCGGTCTGCAAGGTGATGAGCAGGATCGAGTAATAGACCAGCTTGGTGACCAGCCCGCGTGGCTCGTACCTGCTACGAGCCAGCGCTCGCGTGACGCCGCCGCGTTCGGCGGCTCGGTCGAAGCCGACCCGGATCAGGATCCGGTTGGCGATCTTGCCTAGCGCTTTGGCCACGAGGTAGCCGATGGCGAGGATGATGACGAACAGGAGCAGCTTCGGAGCGAAGACGGCGACTCTCGCCCAGGCTTCGGACACGCCGCGTCCAAAGTCGACGGCTGCGTTCAGGTGCACGCTGTTACCTCACAGATAGAACGAGCGTGGAGGGGATGTCGCAGGCTACCGCGCATGCGTACTTACAGGAACGCCCCGCTGACCTGCATGCGCAGATGGGCATAGGACCGGTACATCAACCTGGCCACCTGCTCCTGCTCCGGGCCGGTACGAGGCTGGTCACCCGCGTAAGCCAGCCAGCGCGCGGCCCATTCGGTGGCTACCCGCTGCATGGTCTCCTTCGGGGTGTCCGGCTGTAGGCCGAGCCGCCCGGCCGGGTGCGTGGCCGTGGCCATCCGCAGCACGTCCTCGGCCAGGGCGGCGGGTAGCCGCACCCCCCCTGCGACCAGCTGCAGCGCCGCCAGCACGTTGAGTTGTTGCATCTTCGGCTCGAAGCGCAGCTCTTCCGCGGCGTTGCGCAGGGCCAGGGAGCCGAGCAGGTTCAGCGGGGCGCTGTCGAGCTGGTTGAGCGCCCACTGGGCCTTCAGCGGGTCAGCGCGGCCCCGCAGGCTGCGCATCGACTCCTCCAGCGCCCCAATGCCGGAGACTCGGGCCAGCTCGGTGGCCAGCGCCGCCGCGCCGTTGCATCCCGCGTCGATGAAGGCCAACGCAATCTCGCTGCCGCGCAGGCCCAGCAGCTCCAGCAACCGTTGCCGCTGGTCGCTGGCAATGCCGGCGGGTGCCCCCACGAACTCATCGGGACCGGCGAGCAGGTCGGCGCGGGCCGGGTCCCGCGCCAAGCTGGCCAAGGCGGCGGCATCCTCTTCAGTGAGTGCACCGGCCCGGGCGGTTTCAGCCCACAAACCGACGACCGGTACGACCCCGTCGACGAGGCCGTGCAAGGCATCCGCCCGTTCCTCGGCCATCTGCGCGGCCGGCGCCAGCGGGTTCAGCGCGGAGGTCCGCTGCGCGCCGGAGCCGGCCACCTCGTCGGCGCGGCCCAGGACGGCAACGCAGGTAGCCGCTGAATTGCCGGTCTGGTCAGACAGCTCGCGGAAGGCGGCCAGCGCCCGCCGGTCGTCGTCGCCCGGCTGGCGGGACAGGACATAGACCAGTGCCTCTACCGCGCTCACGGCGTTGCGCGAGGCGTTGTCGATGGCCAGGAACTGCTCGGTCGACGCGCTGGTGGTCTCGGTCGGCGACGCCAGGCCCGGGGTGTCGACCAGCACCAGATCGCTCAGCGCGGCATTGGACAGCTCGATGGTGACCGATGCGGTCGTCTCGGGGGAGACGCCCAGCGGCTCGGGGATGTGCCCGCTGACGGTCAGCGCACCGGCCTGGCTGACCCCCTTCAGCGGGCGGATCACGATTCGTTCGGGGAATCCGTACCGGAAGATCGTCACCACGCGGGTGCACTCACCCACGTCGGTGGCAGCGATGCGGCGGCCCAGCAGTGCGTTGACCAGCGTCGACTTGCCGGCCGAGACCCGTCCAGCCACCGCGATGCGCAGCGGCTCGTCGAGGCCCTGCCGCACGATCCGCAGCCGAGCCGCGGCCTCCTGCCCGCCCAGCTCGGCCAGGAGTTCGTCGCACCGCTCGGCGACCCGGGCCGTTAAGGTTCCCACCCGTGCGCTCATCGCGCCTCACTATTGGCAATCGACGTCATCGTGACTGAGAAGTGATGCACCCTAAGCCTTCCCGGCTTGGCAAGATGGGATCATAGGCCCGCGCTGGCGAGTGTGACTGATCGGAGGACAAGGGTGGCGGGGTGGGTGCTGGCGATCGACTTCGGTACGTCGTTTACCTCCGTGGCCCTCAATGAGAACGACCGGGTCGAGTTGGTCGAGGTCGACAACGTCCGGGCCATGCCGTCGGGCGTCTGGCTGGACGGCTCCGGGTCACTCATCGTCGGTACGTCGGCGGAGCGGCAGGCGCGTTCGGCGCCCGAACGCTGGGAGCGCTCACCGAAGCGGCTGCTCGGCGAGGTGGCTCCCTTGCTGCTCGGCGGTGACAAGGTCATTGCTGTCGTCGAGGCCGTGGCGGCCGTCCTCAAGCACGCGTCAGAAGAGGCCTGCCGGCGTCAGGGCGGGCCGCCCGACGAGGTACGCCTGACCTATCCGGCCCGCTGGGGTGACCGCCGGCGCGGAGCGCTGCAGGCCGCCGCGCAGATAGCCGGTCTCGGCCCGCCGGTGGTCACCAGGCCGCCGCGGCTGATTCCGGAGCCGGTTGCCGCTGCGCTGTACTTCGCCGATCGCGGCGCCCTCCCGGCCGGGTCGCAGGTCGGGGTCTACGACCTCGGTGGTGGCACTTTCGACTCGACGGTGCTCGGTGCTGACGCCGAGGGCTACACGGTGCGCGCCCTCGGTGGCCTGGACAACGTGGGGGGCGAGTCCTTCGACGCCCTTCTCTACGCTCACGTCGGCAAGGAGATCGCCCGCCGGGACGAGTCGGTGTGGACCTCCCTGCAGGAGCCACCAGATGCGCGGTGGCGCCGCGCGGGCGAAGATCTCTACCGGGAGGTGCGCCGGGCCAAAGAGGATCTGTCGAAGTATCCCTCGGTGACTTTGGACATGGCCGGACTGGTCGGGCAGCCCCTGCAGCTCACCCGCGACGAGCTGGAATCGGTCCTCCGCCCCCGGATCGAGGCGACTGCCCGGGAGCTGATCGAGACGATCAGTCGGGCCGGCCAACGGCCGGCCGATCTGGCTGCCGTCTACCTCGCCGGCGGATCGAGCCGGATGCCCCTGGTCGAGCGCATCGTCTCCGACACTCTCGGCGCGACCGCCAAGGTGCTGGGGGAGCCCAAGAGTGTCGTGGCGATTGGGGCCGCCAAGTGGTCGGCCGATGTCCGGGTCGACATCAAACCGCAGCAACCCGCTCGCGGCCGGCCCACCGAGCCCAACGCCATTCTGCCGACGGTGCCGGCCGCACAGTCGACGAAGATCATCTCTCCGCCCCCGCCGGCACGGACGATGCCGCCGGCCCCCACCCCGCCCCCCTCGCGCACGGCGCCGCAAGCACCAGCACCACAATCCCCGCCTCCGTCGCGACCCCTGGCGCCGACCGGGTCGCAGCCGCGGCAGTCGTACCAACCGCAGCAGTGGCAGCCCCCGCCTTACCACCCCCCGCCGCCTACGCAGCAGCCCCCGCCGCGCCCCGGTCCGCCCCCAGGGCGCCATGGGCAGCGCAGGGGGGTGGTCATCGGGGCGGTGGCGCTCGCGCTCACCTGCATCGTCGCGGCTGTCGTGATCGTGTTGTTGATCGACACGTCGACGCCGCCGACGCCGCCGACGAATCTGCGTGCGACGGAGACCGAGGATGCCGTCAACCTCGACTGGGATGCGGTGTCGGGGGCAGATCACTACTCGGTCTACCGAGACGACACTGTCATCGCGGCCGACGTGAGCCGCACCACCTACGTCGACCGGCCCGGCAACAGCAAAGACCACGTTTACGCGGTGACGGCGTTCGACTCAGACGGCACGGAGAGCAAGCGCAGTAGTTCGCTCACCGCGTCCACGAACCCGGACAGCATCCCGGGGCACAACGATCCGGTGACGCCGAGCCTGACAGCTGCCCAGCAGGCGCTGGTCGACCGGTTGCCGCTGGCGGCGGTCGACCCCGACACGTGCGAGGCCTTCACCGCGCTCGAGGACGCGGCCACCGACGCCGCCGTGAGGTGTGATCCGGCCACCAGGTCGTCCTCGGCGGCCGGCACTGCCCCGGCGGCCGTATTTGCGGGGCATGACCGCACGAGGTCGTTGTACGACGAAGACCTCGCAGAATTTTCCAAGGACCTCGGCCTGGCCAAGCGGTCGTGCGGCACCCCACCGGCCGAGTCCGCGTGGACTCTCAAGAGCGATCCCAACCGGTCGATCGGAAAGCTGTTCTGCTACACCAGCACGCTCAACAAAGCTGTGTTGCAGTGGAACTATGACGCGGACCTGATCTGGATCCAGGCCGTGGCCGACGATTCGGCCAACCCTGCTTTGCTGGCCTGGTGGAAGGACCTCAACAGCGTTGTCCTACGGTGAAGCCTCACCGCGGGCCGTAGCTGGAGGTTGGGGACATCGGCAGACCGGAGGCGGGGCAGCGCTTCGCACATTTCCACGTCTACAGCGTGCTCGGCCGGGGCGGCATGGGTGTCGTCTTCAGTGCCTACAACGTCCGCGACGCGCGCGCGGTCGCTCTCAAGCTGCTGACGGTCGACCTGGCCAACGATCCGAGTTCCCGCGATCGCTTCCAGCGCGAGTCGCGACTTGCTCGCACCTTGCGCTCGCCACACGCAGTTGCGGTTCTCGACGCTGGCGAGCATCAAGGCGAGCTCTGGCTAGAGATGCCGCTGATGCCGGGGGAGGATCTGCAGGACCGGCTCCAGCGAGAGGGTCCGCTGCCGCCCAGGATCGCGCTGGGAATCGTCCGGCAGGTCGCCTCGGCGCTCGACTCCGCGCATGCGCTCGGTCTCATCCACCGCGACGTCAAGCCGGCCAACGTTCGCCTGATCGACGCGTCGCAGCCGGGGGTCCCGCATTCCTTCCTCGGTGACTTCGGGCTGACTCGCAACTTCGTGGTCGTCGATGCGTCGCTCACCCAGGTCAACGAGACCGTTGGTACGGCGCACTACATGGCTCCGGAACAGATACGCCGATTGCCCCTGGACCCACGTACCGACGTCTACTCGTTGGCCTGCATGCTGTACGCCACGCTCAGCGGCGCGCCGCCGTTTGCCGGCCGCGACGGCCGAGCGGTGATGCACGCCCATCTCCTCGAACGCCCGCCACCGCTCGCCGGCCGCGGCCTGCCGGTTGGCGAGCGGCTGCAATGGGCGGTCTTCTCAGGCCTGGCGAAGGACCCCAGGCAGCGCCCACTGACCGCCGGCGCATTCGCCGACGCCTGCATCCGAGCGCACGAAGCCGATCCGCCGCCCGGTACATCCCGTACCGGTCACCATCCCTACAGTTCCGGGCCGCAGTGGCGGTGAGTGGTCAGTCGATGACCGGTCAGCGGCGGTTGGGGTCCAGCCGGCGAATGAGCAGCCAGGTGGCCATGACGGCGACGATGCCGATCATCATGAGCAGTGTGTAGTCGGCGAGCCATGTCGCAGCCGAGTGCTCCCACAGCGAATCCGGGTCGCGGGCCCGCTCGATGGTGTTGAGGTCGGTGGTCGACGCCGCTGCGCCAAACCCCCAGCGGGTCGGTACGAGCCAGCTCAGCTGGGCCAGCAGCACCCGGCCGGCCACCGGCACCAGCCCGCCGCACAGCACGAGCTGAGCCATCGTGAGAAGCACCAGGATCGGCATGGCTTGGTTCTCGTCGCGGACGACTGCGGAGACGACGAGCCCGACCGCGGCTGAGACCGCGGACAGGCCGGCGATGGCCGCCACCAGTTCGAGGGTGGGGGACCCGAGCACCGAGGCGCTCTCCGGTCGAGCCCGCGCGGCGACGGCAAGCATGGTGAGCACGACGCCCTGAATCACCGCGACGACACCCAATACCACCAACTTCGAGCCGAGATAGGCCACCGATGACAGTCCGATGGCGCGCTCTCGGCGATAGATCGCACGTTCCTTCACCAGCTCGCGGACGGCACTTGCCATCCCCATGAGCGTGGCACCCACGGCCAGTACGAGGAGCAGTTGGCGAGCGCCGCCGTTGACTCCCTGGGCTACTGGCGCCAGCCCGTCCTCGGCCGGGACCACCCGCGAGAACAACGCCAGGATGAACGGCAGCAACACGATGATGGCCAGATATGCGCGGTCGGCCGCGATGACCGCCAGATAGCGCCGGCACAGCGTCGCGAGCTGGGCACCCACCGACTGCCGGCGGATCGGACTGAGGACCGGCTCGCGCGCAGGCCCCTGTGGCAGCCGTGGCGGCGGGTTGGCCCGCCGGTCGCGCCCGCCGAAGTTGGAGAAGTCCGTGGCCCACTCAGCACCCGGCCGGGTCTTCAGCCGGCCGAAGGCGTCTGCCCAGGTCCGCGCCTGGAAGTACGCCAGCGCACCCGACGGGGGACCGAGGTAGGCGACGTACCCGCCCCGTGCCAGCACCATGACCAGGTCGCACACCTCGAGGTGCTCAAGGTTGTGGGTGACGACCACAACGGTGCGGCCCTCATCGGCGAGCTGCCGCAGCTTGTTCATCACATCGCGGTCGAGGTCGGCGTCCAAGCCGCTGGTCGGCTCGTCGAGGAAGAGCAGGGACGGCTTGGTCAGCAGCTCCAGTGCCGTGCTCGCCCGCTTACGCTCTCCACCCGACATCGACGAGATGCGCGTGTTGGTCTGCTGGGTGAGGCTGAGCTCGCCGATGACCTCCGTCACCCGGCCGGCGCGTTCGCCCGCGCTGACGTCGGCCGGAAAGCGCAGCTTGGCGCCGTACCCTAGGGCCTGCTTGAGGGTGAGCGCCTGGTGCAGGATGTCCTGCTGCGGGACCAGCCCGATGCGCTGGCGCAGGTCGTCGTAGTCGGCGTAGAGGTCGCGGCCGGCGTAGAGCACCTGGCCGTAGGTGGCTGGCCGGAAGCCGGTCAGGGCCCCGAGCAGCGTCGACTTGCCGGCTCCTGACGGGCCAACGATCGCGAGCAGGTTGCGCGGGCCGAGGTTGAAAGACACGTTGTCGAGGATCCGCTTGCCGGGCAGGTCCACGGTCACCCCGGTGGCCGCAAAGGACACGTCGCCGGTGTCGACGTACTCGGTGAGCCGCTGCCCGTCGAAGCGCAGGGAATGCCGGCCGATCGTGACCAGCGCCCCCGGCGCCAATAGGGCCTGCTCTACCCGCTGGCCGTTGACGAACGTGCCGTTGCCGCTGCCAAGGTCGACGATCTGCGTGCCCGCGGGGTTGTTCCTGACCTCGGCGTGGCGGCGCGAGACGAGCAGGTCGTTGAGCACGATGTCGTTGTTGGCTGTCCGGCCGATCCGCACGATCTCATCGGGCAGCGAGTGCACTCCGCTCAGGACGGGGCCGATCTCGCCGGTTGGCCGGCCCTCTTGCTTAGGCGGGGCATAGGCGGGCACGACCCGTAGCCGTAGCTCGACCCCCTCACTGGCGCCGAGATGCACGGTGACGTCAGCGTGGACCGTCAACTCGGCCGCGCGCTGGCCGCGGTGGAAGATGCCGTTGCTGCTGCCTGCGTCGACGAGGCGCCATCCGGTCGGCGCCGGTACGACGAAGGCGTGCCGGCGGCTCAGCCGTTCGTCGGTGAGCCGGATGCTGGCCTCGGCTGCGCGCCCGATAAGCCACTGGGCACCGGGCGGGACGACGTACTGCCGGCCCTCGACCTCGATGACCAGCGACCCTGGCGGCGCCGGTAGAACGTTCATGTCGGACGAGTCTGCCGAAAGGGTTCGCCTGAGTCTGACTCGCCCCCCACCCTCAGACGAGAATGCAACGCCTCAGCTGGTGACCGGCTCGTCGGGCGCCAGCGGCCGCGGTGCCTTGGGCGCGGTCTTCTTGGTTGCTTCCATGCGGGCGCCGAGTTCCTGGAGCTCCTTGCGGCCCATGCCCTTGCGTACCTCCGGGAACCACTCCTGCTCTTCCTCTTCGACATGGTGGCGGACGTTCTCCGCGAGCACGGTCACCTTGGCGTCGTAGCGCTCGTCCTTGGGGTCCATGCCGGCTAGCTCGGAGAGAACCCACTTGACGATGTGGTGCTCCTCCAGGCTCTCCAGGACGTGCTCCTCGGTCTCGGGGACCTTGGCCCGGGCGGCCGGGTAGAAGAGCTGCTCCTCGATGAAGGCATGGACGGAAAGCTCCTCGACGATCTGCTTGACCAGCTTCTGCTTGGTCTTGTACGCGTCGTCGCCGGCCTTCTCGAACTGCTTGAAGAGCCTCTCCACGACCTTGTGGTCTTCCTTGAGCAGAACAATCGCGTCCACGGGTTTCCTCCAGACATGGTGGTGGTGACTTGCTGGCCGAAACATGCTCCGTACGGGACAGCTGAAACGTGAGCGGCGCTGAGCCGCCACCGTTGACTATCGTGCGACCACCTACCCTCGGTGATCCAGGGAAACCCACGTACCGAATTCGGTATGCGCGCTTCCCTGGATCACCGGAGGAGGGCGGTTCCGGTTGTGGGAGGCGGAGCGGTCAGGGCAGCCCGCAGGAGCGCCTGGGCCGACCAGCGCATGAGCTTGACCGCGTCGGGACGGCTCAGACCGCCGATGTCGGTCAGCCAGGCGAGAGCCTCGATGCCGGTCGAGCTGCGGATCGCGAGCACCAGCTGATGCAACTCGGGGTCGGATAGCTGACCTCGCACTGGCGTGAGGGCTTCTTCGATCCAGCCGATTGCTCGACCCTGACGCAACGGCAGGCCTGCCCGCTCGCGATCGTCGGCCTCCAGCGACAGGCGCAGCATCGTCCGCTGTTGGGCCTCGGTCTCGACGATGATCTTGGTGAAGGCGTCGATCACCGCATCGAGGCGCTCCTCGGGATCTGGCGGGGAGTCTGCCGGCAGCAGGGACTGGGCAGCGGTCTCGGGATGCGCCGCCATCAGCAGGGCGCGTTGGTTCGGGAAGTATCGGTACGCCGTCGTCCGCGAGATTGCGGCCTGGCTTGCCGCCTGCTCGATCGTGGGTGTGACCCCGTCGGCAACGAGCGCGCGCGCGGCGGCCACCAGAGCGTGGCGGGTGCGCTGCTTCTGCTCCGTACGGCCAATTGTTTCGTAGGGCGTTGATACAAGCCAATATGGTACTAGCATCCCATCATGGTACTCAAGTGCCATGAAGGACTCAAGCCAGGAGGCTGCGCTCATGACCAACACGACAATTCCCGCGATCGTCCGATCGACTGACGAGGGCGAACGGCGCTGGTTCTACGGCGGGGGCGTCCACACCTGGAAGGCCACCGCCGAAGAGACCGGTGGTGTCTTCCTGCTCTTCGAGGACCAGATGGAGCAGGGCAAGACGACGCCCCTGCACATCCATCCCGAGTCCGACGAGAGCATGTTCATGCTCGAGGGCGAGATCCTGATGCACATAGACGGCCGCGAGCACCGGGTCGGCCCGGGCGGGCTCGCCGTCGCCCCGCGTGGCGTGCCGCACG
>Ga0136617_10002995_pt1 | contig 15088 bp, 14 predicted proteins | sample AntDrymUQ3222106_2_FD_129672 | JGI IMG/M metagenome (GOLD analysis project Ga0136617, IMG submission 129672) | Polar desert sand microbial communities from Dry Valleys, Antarctica - metaG UQ322 (21.06) | ecosystem: Environmental > Terrestrial > Soil > Desert | place: Antarctica: Dry Valley... | reverse complement strand
GACTTGAAGATGCCCGATCCGACGAAGACTCCCTCAGCTCCGAGCTGCATCATCATCGCGGCATCCGCCGGGGTGGCGATCCCGCCGGCAGTGAACAGCACGACCGGCAGCTTGCCGGCTGCGGCCACTTCGGCAACGAGTTCGTTCGGGGCGCGGAGATCCTTCGCCGCACTGGACAACTCGGTCTTGTCCATTGTGGATAGCTTTCGGATCTCACCGCGGATCGCGCGCATGTGGCGGGTGGCTTCCACGACGTTGCCGGTGCCGGCCTCGCCCTTGGACCGGATCATCGCCGCGCCCTCGGAGATGCGGCGTAGCGCCTCCGCGAGATTCGTGGCACCGCAGACGAACGGGACGGTGAAGGCCCACTTGTCGATGTGGTGCGCCTCGTCTGCGGGGGTGAGAACCTCGGACTCGTCGATGTAGTCAACGCCAAGACTCTGCAAAACCTGAGCTTCGACGAAGTGCCCGATCCTGGCCTTGGCCATCACCGGGATCGTGACCGCGGCCACGATCGAGTCGATCATGTCGGGATCACTCATCCGGGCCACGCCCCCCTGCGCCCGGATGTCGGCTGGAACCCGCTCCAGCGCCATCACGGCCACGGCACCTGCGTCTTCGGCGATCTTCGCCTGTTCGGCGGTCACCACGTCCATGATCACGCCGCCCTTGAGCATCTCGGCCATCCCGCGCTTGACGCGCGTGGTGCCGGTGACGGGGCGATCGGTGGACTCGGACACGGAAACCTCTTGGTGGTCGTACGAGTGGACATTCTCAGTCTACGGCCTGGTCGAAGGCGCCTTGGGATGAGCTCAACGTGGATAGACGTGCCTGAACTGGATGCTGATCCGCGGTCCCGATGCACGCACCTTCGGAACGGCGTGATCCCAGGTTCGCTGGCAGGATCCGCCCATCACCAGCAGATCCCCGGGGCCGGGAACATAGCTGAGCGAAGGCCCGCCGCCCTTGGGCCGAAGCTTGAACGGCCGCGGCGCGCCTAGGGAGACCAGGGCCACGATCGCCTCCGGAAGTTCCCGAGCGATCCGGTCGCCGTGCCAGGCCACGCTGTCGGCCCCGTCACGGTAAAGGTTGACGCCGACCTGCTTGAACTCGACGCGGTAATGCGCGCTCAGCGCCGCTGCGATCCCCTCGAGCACGCCCGGCGGACGTCCCTGGTCGGACTCGGCATCGAGGTACCACCGGTGGGTCAGGCGCGGCTCGGTGACCTTGCGCTCGTACATCCACCTCTGGTGCTGTCCCCAGGGCGAGGAATCCAACAGCCGGGCGAAGAGTTCGTCCGCACCGTTGAGCCAGCCGGGCAGGTGGTCGACCCATGCGCCGTCGGCCAGCTTCCGCCGCAGACAGCCGGCAAGGGATGGGTCGTAGCCGATCTCGCCGGCGTCGAACAGTGAGGCCTGCCAAGCCAGGTCGTACGTTGGCGCCAACTCACCCGGTCGTGCCATGGCACCCAGGCTAGATGCCTGATCTGACACCCGCCCGCCGGTCGAGCTCAGCTCACCTGGGGCGTTCCGGCCAGCTTCGCCGGACGGTCATCGATGTCGAAGTGCGCCGGCAACGGTCTGCGGGCAGCCAGCCGGAACAGCCGTGGTAGGCCCTGACCGCGAAGCTGCCGGTTGTCCCGTACGGCGTCGTTGTAGAACCGCCGGGCCAAGACGACCCGCTCGGCGGTCGACATCAGGTCGGCGGCGAGGTGCACCGGAACCCCACCGAGGTCAGTGCCGATCGCTCGCAGCAGGTGGCCGAGCGTGTTCTCGGCAGCCTCGCGGGAGCCGTCGTCGGCGTCGAGGGCATCGTGGGCGGCCCGGCGTAGCTCGTCGGCCCGCTCGCCGAGGATCTGTGGGTGCTCGTCAGCAATCGCCTGCGCCACCGCGGCTCGGCGCACGAGTTGGGCATCGAGCGCAGACCGCGCCGCCACGACGCGGTCATCGAGCCGGTCCAGCCGGGACACCGTCGAGGCGATCCAGAAGAGGAGCACAGCCAGCAGTCCGAGGACGATCATGAGGATCGTTTGGCTGCTCACGGCGGTCGAGGGTAGCCGGGCGGTCAGCATCCTTCTCGGTCAACCAGAACACCGTCTGAGGTTTCTCGTTCCCCCGTTGCTGTGACAGACGGCTTCGGCTGTGCGAGGGGCGTTGCCATGCCGCCCGCTTCTGGGTTCCGAATGCATTGCTAGTCATGATCGTTTGCAGCTCTCATGAACTGGAGGCCGGTCTCGTCTAGGTTGACCGGACCGTGAGGCGTCTCGCCGGTCGTGGCCCGCGCCACCTTCACCGGCAGCCCGGCCGGCGAGGTCACCGGCACGGTGATCCCGGTCGACATCAACCTCGCCCCGCCCAGGGAAACGACGAGCGGTTGTGAAGCTTCAGACTTCGATCCATCGTTGTTCCTCGGAGAAAACGATATCGCGCTGATCCAGCGCGGCGGACCGCCCGCACCGGCGCCGGTCTGCACCTTTGGGGTCAAGGCGGCCAATGCCGAGGCCGCCGGCGCCGAAGCGGTGATCATCTTCAACCAGCGCAACACCCCCGAGCGTGAAGGACTGGTCTTCGGCACACTCGGTGACACCGTGGTCACCATCCCCCTGGTCGCCGCGAGTTCGCCGATGGCTCAGCGCTGGCCGTGCCCGGCTCGACGGCGCATGTCCTGGTGATCGACTCCGAGACCCGTACCGACGTCAACGTGATCGCGGAGAAGGTCGCTATCAGGCCTTCATCGAAGCGGGCATCCCCTCCGTGGCCTGTTCAACGGTGCGGAAACGGTGAAGACCGAAGAGCAGGAAGCCATCTGGGGTGGGGAAGCCGGGGCACAGTTCGACCCCTGTTACCACCTGGCATGTGACACCTTCGAGAACGTGGACCTGCACGCCCTCGACGTGAACAGTGACCTGATCGCCTACGCGCAACAGGGCCCAGGCCCGCTCCAGGCCTAATCAGGCCCACGGGGATCGGGGCTGGCTCACCACAGAGCCCAGCCCCGATCCGAGCGGTTCGGCTCAGCGGCGGGTCAGCGCGACGAGATACCGGCAGGGCGTGTCGGTGGGGTTGAGGAACGCGCACGGCGCGGGCGGGCCGAGTTGTAGGCAGTCGCCCGCGTCGAGCTCGTGATCGGTCGGTCCCTCGCGGAACAGCAGCCGGCCGTCGAGCACCCAGATCTGTTGGTGGATGAACGCGTAGGCCTCGGCGGGGTAGGCGACCTCGGCGCCAGCCGGGAGTTCGACCTCGACGAGTTCGAGCGGTCCCCCGGCAGCGGGTGATACGGCTCGGCGGCGGTAACCACTGTCCGGATCGGTCCACGTCGGTTGCTCGCCGGCCCGGACCAGGCGCCGTTCGTCGCGCTCAGCACGGGCGACGAGCTCCGAGAGCGTCATCCCGAGCGCGGCCGACAGGCGGCCCAGAAGTGCCGCGGTCGGCTGCGCCTGGCCACGCTCGATCTTACTGATCATCGCGCGAGAGACTCCGGAGCGCTCGGCCAACGCCGCACCCGACAGCCCGCGTGCCCGTCGGGCGTCCAGCACGGTCGTGGCCAGCGCGCTACTCAACGGATCGGCGCGCAACGGATCGCTGCTCAACGGATCAACCATGTCTTTACGATAGTGGACGTTCTGACTATTATCGTGGCCCATGGATCGGGTGTCTTCGCAGCCGCGAGTGCGCAGCGCGAGTCCAGCAGACGCCGCTGCATGCGCGGCGATCTACGCCCCGTACGTGACCGACACTGCGATCGCGTTCGAGACCGTGCCGCCCGGCGTCGGTGAGATGGCGGAGCGGATCGCCGCGGCGGTGCGCAGCCACGCGTGGATGGTGCTGGAAGAGGAGGGCCGGATCGTCGGCTACGCCTACGGGGGACCGTTCAAGTCCCGCGCCGCGTACCGGTGGTCGTGCGAGGTGAGCGTCTACCTCGAGTTGGGCCGCCGGCGGACCGGCGCCGGCCGCACGCTGTACGAGGCCTTGTTCGCTCGTCTCGTCGACCGGGGATTCCGCACCGCCCTCGCGGGGATGACCCTGCCCAACGAGGCGAGCGTGGGGCTGCATCGCGCGATGGGCTTCGAGCCGGTCGGAACCTACCGCCGGATCGGCTGGAAGCACGATGCCTGGCACGACGTCGCCTGGACACAGCGCCCACTGGCCCGCGCCGCGGATCCGCCGGCCGAACCGGTCTGAGCGACCGCGCTCTTACCCGCCCGGCCGCGACAGGGTCCCATCCCAGCAGCGAATGTCGGTCAAACGTCCGCGCCGTCGACAATCGCCCCATCACGCTGACCGCTCGGTGGTGACCGCGACCTCTCCGCCGATCCGCGCTACGACGGTCTCGTAGACGGCTAGGACCCGTTCCGACACGACCGGCCAGTCATAGTCATGCACCAGGGTCCGTCCGGCCCGCACCAGCTCCGACCGCCTGGCCGGATCGCCGAGCAACTGCGACAACCCGGCTGCCAGCGCGGCCGGATTTCCGCGGCGGACCAGGACTCCGGCGGCACCGTCGTCCAGAACGCGGCGAAACGCGTCGAGATCGCTGGCCACGATGGCGGCACCCGCGGCCATCGCCTCGACCAGGATCACCCCGAAGCTCTCGCCGCCGAGGTTGGGCGCGCAGTAGATGTCTATCGAGGCCAGCATCCGTGCCTTGTCCTGCTCGGAGATCTGGCCGAGCAGGATGACCCGATCGGCCAGGCGCTCAGGAAGGTCTTCGTAGAGATCGGCTTCGTCCCCACGGCCGGCCACCAGTAGTCGCAGCTCGGGATGGTCGGGGGCGATCTTGGCCAACGCCTCGAGCAGCACCGGCAGCCCCTTGCGGCGTTCGTCAAAGCGGCCGAGAAACCCGATCGTCAAGCCGTCTCTCGGATATCCAGGAAGCGGTTCCGCGGACGTGAAATGCGAGACATCGACCCCATTCGGGATCACGATCGCGTCTCCGCCCAGGTGTTCGACCTGCACCCGACGGGCCAGATCCGACACCGCGATTCGTCCGGAGATTCGCTCCATGAACGGCTGCAGGATGACCTGACCGGCAGCCAGCCATCGCGACCGGACGGTGGCGGTATGGAAGGTCGCCACGATTGGCCCGCTGGCCAGCACGCAGGTCAGCAAGGACAGGCTTGGTGCGGTCGGTTCGTGGACGTGCAGTACGTCGAAATGCCCGTCCTTGAGCCAGCGGCGGACCCGCGCGGCGGCGACCGGGCCGAATTGCAGCCGAGCCACCGATCCGTTGTAGCGAATGGGTACCGCCCGGCCGGCGCAGGTCACGTACCACGGGAGGTGGTCCTCGTCGTTGGCCGGCGTGAGCACCTGAACGTGATGACCGAGTTTGATCAGGGTCTGGGCGAGGTCCCGGACGTGGTACTGCACTCCGCCCGGGATGTCCCACGTGTATGGGCAGACCAAACCGATCCTCATCGCGACGCTGACCCCGTTGCGGCCGGATCGAGATCCTCGGCCCACAACCGCTGCACCATGTGCCAGTCCTGTGGCCTCTCGGCGATGGCGAGGGCGAACCGATCGACGACCTTCTGCATCGCCTGCGTCACCTTGTCCCGCAGGCGTTCGGGTGCATCAGGGCCGTCGAGGACCACCTCGGGGAAGAAGCGCACGCTCCAGTCGTCCCCCTCGAAACCGGCGTGAGCCGGAATCAGCGCGGCGCCGGTCTGAACCGCCAGCAGTGCGGGTCCCGGCGGGACAGTGATGGTCTGGCCGAAGAATCTCACCGGAACCCCGCTGCTGCTCAGATCGCGATCGCAGAGCAGGCAGACCATGCCGCCCTCGCGAAGGGTTGTGCTGAGCACGCGGGCCGAACGGTGCTGCTCCCCGGTCAGCGGCACCACCGATATGCCCAGCGACTCTCGGTAGGACTGGAACCGCTGGAACAGCGATTCCGGACGCAGCCGCTCGGCGACCACGGTAATCGACCCGCCGAACCGAGCTAGATAGGCGACCGCGGCGGCGTCCCAGTTACCGGTGTGCGGAAGCGCACAGACCGCTCCTCGGTCGGCCGCCCGTACGGTCATCATGTGTTCCAGGCCGTACATGCGGGTACGTGCGGACACCACCTCCGGCCTGGCCGTCGGCATCCAGAACACCTCGCGGAAGTACCGCGCATAGGACCGCAGGCCGCGGCGGGTCAGCTCGTCGAGATCGGCGTCGCTCAGCTCAGGCCCGACCACCCGGCGCAGGTTCGCGCGCAGCCGGGCAGCGCCTGACCCGCCCCGGCGCCAGGCCAGGTCCGCCGCAGCGTCGAACACGGCCCGCGCGGCTCTGGTGTCCAAGACCGCACCGGCCCGCCAGCCGAGCGCAAAACCGGCTGCGGCTGCCCGCTCGGCGAGACTGGCCTCAGCCACCCGGTGACTCCTGCGCCGTTTCCGCCGGCGGCAGCGCGCTCGCGGCCCGCCGTACGGCATGCAGTCGTTGCCCCACCGTGATGACCCCGAGGGTGACGAGCAGCCACAGGGCGATCGGCAGGCCGAGGGGCAGGCCGATTCCGGCCAGCCCCACCCCGACCAGGACGAGGGTCAGCCGCACAGCTCGCTCGGCAATGCCAACGCTGGCATCGATGTCCAATCCCTCTGCTCGCGCTCGGACATAGGGGATCAACTGACCCAGAACGAGAGCCAGCAAGGCCGCCAGGATCAGATCTGGCCGGGCCGGCGTATGCCCGGTCCCGACGAACCACCAGATCAGCGCACCGAAGATCGATGCGTCGGCCACCCGGTCCAACGTGGAGTCCAGCACCGCACCGAAGCTCGACGCGGTCCCGCCGGCCCGGGCGACCGCGCCGTCGAGCAGATCGAAGAGCACGAACACCGTGATCGCGAATACGCCTAGCACGAATTGCCCGGTGCCGATCAGCAACCCGGCCGAGGCCACCGTTCCGACGGTGCCGACCACGGTGATCGCGTTCGGGCTGACCCCCATCCGATGCAGGCCAACGCCGACAGGTGCGAGTGCCCTGCTGACCGAGGAACGGGCGCGGAGGTTGAGCATCAGGTGTGCAGACCGGCCTTCCGGCACTCTGGGAGTGGCCCACTGTAGCTGGCAGGAAGACCCTCCAGCCGGGGCCAGGATGGGATGCACCCCCGCTCTTTGGGATCGCGGTCTTGTGGGCCGCAGCCGCGAGGGGTAGGGAGTCGGGTACACCAGGTGATCGCCGATCACGGTCGCACGTCGCGGCGCATCGAAGGAGGCTCCTGCCATGGCCAAACAGTCCGGTCCCGGTCGCGGGACGGAGAGGTCGGTGAGGCCGGCCAGTGATCCCACCCGGATCCGCAATCTCGCCGTCGTGGGGCGCAGCGGATCCGGGAAGACCCTTCTCGTCGAGGCGCTGCTCGCGGCCACGGGGGCGGTCAACCGAATGGGGTCCATTGCCGAGGGCAACACCGTCAGCGATAGCGACCCCGCTGAAGTCAAGCAGCAGCGATCGGTCTCCCTGGCCCTGGCCCCGGTCCAGCACCAGGGTCACACGATCAACCTGCTGGACACGCCCGGCTTTGCCGACTTCGTGGGGGAGCTGCGAGCCGGACTGCGGGGAGCTGATGCCGCACTGTTCGTGGTCGCGGCCAGCGACGACATCGACGCGGCCACCATGGCCCTGTGGGAGGAATGCTCGGCGGTCGGGCTCCCCCGTGCGGTGGTCATCTCCCGCCTGGACCACCCTCGCGCCGACTGGGAGAGGGCTCTCCAGGCCTGCCGGGCCGCCTTCGGCGACGGCGTGGCCCCGCTGTACCTTCCCCTGCACGGCGAGGACGGGGCTGTCTGCGGACTTCTCGGTCTGCTCAGTCAGCAGGTCTTCGATCACAGCGCCGGTGGCCATATCCCGACCGTCCGCGAGCCCGAAACCGAACATCGAGACGGTCTCATCGAGGCCCGTGGCGCGCTGATCGAGTCGATCATCGCCGAGAGCGAAGACGAGACGCTGATGGATCGCTACCTCGAGGGGGAGGACATCGACGTCGAGACGCTGGTCGACGACCTGGAGACCGCGGTGTCGCGAGGGTCGTTCTTTCCGGTGCTGGGCGTCTGTTCGATCAGCGGGCTGGGCATCAGCGCGCTGCTCGAACTCCTCGTCGGTGGTTTCCCGCACCCCGGCGAACGTGCCCTGCCGACCGTCACCGGGGTCGATGGGAGCCCGGTCGAACCTCTGTCCGCCGATCCACAGGGACCCCTGGTCGGCGAGATCATCAAGACCACGATCGATCCGTACGTCGGACGGGTCTCGCTGATCCGGGTCTTCTCCGGGACGCTGCGACCGGAGAGTGCCCTGCACGTGTCCGGCCACGGGCTCACCGATCGCGGGCACGACGATCACGACGCCGACGAGCGGATCGGTGCGCTGCTGAACCCACTGGGGACGGCGTTGCGTCCGGTCGGCGAGTGCATCGCCGGCGACATCTGCGCGGTCACCAAGCTGCTCACCGCCGAGACTGGGGACACCATTTCGGCCAAGGACCGGCCCCTGCTGGTGGAGGCATGGGACATGCCCGAACCGTTGCTGCCGATCGCCGTGGCGGCCAAGACCCGCGCCGACGAAGATGCCCTGGCCAAGGGGCTGGCCCGGCTGATCGCCGGCGACCCGACCCTGCGACTGGAGCGCAACGCCGAAACCCATCAGCTCGTGTTGTGGTGCATGGGCGAATCGCACGCCGACGTCGTGCTTGACCGGCTACGTGGCCAGGGGGTGGACCTGGAGACCGTGCCGGTGATCGTGCCCTTGCGCGAGACCCTGGTGGCTCCGGCCGAAGGCCTCGGCCGGCACGTCAAACAGTCCGGTGGACACGGCCAGTACGCCGTCGCCAAGGTGGCCGTCGAGCCGCTGGAACGCGGCGCTGGCTTCGAGTTCGTGGACAAGGTCGTCGGTGGGGCCGTACCGCACAACTACATCCCTTCGGTGGAGAAGGGTGTGCGCGCCCAGATGGAACGGGGAATCGAGGCTGGCTTCCCGCTGGTCGACCTGCGGGTCACCCTGGTCGACGGCAAGGCGCACAGCGTGGACTCCTCGGACGCGGCGTTCCAGACCGCCGGCTCGTTGGCGCTGCGCGAGGCGGGTGCCCAGGCCGGGGTGGCCCTGCTCGAACCGGTGCACGAGGTGCTCATCACGGTGCCCGACGAGCATGTCGGATCGGTGATGAGCGACCTGTCCAGCCGGCGTGGTCACGTGACCGGAACCGAGTCGACCGGCGGTGAGCGCACGGTCGTTCGCGCGGAGATCCCGGAGTCCTCGCTGATTCGCTACGCGATCGACCTACGCTCCTTCACTGGCGGCACCGGTCGGTTCACCCGGACCTTCTTGCGCTACGACCCGATGCCCGAGCACGAGGCGAGCGCGATTCGCGCCGAACGGGCGGCCGCGCGCTGACCCACCGCCGACCGGCGGAGTCAGGCGAGGGCTACCTGGTCAGTGGGCCGTCGGCTGCGAACGCCCCGCTCCCGATCACGGTGGCGCTAGTTCGTCGTCGTCCAGCAGTCAGCCAGGAGCTGACGGGTCTCGGTGAGCAGTTGGGGCAGCACCCGGGTGAGACCGACGACCGGCATGAAGTTCGTGTCGCCCCCCCAACGCGGTACGACGTGCTGGTGCAGGTGCGCGGCGATCCCGGCGCCGGCGACGACTCCCTGATTCATCCCGACGTTGAACCCCTGCGCCCCCGACACCCGCCGGATCACGCTCATCGCGTGCTGGGTGAAGTCGGAGAACTCGGGCAACTCGCGAGATCGCTCCAGCTCAGTGTAGTCGGCGATGTGCCGGAACGGCACGACCATGAGGTGCCCGGCGTTGTAGGGGAAGAGGTTGAGGACCGCATAGACGTGCTCGCCACGAGCCACGATCAGGGCTTCGGAATCCTCCCCGGTCGGGATCGTGCAGAACGGGCAGTCGTCATCACCGGTCGGCCGTCCCTCGCCCTTGATATAGGCCATCCGGTGCGGCGTCCAGAGCCGTTCGAACGGCTCGTAGGCCGGACCCCTCGCCGTCACCCCGTGGACTCCGGCACCGGGTCGTCGCCCGCAGCCGGGGCGACCGGATCCTCGTTGCTCCGGCTCGCCGCGAAGTCCGCGATGAGGGAGACGGCCTCGGCCACCGGAACCGCGTTGCGCTGCGAACCGTCCCGGAACCTGAACGACACCGCGCCGGCTTCCTGATCCGCCGCGCCGGCGATGAGTACGAAGGGCACCTTCTGCTGACTCGCGGTCCGGATCTTCTTCTGCATCCGGTCATCGCCAGAGTCCACCTCCGCGCGGATCCTCCGGTCGCGCAGCCGCGCGACGACGTCGTCGAGGTACCCGACCTGCTCGTCGGTCACCGGGATACCCACCACCTGCACCGGGGCCAGCCACACGGGGAAGGCCCCAGCGTAGTGCTCGGTGAGGATGCCGAAGAACCGCTCGATGGAGCCGAACAGCGCCCGATGGATCATGTACGGGCGCTGACTGCCATCGGCGGACTGGTATTCGAGGTCGAAGCGCACGGGGAACTGCAGATCGACCTGCAAGGTGGACATCTGCCAGCGCCGCCCGACCGCATCCCGGACATGCACGTCGATCTTCGGCGCGTAGAACGTGGCCTCGCCCGGCGCGACGACGTAGTCGAGCCCCGCCTCGTTCAGGGCATGCTCCAGAGCCGCTTCCGCGTGATCCCATTCCGCTGCGGTGCCGACGTAGCTCTCCTTCCGGGTGGCCAATTCGGCTTCGAAGTCGGTGAGCCCGAAGTCCCTGAGCAGGCCGACGACGAACTTCAGCAACGATGCGAGCTCGGCGCTGAGTTGATCTGGAGTGCAGAAGATGTGCGCGTCATCCTGGGTCAGGCCGCGCACGCGGGTCAGTCCGTGTAGGACACCGGACTTCTCGTACCGGTAGACACTGCCGAACTCGAACAGCCGAAGTGGCAGCTCTCGATAGGAGCGGCCCCGGGATCGGTAGATGAGGATGTGAAACGGGCAGTTCATCGGCTTGAGGTAGTAGTCGGCGCCCTCCATCTCCATCGGGGGGAACATGCCTTCGGCGTACCAGTGCAGGTGCCCGGATGTCTCGAACAGGGTGGACTTGGTGATGTGCGGGGTGTTGACGAACTCATAGCCGGCGGTCTCGTGCCTGCGGCGGGAGTAGTCCTCCATCTCCCGGCGGATGATCCCGCCCTTCGGGTGAAAAACTGCCAGCCCCGAGCCGATCTCGTCCGGGAAGCTGAACAGGTCCATCGCGGCACCGATCCGCCGGTGGTCGCGCCGTTCGGCTTCGGCAAGCAGCGCGACATGGTCATCGAGGGCCTGCCGGCTCTCCCATGCCGTGCCATAGATGCGTTGCAACTGCGGGTTCTTCTCACTCCCGCGCCAGTACGCCGCCGCTGAGCGCATCAGCTTGAACGCCGGGATGGTCCGAGTGGAAGGCAGGTGCGGACCGCGGCACAGGTCCGACCAGACCCGGCCGCCGGACTTCACGTCGAGATTGTCGTAGATGGTCAGCTCGAGCGCGCCGATCTCGACCGAAGCGCCTTCCGCGGCATCGGCAGCTCCGGGTCCGTTCAGCCCGATCAGCTCCAGCTTGTACGGTTGAGCTGCCAACTCCGTACGAGCGTCCTCGTCGCTGACTACCCGTCGCGAAAACCGTTGCCCCGCTTTGACGATGTCGCGCATTCGAGCCTCGATGCGTTTGACGTCCTCGGGCTTGAACGGCTCGGGGACATCGAAATCGTAGTAGAAGCCGTTCTCCACCGGAGGACCGATCCCGAGCTTCGCCTCGGGGAACAGGTCCTGGACAGCCTGCGCCAGCACGTGGGCGGTCGAGTGACGCAATACCGCCCGCCCGTCCGGGCTGGACATCGGCACCGGCTCGACGATTCGATCCTGGTCCGGAGTCCAGTCGAGATCGTGCAGGGCACCGTCAGCATCGCGCACGACGATCACCGCATCGGGACCGCTGAGGGCCAGTCCGGCAGCTTCGAGTGCCTCGGCGGCGGTCGTACCGGCGGCCACCAGGACGGGGGACGCGGCGGTGGACGGCGAGGGGGCAGACACGAGGGACTCCTTGGACGTGGGTGGCCGCCGCGACCAAAGCGGCGGGCTGAGGATAACGAGGCTGGCGTTACCCGCCGCTGGACCGGGCTCAGTCCGCCAGGCGGACTGGGTCTCCCGCGGCGACGCGGCCGGGGGTCACCACCTCGGCGTACACACCGAGGCAGTGCTTGGGCGTTCGGGTGATCGACAGGACTGCCTCGCCGACCTGGATCCGCTGCCCTATCCAGCCACGCTCGGCAGGCCCGTCGGCAGCTAGCCTCAGGACCAGATTTGCCCGTGGATCATTCACATCGCAGGCTTCCGGTCCGGCGTCCGGGTCGGCGCTGAGCATGGCTCCCTCGGAGACCAGGTGTACCGGAAACGCGTCGACTGCGTGGCCCCCCTCGGCGTCGGTCGCGGCCAGGTCGACCGGGCGATCCAGCCACCCCGAGAGGGCAGCGGCCGGAACCTGTTCACCGACCTCGGCTCCTGGCCCGCTGATTGCGGGATGCGCCTGTCCTGGGGCAGCGATCAGCTCTCGCAACCGGGGCTCTTCCTTCGCGGTGATCCGCTCCCCCGAGGACGCGTCGACGACGGCGTGTGTCCGGTCCCCCTCCAGGCCACTAGAACCCACCTGTGCGGCCTCCACCGACGTACCCGCGAGGGATTTCACCGGGTAGACCCAGACGGCGCTCACGGTGCCCAGTACGGCGGACCCGGTCATGGCTATGACGGTACGTCGGTGTCTCCGGTCGGCGCCAGCGGCACGCGGTCCCTGCCGCGGTGGCCGCGGCCACCCTCACGGGGTCAGCGTCGCCCGCCGGCGGCGATCTGCGCGGCCGGTCGATCGGTGCGGCGTCGTGTGTGCGGAGGGGTACCTGGGCCGGCCCGTCCGTCGGCGGCCAGGTCGGCGGCGGGCGGGCCGGAGCCGCCGGGCTGACGTCGCTCGGGTGTCTGGCGGACTCCCTTGGCCCGATACATCGCGGTATCGGCCTCGTGGAGAAGCTCGGCGGGTAGCGAACCAGCCGAGTTGAGGGCGATGCCGATCGTGGCGAGGACCGGCAGGCTCTGATCGCCAACCGGCACCCCCGCAGCCAAGGCGGTCGTGAGCCGGTCCGCCGTGAGTGCGCCGTCCGATGGGCGACTGAGGTCCTCGCACACGATGACGAACTCGTCGCCTCCGACTCGCGCACAGGTATCGGTGTCGCGCAGGCATTCCAGTAGCCGCGCCGCCACACCGATCAGCAGCTGATCCCCAGCAGCGTGCCCGAGGGTGTCGTTGACGGCCTTGAAGCCGTCGAGATCGAGAAACAGCACCGCCACCGATGTCCCGGCTCGTTTCGAGCGGGCCAGCGCCTGGGTGAGACGGTCGACGAGGAGTCGCTTGTTGGGCAGCCCGGTCAGCCCGTCGTGCAGAACCTCGTGGATCAGCCGGGCCTCGGTCCGGCGCGCCTCGGCTGCGGCCGCAGCGGCTGCAGCGAAGGCGGCGGCTTTGGCATCGACGGCCACACTGACCGCTCGCGCTGCCTCAGCCGCCGCCTCGGCAACGGTCCGGGCTGCGGCCGAGACGGCAGCCAGGGTTTCGACCATGGCCTGGGCAGCGAGCTCGGCCTCAGCGACCGCCGCTGCGGCCTCGGCCGCAGCGGCCGAGCCTGCGGTTGCCCGGTCGCTCTCGTCGTTGAGGGCTTGGATCCAGTGCCGGTTGGGAGCGCCTCGACCCTTCGCCGAATACGCCGTCAATTCATCCCCGCGAGCACCGTCTGTAGCCATTTGACGCCTAACAGTACCCTCGGCGGCGTCGTTGGAGGTTGCGGCGAGGTCTCTCGGCTCCCTGCCCCGGAGCAACCCGACGACCTCGACCGGGTTAGTGCCGGTGTCAGGCACGCGAGCTGCCGAGCAGGTCTCGATGCCTGGCATCGAACTCACGCACCGCTGTGGAGCTGGCGTACGGCGCGGCGGCCCGCCGGAACTCGATCAGGAGGCTCCGCTCCCGGGGCGAATCAAGCCGGCGAATGACTGCCGCCGCCTCGCCGGCGGTCTCGCATGCCCTCTCCACCCCGCCCGGGCCGACCCGCGCGGTAGCGAGCGCGCACAGCAACGTCGCACGGTCGCGTGCGAAACTCGGGGTCGATCATTGCCAGGGCGCGACGAAGCTGCGGTTCTGCCGCGGTTGGTTGTCCGAGCGCCAGCAGTGACCGCCCGGCAAGGCCGTGCGCGTCTGCCTGGTTGAACCAGTAGATCCACGAGGGTTCTTCGGCCGGGATCGAGCGTGCAAGCAGCTCGAAGCTTCGGTACTGGGCGCGTTGGCAGGCAGCGGCGTCTCCCGTGTATGCGGCTCCGAGCGCCAGAGCGCCGTATAGCGATGCCGCCACCGCCGGAGTCAGCTCGCCCGCCGCTCGCAAGCCAGACTCGGTCAGCGTCACAGCATCTTGCGGCTTCGGCGAACGCGCGGCCTGCGCGCTCATGAAGCCCAGAATGTTGGCGCCGATCCCACGGTCGCCGCTGACATGGGCGGCGCGCAGCGCGGTCATGAAGTACCGCTGAGCGACCGCGGGCTGGTTGGAGTCGTAGGCCAGCCAACCGGCGAGCCGGCCGAATTCGGCGGCGACCACGTGCAGCCGCCTGCCGATTTCTTCGGTGTAGGCGGCGTTGTCCAGCAGCGCGACGACGAGGCGCAGATCCTCCCGGACAGCGGGCAGCAGCGCGCCGCCACCGAGCGCGTCGTCCATCCGGCGCCGGGCGTCGGCGACCCGCTCAAGATCGTCCACGAGCGAGTGGTCGACCCGCCGGCCGAGCAGGGATGCCGCCACCCGGGCCGGGTCGAACAACCACTGGTGCGCGACCGCGGTCAGGCTCAGCCCGGTCAGGGCCAGAAACTGCCGCCGCTCCATGGCCTCAGCATCCACGACCGCGGCCAACGCCGCCATCGCCCCGGCCCGGTCCCATGGGTGGTCCAGCCCGTGGTCGGCCGGTACATAACGCAGCGTCCCGGTCCAGCCCAGCGCGTCGAGGGTGACCGATTCGCCCAGCCGTTCGTGCAGCAGGTGGCAGACCAGGGCCGGCCACGGCTCACGGGGAACCCGCGGCGCCGGCCGGTCT
>Ga0136617_10002994_pt1 | contig 15092 bp, 17 predicted proteins | sample AntDrymUQ3222106_2_FD_129672 | JGI IMG/M metagenome (GOLD analysis project Ga0136617, IMG submission 129672) | Polar desert sand microbial communities from Dry Valleys, Antarctica - metaG UQ322 (21.06) | ecosystem: Environmental > Terrestrial > Soil > Desert | place: Antarctica: Dry Valley... | reverse complement strand
CTCACCCGCCGTCACCGCAATCCCGCCTACACGCTCGGCGACATGGCCGACGACGGCATCGGGCTGCTGGACGAGCTGGGTGTGGGAGCCGCCCACGTCGTCGGCGCGTCGATGGGCGGCATGCTCGCCCAGCTCATGGCTGCATGGTGGCCGGATCGCGTCCACTCGCTCGTGTCGATCATGTCCAACACCGGCAGCCTGCGCTCCGGCCAGCCGGCGCTGCGCCTGTACCCGAGCCTGCTCGCCAGGCCGGCGAAGACCAAGGAGGCGTACGTCGAGCGCTTCGTGAAGGTCTTCGGGATCATCGGCTCGTCGGGGTTCGATCGCGACGAGGACGAACTGCGCCTGCTCGCCGAGACGTCCTTCGACCGTGGCGCCGACCCGGCGGGCTCGGCCCGCCAGCTCGCGGCGATCCAATCGGCGGGCAGCCGCGTGAGAGACCTGCGCCGGATCAAGGCGCCGACGCTCGTCATCCACGGCAATGCCGACCGGCTCGTCCGCCCGTCCGGCGGGCGCGCCACCGCGCGCGCCATCCCGAACGCCCGGCTCCAGTTGATCGAGGGCATGGGCCATGACCTGCCGCGCGGCGCCTGGCCGGAGATCATCGACGGCATCGTTGGAAACGCGGCCGCTGCGTCACCGCTGAGGGCTCGAACTTCAACTGCTCATTGAGGAGAAGGTTCAGGGGGCCGCGGCGGCTCGCGAGGCGGCGAGACTGCGATTGAGCCCGTAATAGGGGCCCAATCCGGATCTCGTCCGACGAGACGGTCATCTGCCCCCGTATCGGTGGCAGATAACAGTCTCGCCCCCTGCCGCGGCACTTCGCACCCTTTCCTCACCTGCGCAGTTCGCCCGGACCTACAGGGCGGCCTGCAGGACCTGCCGCGCGAGCGGCGCCGCCGTCGCGCCGCCCTGCCCCTGGCCGACGAGCATGACCGCGACGGCGACCTTCGGCGCGCCCGCGGGCGCGAAAGCGACGAACCAGGCGTCGGTGTTCTTCGGGTCCTGCGGGCCGCTGGCGGTCGGGCGCAGCTCGGCGGTGCCGGTCTTGCCGGCGACCGCGACGCCCGGGACGGCGGCGGCCGTGCCCGTCCCCCCGCGCACGACCGAGAGCATCATGTCGCGCACCTGGCCGGCCACGCGCCGCGAGACCGCGCGCTTGCGCACCACGCGGTCGGACCGCACGACCCGCGGTGACGGGTAGACGCCGCGGTTGGCGATCGCGGCGCCGACCGCCGCCATCTGGACCGGCGTGGCGAGCACGCGGTCCTGGCCGATCGACGCGGCGCCGACCGCGAGTGAGTCCTTGAGGTCCGCGGGGAACACGCTCGGCTTGGCCGCCGGCACGCGCGCGGTCTGGTTGAAGCCGAAGCGCTCCGCCGCGGCGACCATGCGCTTGGCCCCGAGCTTCGCCCCGAGCGGGGCGAACACCGAGTTGCACGAGTGCGTGAAGGAGTTGGTGAGCGAGCCGCCGCAGGACTCGTCGCTCGCGTTGCGCAGCCTGACGCCCGACAGCGTCGCCGACGTGCGCACCGGATACGTGCTCGAGAGGGTCGCGACCTTCGCCTGCAGCGCCGCGGCGGCGGTGATGATCTTGAACGTCGAGCCGGGCGGCTGGGGAGCGGAGACGGCGAGCCCGCTGAGCGCCAGCACGGCGCCGTCGCGCGGGCGCACCACCGCGATCCCGCCGAGCCGGTCGCCCAGCGCGGCGACCGCCGCGCGCTGGAGCCCGGGGCGGATCGTGGCGCGCACCGAACGCCCGCGCCGCGCCTTCGTCGCGGCGATGCGGCGCGAGCCGAAGCGCAGCTCGGCGCTCGGGCGGCCGCCGAGGCGGTCGTCGTAGCGCGCCTCGAGGCCGAAGCCAGGCTCGTCCTCCGCGGGCGCGCGGCCCGCGATCGCCTGCGCGCTCGGCTCGCGGTCGAGGCGGCGGCCGTCGGCGGCGAGCACGGAGGCGCGCCGCGGACGCGCGCGGATCGTCCGCTGCACCCGCTCGCCCGGCCGCAGGCCGGGCAGCCGCAGGTACGGCCGCCAGCGCACCCCGACGCGGTCGCCGCTGCGCGTCACCGGCAGGGCGACGCGCCCGCGCAGGGTGCCGAACAGCTTCGTGCGCACCGCGACCGGGACCGTGACCTGGCCGGCGACCGTCCTGCTCGCCGGGCCCACGACGACCTTCTCGACGGTCGCCTCCGCGTCGGCCATGCGGTAGTCGGCAGTGAACCGCCGGGCCGTGTACTTCGAGCGCGCGTCGGCGTCGAGCTCGGCGAACATCGCTGCGGGCCGCCCCTGCTCCCACGCGGCGGCGAAGCGCACCGCGGTGTCGCGCAGCTCGGCGCGGTCGTTCGCGCGCTCGCGGAGCAGGTAGCCGACGGTGGCCGCGGCGGCGAGCAGCGCCAGGAGGATGACGAGCGGCAGCAGCGGGAGCCGGCGCCGACGCCGGCGGCCGGGCTCGACCCAGCGCACGCCCCCGCCACGAGAGCGGCGCGAGGACGTGAACATCGGACGCTGGCGGCGCCGGCGGCGCACTTACGACTCGGCGGAATCCAGGAACGCGAAGAACAGCGCGCTCCAGCGCTCGGCCGCGTCGATCGGCGGGAAGTGGCCGGAGCCCTCGAACATCTCCATCTCGGCGCGGCCGCCCGCGTCGCGGTAGCGCTGCAGGACGCTGCGGATCTGCCACACCATCGGCTGTGGCGGGAAGGCCTCCGTGCCGGGCCAGTCGGGGATCGCGCCCAGCTCGCCGAGGGTGCCGACCTCCCAGGGCGAGCCGTCGGCCACGACGATGTCCTCGCTGCCGTGGGTCCACAGGATCGGCGGCTTGGGATCGAGGCTCGCAATCTCCGTCCAGTTGCAGTGCTTGCCCGAGAGCGCGTTGAGGATCCCGCGCGTGCCGGGCGCGAAGCCGGGCCAGTGCTCCGATGCCGTGGAGTCGCCCGGATAGCCGTCGTCGCCGGTCACCGACTTGAGGACCTCGGTGAGCAGCATCTCCACGCGCTCGGGGTCCTCCTGATGGTTCGGCGACCAGTAGGCGCTCGTGAGCACGTTGCGCGGCGACGCGGCGCCCTCGCCCGAGCGATCGCCGGCCGCGAGCCGCGCGACGAACTCCGGCGCGCCCGCCGCGCCGCCCGTGCCCGCCCAGTCCGGGAAGCACGGCGTGCCGTCGGCGTGGGTGCCGCCGTAGCCGTAGGGCGAGACGGGGTCGATGAAGGTCAGCGAGGCGACCGCGCGGTCGAGCGCGAAGGCCGCGATCGCGGCGCCGCCGGTTGACCAGCCGGCGAGGTGGACGGGCCGCTCGATGCCGAGCGCCTCGATCAGCGCCTGGGTGTCGTCGGCCCAGTCGGCGAGGCCGCGCGTGGCGTCGATCGGGAGCGCCTCGGAGTCGCCGAAGCACCGCATGTCGGGGGCGATCAGGCGGTAGCGCTCCGGTGCGCCGTCGAAGAGATGCTCGTAGAAGCGGCCCGTGGAGAGGTTGCCGTGGACCAGGACGACCGGGACGCCGTCTTCGGGCCCGGATTCCACGAAGTGGGTGCGCAGGCGGCGGGTCTGGATCGTGTTCGAGGTGGTCATGGCCCGATCACGGTAGCTGCTGCTCTCCGATCCCCACGGCGATCAGGGCGGGCGCTCCCGGGCCCACGCGGAGGGGCAGCTCGGCCCCGTCCAGCCATGCCTCGAGCCGAGATGCGTCGCCGGCCACCTCGATCCAGGTGATCCCGCCGGCCTCGCCGTCGCCGCCCGGATCGGGCACGTCGGGGCCGCGCTCGACGAAGAACGGCAGGGCCGGCTCGGCCATCGCCTCGGCCACGCCCGTGAGGCGGCCGACGAAGCCCTGGCGCCGGAGCTCCACCAGCTCGGTCCCGAGCCGCGCGGCCACGGCGGCGACGTCCCCGGTCGAGACCGCCCAGCCCATCAGCCCTTCGCCGACCCCCGCCAGGCGCTCCGTGACGGCGCGGCCGAGCGCCGAGCCGGCTGCCTCGTCCACGTCGGCGACCGCGAGCAGCTCGAGGTAGCCGCCGCCGAGCGGCACGATCCGGTTGTGGGTGCCCATGCCTTCGTGGCGGCCGCCCCCGGCGGCGCGCAGCCCGTGGCTCCGCTCGAGCCGCTGGGCGGAGGCGTCGAGGTCGGCGGTGGCCCAGATCACATGGTCGATCGGCATGCCGGGAATAGTGCTCGGTCGCGCGGCGTCTTGCAGGTGGATGTCCGACTTCCTCGCCCTCGACGCACTCGTCCTCGACCCGCGCTTCAACGGCCCGCCGGGCACCGCCAACGGCGGCTACGCCTGCGGCGCGATGGGCGAGCTCGTCGACGGGCCCGCCGAGGTGACGCTGCTCTCGAGCCCGTGGTGGCGGTCGGCTGGCACCTCGCCTCCGAGGGCCGCAAGCACCACACGGCGTCGGCGCTGCTGAGCAGCGACGGCCGCGTCCTCGCGCGCGCCCGCGCGCTGTGGATCACGCTTCGCTGACCGGCTCGCAGTCGACGTTGACGTACCCCGAGCGGAACGGGCTCGCCTCGCCGGTCTCCTCGTCGAACGCGTGCCGCCACACGCAGCCGGTGTCGTTCGTGAGCAGGTGCAGCGACACCGAGGTCTGCGGCGAGGTCGTGCGCACGCGGTGGATGTCGTCGCGCGGCGGCAGCAGTGCGTAGAAGTCGCCGGGCGCCAGCGGCCGCGCCTCGACTCGCTGCAGCGCGCCGCCGTCGTCGTGCGCGTAGATCTCCTCGTCCTGCGTGCCGCGGTAGAGGCCGACGAGGCCCCAGGCGAGGTGGTCGTGGATCGGCGTCTGCGATCCGGGCGGCACGACGAGCGCGAACAGGGTCAGGGAGCGGTCGCCGGCGCGGAACAGCAGCCACTGGCCGATGCCGCCGCCCATCCCGCTCTCCGGGTCGCCCTCCTGGTAGCGCCCGGGCAGCCAGCCGGCGTCCGCGAGCAGGGCGGCGAAGCGCGGGCGGATCGCGTCGCAGGCCTGCGCGGGCGAGCCGGCGGCGGCGATCGTGTCGCGCACGCCTGCGACGAACTCGCGCACGACCGGCGTGTCGAGGACGTACTCGTCGCTCACCCGTGCCATCCGGACCAGCGCCGCACGTCGACCGCGAGCACCGGCCCGTCGGGCGCGGTGTCGCGGTACTGGGCGTAGCGCTCGCACAGAAGCTCGACCGCGCGTGCCGAGGACTCGAGCACGCGGCCGCTGCCGTCGGCGCGCGCCCACCAGATCACGTCCCAGTCATCGTCGACGTAGTGGTCGGCGAGCAGCGCCACGCGCGGGTTCGCGATGACGTTGCGCAGCCGCTTGAGGTCGGTCGTCTGCTTGGGCTTGGGGTCGACGGCGCTGTAGATCGTGTCGCCGTCGAGCGCGAACACGAGCGGGACGATGTGGGGGACGCCGTCGGCGTCGGCGGTCGCGAGGCGCGCGACTCGTGCGGAGGCGAAGCGCTCGCGCGCCTCCTCCGGGCTCACTTGCCTCGCAGCTCCGCCACGGCGCCCTCGAAGCGCTCGAGCGCCGCCTCGACCGGCCCGCGCTGGGCCGCGGGCAGCCAGTGCACGGCGCGGTCTGCGCCGGCCTGCTCGTACTCGGCGAGCACCTCGGTCTTCGCGGGCACGCCGAAGACCACCACCGGGACGCGGGCGCGGCCTGCCTCGGCGGCGCGCCGCCGCAGCTCGCCGATCCGCTCGATCGCGTTGCCGTGGCGGTGCTGGGGCATCCACGCGTCGCCATAGCGCAGCACCCGGTCGATCACCTTCGGGCCGTTGCCGCCGATCATGACCGGCGGATGGGGCTGCTGGGCGGGCTTGGGCCAGGACCAGATGCGGTCGAAGCTGACCTGCTCGCCGTGGTAGCTCGCCTCCTCCTCGGTCCAGATCGCCTTCATCGCCTCGACGCGCTCTCGCATGAGGCCGAAGCGCCGCGTCGGGTCCGTGCCGTGGTTGGCCATCTCCTCGCGGTTCCAGCCCGCGCCGACGCCGAAGTCAACGCGCCCGCCCGACAGGTGGTCGATGCTCGCGACCTCTTTCGCCGTGACGATCGGGTCGCGCTCGATGACCAGGCAGATGCCGCTGCCGACGCGCAGGCTGCGCGTCGCCGTCGCCGCCGCGGTCATGGCGACGAACAGGTCGTAGGTGTGCGCGTACTTGCGCGGGAGCTCACCGCCGCCCGGGTAGTCCGTCTCGCGGCTCGCCGGGATGTGAGTGTGCTCGGGGAAGTACAGCGCCCCGTGCCCGCGCTCCTCGACCAGCGCGGCCAGCGCGCCCGGGTCGATCGCGTCGTGCGTGGGGAACATCGCCACGCCGGTCTCCATCGGCGCGAGTCTAGCCCCCCATGCGCCCCTGGAGACGCCGCATGCCGCGCAGCCAGCGGTCGTGGTCGTCGCCGCGGTGGGCCATGTAGGTCCCGACCTCGGGGTGGGGGAGGACGAGGAAGCGCTCCTCGCGGATCGCCTCGACCACGGCGTCGGCGACCTGCTCGGGCTCGAGGATCGTCGCGACCGACTCGAGCTTGTCCAGCGGCAGCTCGCCGTCGGTGACCATCGGCGTGCGCACGTACTGCGGGCACAGGCAGGAGACGCGGATGCCGCGGTCGCCGTAGGTCATCGAGAGCCACTCGGCGACCGCCACCGCCGCGTGCTTGGTCACCGTATAGCCCAGCGCGCCGAGCTGCGCGAGCAGGCCCGCCGCCGACGCCGTGCTGACGATGTAGCCCTCGCCGCGCTCGAGCATCCCGGGCAGCACCGCCCGCGCCGCCCACACGTGGGCCATCGTGTTCACGCGCCACAGCAGGTCCCAGTCGTCGTCGAGCACCTCGGGACCGCCGCTGGGTCCCGTGATGCCGGCGTTGGAGAAGAACAGGTCGATCGGGCCGTTGGCCTCCTCGGCGCGCGCGACGAGCGCGCGGACGTCCTCCTCGCGGCCGACGTCGGCGGTGACCGCGAGGCCGCCGACCTCCTCGGCGACCGCCGCGGCGGTCGCCTCGTCCAGGTCGGAGACGACGACGGCGCGCGCGCCCTCGTCCGCGAAGCGCAGGGCCAGCGCGCGGCCGATGCCGCGGCCCCCGCCCGTCACCACGACGTGCCTGCCCGCGAGCTCCATGCGGCGCACCCTAGTGTTCGGGTCCGTGAAGAGCCGGGAGGTACGACTCGCGCGGCGCCCGCACGGCGAGCCCGTGCCCGAGGACTTCGAGCTGGCCGAGGTCGAGCTGCCCGAGCCCGCCGAGGGGCAGGTGCTCGTGCGCAACCGCTTCATGAGCGTCGATCCGTACATGCGCGGTCGCATGAACGACGTCCGCTCCTACGTGCCGCCCTTCGCGCTCGGCGAGGCGATGGCCGGCGGCGCCGTCGGCGAGCTCGTCTCCGGCGACGACGCGGGCACGCTCGTGGTCCACCAGTTCGGCTGGCGCGAGCACGCGCTCGTCGACGCCGACCGCGTCCGGGGCGCCTCGGTGCCCGACGGCGTGCCGGCGAGCGCGCTGCTCGGCGCGCTCGGGATGCCCGGCCTCACCGCGTGGGTCGGCGTCACCGACATCGCACCGGTGGCGGAGGGCGAGACCGTGTTCGTCTCGGCGGCGGCGGGAGCGGTCGGGAGCGTCGCGGGCCAGATCGCCAAGGCGCGCGGCTGTCGCGTGATCGGCAGCGCCGGCTCGCCGGAGAAGGTCGCCTACGTGCGCGACGAGCTCGGCTTCGACGCCGCCTTCTCCTACCGCGACGACGTCCGCGCGGCACTCCGCGAGGCGGCGCCGGACGGCATCGACGTCTACTTCGACAACGTCGGCGGTCCGCAGCTGGAGGCTGCCATCGGGCGCCTGAACCTGCATGGCCGGATCGCGCTCTGCGGCGCGGTCTCCCAGTACAACGCCGTCGAGCCGGCCCCCGGCCCGCGCAACCTCGCGCTGCTGGTCGGCAAGCGCGCGCGGATGGTCGGCAAGCGCGCGCGGATGCGCGGCTTCATCATCTCCGACCACGGCGACCGCGCCCCCGACTTCCGCGCCGAGGTCGAGGCGCTGATCGCCGAGGGCCGGCTGAAGCTCGCGGAGACGATCGTCGACGGTGGGATCGAGGCGGCGCCGGGCGCGTTCACCGACATGCTGGCCGGCCGCCACCTCGGCAAGGTCGTGGTCGCGCTGTAGCCGTTCGCGGCTTGGCCAGCCGCCGTTGACGTTCGCTGGGCATCCACGATCAGGTCCGAGCCGCCGCGCGGGCGGTACCGTCCGCCGATGGCCAAGCGCAGCGCCGGCATCCTGCTGCACCGCGCCCGGGCCGGCGGGCGCGAGGTGCTGCTCGTGCATCCGGGCGGGCCGTTCTGGGCCAAGCGCGACGACGGCGCGTGGTCGATCCCGAAGGGCGAGTACGGCGAGGGCGAGGAGCCGCTGGCGGCCGCGCTGCGGGAGTTCGAGGAGGAGGTCGGGTCGGCGCTCGACCACGCCGGTGATCTGGTGGAGCTCGGCGAGGTGCGCCAGCGCAACCGCAAGCTGGTGACGGTGTGGGCGGCGGAGGGCGACGTCGACGCGAGCGCGGTGCGCTCCAACACGTTCACGATGGAGTGGCCGCCTCGGTCGGGGAAGACCCAGGAGTTCCCGGAGATCGACCGCGCCGAGTGGTTCCCGCTCGTGCGTGCGCGAGCGAAGCTGATCGAGGCGCAGGCGGCGTTCCTCGACCGGCTGGAGGAGCGAATCTAGGCCGCTGCGGGCCGGCGCCGCGAGAGGTAGCGCCCGCCGGTGGTCCGCACGGCGAAGGCCCAGCCCTCGAGGGTCGAGCGGGCGGAGGTGCGCTCCAGCAGTTCGACGCCGGCGGCGTCCATGAAGCTGAGCGTGCGCAGGTCGAGCACGATGCGCGCGCCCGGTCGGCAGTGCTCGGCGAGGCAGCGGTCGAGCTCAGGACAGCTCGCTGCGTCGAGCTCCCCGGTCATGGCGAGGGTCACGATCTTGCCGTGGGTGGTCTGGACAATGGTCAGGTTCGCGGTCATGTCACCACACACCGTAGGATCGGCGATATCGGTTGCGATACCTGCTTGTACGAGAACCGAGGTACGGCTCGCCGCACCTCCCCGGTACCGCTATCGCTCCGCACTCATGCGGCCACCAGCCCGGGGTCGCGCGCGAGCTTGGCCAGCGCCAGGCGCACGCGGGTCTTCGCCGTGCCGAAGGGGATGCCCTCGACCGCTGCCAGCTCGCGCGCCGACAGCCCGCTCCAGTAGGCGAGGCCGATCGCCTGGCGCTGCTCGTCGGGCAGCCGCCGCACGGCGGCCCGCGCGAGCCGGCGCTCGGCGGCACGGGCGACCTCGACCTCCGGTGGCGGCGAGGTTGAGCGCAGCGTGCCGGCCTGCTCCTCGAGGCGATGCAGGACCCGCTCGCCCGTCCTGCTCCGGCGCCGCAGGTCAAGGGCGCGGCTGCGAGCCAGCAGCGTCAGGTACGGGCCCAGCGGGCCGCGCTGCTCGTCGTGGCCGGAGCCGCGCCAGACGCGCTCTAAGACCTCCTGGGCGATGTCCTCGGCGAGCGCCGCGTCGCGGAGGATCGAGAACGCCGCGCGATGGACGTCCGCGGCGTGCTGTGCGTAGGTCCGCTCGAAATCAAACACACCTGCCATTTGGCACGTTGTACCCATGCCGGTAGCGTTTCCGGGGTTACATCTTTCTTCTCTGTCGCAATCTTGACCCGGGCGGTAGCGGAAGCGCAATCGCTGATACGGTCCCGCCGATGCCGATGCGCGCCACGACCGTCCGCTTCGCCGAAACCCTCTGGGCGCTGGTCGAGCGCGAGGCGCAGCGAGAGGGAGTCAGCGCCGCCCAGTTCATCCGCGACGCGTCGATCATGCGGGCCGCCTACGCGATGGGTCGGCGCGGGGACCCCGACTTCGAGTCGGCCCTCGAGCGCACGCAGGCAGTGCCCGCGGGTGAGCGCTTCCGGAACGGCGCCGAGCGCCGGCAGGCGCTGCTCGGCGCGGCCGCCGCCGCGCGCGACCCCGAACGGGTCTCGGCGCTCGAGGCGACCGGGCTGCTGGACTCGGACAGCGATCCCGTCTTCGACCGCCACGCGCGCCTCGCCGCGCAGGTCCTCAACGCGCCCGTCGCGCTCGTCTCGCTCGTCGACGCCGACCGTCAGTTCTTCAAGAGCTGCCTCGGGCTGCCGGAGCCGTGGGCGTCGCAGCGCGTGTCGCCGCTCTCGCACTCCTTCTGCCAGCACGCGGTGGCCAGCCGCGTGCCCCTGATCGTCGACGACGCGCGCGAGCACGGCTTGCTGCGCGACAACCCCGCGATCCGTGACATGGGCGTTGTCGCGTACGCGGGCATCCCGTTGATCGACGGCGACGGAAACGCGCTCGGGACGCTGTGCGTGATCGACAGCCAGCCACGCCACTGGACCTCCCACCAGGTGCAGCTGCTCGCCGACCTCGCGGCGTCCGTGGTGACCGAGATCACGCTCGCGCGCCAGGCCCGAGAGACGCCACTGGAGCCGGCGCGATGAATCGCCGCCCGCTCGCCCGCACCGGCGTCCAGGTCTCCCCGCTCTGCCTCGGCGCGATGATGTTCGGCGGCTGGGGCAACCCCGACCACGACGACGGCATCAAGATCATCCACGCGGCCCTTGATGCAGGCATCAACTTCATCGACACCGCCGACGTCTACTCCCGCGGCGAGTCGGAGGAGATCGTCAGCAAGGCGCTCGCCGGCCGCCGCGACGACGTGGTGCTCGCCACCAAGGTCCACGGGACGATGGGCGACGACTCGAATCAGTTCGGCAACTCGCGACGCTGGATCGTTCGCGAGGTCGAGGACTCGCTGCGCCGCCTCAAGACGGACTGGATCGACCTCTACCAGATCCACCGCCCCGAGCTCGACACCGACATCGACGAGACGCTCGGCGCGCTCACCGACCTCGTGCGCCAGGGCAAGGTCCGCTACATCGGCTCCTCCACCTTCCCCGCCTCGCAGATCGTCGAGGCGCAGTGGGTCGCGCGCGAGCGCGGGCGCGAGCGCTTCGTCTGCGAGCAGCCGCCGTACAGCCTGCTCGCCCGCGCGGTCGAGGCCGACGTCCTGCCGACGTGCCTGCGCCACAACATGGGCGTGATCCCGTGGAGCCCGCTCGCGGGCGGCTGGCTGAGCGGCCGCTGGCGCAAGGGCGCCGACGCGCCCGACTCGACGCGCGCGCAGCGGATGCCCGCCCGCTACGACCTCTCAGACCCTGCCAACCAGCGTAAGCTCGACGCCGCCGACGCGCTCGGCAAGCTCGCCGACGAGGCGGGCATGACGCTGATTCAGATGGCGCTCGCGTTCGTGATCAACCACCCCGCCGTGACGGCCGCGATCATCGGGCCGCGCACGCTGGAGCAGCTCTCCTCGCAGCTGGGCGCCGACGAGGTCGTGCTCGAGCCGGCGCTGCTGGACGCGATCGACGAGATCGTCCCGCCCGGGACAAATCTCAACGAGGTCGACGCCGGCTGGCAGAACCCAGCGCTGGAGCCCGCGGCGCGCCGCCGTTAGCGGAGCCCCCGCGCGCTCGTCCGCAGCGCGAGCGCCGCATTGTCCTTGGTGATGAAGCTCGGGCCGGTCGAGACGGTCTGCCCCAGCGACGGGAAGAGGCCGTAGCGGATCCGCTGGGTCAGCATCACGATCGGCATGTAGCCCTGGAGGTAGGCCTGCTGGTCCACCGCGAAGAGCATGCGCCCGTCCTTGACCGCCTCGAGGATCTCGGGTGAGAGATCGAAGGTGGCGAGCCTGGCCCGGGTCGGGCGGCCGCCGCCCTTCTTCGTCTCCAGCGCCACCCCCGCCGCGTCGCCCCCGAGCGTGAGCACGCCGTCGGCCTTGCGGGCTCTGATCTCCACCGTCAGCCTGCGGGCGGAGCCCGCGCGGTCCTGCGCGTCGATTGGGAACGTGCTCGTCGTGGCGCCCGCCCGGCGCAGCGCCCGCGTGAACCCGCGGCAGCGCTCGTCGAGCGCCTGGTTGCCGACCTCCTGGTTGACGCAGATCGCGCGCTTGACCCCGGCAGCCGCCATGCGCTTGCCGACCGCGAACCCCGCCGGCTCCTCGCGCTGGCCGACGTGCGCGAGCACGCCGAGTGAGCGCCACAGCGTCGCGCCCGAGTTGATCGAGACGACGGGGATGCCGGCGCGCTCGGCCCGGCGGATCGCCGGCGCGACGGCCGGGTCCGGGATCGAGACCACGAGGCCGTCGGGACGGGAGTCGACCGCGGTGTAGATCTGGTTCTTCATGAGCTCGACGTTGAACGTGTCCGGCGAGCGGTAGGAGACCGAGACGTTCATCTGGCGTGCGGCCGCGTCGACGCCGTTCCTGACGATCGCCCAGAACGAGCTCGAGGCCTGGCCGTGCGTCACGACCGCGATGCGGATGTTGTTCTCGTTGGCCGGCGCGGGCCGGTCGGCGTCCGGCGCGGGCTTGATGCCCTCGCCCGCGAACACGTCGGGCTCGCGGACCTCGGAGACCTTGCCGCAGCCGGCCGCGGCGAGCGCGAGCGCCAGCAGAGCGGTAGCGAGCAGGACCAGGCGCCTCATCGACCCGCCTCCGACGGCGCGGCCTGCTGGTCGTCCTGCGGCTCGGCGATGACGTCGGCCGCGGTGCAGGGGATGCGCGCGATCAGCCGCGTGCCGCCGCCCTCGGGGGTCTCGAGCTCGAGCGTGCCGTCGAGCGCGGAGAGCCGGTCGACCAGCCCGCGCAGCCCTGTGCCGGTCTCGATGTCCGCCCCGCCGACGCCGTCGTCCTCGATCACGGCGATGATCTCGCCGCCGGCGCGGCTGAGGTCGACGACGACGTTCTCGGCCTGCGCGTACCTGGCGACGTTGGTGAGCCCCTCGGCGACCACGAAGTAGGCGGCGGACTCGATCGCCGGCGTGAGGCGGTCGTGGATCGAGATGTTCGCCTCGACCGGCACCGGCGCCCGCTGGGCGAGCGCCGCCACGGCGGGCACGAGCCCGCGCTCGGTGAGGATCACCGGGTGGATGCCGCGGGCGAGCTCGCGCAGCTCGGCGAGCGCGGTCGCGAGCTTCTCCGACAGCGCGTCCACCGTCTCGGCCGCCGCCTCGTTGCCGTTGAGCTTGCTCTTGAGCAGACGCAGGTCGAGCGACAGCGAGACGAGCTGCTGCTGGGCGCCGTCGTGGAGGTCGCGCTCGATCCGCCGGCGCGCGTGGTCCTGGGCCTCGACGATGCGGATGCGGGAGACGCGCAGCTCCTCGACGCGCGCGCGCAGGTTCGCCTTCAGGCGTTCGTTGTCGATCGCGAGCGCGGCGCCGGCGGCGGCGGCGTTGACGAGCTCCGGCCCGGTGGCGAGCTCGGCGTCGTGGACGATCGCGGCGACGCGCCGGCCGTCGCGCTCGACGGCGGTCCAGGAGCGGCCCGAGCCGGGCTCGGGCATGTGGACGACGTGACCGGACTCGTCGACGAACAGCTTGCGGTCGGGCAGCCAGTAGGCGACCGACAGCGTGCGATCGCCGAGGCTCTCGGCGAGCATCTCGCGGACCGGGCCGGGCGCCTGCTCGGCCGGCGCGAGCAGGCTGCGGGCGAGCGAGCCGAGCAGTGAGCGCAACCCGCCGAGCACGGCGATCGCGAGGATGCCGGCGGCGAGCGCGAGCGCGCAGAGCGCGAGGCCGGTGAGCGGGCCGAGCGTCCACGGGCCGATGTAGATGCGGTCGCCAAGGCCGCCGATCCCGCGCACCCCGAAGGTGAGCAGCCACGCCGTCGCGGCGACGGGGAGCAGCCCGGCCACGAGCGCCGCGAGCGACAGCGGTGCCTTGATCGCGACGAAGGCGAGCACCCGCCAGCCCTCGCGGTCGGTCAGCGAGGCCAGCGCGCGCCGCCACAGCGTTCCCTCGTGCTGGGTCGGAGCGGGGAGCGGCGGGATGTGCGCGTCCAGCAGGCGGTTGGCCTGGCGGCGCTCCGCCTCGGCGAGCCGAGCGCAGACGGCGACCGCGGCGAGCACGAGCGGCAGGCCGACCCAGATCGCGCTGAGCGCCGCGCCGAGCACCAGCACGGCGGCGGTCAGCGCGCAGACGAGGCCGAGCGGCAGCGACAGCGTGAGGTACTCGAGCGCCTCGCCGGCGTGGCGCAGGCGGCGACCGAAGTCGATCGAGTCGGGAGCGACGGGACGGGTGGTCACGGCCCGCTCCCGACGCTCACGTCGCCGCTCGTGGACAGCGCCTGGATCTGGAACGGCGCGTCCTCGGCGACGTCGACGCCGCGGACGTTGCGGCGGCCCTCGTCGCTCTCGGCGTCGACGCGGTAGCGGCCCGGCGGCACGAGCGCGTCGACCTGGCCGCGCCGCGAGCGCAGCTGCAGGCGCTCGGGCGAGCAGGCCGCGACGGCGCGCACGTCGCCCGCCACGGCGCGGATCTGCAGGTTGAAGCCGCACCAGCCGTTGAAGCTCACGTCGCCCGTGGCGGTGTCGATGCGCGCCGACCCGCGGTAGCCGGTGGCCGCCACGTCGCCGCTCGTGGTCCTCACGGTGACGGGCACGTTGTCGGGGACGCGCACGCGATAGGCGGAGGAGCAGCTGCCGATCAGCGCCGCCGGGCAGCGCGAGCGCAGGCGCAGCGTGCCGCCGCGCACCACGCGCTCGGCCTCCGCCGGGTGGCCGAAGGAGAACGTGTCGGTGCGCGAGACCTGCAGCGCCGCCTGAGTCCCGCCGCCGATGATGTCGAGGTCGGCGTCGCCGATGTCGAGCGTGATCCCGTTGACCGATCCACGCACGACGTAGGTTCCGGTGCGCTCCTCGGTGGTGGCCGCCCACCAGACCAGCAGCACGAGCACCGCGGCGAGCACTGCGAAGACCGAGATCGTCACCAGCCGACCCCAGCTCGAAGCGTGGCGCGTCAGGGCATCGAGAGGTCGCATGTATGAACGGTTATAGGCGGAGCGGCGCGGTTAGGGGAAAAAAAGAGCCGCCGCGAGGGGGACGCGGCGGCTCTGAAGCGGCTGTTCGGCCGGCGGGCGCCGGGGGGAGAGGGGGAAGAGCAGACCGGGGGCCGAAGCCTGGAGTTGATCGGGCGGTGTCATGGGGACGCCCTATGAGGATGGGTGAATACTCCCGCGCGGCCGGGGGTCGATCTAGACCGGCCACCCCGTCAGTCGGGGTGCGGGCAGCCGCACCCTCGGGGTGGCTAGCGGAGCT
>Ga0136617_10002993_pt1 | contig 15093 bp, 12 predicted proteins | sample AntDrymUQ3222106_2_FD_129672 | JGI IMG/M metagenome (GOLD analysis project Ga0136617, IMG submission 129672) | Polar desert sand microbial communities from Dry Valleys, Antarctica - metaG UQ322 (21.06) | ecosystem: Environmental > Terrestrial > Soil > Desert | place: Antarctica: Dry Valley... | reverse complement strand
TAGGCGGCGGCGGTCGTGATCGCATAGTCGTAGTTGTCGAGCTTCGACGGGCTGAGCGTGTCGAAGTCCATCGCGAGGCCCTGCTGCCAGGTCTTCTCGGGCCTGGCGTCGACGTCCTGGGGCACGTAGCCGCCCGGGCTCTCGGCGAGGGTCTCGCGAAGCCAGTAGCCCGCGAAACGGTCCACGCCGAGGAACACAACCGACTCGCCGTCGATCCGCTCCGCGAGGGCGCCGAGATCCTCGGAGCCTCGATCGTCGAAGCCGACGGGCGCCGCGCGAAGCGCCAGGAAGGTCGAGGCGATCGCGAGCGCACAGAACGCAGCGCCGGCGACCTGCCGCGCAAGCGCTGGGCGGTCGCGGCCCGGAGCGAGAAGCCAGCGCACCGTGATCAGCATCAGGAGCGGCGCGAGCACGGCGAGCGCCTTGGCCTCCACGTGAATCTCTGCCAGCGGGCGCGAGACCGCATACACGAAGACGGCCGCGGAGAGGGCGGCAACGAGGCCCCACTCCCGGCGCCTCAGGAGCCCGATCGTCGCCGCCAGCGCGCACAGCGCCGCGAAGCCCGTTGCGATCAAGGAGCCCGAGACCTCTCCCCGGACGACGCGGAAGTCGCCCTCCGGCCAGAGGCCCAGGGCTTCGCCGGGGAAGACCGGTGAGGAGAGGCGCCCACTCGAGTCTTGAACGTCGTCGATGCGCTCGATGAACCCCGAAGCCGGCCCGAGAGCCAGGGCCGCGAGCGCGATCAGCGCGACCGCTCCCGCGATCAGGAGCGTTCGCTGGGCCGAGGCTGCGGCCCTGAGGCTCGCGAAGTCGAGCCGCCTCGACCCGAAACCGACGGTGAGGATGGCCCAGGCCGGGATCGCCAGAGCAAACCAGGCTCCCCCCGGCAGGGAGAACGTGTATACCCCGGCGGCCGCAAGGACTGCCACCACGCCGACGATCGCGCGGGCTGGAGGCGTCTCTCGCGCTTCGCCATCGCGACGGACCGCAAGGTGGAGCACAGCGCCGAGGGCGAGGACCAGCATCGCCATCGCGGTCTCCTTGAAGCCCGACTGGGCGAGGAACGACGCGCCGAGGTAGGGCAGCCCGCTGAGACAGGCCGCTACAGCGCGTCGAAGCGGGTCAAGCGAAGAGAGCAGCGAGAGGGCCGCCAGGGCCGTCAGCGCAGGGATCGCGATCAGCAGGCCGTTGAAGGTGTCCAGGAGGTTGACGCCAGTCCCCTCCGAGACGGCTGCCGCGAGCGCCTGCGGTCCGACCGGGTAGCCGAAGGAAACCGCGTTTGGCTGCGGGCCGAAGCCGTCGGCGAGCCAGTCCGCCCAGTAGAGCTGCGCCGCCTGGTCGTTGGTGTAGATGCCTTCGCCCAGAACGCCGGTGTGCCCGCTGAAGAGGAACGGAAGGCAGGCGAGCGCAAGCATCCCCGGCACGATCGCGAGCGCGACGAGGTGCTGGGCGCGCGGCCTGCCCTCGGCCTCACCCGGCTCGGTCGGGCCTTCGGCCTTGCTCGGCGCCGCCCTGCGGGTGACGACGGCGCAGGCGACAACCGCTACGGCGAGGATCACGGCGGCGGTCAGGCCGCGGCCGGGCAGGCGCACCGCGAACGGTGCGACGACGACCAAGGCGGCCAGGCCCACCGCGCCCGCGAGCCACTCGGGGCGCCGCCAGCCCAAGAGGAGCATGAGCGTCCGGCCGACGACCACGGACGAAACCACGATCACGACGCCAGTTGCGAGCGTGCCGAGCATCGTCTACTCGATCTCCGAAGCCGTATCCGTCCCCGAACCTGGGGGCGGCTGATTTGCGAGCCGGTCTTCGTTCACGGAGTCGCCGTTCAGCTCGGACGGCTCCAGGTCGGGAAGGTCGCCACACGCCCCGGGGTCGAGCGGCTCCTCGATCCGGAAGACGCTGACCGGGCCCTCGTCATCGTCGATCTCGGTCGCCCCCGGATCCTCCCTCGTCCACAGAGCCTCCTTCGTGTCCGTCAGGCCGTCCGGCAGGAAGGGGTCATAGAGCGTGACGACGTAGGTGTAGTCGCCCTCGTTCACCTCGGTGCGCCAGGTCTCGCAATCGGGAATGCGAAGGAACGCCGAGTCCTCGCCCTCGATGCCGAGCCACTGGACGTGGTTCGAGAGGTCAGGACCTGTGAACGCGTACTGGTTGAAGACACCACGCACGCCGGAGACCGCGATCCGCTCGTCGGAGACGGTGTTGGCCCAGCGCACGGCGCCGGCGATGTTGAGCTGCGGGCTGAGATCCTCGTAGCGGCGCTCGAGGTAGTGGCGCTGAACCAAGAAGCCGGCAACTATCGCGGTGAGAACCACGGCCGCGAGCACCGAGAGTGCGCGCCCGCCGGCCGCTCTGGGCCCGATCCAGGCGTGGCGCACGCCCCAATCGGCAGCGGCGAACAGGCCCAACACCAGGATGCCCGTCGCAACCGCGCCCTTGGCGTGGCCGCCAACCTTCCACTGGACGATCGTGAGGGTTGTGATGAGGGCGAGAGCTCCAAGCCCGAAGAGCGCGAAGGACCGACCGCGCGAGGTCGAGCGAAGTACGGGCAGGAGCGGCAGGATGGCGAGGCCGATCGCGGCCGCGGGTGCCAGGTAGCGGATGTTCCACTCGAACGCGATCGGCTCGCCCTCCTCGCCGCCCGCCGTGAGCGGCGTGAAGAGATAGGCGAACGCGGTGAGTAGCGCGACCGCACCGAGCGCCCGCAGGATGGGCTCGCGGCCCTTCCAGACCGCATAGATGCCGCCGCCCACGACTCCGATCAGAACCAGTGGCCAGAGCGGACCCAGCTCCTCAGAGAGCTTGGGCACGAACCAGTCGCCCCAGACGCCTGGCTCGTTCCAGTAGTGGACGACCGAGTAGCCGGGGCGAAGCTCGAAGTCGCGCTCGGGCGCGGGCAGGCCAAGCGGCCCCCACCCCGTGTACGGGATCGGGTTGCCAACCTGGACCAGGTTGCGGAGATACCAGTAGCCGCCCGCGAGCAGCATCGGCAAGCCGAACGCCGCGGTCGCCCGGACTCGAACACCCCGCGGCGCGACGAGCGCCGCTGCGATCGTGAGGAGCGCGACCGCGGCCAGGAAGGAAAGCTTGGTCCCCGCGGCCAGGCCGGCGGCAGCGCCTGCGAAGCCGAGCGCCCCGGCTCCGATCGAGCGCCCATCGGGGCGCGCAGCGTGGCCGTTCACCAGGATCGCGACGGCGCACAGGAGGAAGGCTACGCCGCTGATGTCGTTGAGCGCCTCGCCCGCTTGGAAGTCGGTCATCGTCTCGGCGCCGAGCACGATCGCCGCTCCCAGGAGCGCCTGCGGCGCGAGGCCGTAGGGCCGGCCGATGGCCCATGCCGAGAGCAGGCCCAGTCCGAGGAAGCCGAGGTTGAGAAGCGGCGAGAGGAAGTCACGCGAGAACGCGAGGATCGGTATCGCGTGGAGGACCTCGGTGTTGGCCGGGTAAAACGACGCGTAGAAGATCGGGTCGAAGAAAAAGATGTCGCCGGTGGAGCCGGTGTCGGCGAACCGGAGCGAGAGCGGCATGTGGTACCAAAGCGAGTCGGCGCGCCCCATGCCGCCGGTGATCCCGCTGAGCGTCGGGATGGCCCAGCCGGCAAAGACCGCCGCGACGACGATCGCGACGATCGGCAGGCCAAGCCGATGGGACGGAGGTGCGGGCGGCGTATCGCGTTCGTCACGAGGCGCGTGACTCTCGGCACGATGGGGTCTGACCCCGTGCCTGAGACCTGTCCCCGAGGCGGCGATTGCGGCCACGACCAACGCGCCGATCAGGTAGCCGAGCTCGGTAAAGGCCCCGAACGTGCCCAGGATCTCGGCGAGCAGGATTGCAAGGGTGAGGGCGCCGACGATGTCGGCGACCAGAGCGGGGGTGCCGGAGAAGCCGGGCAGCGCCAGGCGCCGGATGCGTACGGCCGCGAAGGCGAGCGCGGCAACGATCAGTCCCAGCTCGGCAACGCCGAGGAGGTAGTCGCCGATGCTGAGCGCGCGATTGTTCATCTCGCCCCCTGCCCGCGAAGGCTCAGGGTGCGGAGGCGGCGCAGCCCTCCGGATCGCCGGGCTGGCAGATCACCACGGAGCGCTCGTCGGGCTGAACCATGCCGAGGCTGCGCGCTCCCAGCTCGGCCGCATCCGAGTTCTCGAGGGTCGCGGCGCGTGCCTTCAGCTCTTGATTCTCGTCCTTGAGCTCCGCGAGCTGGGCCTTCTCCGCGCCCGAGTCGCGCCATGCGTCGACGAAGTTCACGACCGGGTTGATGTAGAGCGCGAGGATCACGAAGAGGATCAGAACCAGGCTGATACGCCCGAGCCGCTCCCAGTCCACGCGCGAGGCGGAGCGCCCGGCTCCAGGTCGGCGAGGTGCAATCCGGTACGCGCGGGTGCTCACGCATCATCGCTTCAACGCGAAATATGGATTACCTGCCGCTGAAAGCTTCGATGCCCGGATAGGTTGCCGCGTCGCCAAGCTCCTCTTCGATCCGCAGGAGCTGGTTGTACTTGGCAACGCGGTCGGAGCGCGACGGCGCGCCTGTCTTGATCTGGCCGACACCTGTGGCGACGGCGAGGTCGGCGATGGTGGTGTCCTCAGTCTCGCCGGAGCGATGGGACATGACCGCCGTGTAGCCGGCGTCGGAGGCCATACGGATCGCCTCGAGCGTCTCGGTCAGCGTGCCGATCTGGTTGACCTTGATGAGGATCGAGTTCGCAACGCCGGCCTTGATGCCGCGGCTGAGGCGCTCGGGATTCGTTACAAAGAGGTCGTCGCCGACGAGCTGGCACTCCGAGCCGACCTGGTCGGTCAGGGCCTTCCAGCCGTCCCAGTCTTCCTCGTCCATGCCGTCCTCGATCGAGACAATGGGAAAGGAGCCAATGGCATCGGCCCAGTACGAGGCCATTTCCTCAGGCGAGAGCGAGCGGTCCTCGTGCTCGAGCACGTAGGAGCCGCCTTCAAAGATCTCGCTGGTCGCCGGGTCCAGGGCGATGAAGACGTCCCCGCCGGGCTTATATCCGGCCGCCTCGATGCCGTCGACGAGGGCTGAAAGCGCTTCCGAGTTCGAGTCAAGGTCGGGCGCGAACCCTCCCTCGTCGCCGACTGCCGTGTTGAGGCCACGCGCCTTGAGGATGCCCTTGAGCGCGTGGAAGACCTCGGTGCCGACCCGGAGGCCTTCGCTGAACGAGCCCGCCCCCGCGGGAACGACCATGAACTCCTGGAAATCGACCGAGTTGTCCGCGTGCGCTCCGCCGTTCAGGACATTCATCATCGGCACGGGCAGGATCGAGGGGGATCCTTTGCCGGCGAGGGCCGCGACGTAGGCGTAGAGGGGCTGGCCCGAGTCCGCCGCCGAGGCGCGCGCGGCGGCAAGCGAGACGCCCAGGATGGCGTTGGCGCCGAGCCGCGACTTGTTGGGCGTGCCGTCGAGGTCGATCATCGCCCCGTCGAGCTCTTCCTGGCCAGAGGCGTCGGTTCCGCGAAGTGCCTCGGCGATCTCGCCGTTCGCGTTTGCGACTGCTTCCGTCACACCCTTGCCCAGCCAATCCGAGCCTCCGTCTCGAAGTTCGGTCGCCTCGAACTCGCCCGTGGAGGCTCCGGACGGGACGGCTGCTCGTCCCATCGCGCCGGAGGCGAGGATCACGTCGACCTCGACCGTGGGGTTGCCCCTGGAGTCGAGGATCTGCCGCGCTTTTATGCGTTCGATCTCGGCCATGCGAAAAGACGCCCCGCGGCGCTTAAAACGCAGCGAGGACCGCCCGGGATTCTAGTCCGCCGCGGTCTGAGCCTCGTCTCGCGCTCGCATTGCAGCAGCTCTTACAGCCAGCTCGGGATCAACGCCGAGTCGCCGTGAAATCCGCACCAGCTCGAGCAGCACCTCGCCGAGCCAATGCTCGGCGCGGTCGCGCGCTTCCGGATCCTTCGGGGGCGACGAGCCGGCGCCGGAGTCGGCGCGGCGAAGGATCTTTCGCGCGTACAGGAGTCCGGGCAGGTTCTCAGGCACGTCGGCAAAGGGGTCCGTGAGCCCGCGGCCTTCGACTTCGCGCTTGATCACGTCCCAATTGGCGAGGACGTCGCGCGAAGTGAGAGCGCCGGGGTCTGACCCCGCTCTTGACCCGAGAGCACCGGGGTCTGACCCCGCTTCCGACCCGGCAACCGACGCTTCAAAGCTCGAGGGGTCTGACCCCTGATCTGGCGCAAACACGTGGGGGTGGCGGCGGATGAGCTTCTCGGTCGTGCCTTCGGCGACGGCGGCGAGTGAGCCTGCCCCGCGCTCCTCCAGGAGGAGGGCGAGGAAGTAGACCTGGAAGAGCACGTCCCCCAGCTCGTCGAGGAGCTTTGCATCATCGCCCTGAGCCGCGGCGTCAGCGAGCTCGTAGGCCTCCTCGACGGTGTGAGGAACGATCGAGCGCTCGTCCTGTTCGCGATCCCATGGGCATTCGACCCGAAGCCGCCGGGTGATCTCGTCCAGGCGGGCGAGCGCCGCGGCGGGGTCGCCGCTCACCGGAATGACCCTCAGCCCGGCGGCTGGGCCGGCGGCGCTGTTCCGGGAGGCGCAGTTCCGGGCGGGGCCGTGCCTGGCGGCGCGGTGCCGGGCGGCACAGTGCCCGGCGGTACGGTGCCGGGCGGTACGGTGCCGGGCGCACCGGGCACGCCCAATGGGGTCGCGCCTGCGGTCGCGTCTTCGGTGACCGGGCGCTGAGGACCCTGCGGAAGCGGGCCGCCCGTCGGGGAGGCGAGGACCGCCGTCGGATCTGCTTCCTCATCCTGCGGAAGCGCGACCGGAGCAATCACCAGAGGCGCCACGACAACGGCGCCGCAGCCCTCGAGTTCCTCGCCCGTGGTCGGGTCGACGCCGAGCTCTTCGCCCTTGTCGTCGCCCATGCAGACGTCGCTTGGGACCCCGAAGTTCGCGCAACGCAGAGAAAGCTGGCTCTCGACGGTCCCGTCCGCGTCGTCCGTGATGAGCTCGTCCGAGCAAACGGTGCGCGCCTGCCATTTGGCGATAAAAGTCTCCTGAAACTCCGTGACCGCCTGCTGTTGCTCCTGCGTGACGAGCTGCTGGCGAATCTGCCCGATCGTCGCCTCGTCGAGCGGCTGCGTCTGAGCCTCGTTGATGGTCTCGACCTCGATCACGTAGAAGCCGGTCTGAGTCTCGATCGGGCCGACGACCTCGCCATCCGTCGCAGAGAAGATGGCCTCGTCGAGCACAGGCTCGTTCTGAGCCGGCGCGACCCCGGGACGGAGACCGCCGAGGTCGGCGGTCGCCTCGTCGGTCGAAAGCTTCGCGGTGACCTCCTTCCACGTCTGGGCGTCGGGGTCGTCGCCGAGCTCGTCGACGGCCTGCTGAGCCTTGTCCTCACTGGGGTTCAAGAGCGTCCGGACGTCGCGCGTCTCTGGAGTCTCGAACTGGGCGATGTTCTCGTCGTAGAAGTCCTCGATCTCCTGATCGGTGATCTCGAGTTCCTCATCACCCTGACAGCCCTCGCGCTGGGCCGTCGGCGCTTCGGCCTCGGGATCCTGCGGAATCACCTGATCCTGGATGCAGGAAGTCTGTAGCTGAAGCCGCACGCGCTCGTTGGCGTCCTCCTCGGTGATCCCGGACTGCTCGAGGAAACGGTCGAATTCCTTCTGACTTCCGAACTGCTCGTCGATGATCGTCTCGAGCTCGGTCTCGATCTCTCGATCCGTGACCTCGATCCCGCGCTCCTCGGCCTCGCCGGAAACCCAGCGCTGGAGCAGGAGATCGGAAACCGCGGATACCTTCGCGGCGTTGAACTGGGGTGTGCCTGGCGCGGGGGGCTCGGCGCTGCCCTCGCTGGCCGAGGCCTGGGCGACCGCGGCCTCGAACTCCTCCTGGGTTACGTCGCCACTGGAGACATCCTCGACGAACGCGACCGCGCCTTCGGGCACGCTGGGCTTGCCGATTCCCATCGTGGCTGCGACCAGGACCACGAGGATCGCCAGGAGGCCGGCGAACACAGCGCCCAGGGTTCTCTTGGAAAGACGTCTCATGGGCGCAAAAACCTAGCGGGATTCGGCAAGCGCGGGTTCAGGTGCCGTCAAGGCACCCACCAAGGCGAGCAAGACCTCGAGCCTCTCGGCAGGCTCCTCAGGCACCCGGAGGGAAAGCGTTTGACGCGCGGTCTCGTACATAGCCTCCGGAATCTTCTCGCGAATCGCCCTCACGCGCGCCGAGTCGAGCTCGAGCGGCGAGATCGAAAGGCGCCCGCCGCGCACCTCGGCGACGCGCCCTCCGGCCTTGCCCACCTCGATCCGCGCACGCTGGAGCTCGAGCAGGGCCTCGACGGGATCGGGCACGGGCCCAAACCGATCGCGAAGCTCATCGCGCAGGGCACGCAGCTCCCCCACCTCGCGAGCGCCGGCGATGCGGCGGTGTAGCTCGATCTTCGCCGCCTCGAACGGGATGAAGTTTGTCGGCACGTAGGCGGAGACGTCCACGTCCACCCTGACCTGCGACTCGGGCGCACCCTCGTCGTCCCCGCCCTCGCGGAGGGCCTCGGTCGCCTCCTCGAGCATGGAGAGGTACAACTCGAACCCGATCGCGGCGACGTGCCCCGACTGCTCGTCGCCCAGGAGGTCGCCGGCGCCGCGGAGCTCGAGGTCCCGCATGGCGATCGCGAAGCCCGAGCCCAGCTCGGTGTGGTCTGAGAGCGTGGCGAGCCGCGCGGCCGCCTCTTGCGAGAGCGCCTCGGACGTCGGGTGGAGCATGTAGGCGAAGGCGCGCTCTCGCGAACGGCCCACCCTGCCGCGGATCTGGTAGGCCTGCGCCAGGCCCAGGAGGTCGGCTCGCTCGACGATCAGCGTGTTTGCCTGGGGGATGTCCAGGCCCGATTCGATGATCGTCGTCGCGACCAGGCAGTCGGCGTCGCCGCGCAGGAAGCCGAGCATCGTCGCCTCGAGCTCGCCCATGTCCATCTGCCCGTGTGCCTCGGCGAAGATCACGCCGGGGCACAGCGCGCGCAGGCGCTCCGCCATCTCGTGCAGCGTGTCGATCCGGTTGTGGAGGAAGAAGCATTGACCGTCGCGGTCCACCTCACGGCGAATCGCCTTGCCCACCAACTCCTCGTCGTATGGGCCGACGTAGGTGCGGATCGGCCGGCGCCCCTCGGGCGGGGTCTCGATCACGGAGATGTCGCGAAGGCCCGCAAGGCTCATCTGGAGCGTGCGCGGAATTGGCGTGGCCGAGAGCGAGAGCACGTCTACACGCAGCTTGAGCTGGCGCAAAAGCTCCTTCTGCTTGACGCCGAAGCGCTGCTCCTCGTCGACGATGAGCAGGCCGAGGTCTTTCGCGCGCACGTCGCGCGAGAGGAGGCGGTGCGTGCCGATCAGGATGTCGACCCCGCCATCGGAAAAAGCCTTGAGCGTTGCGCGGACCTGAGCCGGCCTGCGAAGACGCGAAACCGCGTCCACCTCGAATGGAAGCTCGGCAAAGCGTTCCCGGAAGGTGCCCAGGTGCTGCTGAGCCAGCACCGTAGTGGGCACGAGGATCATCACCTGCTTGCCTTCCCCCGCGGCCTTGGCCGCTGCGCGAAGCGCCACCTCGGTCTTGCCGTAGCCCACGTCGCCGCAGATGAGCCGGTCCATCGGGCGATCGGACTCCATGTCGGACCGCGTCGCCTCGATCGCCTCGAGCTGATCGGCGGTCTCGCGGTATGGGAAGGCCTGCTCGAGCTGGAGCGACCATTCCGAATCGGGGCCGAAGGCGTGGCCGCGCCGGGCGGCCCGCTCCGCGTAGAGGTTGAGAAGGTCGCCGGCGAGCGCGCGGGCCGCGCGGCGTGCCCGGGCCTTGATCGAGTCCCAGCGCTTCGAGCCGAGCGCCGAGAGCTGCGGCGACTCGCCGCCGACGCCCAAGTAGCGCGTGATCTTCGCGAGCTGCTCGGTGGGTGCGAACACTCGGTCTTCCCCTCGGTACTCGAGCTCCAGGTAATCGCGAGTGATGCCCGCAACGGTCTTCGTCTCGAAGCCCGCGAACCGGGCGATGCCGTGGTCTTGGTGGACGACGTGATCGCCCACCGCAAGGTCGGTCATCGAAGCGAGCGTTCCGCGCACCGTCGGGGCCGCTGCGGCGCGCCTATGGACGAGCTTTCGCCACGGGATGACGGCGAGCTTCAAGGCAGGTGAGACGAAGCCCTCGCCGATATGCGCCTCCGTGAAGTGAACAGCGGCCTCGGCCGGCAGCACTGCCCGGAGGAAGGATGCGTCGACCCTTTGCAGGTTGTAGCGGGCGCGCTCTGCCTCGCCGCGGTGGTCGAACGCGACGACGACTCGGTAGCCCGACCGAACCTCGCGCTCGAGCTGAGGCTCGGCTTCGCTGATGGATCGGGCGGCCGAGGCAGGCGCCTGTGCGCGGATCGACAGCGCGCCCTCGTCAGGCGCCGTCGAGCGCAGGCGAAGCGCTGCCCGGTGGGCCAGCGGCTCCGCCACATCCACGTAGAGGCGGCGAGCGTCGCCGGAGTGCATCGCGGCCGTAACGTCCTCCCAGTGGGTGCGAAGGGCGGCCTCAAGCTCCTCGTCGGCGGCGGTCACGATGGCGACGTCGTCGGCGATCAACTCGAGCGGCGCGCGGAATGAATCCACCGGCAGGAAGTCGATTGGGCCCTTCTCCTCCTCGCCGTCGGTGTCCTCGAGCGCGGCCTCGGCGAGCATCCGGTGCTCGGAGGCGAGCTCCGCAGCCGGCGAGAGCTCGAGTTCCTCGGCGTCGCCCAGCGAGCGCTGCGTGAAGGTCGAGAACCAGCGGATCGACTCGATCTCGTCACCGAAGAGCTCCAGGCGCGCCGCCCGGTCCTCCGTGGCGCCGAAGACGTCGAGGATGCCGCCGCGAAGAGCGAACTGGCCTCGAGCCTCGACCTGATCGACCCGCTCGTAGCCAGCCTCGGCCAAGAGCTCGGAAACGAACGTCAGATCGATGTCCTCGCCCACCTTCAGCGAAAACCCCTCGGGTCGCAAAGACGCGTCTGGCACGGTCTCGGCGAGCGCCACAGCGCTTGCGACGACCACGGGCGGCTCGCCCTCACGAGAATCCGTAAGCGCGTCGAGCGCCGCGATTCGCAGGCCGACGAGGTGCGGCGGCGGCGCCACATGCGAGGCGTAGCCCGTGCCGCGTGACGGGTAGTGGCGAACTCGGCGCGGCGCAAGATAGGCACCCAGCTCGCGTGCGAGGTCGCGCGCACCGACGTCATCGGGCGCGACGACTACGAGCGGTTTTTCGCCGAGGGCCTCAGGGTCCTCGGCGAGGGCGGCGATCAGGTACGGCTGGATCGATCCGGACGCATGGACGGCGCGCTCATCCGAACCCAGGGCAGCGCGGAGAGCCGCGTAGTCGCGGTCGTCGTACGCAAGCTCCAGGGTGGGCCGAAGCGACACAGGGTGAGGCTAGTGGCGCCCGCCGAGGGGTCGAACCAACCGCGCATGGCGCCTTTTGGTCGCCAAGCGGCGATTTCGCGCCCCGCGCCGAGCGATCCTCACGCGCGAGGCGACTTCTCACCGCCAGGCGGCGATTTCACGCCCGGCGTCGCGGGTTCGGAGCCGCTGGATGGAAGCCCAGGCCCGGAGCGCTGCCACTCGACCTGGCCTTTGCCTTCGGCCTTCGAGCGCTCAACCACGCCGTCCCAGTCATGGAGCATCTGCTTGAGCCGGGCGACGGCCTCTGGCGGATGGGAGGCAGCGGCGGTTGCGAGGTCGATCGCCATCCCCTCGGTGGCAGCCGCGGGCGCGACCTTGTGGATGAGGCCCCAGCGGAGTGCTTCGTCGGCCGCGACCTCCTTGCCCGAGATCAGGAGGTACTTGGCGATCGAGAGGCCGCAAAGGGTCACGAGCCGCGCGGGACCGACCGGGACGCCCAGCGAGGCGCCGGGAAAGCGAAGGCGCAGATTGGAACCGCCGACGCGGATGTCGCAGGCGATTGCCACCTCGGCTCCGCCCCCGACGCAGGCGCCGTGGCAGGCGGCGACGGTGGGCTTGGGAAAGCCGACGAGGTCGTCGTAGAGGTCGGCGAAGAGCTGCATGCGGTGAACGCGCCCGTCTGAGTCGAGCTCCTCGCGCACGTCGGCGCCCGCCGACAGGCCCAAGTGGTCGGTCGAAGAGACGACAAGAGCCCGCACATCGTCGTCATCGCGGGCCGAGGCGATGTGCGCGAGCATCTCCTCGAGCATCGCGGTGTTCATCGCATTCCGCGACCTCGGCCGGTCAAGGCGAAGAACGGCGACGCCGACCGAGACGTCGTAGCTGGTGAGGGCGCCCATCGCGACGAACCTACTCGCCGAGCTTGACCGTCACGTATGCCATCGAGCCCCGGCGCTCGACCTGCGGCGTCGCGGCAACGGTCGAAGCGATCTGTTCGGTGAGCTCGGCTTGCGACATCACCGGCAGCGCGTTCATTCGGCTTCAGCCGCAGCCAGCTGCTCGACGAGGCGCTCGGCCTCCGTGGCCGCCGCGTCGACGACGCCCTGAACCTCGGCGTCGGATTCGGAGAAGCGGCCGAGTACCCACGCGGAGACGATCTCAGGATCGGTGGACTCGGGCCGCCCCACGCCGACGCGAACGCGCCAGAAATCCGGGCTTCCGAGTCCCTGTTTGAGCGACTTCATGCCGTTGTGCCCGGCCGCGCCGCCGCCCAGCTTCGAGCGGATCTCGCCGAAGGGGAGGTCGATCTCGTCGTAGACCACGACCAGGCGGTCGAGTGGCACCCGAAGCGAGCCTCGGGCAGGTCCGACAGAGCTGCCGGACTCGTTCATGAACGTCTGCGGCAGGAGAGCCGCAACTCGGGGGCCTCCGGGCCGTGTCCTGCCTTCGGCCAGGAGCCCGCGGTACTTCTCCTTGGCGCGCGGCAACTCCCAGCGCCGGGTGAGCTCGGCGACCACTTCGAAGCCGACGTTGTGGCGCGTCTTGGCGTAGCGCTGGCCTGGGTTGCCGAGGCCGACCACAAGGATGCGCTCGCCAGGTTCGGTGTCGCCGGCGTCGCGATCGCGCCGGCGGAAGATGGACAGCGCTACTCCTCGGAGTCGCCGGACTCGTCCGAGCCGCCGTCGCCCTCGGCTTCGTCGCCCTCGGGCGCCTCGATCGGCTCGCCGTCTTCGCCGATGAGCTCGGTCTCCTCTTCGACCTCGGGCTCCTCCTCGACGCGCGGCGGGTTGAGAGTGGCGATCGTGACCTCGCCAGAGTCGACGTCCTCGCCGAGCGCCCACTCCACGCCCTCGGGGGCGACGACGGAATCGAGCTGGAGGGTGTCGCCGATGACCATGCCGGAGACGTCGACGGCAATGGACTCCGGGATGTCGGTCGGCAGGGCCTCGACGTTGATGGAGTGGGTGATGTGCTCGAGGACGCCGCCCTCCGTCACGCCGGGAGCCTCCTCTGCGCCGAGAAGCTCGATCGGCACCTCGGACTGGATCGCCTGTTTGAGGTCGACCACGAGGAAGTCGATGTGCATGAGGTGACCGCGAACGGGGTGGCGCTGTTCCTCTTTGACAACGACCGGCTCGGACTTGCCGCCGTCGAAGGTGAGGTCGAAGAGCTGGGCGCCCGAACCGAGCAGGACCCGCGCCTCACGCTCGGGTGCGCTGAAAGTGCGAGCCTCCGAGCCGCCCGAGTAGACGACGCCGGGTACGAGCCCGTCCCGGCGAAGGCGCCGGGTGGTGCGTGAGCCGAACTCTGTGCGCTCGGCTACCTCGAGAGTGGGTCGATCGGAGGCCATGGGCGACCGGTGAGGATAGCCGGGAGCCTCGCCCTTCTATGCGGATCGGAGCGCTTCAGAGAGAGGCGAAGAGGCGCGGATCGTTGGTGCAGATGCCGTCCACGCCCATGGCTGCGAGCTCGCGCATGCGCTCGGCATCGTCAACAGTCCAGGCGACGAAGATGCAGTCCGAGTCGTGGGCGGCCTGTGCGAGCGCGCGGGTGGCGAGGCCGTGGTGGACCCAGATCGCCTCAACGCCCAGAAGGGACGCCTCCTCACGCACGCGCCGGGGCAAGCGGGCGCGCAGGGTCGCCATGCCGGCGAGAACCAAGGGTCTGCCGATACGGCTCTTCGTCCAGTCGCGGGTAACGCGCGGAATGGTCCAGCCGCGGCTGAGCTCGGGTGCGAGTTCGCCCAGGGCACGGATCGTCTGGATCTCGGTGCCCGACGTCATGGTTCGGTCGGCGAGCCCACGCGATCGGACTGCCTCGGCGATCTCGTCCTCGCGGCCGCAGATCTTGATGTCGAGGTCGAGCTTGAGCGTGTCGAGTGGCGGCTCCGTAAAGGCGTCGAGCGCCTGGTCGAACGTGAGGCACTGAGCGGCGCGCCCAGCCGCCGCCCAGTCGTGGGCGACCAGGATGGGGCCGCCCCCTTCGGCGGGCCCGGCGGGAGCGTTGCGCCAATCCGAGCCGTCCGCGAAATCCTCGGGCGGGCGCAGGACGTCGAACTCGATCACGTCCACGCCAACCTCGGCGGCCGCGCGGAAGCTCTCGATCGTGTTGCCTGGAACGATCCGGTCCGCCCCCTTGTGCCCTACGCGCAGCATGGCGCGTGAGGATAGGTTGCGGTAAGTGGGCTACCTGTCAGTGGAAGCCAGAAGGCGAATCGCCGCGCTCATCCTGATCGCGGGCGTCGTAATCGCAGCCGTCCTGATCGCCAGGTCCGTGTTCGGCGAACCCGAGCCGACCCAGGAGGAGCGCGTGGCCGGCGCGGTCGAGGAGTTCTTCCAAGCCGCATCCGGCGGAGACTTCGAGCGAAACTGCGAGCTATTGACTAAGGAGGCGCAGGACCTGATGCGAGCGAGCGCGGCGCGCGTAGTCGAAGAGACCGAGGAGCGCCTCAGCTGTGCTCAGCTTTTGCAAGTGGTGGTGGGAGAGTCGTTCGCAGACGTGACGGTGCGCGTGCTGAGCGTGAGCATCTCCGGCAATCGGGCACGCGCCGAGGCAGCGCTGAAACCGGAGGGAGAGCCGTCGCAGTTCCGCACAATCCTGCTCGAGCAGGACGACGAGAACGACTGGCTGATCTCGGACTTCGGCTGAGTCAGCGGTTGAGCTTCTAAAAGAGCTGGTTCTCGCCCGCGAAGATCTCCGAGACGGAGTCGTCGGCGAAGATGCGGCGGATCGAGT